>Ga0193706_1001054_pt1 | contig 13150 bp, 14 predicted proteins | sample U3c1metaG_FD_160130 | JGI IMG/M metagenome (GOLD analysis project Ga0193706, IMG submission 160130) | Soil microbial communities from a riparian zone of the East river system, Colorado, United States - U3c1 | ecosystem: Environmental > Terrestrial > Soil > Riparian zone | place: USA: East River... | reverse complement strand
CGATCGGGTGATCACCGTCACCGAAGAAGAAATCATCGCCGCGATGCGCCTGCTCTGGGAGCGGGCCAAGCTGATGGTCGAGCCGAGCTCCGCGGTCGCGTTCGCGGCGGTGATGACCGACGAGTTTCGCGCGCTTCCGGGGCTCGGCCGCGTCGGCATCGTGCTTTCGGGCGGGAACGTCGATCTCGACCACCTGCCCTGGTGACGGGCGCCGAAACCTATTGCCGCTTCGGTCGATAACCGCCAAGCTCGGCGGTCCATGGCCACGAACAAGGACTACCTCGCCTACCACAAGGTCGACCACGTGGCCGTTCCGCTCGGCGAGAAGATCTTCATGTTCTTCGCGATCCTTCTCGTCCTGGTCGGTCTCCCCGTCGCGCTCGCGTCCATCTTCCACTTCGTGGTGCCCTTCATCGGCCGGAGCTGGGGGAAGTGACGTCAGCGCGGTCGCGGGCCGCGACCGCGACCGCCCGCTTCCTCGGACACGACCGATGCGACTCGGGCCGCTACTGAGACTCCCACCTGCCGCGCTCGGAATTTTGCGCGAGGTGGGGCGCCATCTTTTGCGACGCCCGGTGGTGGGTTTCGCGTTGGCGGCGCGGGTGCCCGATGGCCGATGGGTGCTGATTCGCCGCGGTGACACGGGAACATGGGCGCTCGTGGGCGGCACCTTGGAGTGGGGAGAAACACTGCGCGAAGCGATCCCGCGCGAGCTCCTCGAAGAAGCCGGATCGAGCCTTCGTTCGATCGGGCGCCTGGTCGGGGTCTTCACGCGACCGGACCGCGATCTTCGTTTTCACGCGGTCACTGTCGTCGTGGCCTGCGAGGTCGATCTTCCCTCGCGTCCACCCGCCAACATGCTCGAAATCGTGGAGGTCGGCCTCTTCACGGACGCCGAGCTTCCCCGCGAGTTCGCCATGGGCACGGGCGACATGCTCGCCGCGGCACGGCGCGAGGGAGCCGAGCCCGTCATCGAGTGAACTCACCCGCCGATGGCGCGCATCGACACGTTGGCCGCCGTGTCCTCGGTGCACCCTTTCCAAACGGTGCCGTCTGGTTTGAGCTGCCACGCTTGGTGAATCGCCTCCACGATCGAGGCCGCGTCGCCGCTCTCGGCGCCGGCTTTCGCGCTCACGCCGACGTCGGTTGCCAGGCACGGCCGTAGAACGCCGTCGGCGGCGACGCGCAGCCGATCGCACGAGTCGCAGAAGGTCTCGCTCGTCCCGGTGATGAAGCCGACCCGCAAGCGCTGATCGTGACGAGCGTGCACGTATTTGGCCGGACCGCGATCGGCATCGACACGCGCTTCTTCCGCATGGAGGATCGACGCCAGAGCGGCGCGCATTTCGGCCGCGGGAACGAAGTGCGTGGCCGCGATCTTGGCGCCTTCGGCGATGGGCATGAGCTCGATGAAACGCGGCGTGATACCCCGCTCCCAGGCCCAGCGCGCGAGCGCGACGAGCTCGTCGTCGTTTTCACCCCGCAGCACGACGCAGTTGATCTTGATCTCGGCAAATCCGGCGCCGAGCGCGGCGTCGATGCCGCCGAGCACGCGCCCGAGATCGCCGCCGCGCGTGATGCGACGGAAACGATCGGCGTCGAGCGAATCGAGGGACACCGTGAGCCGCTGGAGGCCCGCCGCGGCGAGCGGTCGCGCCAGCTTGTCGAGCCGGGTTGCATTCGTGGTGAGCGCGATATCGTCGAATCCGAGCGACGCCGCATAGGCGACCATTTCGACGACGCGCGGATAAAGAAGCGGCTCGCCTCCCGTGATCCGGACGCGCCGCACCCCCGACGCGACGAGCCCGTTCATCATCGCGCGCCAGCTCGCCTCGTCGAGGCGCTCTTCGAGGTAACCGTCGCTGCGCGAAGGCCGGCAGTAAACGCACGCCAGATCGCAGCGATCGGTCAACGACACGCGCACGCTGCGCGGGGGCGGCGGGACGTAAACGCTGAGCGATCGGTGGGTCGACAAGGCGCGTCACATCTTAGATCAAAGCGCCGCCGCGCGCCGGTGCCGGGCACGAAACTCGGGCCGCCAGCTCATTTGCTTGAGCTAGACTGCGCCGACGCCATGAAAAACCCCCTTACCCACGTCAACGCCGCCGGCGAAGTCCACATGGTGGGCGTCGATCACAAGCCCGCGACCGCTCGCACGGCCGTGGCCATGGCGCGGGTACGGATGCAGCGAGAAACCCTGGAGCGGCTACTCACCGGAACCGGGCCCAAAGGGGACGTGGCCGCCACGGCGCGCATCGCGGGCATCCAGGCGGCCAAGCGCACGTCCGAGCTGATTCCACTTTGCCACCCCATCGCACTGACGGGCGCGGAAATCGCGCTCCGCTACGAAGCTCCCACGGAAGATGCAAAGCTGGCGACGGTGGAAATTCGCGCCACCGTCCACGCGTTCGACAGAACCGGCGTCGAGATGGAGGCGCTCGTGGCGGCGAGCACGGCCGCGCTCACCATCTATGACATGCTGAAGGCGATCGACCGCTGGATGACCATCACCGACGTCGGTCTGCTCGAAAAATCCGGGGGGCGGTCGGGGAACCTGCGTCGAGAAGGCGCATGACCGAAGGTCCGGCACCGCGCCGCATCGCGATTGGCACCGAGCCCCTTTCGGCGGACGCGGCGATCGCGCTGGTCGCGCGCGAAGGCGCGGGCGGCATTGCCGTCTTTCTCGGGACGGTCAGAGACGTGAACGATGGCCGCGCCGTGACGCGCCTCGAGTACGAGGCGTACGCGAGCATGGCCGGCGCGGAGATGGATCGCATTCGCGCGGAGATCGAAACGGAGATCCCCGGCGTCCGCGTCGCCGCCCTTCATCGCACCGGCTCTCTCGGCGTGGGCGACGTGTCGGTTATCTGTGCCGCCAGCGCGCCGCATCGCGACGACGCCTTTCGTGCGTGCCGCGTCATGATCGACCGTCTTAAAGAGCGCGTACCGATATGGAAACGCGAGCACGGCCCCGACGGACCCTACTGGGTCGGCTGGGAAGACGCGCGCTGCCCCCCGGGGCACCATTGATACGGCCTGGTGCGGCGCGTGACGCAGAAGAGAAGTTCACAGGGAGGCGGGGAGGCGGGGAGAGGGAATTTTTGGGTTCGGATGCGAGGTAAAGATTTTCGCAATGGGGGGGCGGTTACGCACGATGGGTGGGGACGGGACAGGGCGGCGAGACTGGGAGGAATAGAGTTCTGTGGGGGTTGAGCGAGAGGGTCATCGGTGCTTGCGTGGAGGTGCTCGGGCCGGGATTGCTTGAATCAGTTTATGAAACTTGTCTCTGTCAGGAGCTGCAGGAGCGAGGAATTGCGTTCGCGCGACAACGATTGCTGCCGGTCGAGCACAAGGGCGTGCGGCTCGAATCTGAATATCGGATCGATCTCGTGATCGACGAGCAGCTACTGGTCGAGCTGAAGTCCGTCGCAGACCTAATGCCCATCCACGAAGCCCAGGTTCTCACGTATCTGAGACTCACCGGCCTCTCAGTAGGCCTGCTCATCAACTTCAACACGCCAACCCTTCACCAAGGTCTCCGCCGCCTAACCCGCCGCTGAACCCACCGCCCCGCCCCCGATTCCGCGCGCCCCCCGACGCCCTCTGCACACCCCAAAAAAATTCTCTCTCCCCGCCTCCCCGTCTCCCTGTGAATCTCTGAAACGGCCCGCGCCGCCCAGAGCCGTTCAGTACCCGAAGTCGGGCGTACCAGGCGCTTTGGTGGGCGGCTTCGAAGCGGGTGGTGCGGGCCGCCACGCGGGCGGGCGTCCGCCGGCGCGAACGATGGGAGGCGGTGCCGGGGCCGGTTTGGCGGCCGTCGCGGAAGGCGCTGTTTCCGTCGGTTTGGCTTCGGCGGTCGCTTCGGCCGTGGCCGTCGGGGGTGCCGGAGGAGGCGTGGGGAGCGCAGCTGGCGTCGCGGTCGGTTCGGCGGCCTTGGGCGGGGGAGAGGCGATGACCGTCGTTTCGTTCTTCGACGGACCTGCGAGCAGGAATTTGTAGGCGCCGAGTCCGCCGCCAATGACGACGAGTCCGATCACGGCGGCGATGGCAAAGCCGCCCTTGCTCGACTTGGGCAGACCGGCGACCGCGTCGTGCTGCGACGTTGCCCACGATTGATTGCTTTGCTTGCCGGCGGAAGTGGCGGTCAGTTTGAGCCCGCCCGAACCGAGAGGAGGCGGTTGTTCCGTTGCGGCGATGGCCACCTCGGCAACCGCGGCGGCTTTCGGCATCGGGGCGGACCCGGTGGCCGCTTGGTGGGCCGCGCGGTGTTCCGGGGGAATGGTGACCGCTTGTCCGGTGCGCGCCCAGTTATCGAGGGCCTCGGCGAATTGCGTCGCGCTCTGAAACCGATGCTCGAGCTCACGCGCCATCCCTTTCGACACGATGGAGCAGAACGCGGGGTCGAGATCGGGGACGATGGTGAGCGGCGACGGAGGGGTCGAAAGGACGATCTTGAACAGGAGCTCGTTGAACGACTTGGCGTCGAACGGTACTTGTCCGGTGATCGCTTCGTAGAGGATGACGCCGATGGAGTAGAGGTCGCTGCGGGCGTCGGCTTCCCGGCTGCCGTTGGCCTGCTCGGGCGACATGTAATAGGGCGTGCCCATCACCGTTCCGGTGCGGGTCATGTGCATCTGGTCGCCGGCGAGAGCCTGGAACTTGGAGATGCCGAAGTCGATGATCTTCACGTAATCGACGTGGCCGGCCTTCTCTTTGAGGATGTAGATGTTGTCCGGCTTGAGGTCGCGGTGAATGATGCCCGCGGAATGCGCCGCCCCGAGCCCGGCGAGCACCTGCTTGGCGAGCGGGACGAGATCGCGAGGAGCGATCTTGCCCTTGTGCTGGATGCGCGCGCTGAGCGGCTCGCCGTCGAGATACTCCATGACCATGAAGCGGTCGTTATTGGGGAGCGTTCCGAGGTCGAGCACTTCGAGGATGTGATCGCTGCCGATCCGCCCCGCGGCCTGCGCTTCGCGTTCGAACCGCTGCACCGCTTCGGCGTTGGTGGCGGTGGCGGCGTGGAGTACTTTGATCGCGACGCGCCGCTTGATGCGTGCGTTCTCCCCCTCGTAGACCGCGCCCATGCCCCCTTCTCCGATGAGGCGGACGATGCGGTACTTACCTTCGACGATCTGGCCGATTTCGAGCGACATGAAGGATTTCGGGTAGTCCGATGACTCTTATACCACCCCCCTCTACGGGTGCACTCGCCAAAACTGTAAGCCTACAAGTGGTTTTGCCCGCGCAACGACGACCCTCGATAAGACGATGAACCGATGCCTATCGCAACAAGGACGCGCGGCGGCGGTGATGCTCCTTCTCCTCACATGGGTCGTGCAAGCGTGTCGGAAGGAGCCGCCGAACGGCGAGCTTCTCGTCTTTGCCGCGGCGAGCACGGCGGACGCGATCGGCGATGTGGGTCGCGACTTCGAGGCGGAAACGGGACAGACGGTTCGGTTCTCGTTTGGTGCGTCACGCGATCTCGCGCGGCAAATCCGCGCCGGCGCGCCAGCGGCCGTCTTGATCTCAGCCGATACCGAAACGATCGATGCGCTGGTGGATGCGAAGCTCGTGCGAAAGGAAGATCAGCGGACTTTTGCTTCCAATCGGCTGGTCGTCATCGTCCCCCAAGCAGCCGCCGCGGCCATTCGGACGCCGCGCGATTTGCTCGGCGTCGCGCATCTTGCCATCGGCGATCCCAAGCTCGTACCGGCGGGGAGCTACGCTCAAAAATGGCTCGAGAAGGAGGAGCTCTGGACGGAAGTAGTGCCGCATCTTCTGCCCTCGCTCGACGTACGCGCCGCTCTTGCGGCCGTGGAAACAGGACATGCCGAAGCGGGCATCGTCTATCGCACCGACGCGGCGCATTCACAGCGCGTTCGCATCGCGTACGAAGTGCCGGCGGAGAGGTCACCTACCATCGCCTACGTCGCAGCATGTCTCGTGAGCACCGAGGACGCGGGCGCGCGGCGCTTTCTCGACTTCTTGGCCGGCTCCAAAGGGCGGGCGACGTTCGTTCGCCACGGTTTCGCGGACGATGATCGAAGTCGATGACCTTTCCATTCTGGGCCTCTCTTTGGAGGTGGCCCTGATGGCGACCTTCGCCATCCTCCCGATTGGCGTCGGCTTGGCTTGGTTTTTAGCCGGATGGCGCGGACACGGTCGCGTCGTGGTGGAGTCGATCCTCACCTTGCCGCTCGTGCTCCCCCCGACGGCGATCGGCATCGTTCTTCTCACGCTTCTTTCCAAGAACAATGCCTTCGGCCGCGCGATCGCCCGCGCCGGGATCGACATCATGTTCACGTGGCGCGCCGCCGTGCTCGCCTCGGCCGTCATGTCGCTCCCCCTCCTCGTACGCTCGGCGCGCACGGCGTTCGAAGAGATCGATCCGCGGCTGCTCGGCATCGCGCGAACGCTCGGCGACGGACCTTGGCGCGTGTTTCGGCGCGTTGCGCTCCCGCTCGCGTGGCGCGGGATCGTGGCGGGGGCGCTCTTGTCCTTCTGTCGCGCGCTCGGGGAGTTCGGTGCCACCATTCTCGTCGGCGGCAACATCCCGGGGCGAACGCAAACGCTCGCACTCGCTATTTTTCACCGCTCACAAACAGGCCGCGACGGAGACGCGCTGCGCCTCGTGGCGATCGTCTGTTTCGTCGCGCTCGCCGCCGTGTACGCCACCGAGCGACTCGCCCGGCGCCGCCATGCGCCCCCCTCTGCGACATGATCGACCTCAGCATTCGTCTCGCGCTTCAGCCCTTTACGTTGGAGCTCGAGCTCGCCTTGGCGGGGCGGGTGACGGCCGTTCTCGGGCCGTCGGGTTGCGGAAAGACGTCACTGCTCGAGATCATCGCCGGTCTACGGCGGCGCGCCGAGGGGCGCGTCACGCTCGACGGCGCGGTTTTTCTCGATTCCCAGCGCCGGATTCATCTGCCCCCCGAACGCCGGCAGATCGGCTACGTACCCCAAGAGCCCGCGCTCTTTCCGCATCTCGATGTGGGCGGCAATGTTCGGTACGGCCTTCGCTCGGCGTCGGCCGAATCGAACCGCAGCGTCGCCGAAACGATGGATCTTCTGGAGATCGGTGCGCTCGTCGCGCGCTATCCGCAAACGCTCTCGGGAGGTGAAGCGCAGCGCGTCGCGCTCGCGCGCGCGCTCATCACCCGTCCACGCGTCTTGCTCTTGGACGAGCCGCTCGCCGCGCTCGATGCCGAGCTTCGTCACCGCATCCTTCCTTATCTGATGCGCGTGCGCGACGAGGCCAAGATTCCGATGATCTACGTCACGCATCACGTCGGGGAAGCACTCGCCTTGGCCGACGAGGCGGTGGTGATGCGTGCCGGGCGCGTCGAGGCGACCGGGCCTGTTCGTTACGTTCTGACGCCGAAGCTCGTCTCGTCCGTGCGCGGCGACGCCACCTTCGAAAACATCGTGCACGGCGTGGTCACGGCGATCGACGTCGACGCGGGGACGGCCAGGCTCGCGCCGCACGTAGCGCCTTCGGACGAAAGTGGCTCGCCGCCGCCGACGCTCACGGTCCCGACTGGACATGGTCTGCGCGTCGGAAGTCACGCCACGTACCGCGTCGCCAGCGAAGACGTGCTCTTGTTGCGAGGATCCCCGGCCGGCATCTCGGCGCGAAATGTCTTTTCGGCGCGGGTGACGGGGATTGAAACACTGCGCACGGATGTTCTCGTTCGCCTCGAAGCCAGTGCGCTCGAGTGGCGCGCCCTCGTCACGGCCGCGGCGGTGCGCGAGCTCGCAATCGCGCCCGGCGGCGAGCTCTTCGTCGCTATCAAGACGCACTCCCTCGAGCGCCTCGGTTGATGACGCTGTCGTCATGCTCCCGAAAGAAAGCGCGCGGGAATCCGGGCAGAGTGAAATATGCGCTCGCATTGATGCGTCAATTGAATGGATCGCCCGGCCGATGAGTCCTAGGTGAGGCGCCAATTGCTATGGCCAAAGCAGGATAACGGACCCATGCTACGTCCTATGATGAAGCTTTTGCGGCGATGCCACGCGGCGGGTTTGGCTGCGACCGTGCTCATGACCGCGGGGGCGGCCGATGTGCGAGCGCAAGAGGAACCCGCACCGAGTCAAACCCAGCCGTCGCCGAAACGGACGACGAGCACGCAGGTCACTTCCACCGAGGCGGGTGGAACGCTGCCGAGCGAGCCCGTCGCCCCGGCGCCAACGCTGCCGGCGCTTCCCACCGCCGCGCCGCCAGCCGACCCCAACGCGCCCACTGCGGCGCCGCCATCCGAGCCCACCGCGACGGATCAGGCCACTCCATCGAGCGAGCCGCCGTCCCCATCCGAATACGACTACGCCGCCGATACCGATCCGGCCGCGCTCAACGACTTCCGCGATGCGCTGTCGCCTTACGGAACTTGGGAGGAAGACCCGACGTACGGCGTCGTTTGGGTGCCGAGCAGTCTCGTGGTCGGAGCCGACTTCGCGCCCTACGTCAGCCATGGTCACTGGGGGCTCGGCGCGGGCAACGCGTGGATGTGGGTCAGCGATTTCGGCTGGGGCTGGGCTCCTTTCCATTATGGCCGTTGGACTTGGATCGGCGGCCGCGGTTGGGGGTGGATACCCGGTCGCGTTTACGCGCCGGCCTGGGTCGTATGGCGAACGGGATTTTACGACGACTACTACGTCGGGTGGGCCCCCATGCCGCCCAGCTGGTACTGGCGGCGCGGCTGGGCTTACCGACTCGGTTTCGCGCCGTCTGCGCCGTACGTCTTCTGCTCGGCGACGCACGTTTTTGCGCCTCACGTGCGGATGCACATTGCGCCGGCCTCGCGCGTACCCCTCATCGCTCCGCGCACGCGACCGTATGTCGCCGCGAGCCCGAGCGTCGCTTCACCCATGCACACGACGTACGCGATGACGCGTGGGCCGAGCATGGTCGACGCCCATGTTCCCACGGCGTCAGTGCCGGTTCAGCGTGTTGCGCCCGATGCGCGCGCGGTCTCGTTCGCGCGCCAGCAAGTGCCTTCGCGTTCGTTCGGCACGGCGCAACCCGGCGCAGTCACCGGGCGGACAGACGTCTCGGGGCGTCCTTCGACCTTTCCCTCGGCGCCGCGATCGAACGTGTACACGACGAGGCCAATGCCTTCCACCGGCGCGAGCATGTCCGGGCCGCAGCTCTACACGCCGCGCCCGATGGGGCCATCCGCTGCACCGATGCAGCCCATGATGCCGGCGGTGCCCCGTGCGGCTCCCGTCGTGCCCTCCATGCCGCGGTCGTACGGTCCGCCCTCGGCCCCTCTCGTCCCCTCGGTTCCGCGAGCGTACAGTCCGCCCTCGGCACCGATGTACCGGCCCACCCCCGCGCCCGCCATGCGTCCCTCGTCCCCCGCACCGATGGTACGGCCGTCAGCGCCCCCCGTTGTCAACACGCCGCGACCGATGGCGCCGTCCGTTCGTTCGGGCCCCGTCGTGCCCAGGACCTCGAGATGAACACGATTGGCTCGCTCGCAAAGACATCGAACATCGTACGAGGTCTGGCACCGTCGCTCGCGCTGGCGGCGTGTGTCGCCCTGAGCGGCTGCGGCAGCGGGGACGGCTACTACCATCACGGCGGGACCTCGGGGCGGTCGTTCTCGCTTCCGACTTGTCCGAGCGCGAAGACACCGGTGCGGGTGGTGGGAATCGAGACCGATGCGCAGCTCACCACCGAGGCAGGCAAAGGCGCGGGCGTGCTCCTCGAGTACATGAACGGCGGGCACTGGCACATCGCCACCGTCTGCGACACGTCGGTCTCCGGCTATCGCTGCGACTTCGACGTCACCGCGCAAGCCATCGGGGGCAAGGTATCGAACCTGCTTTCAGAGGAGCTCGAGAGCGACGACGTCGCGACGTCTTACTGCTCGGACACCGCTCTTTTGGGCGTGACCACGGGCGCCGACTTCGACGGCATCTGGTTCGACACGGTTCCGGGCGCCACCGTTCGCGTCACAGCCGCACTCGGACAGACCATCTACGACAACATCTTTTTTTGGGTGAGCGAAGGCGTGGTCCACGAGGACGCCAACGCCAATCCCATCGAACTCACACCAACTGCATTGTAAAGGACCGCTGCGGGGGGCAGGGTCCCCCTCCGGCGGCTGCGCAACTCGCGCCGTGTATAACGGCGTGGTGGCGCGATGGGACGGCGCGGCGTGCCTGGCGCTTCGGACAGGGCTTCGCCGCCTCCGGGGAACCCCGCCCCCCGCAGCTATGGGAAGGGGTTGGAGCGATGCTTCGCTTGGTTCGTCGCGGTAAGAGAGCGACACGACGAGCCCGCGGAGTCGCGATGCGCGATTCACTCGGCGGCGATCGCGCAAGTCACACTGATTGCAATCTCCGAGGCACGCATCACCCTGCCGCAACCACACTTTTCATAGCTGTGGGCGGCAGGATCCCCCGGAGGCGGCGAAGCCCTGTCCGAAGCGCCAGGCACGACGCGCAGTCCCATCGCGCCACCACGCCGTTACACACGGCGCGAGTTGCGCAGCCGCCGGAGGGGGATCCTGCCGCCCGCAGCGGTCCCCTTCTTAGGGTCGGCGTTTGTTGGCGCCGGCGTTGTTGCGCTTCTCGGTCTGACGGCGGCGCCGCTCTTCGGGAGCGCCGCTCTTGGCGGCGGGGTGCACCTGAACGAATTGGTAACGACCGGAGGTGCGGATTTTGGCCTCGCCCTCTTTGACGCGTTCGCGCGCGAGCTCGATGAAGCGCGACTGCGCGCGAATCGGCGTTTCGCCGGGCGCGGCGGTCACGCGGGCGTAGCTGCCGTCGGAGCGCAACGTCCAGGTCTTGACGTTGTCGGCGCGCGAGATGGCGATGATCTCGTTCATGAGTCTATTTTTGATGTCGGGATCGACGATGGGCACCATCACCTCGACACGGCGATGGAAGTTGCGCGGCATCCAATCGGCGCTGGAGATGAAGACCTCGTCCTGACCGCCGTTTTTGAAATAGGCGACGCGCGAATGCTCGAGGAAGCGATCGATGAGCGCGCGTACGCGAATGCGCTCGCTCACCCCGGGAACGTCGGGGCGCAGCCCGCACACGCCGCGTACGAGCAACGTGATGGGCACCCCTGCTTGCGCCGCTTGATAGAGGGACTCGATGACGTCGGGATCGACGAGAGCGTTCAGCTTGGCGACGATCCCCGAAGGGCGGCCCGCTCGCGCGTGCTCGGCTTCGCGCCGGATGAGCCCGAGCACCGCCTCGTGCAGACCGAGCGGCGCGACGACCAGCAAGTTCCATTTGGCGGGGGCGCTGTAGCCGGTCAGCAAATTGAAGAGCGCCGTGACGTCTTCGCCGATCTGCTCGCGCGCGGTAAAGAGCGACAGATCAGTGTAAAGGCGGGCTGTCGCGGGGTGGTAGTTGCCCGTCGAAAGGTGGACGTAGCGGCGGAGCTTGTCCTTTTCGCGGCGCACGACGAGCGCCGCCTTGGCGTGCGTTTTCAGCCCGAGCAGACCGTAGACGACGTGAACGCCCGCCTGTTCGAGCGTGCGCGCCCAGTGGATGTTGCTCTCCTCGTCGAAGCGCGCCTTGAGCTCGACGATGGCCGTCACTTGCTTGCCCATCTCGGCCGCGCGCGCGAGCGCCTTGATGATCGGTGAGTCGCCGCTCGTGCGGTAGAGCGTCTGCTTGATGGCGAGCACTTGCGGGTCATCGGCCGCGCGGGAGATGAACTCGACCACGGTGTCGAAGGACTCGTACGGGTGGTGAAGGAGGATGTCCTTTTCGCGGATGGTGGCGAAAAGATCGTCCGACTCGCGCAGCGGCGGCACGATCTGCGGCGAGAACGGCTCGTCGCGCAGCTCGCGCCGGTCGTCGCGCACGACCACGCGCGCCAGATCGGCGAAGTTGAGCGGACCGTTGACGTGGTAGACGTCTTCCTGCGGATCGAGCTTGAGCGCCTGGCAGAGCCGGGCCAGTGATCCCGGCAGGACCTCGCCGCTGATCTCGAGGCGAACGGCGTTGCCGCGGTCGCGACGGCGCAGCTCTTGCTGAATCGTCTGCAGCAGGTCTTCCGCCTCTTCCTCGTCGATCTCGAGGTCCCAGTTGCGGGTGACGCGAAATGCGTAGGTGCCGCGCAGACGAAGGACGGGGAAGATCTGACCGACGTGACGAGCGATGAGGTCTTCGAGCAGCACGAACGCGGTTCGCGCGCCGGCGCGCTTCACCGGCATGACGCGGGGAAGCATGGCCGGAACCTGCACCACGCCGAACCCCGGCTCGAGCAGCTCGTTCTCGCGCGCGAACATGACGCCGAGATTGAGGCTCTTGTTGCGCAAGTGCGGGAACGGGTGCCCGGGATCGATGGCGATCGGCGTCAGCACCGGGAAGATGTCGTTTTTGAACATCGCGTCGAGGTTGGCGAGCTCCTCGGGTGCGAGATCGGCTGGTTTGACGAGCATCACCCCCTCGCGCGTGAGCGCGGGAAGGAGTTGGTCGGTCCAGCAGCGGTACTGCGTGTCGACGAGCTTGTGGGCGCGCGCGCTGAGCGCGGCGAGCTGCTCTTGCGGCATCATGCCGTCGGGCGGCGGCTCTTCCACTTCGCCCGACAGCTGCTGCTTCAGCCCCGCGACCCGGACCATGAAAAACTCGTCGAGGTTGACGGTGACGATAGACAGAAACTTGAGTCGCTCGTAGAGCGGGACGCCCGGGTCCTCCGCTTCGGCGAGCACGCGCGCGTTGAACTCGAGCCACGACAGCTCGCGGTTCACGTAGAGGGCCGGCGCGTCGAGCGCTGGAGGGGCGGGGGTCGAAGTCGCCGAAGGGGGCGGCGCGAGCGAACCGCTCACCGCTGGAGCGCCGCTCGGCGTCGTGGGTGACGCCTGGGGCGCGCTTGGCGGAGGGAGCGACTGGCTCGGCGGCGCTTGCGTCACCGGCACGATGGCTCCCGCGGGGGGACCGGGATTGACGAGCACCACGGGCCCGGCTCCCACGACGGGGGCGGCTGGCTGTGGTGAACTCGGCGGCGCCGCGGTCGGACCAACGGCCGGAGCGACGACGGAAGATCCCGAGCTCGCATGCCCATTCGCGGCGGCGAGCAAAGGAAGCCCATAGTCAGGGGAAGACGATCGCGGCGCGTCCATATCCGACAGCGTACTCCGCTCGATCTCGTCGGCCACGGCAGCGTCATAGCGCACCCGATCGG
>Ga0193706_1001053_pt1 | contig 13167 bp, 18 predicted proteins | sample U3c1metaG_FD_160130 | JGI IMG/M metagenome (GOLD analysis project Ga0193706, IMG submission 160130) | Soil microbial communities from a riparian zone of the East river system, Colorado, United States - U3c1 | ecosystem: Environmental > Terrestrial > Soil > Riparian zone | place: USA: East River... | reverse complement strand
CAAAAGGTAATTGTGGGTTTGCACACCCGCAGTTTGTACGATGGCCTGGGTTCCGTCATGCTTCCACCATCTACCGTCAGGTGCAGTGATCTTTCCGTTTGTGCAGGTACGATTCCAGCTTTTTGAACCCGGGGTACTGGTATTTGTCCAGGTGATGATGCCTTCTTTCTTATACCCGTTCACAAAATAGTTGTCAAAGGTCATAGTTGCTACGCTACCACTTTTTCTTAGTGAATCGGTAAGTAATATATTGATCTTTCCCCTGCGGAAGATGCCATTTGAAGCACAACCCTGAACACCAAAGTCAATGACTATGGTCTTGGGAAAACCCGTAAGAGGGGTTACGGTTACGGTGGCGCAGGTTAAAATGCCCATCGTACCTGAAGGGCCAACAGGGCCATTTGTACCCATTAAACCTTTATCCAGGGCAACCTCGTTCAATACATCGCCGGCATCCTCGGTAAGGTTATCGGCAATGGCCTGGTCACCACTAAGCTCAAAAGTTGTTTCAAATTCGTCAATTGCATCTTTGTCTTTCTTACAGGAATTGAAGGAAATGGCAAGAACGATAAGCGTAATAGCAACTAAAAGCTGTTTGATTTTCATAAATGTTAAAATTTTGTTTACGTAAGACAAGGTCTATAGGAGAAGGTTTAATCAGTATAAAAAATTAATTTGCCATATGTTTTACTTCGTAAAAACGCCAAAATGGGTCAGGAAATTGTATGGAACAGGTATTTGGGAGATGGCCAGCAGTCCAGCTGCAATTTACCTGACCTTTGACGACGGTCCGCACCCGGTGGTAACCCCCTTTGTGCTGGATGAATTGAAAAAATACGGGGCTAAGGCCAGTTTCTTTTGTGTGGGCAGGAATGTACAGGAATATCCGGCTATTTATAAAAGGATCATAGATGAGGGCCATGCGGTTGGGAACCATACTTATAATCACCTGGATGGCTGGAAGACTCATCCCGCGGCATACGTGGCGGATATTGAAAAGGCAGGGGAATACATTGATTCAGACCTGTTCAGGCCACCTTACGGAAGGATCACAAGAACCCAGCAGAAAAATATTGCCGCATCAAGGCCCTCATTCAAAATTATCATGTGGACTGTTTTGAGTGGTGATTTTGATACGCAGCTATCCCCTGAGGGATGTTATAAGAATGTAATAGAAAACAGCAAAAGCGGGTCTGTGGTAGTGTTTCATGACAGTGAAAAAGCAAAAGAAAGAATGTGTTATTCGCTGCCACTGGTATTAAAACACTTTACTGAAAAAGGATTTTTATTTGAAAAGATCGTTGCGGGTACCGGGAATATATAGTGCTATTGTGTTTTTACGAACAATGGAATATGGTTAAAAAAATTGGGCCGGGGTAGAAACCCTGGCCCGTTTTTAATCCGTACCCTATGAAAACTGGGATAAATGTACATTGTTGTTGTTAAATTTGCAACAATTTTTTTTCGGTTCCCTAAAGGGTTATAACGTGTGGTACTCCATTTATATAAATTATGGCCTGGTTATCGCAATTGCCGTTACCATAATCCAGTAAAGCTTCACGCCCATCCCTGATCAGTTTTACGGTACCTTTTACGATCCATCTGCAGGTGAATTTTTTTATCAATGGTTCAATTATTAACGAGGACCAGGTATGTCCGGCTGAATTTGAACCCCGGGCATTGCCTTTAATTCTATATACATCATCGAGGGGGAAATGAGCCGTTCCGTTTCCTTCGATCTGTAATACATTCCTGGTACTGTTCCATTTTCTCCACCTGTTGTTGATGGTATTGGTGATCTTGGCATTGATCACAACAATTTCCCAGCCCTGCATATTGGAAGTGCTGGTGTTCTCAGTGATGTGGGTACCTTCTATTTTAAAGCTGTCTACAAAATAATCTACGAATGTTGTAGAAACTTTAGCTCCGGGTATCACCATGGGGTTCGTGTAAACAGATACGATCTTTCCTTTCCTGAATTTTCCATCACGTCCAAGGCATCCTGTTCCAAAATCAATGGTTACTGTTTTTGGAAATACGTGCGGAATGTTGGGGACAACAGTAATGGTAAAACAACGGCCGGGAGTATTGGGCGGGTTAGTGCTGCCTAATTCAAACAGGCCTGAAACATTTGCGCCAACACCAAGGTCTTCGCCAACCTGGCTGGTATTCATGCTTGCCGTGATGTTGAACACATCATCAAACTGTGCTTCGATCCCTGCTTCCTGTGTTGTGGCTTCCTGAGTGGCTGCTAATTCCACTGTTTCAGTTTCACCTGAGGGGCTGGTGACACTATCTTTTTTACAGCTTGTGAAAGTCATTGCAGCGGCCAGGCTGAATGCCATAAGCCAGGTGCCGAGGTTAGTTGTCTTTTTCATAAAAGTAATTTTTAAATAAATAAAGGTGAATAATACGAACAGGGTGTAAGACTTTTATGCATGCATAGGGTTTAAAGAACCGTTAAATTATTTTTAAGCATTTTTGTGGTTAAATTGAAATGATGCTGATAGATACACATTGCCATCTTTACCTTGATGAGTTTAAACAGGATATTGAAGCTGTAATAAAAAGAGCAGAGGCAGAAGGCGTCGAAAAATTTTATTTACCGGCTATTGACAGCAGTGAAACTGAAAACCTGATCTTGCTGGAAAATAAATTCCCCGGTAAATGCATAGCCATGATGGGATTGCATCCCTGTTCGGTAAAAGAAAATTATGTTACCGAATTAGAACTGGTGAAAGAATGGTTGTTCAGCAGAAAATTTGCTGCGATAGGAGAGATAGGGCTGGATTTTTATTGGGATAAAACTTTTACCGTACAGCAATACGAAGCTTTCAGAATGCAAATAGCATTGTCTTTGCAATACGATCTGCCTATTGTGATCCATACAAGGAATGCCATGCAGGAAACAATAGATGTTGTGAAAGAATTTGTGCCGGGGGGAGTAAGGGGTATCTTTCATTGTTTTGGGGGTACGTATGAAAATGCGAGGGAAATAATAGATGCCGGCTTTTACCTTGGAATAGGCGGCGTAGTAACCTATAAAAAATCCGGACTGACAGAAGTGCTGGGTAAACTCGACCTGCAGCACATTGTTTTGGAAACAGACTCACCTTACTTAACACCTGTGCCTTTCCGGGGAAAGCGCAATGAAAGCAGCTACTTAAAATATATTGTTGAAAACCTGGCCATTATAAAAAATGTAACTGCAGAAAAAGTCGCTGAGATCACAAGTTCCAACGCAAAAAAAATATTCGGCTTATAATTGGTGAAACTGTATTTTTGCCACCCTGTAAAAATGGAGACTTGTCCGAGTGGCTGAAGGAGCACGCCTGGAAAGTGTGTATAGGGGAAACTCTATCGAGGGTTCGAATCCCTCAGTCTCCGCCTTTGCCCACCAATGCTTTAGTGTATGGGTACAAAAAAATCCTTTGTATAATTACAAAGGATTTTTATTTTATTGATCCCAATCATTGAAAGATCTCCTGCTCTTCTCTTTCATTCACAGGGATCTTTCTTATAAATTCGTCATACTTATCATCATCATGGTTGCTGTAAACACCATATGCATCCATGCTGTAACCTACAAGGCCATCATTGGCTTCTATCAGGTATAAGATAGAACTGTCATCAGGGTTGGAATCCCCTTCAAAACGGTAGGTTTTAATGATATTCAGGTCTTCGGGTTTGTACAACTTACCTGCAGGACTCATAAATCCCTCTTCTGCTATTTGAAATTCATTGTCCTGTTTCCTGATCCTTAACTTTTCTAATATACTCGTTAACGTGGTCATCATGATTGAAATATTTTAGGTTGAGAAATTCGGGCCATGAGAATATCTTCTAAATACATGCCAGAAAATTCAATATCGCAGGACCAATTAGTTTTAATAATCATTAGTTGGCATGATTTTAAGACATTATAGTTTAAGGAATATTTTATACAACAATAAAACTCATCATTATGTCAATTAATCTTTTAGAAACGGTACAAAAGAACTTAGGCTTTCCTACACTAAAGAAGATAGATCCTAATACACAGGAAGTAAAAAGAGATGAAAAAACAGCAGCAGAAGATAAATTCAGCCAGGCCGCCATACCCGCGGTATTAACCGCATTATATAGGTATGTGCAGTCAGATGAGGGTGCAACAGCGTTTTTGAGTGGTGATCATTCTTCAAGCTGGGTGGGTCGGATATTTGATAACCATAGCCATGAGGCTGTTCAAACGATCTCCGAATATGCTAAGGAATGTAACCTGGACCCGGTTGCCAAGATAAATGCCATTGCTAATGAAACGGTAAAAGTGGTAAAAGAAAATTTAGCCGCCGGCACCGGTATAAAAGAAGTAAAGGATTTTTTCAGCAACCAGAGAAATAATATCCTGTTGTACCTGCCACCTGCCTTGAATATGGGTAAATTATTGGATGATGATACACTGGATGATAATACCAATAAAATGGAAGGACCGGTATCGAGTTTAATTAAAAGTATTGGCAATGCATTCTCTAATCCTGTAACAGGGGAAGAAATAAAGAAACAGTAAGCAATAAAAATAAATAAGCATTCAATAAAGATCAGGAGTCTTCATAACTCTTGATCTTATTATAAAGTGTCTTGCGGTCTATTTTAAGCACCTCTGCGGCTTTGGTCTTATTAAAATTCACTTCTTTCAACACATGCATGATGGTCTCATATTCAGCTTTTGAGGCCGAATCTTTCAGGTCCAGGGAGATCTTTTGTGGTTCAGCGGCAGTTGTTACATGCGCATTGGGCGCAATGGTATTGCTGATCTCATAAGGTAAAGAAGATGCGGATATCTTGCCGCTGCTTGTGAGCAAAGCACACCTCCTGATCACATTCTTAAATTCTCTCAGGTTACCCGGCCAGTTGTACTTTATAAACATTTCCATTACATCATCATCAAAACCATCAAGCTGCTTATTAAGCTCGGCTGCAGTTTTTGCTAAAAAGAAATTAGCAAACAACGGTATGTCATCTTTCCTGTTCCGCAACGGTGGAAGGTGGATGGAGAATTCATTGAAGCGATGGTAAAGGTCTTCCCTGAACTTGCCCTTGCGGTATGCATCCTGGAGGTTTTCATTAGAAGCTACAATGATGCGTACATCAACATCCATTTCTTTATTGCCACCTACACGCTTGAACTTCCTTTCCTGTATAACCCTTAATAAAGATGCCTGTATCTCCTGCGATAAATTGGCTACCTCGTCGAGGAAGAGCGTTCCGCCATTGGCCAGTTCAAAATGCCCTTCTTTATCCGCTAATGCGCCCGTAAAAGAACCTTTCATATGGCCAAACAATTCACTACCCGCAAGTTCCTTGGATAAAGTGCCGCAATCCATAGCAATAAAGGGCTTACCCCTCCTGCTGCTTTGACTGTGTATCTTTTTTGCGATTACCTCTTTACCTGTTCCGCTTTCACCATAGAGGATTATGCTGAAATTGGTAGGGGCAACCAGGTCAATTTGCTTATACAGGTCTTTGGCGGTTGCCGCATTGCCTTCTAAAAATTCCTGATTCGTGTTGAAATTATTTTTAGCCGGCTTGCTCTCTTTTACAAAAGAAGGCGTACTTGTAGTTTCAGTTGCAGGCTGGTTGAGGGCCTTGCTCAATACGTTCAATACCTCATCCGGTATAAGAGGTTTGGTAATATAATCATACGCCCCGGCCTTGATAACATCTACTGCCGTTTTAATATCGCTGTATCCTGTAATGATAAGTACAATGGTAGCAGGGCTATGTTGTTTTATTTCGATGAGGATATCCTTACCGTCTTTTTTGTCACCTAAACGGTAATCACATAATACAATATCAAATGCGCCTGTTTTGAATTTTTCTAAGCCGGATTTACCAGAATGTGCGGTATCAACTTCATACCCGTTTTTGGTAAGCAGGCGACTGAGCAAGATACACATATCACTATCATCGTCAATTACCAGGATCCTTTTTTTCATTCCGATTTGTTTTTATAAAGATACAATTACTTTGAGTGCTTTTTATAAGAGATTTTTTAAAAAAAGGTTTACAAATCCGGTTAGCGCCTTCATTGTAAACCTGTTTGCTTACTTATCCAAAACCTAAAACTGACCTAAATTTTTTATATTATGTAGTTGCATGTGTGTATTAAGATTATCAGATACTACTACTAAAGAAAAAAACCTGCCAAAATTAATAATAGCTGGTTTTTTAAAAACTGTACATAAATGACCTCACTTTAGGGAAACGTATCCCCACCCGTCTACAAACTGCGGATTTTTTTGGATGATTTCTTAGATTTAATAGTAATTTTAAATTGGCAGAAAAATTGCAACTTTTTATCTAATGAAAACATACGTTCTTAAGATTCTCCCGTAAATTTTAACATGGTGAAAGCGTTAATTATAGATGATGAAATAGATATTTGCTATTTATTGAGCAGTATACTCCGTAAAAAGAATGTGCTGACGAATTATGTCAATTCCATTAAAGAAGCTACCCAGGCTTTATTGAAACAAAAACCCCAGATCATTTTCCTGGATAATCATTTACCCGATGGTATGGGGATCGATTTCATTAATAAGATCAAAAAATCTAACCCCGAAGTTAAAGTAGTAATGATCACGGCCTATGATACTACAGCAGACAGAAGCAAAGCGATATCAGAAGGAGTGGACTTTTTTATAGCCAAACCCTTTTCAAGGGATACCATTTATAAAACCGTCGATCACCTTTTACAATAGAATTATTTCCCCCGGATGTAGATTTTTTTCCCGATATCCTTTACAAAAAAAATGTTATCAGCAGCAGCACCGGCTCTTAATACAGGTTTTGCCCCCAATGAAACTTGGCAAAGTTTTTTTATACATGATAGCATAACAAAGTATTCAGAAATTTTTTAAAATCATTTTATGGGAAATCTATTGTATATAATTGCGGTTATTTTGGTTGTTGCCTGGGCGATAGGCTTTTTGGGTTACCAGGCCGGCGGACTTATTCATATTTTATTGGTAATAGCGGTAATTGCCGTAATATTAAGGGTGATCAGGGGAGCCAGTTAAAGGTTAAAATGGTCATTTCATAAGCATGCCTTACGAGGACATGTAAATTCTTTCTTAAAGTCATGCTAATAAACAGATCAGCCCCGTTTTACGTAAAGTTGAGTTTGATCCTATTAATGCTTTCATTAATAGGGTTCATAATATATGTAGGGCAAGACATCATAGTACCCCTGGCATTTTCCATCCTTCTTGCCATTTTATTGCTGCCCTTTAATAATTACCTTGAACGCAAAGGAGTACCAAGGGTCCTGGCGATCATTCTCTCTTTAACACTGTCCATTATTTTTATAGGCGCTGTAGTTTATTTTCTTTCTTCACAAATAGCCAGGTTTGTAGATGATATCCCTGCCGTAAAACAGCACCTGAACGATCATTTAAAAACCGTGCAGAAGTGGATCTCCCAGCAATTTAATATTACGAAAACAGAGCAGACCACCCTTATGGTGGATGCCACCGAAAAGTTCAAAAGCTCCGGCTCCGGTTTTTTGGGTGATACGTTCATCTCCCTTACCCAGGGCCTGCTGATCATTATACTGTTGCCGGTTTACAGCTTTTTGATATTGTATTACAGGGGTATGATAAAAAAATTCCTGATCTCTGTTTTCAGAACTGAATATGAAGCAAAGGTGAAAGAAGTAATAAATGAATCAAGGTTCATTGTGCAGGGCTATATGACCGGGTTAATCATTGAGATGGGCATAGTAGCTGCCATCAATTCTATAGGTTTCGTAATATTCGGGATAAAATACGCCGTGTTCTTAGGCGTACTGGCGGCCATACTCAATATGATACCGTATATAGGCATGCTGATCGCTTCTGTATTTTGTATGTTGATCACACTTACAACCTCCACCCATATCAGCGACATCATCGTTGTTGGCGTGATACTCATCATCGTACAGTTCATCGATAATAATATCATTATGCCCAAAGTAGTAAGTTCTAAAGTAAAAATAAATGCACTCATCTCTATTTTAGGCGTGTTGATAGGCGGGGCGCTTGCAGGAGTTTCGGGCATGTTCTTATCCATACCGGCTATTGCCATCCTGAAAGCCATATTTGACCGGGTAGATGAGTTAAAGCCATGGGGGCAGATACTGGGTGATGATATCACCGGTAGTAAAAAAAGTAAGATCTACCTGAAACTGGAAAGTATAGGCCATAAATTCATACCCCCGGCACCGGTGAAGCCGCCTACGTTGGAGTAACAAAATCCAGTTTAATTATAAATGTTGTGCCTTTACCGGGTTTACTGTTTACATTGATGGACCCCTTATGGTTCAAAATAATGTTTTGAGTATTGGCCAGTCCTAAACCGTTGCCATTTTTTTTGGTGGTAAAATAGGGCTCAAATAATTTATTCATTTGTTCGTCTGTCATGCCATAGCCATTGTCACAAATTTCAATCACGCATTTGTTATCTTCTGCTTTGGTATGGATCTGGAGTATGCCTTTGCCCGGCTCCATGGCTTCTATTGCGTTTACAATTAAATTCAAAAAGGCGATCTTTAGTTTTTCCCCGTCAACAAAAACTTCCCGCATGTCCTTTTCATATTTTTTTTCTACGGTAATATGGTTTAATTCCACCCGGTCCCTGGCAAGTTCCAATGCTTCGTTCAACAATGTATTAATGGAACGGGAAATATAGCTGAGCTCGGCAAAGCGGGTTGCCTTTAACAGTTCGCTGATGAGCTGGTTGATGCGTTGGCTGTTCCTGGTCACCATTTCAAAAAGCATTGTGCTGTTCTCATCTTTTATGACCATATCGTTTTTTATTTGTGCTATAGCAAGGTCAATATTGGTCAACGGGTTACGTACTTCATGCGCTATGGTACGGGCTATGCGACCTGTTGCAGCAAATTTTTCACTCCGCCTCATTAGTATCAGTTCTTTATTTGCCGCACCCAGTTCTTTGATATGCTCCTTTAATTCCTTTTGATAGTCATCTACTTTTTTATCGGAAAGGAGCCTCGCTTTATATTCCCGCCGGTAGGTATAAAAACCGATCACAGCGAAAAGCAGGGCTAAAATAAGGGATGCAATAATGATCGCGTTTAATGCTTTGTAATCTGCATCCAGTTTTTTTGTCCGCAGTTCTAATAACGCCTGTTCCTGTTTTTGCATGGTATTGACGATCGCTTTTATCCGGTCCATCAATGCCTGTCCCTTGTAAAATGACTGTAACAAAGTATCGGTAATGGTGTAGTTATGTTTTGGAAAATAGTCAATGGCCAAAGCAAGCATATCATACTTTCCCCTGATGAGAGAACTCAGGGTCACCAGGTTCTTTTGTACTGCAATATTATCTTTGGTGTCTTTTTTTAAGGCCAAAAAAATAGTATCCACGATGACGAAACTTTTTTTATAGCTCTCCAGGAAATTCGTATCGTTGGTATTGACATATCCGCGTAAGCCGGTCTCCGCATCCTTTATACCCGAAACAAGCCCATCCAGGTTTTGTATTGACCTGTTTGTTTGCTTTATCCAGGCAGTTTGTTTCATTAATTGGCTATTGCCATATAATGTGAGTATATACGATACCAATAGTAGAATAAAGGCAATAGAATAGCCGGCTTTTATGCTGAAGTCGAAAGCTATTTCTTTTAATGTTCTGATCATACCAGGGGAGGGATTGGTTGTAGAAAATAATACCCACTGACACATAAACTTCCACAACCCGGAATCTTTATCAGAGAAAATTGAGCCAAAAATTATGGTATGCATATTGCCTCTTTTATTTTGCTAAATGAAACAACCCAAATGACCAGGAATACCAACGACAATAACGGACTGCCCATATACCACCTGATTGCCATACTGGAAGATGCAAAAAGGGGATACCTGAATGCTGCTGATAAGATCAAGGACGAGGTATTGTCCCTTTTATTGGAAAGATTTGGCTATCAAAAGGGCAGGTATATCACGGAATTGCGGCAATTGGTGAACCACCTGGGTGTTAATTCCTCTATAGACCAGTTTACCTTGAGTTTATTGCATCGTACCTGGATGGACCTGAAGAACACGTTCAAATTCGGGCAAAGAGATGCAGTAATCCAGGCCTGCATAAAAGCTGAAGAAACGGCATTGAAGAATTATACAACTGCCCTTGAAGAGATCCGGAATAATGACGAAGCTAAAGTAATACTGCAACAACAGGTAAACGGCACCAGGACAGTTTTAAATACCATCAGGGAATATACGGGGAAATCTTACAATTAATTATTAAGCAACCAGCATCATGCAGCAGGTCATAGGCGCTATAAATTATTCGCTGCAAAATAAATTGCAGAACCTGGTATCGTTCCTCAGCCAGGTCAATAAGGGTTTTGACGCCATCGCTGAAGAGATAGACAATACCAATTTAAAAACGGCAATGCTTGCTGTCGCTGTAGAATGTAAGCAATATGCACGGGAAATCAGCAACCAGCTCAAGCAGTTGGATATATGTTTACCGGTAGCGTATACCGACCAGTTGTGGGACAAGATAGAAGAAAATATAAATGAGCACGCCTACCTGGCCAGGGGCGGTGAGATAGTAGCCCTATGTAATAACTGCGAATTATATTTTGGTAAGCTGTACGAAGATGTATTGAAGGAATATTTCCCGTATAAGAATCTTAAAGATATTATTACATACCAGCTATATGCTTCGCAATGTGCTTTTATGAAAATAAGGTTGCTGAATACACTGCGCTTTAACTGATACTCACTTTAACCAAAACAACAGTTATGAAACCTAATATTGGTATCACGGACAAAAATTTAAAAGAAGTAACCGATATGCTTTCGGTTGTACTGGCGGATTCCGTGGTATTATATACAAAGACAAGAAAATTTCACTGGAACGTGAATGGGCAGAGTTTTATGGAACTGCATAAATTATTTGAAACACAGTATGATAAGCTGGCAGAAGCGATAGATGAAATAGCAGAGCGGATCAGTAAGCTGGGCACTATGAGCATTGGTACTTTAAAAGAATTCCAGCAACTGACCACCCTAAAAGAAACCCCAGGTAAAAACCCTGACCAGGTGGGTATGATAAAGGAATTGCTGTCTGACCATGAGACGGTGATAAAAGCCTTACGCAAGAATATAGATGATTGTGAAGACAAATTTAAAGACAAGGGTACAGCTGATTTTTTAAACAATATCATGCAGGAGCATGAAACAATAGCCTGGACGCTCAGAAGATACTTACGTTAATAATGTCCCTCGTGAAATATAATAAGCCATCCCGTTCTAACAGGATGGCTTATTGTTTTATTTCTTATTAAAGACCCTTGCCAACAGGAATACCACTATTGCCACGATGGCTACTATCAATAGCACACCCGACCACACACCGGCCTTAAAAATTCCTCCTATCACTTCGCAACTGCTTAGAAAACAAATAAGAAATACACCCAGGGCAATAAATGATTTTTTCATGTTTAGTATGTTTAATGTAAGGTATTTACACTAAGAATAATGCCATAATAATTCATGTGTTTTTTTGCCCGCATATGTAAAGCAAAGCATGTAAAAAAAGCAGCTATGTTCCCCAAGTGTAGAAATTACTACACATATTATTAACCCGATTGCTATAAACGGTCAAGGCAAAGAAGCGAAAAGACCTGTGAATATTGACTTGCAATAATTTTTAGCCCTATACCTATTTTGGCAGCATTTTAGTTTGTACCTAAGGGTATTAGCTTATTTAATCATTTTAAAATATAAAAACTATGAATGCAGGAAAATTATTAGCGGGGGTTCTATTGGGTGCTGTAGCCGGTGCTGTACTGGGAGTATTATTTGCTCCTGATAAAGGATCCGAAACCAGGAAAAAAATTTCCAAAAAAGGAGCTGATCTGAGGGATAGCTTTAAAACCAGGATGAATGACCTGGTAGATGACCTGACCAATCATTACGAAGAGGCTAAAGACGAGACCAGCAGGATGGTAGATACTGGTAAAGAAAAAGTGGCTTCTATGAAGTCGGATGCGAGGCATGCGCTGTCTTAAAAGAATTATAGTTCCGTAGTCATTTTATCTAATGCTAGTTATAATGGAAAATAAAAATAATTCAGTAGAAACCTTATTTGAAACAGCAGGCGACTACGTGGAAACAAAAATTGAGTTATTAAAATTACAGGCTGTAAACACTACTTCCGACGTTACCTCATCCATTGTATCTAAGTTCGCCATGATCGTTGTTATTTGTTTGACAATAATCATTTTAAATGTAGGTATTGCCATCTGGATCGGCGACATGTTAGGTAAAATGTACTACGGTTTTTTTATAGTCAGCGGCTTCTACATACTGTTATCTGTTCTATTGTATTTTTTTGGAAACAAATGGATAAAAGGACCGGTGAATGACAGGCTAATTAAAAAAATGCTTAATTAAATTTTATGGGTATCAGGAATGCAGCTCAGCTAAAACAATCAATAGCCTTACTAAAAATAGAACAGGAAGAAAAGAAATCCGCCATGGTTGGCCAGTTTCGCCAAACCTACGAAAGCTTTAAACCCATCAACCTTATAAAAAGCGCTTATCACAGAGTTGCAGAGACCCCCGATATCGCTAATAAGCTGATAGGCACCTCATTGGGACTTGGGGCAGGTATTATATCAAAGAGGATATTGTTTGGCAGGTCCCCGGGTTTTATCAAACGCATGCTGGGCATGGCACTTGAACTAACACTGGCCAATAAGGTCGCGAAGAACTCAGATGGCATCAGGCAAAAAGGTGCTGAACTTATCCGAAAACTAATTAAATGACCAGGTATCAGATAACTGCTTACCCGGCTTAAACATTTATAACTTTCAATTTCTGGTATACATCATCAACAATTGATAGGACATACTAAAAGAGAGGTTACTTAAACAACACACTTACAAAATGATACTCGTAGAAAATAAGACCATACCACTGCAGCTTATTATTAATGAATCCATGCTTGGAAATTCAAAAATGCAGAAATTACTTTACCACCAGTTTGCTACCCGCATGTATGCCGTATGCTTACGCTATACAAAAAATGCAGATGATGCGGAAGATATTCTGCAGGAAGGGTTTATCAAGATATTCAGGAATCTTGATAAGTTAAGGGGAGACGGTTCCTTTGAAG
>Ga0193706_1001052_pt1 | contig 13170 bp, 10 predicted proteins | sample U3c1metaG_FD_160130 | JGI IMG/M metagenome (GOLD analysis project Ga0193706, IMG submission 160130) | Soil microbial communities from a riparian zone of the East river system, Colorado, United States - U3c1 | ecosystem: Environmental > Terrestrial > Soil > Riparian zone | place: USA: East River... | reverse complement strand
CAGGTTCTTCTTCGACTGCACCTTGACGATCGCTGCCGTCAGCGTCGTCTTCCCGTGGTCGATGTGTCCAATGGTCCCAACGTTCACGTGTGGTTTGGAACGAACGAACTTTTCCTTGGCCATGAAAGTCTCTCCTCAGTGAGTCGGTGAGTCGGTAAATCTCGTGTGTGGTGTCTCAGGCCCCGCTCACCTTGGCCACGATCTCTTCCTGGATCTGGCTGGGGACGGGGGAGTAGTTGGCAAACTGCATGGTGTAAGTCGCGCGACCCTGGGTGCGGCTGCGCAGATCGGTTGCGTAGCCGAACATGGTGGCGAGCGGTACTTCCGCGTCGATGACCTGCGCATTGCCGCGCTGGGTCATGCCGAGGATGCGACCGCGGCGCGCGTTCAAGTCGCCGATGACGTCGCCCATGTAGTCCTCCGGGGTGACGACTTCAACGCTCATGATCGGCTCGAGGAGGTGGACACCGGCGCGCTTGGCACCGTCTTGGAAAGCGAGTGAAGCCGCGACTTCGAAGGCCTGCGCCGACGAGTCGACGTCGTGGTACGTGCCGTCGTAAAGCTCGGCCTTCACATCGATCAACGGATAGCCGGCGAGCACGCCGCGCGCCATGGCCTCGCGGATGCCCTTCTCGACCGCCGGAATGAACTCCTTGGGGATGGAGCCGCCGACGACCTCGTTCTCGAAAACGTAGCCCGATCCGCGCTCGCCCGGCTCGAGCCGGATGAGCACGTGACCGTACTGACCGCGACCGCCGGACTGCTTGGCGTATTTGTATTCGGATTCGACCTTCTTGGAGATGCTCTCGCGGTACGCGACTTCGGGCTTGCCGATGTTGGACTCGACCTTGAACTCGCGCTTCAAGCGGTCGACGATGATCTCGAGGTGGAGCTCGCCCATGCCGGCGATGATCGTCTGCGCCGTCTCTTCGTTGGTGAAGGTACGGAAGGAGGGGTCTTCGTAGGCGAGCTTCTGCAGCGCGACGCCGAGCTTCTCGACGTCGACCTTGGTCTTCGGCTCGATGGCGATGGAGATGACCGGCTCCGGGAAGACCATCTTCTCGAGGAGGATCGGCTTGTCTTCGTCGCAGAGCGTGTCGCCGGTGCGCGTGTCGCGGAGGCCGACGGCGGCGTAGATGTTGCCGGCGTTGCACTCCGTCAGCTCTTCCCGCTTGTTGGCGTGCATGCGCAGGATGCGGCCGATGCGCTCGCGCTTGCCGCGCGTCGAGTTCATGACCATCGTCCCGCTCTGGAGCTGCCCGGAGTAGACGCGGAAGAACGTCAAGTTGCCGTGCGGATCGTTGATCATCTTGAAGGCGTAGGCAGCGAAGGGCTCGCTGTCGTCGACCTTGCGCGTTTCCGGCTTGTTGTTGTCGGGGTTGATGCCTTCCACCGGCGGGATGTCCATCGGCGACGGCAAATAATTGACGACGGCGTCGAGCAGGAGCTGCACGCCCTTGTTCTTGAAGGCCGACCCGCAGAGCACGGGGATGAGCTTGAAGCTGCAGCACCCCTGGCGGAGCGCGCCGACGATCTGTGCCTCGGTGACTTGATCGGATTTGCCGTCGAGGAACTTCGACATGATGTCGTCGTCCATGTCGGCGCAAGCTTCGATCATCTTGTCGCGCATCTCGGCGCACTTGGCCCTGATGTCCGCGGGGACCTCTTTCCACTCGTACTTCTGCCCCTTCGACTCTTCGTCGAAGATGGCGGCACGCATGGTGATGAGATCGACCATACCCTTGTGCTGATCTTCTTCGCCCACCGGCCACTGGATCGGCACGGGGTTCACGCCGAGGCGGGACCTCAGCGACGCCACGTTCATGGCGAAGTCGGCGCCGAGCTTGTCCATCTTGTTGACGAACACGATGCGCGGAACCTTGAACTTGTCGGCCTGACGCCAGACGGTTTCGGTCTGGGGCTCGACGCCGTTACCGCCGTCGAGAACGGCTACCGCGCCGTCGAGCACGCGCAGCGAGCGCTCGACTTCGATGGTGAAGTCGACGTGCCCGGGGGTGTCGATGATGTTGATGCGGTGCGTATCGCCCTTGTGCGGGCCGTTGTCCGGCGTCCAAAAACAGGTCGTCGCTGCGGAAGTGATGGTGATGCCGCGCTCTTGCTCTTGCACCATGTAGTCCATGGTGGCGGCGCCTTCGTGCACTTCGCCAATCTTGTAGTTGACCCCGGTGTAATAGAGGATGCGCTCGGTAGCCGTCGTCTTGCCCGCATCGATGTGGGCCATGATTCCGATATTCCGAGTTTTCCCGAGGGGGTATTCGCGAGCCACGACCGTCTTCTCCTTTCACACCCTGCGAACGTTGGAAACCAAACCCTTGACGCACGAAACCCCTTCCGGCCCGGTGTCCTCTCTTTCGAGGCACCCTGTCTTTCCGGAAGGGGTACCGGGGTGCGGCGCTAGCTGATGCCGACAACCCGGTATTTATGTCAGGAGGGCCATTCTTCTCGTATGCGACTCCGATGGCGTACGGTCTCGAGCGAGCCGCGCCGTTAGCAAATCGTTACCAGCGGTAGTGGGCGAACGCCTTGTTCGCCTCTGCCATCTTGTGCGTATCGTCCCGCTTCTTCACCGCGTTGCCGCGGTTTTGGGCCGCGTCGACGAACTCCGACGCGAGCCGCTCTTTCATCGTCTTCTCGCCGCGATCGCGCGAATAGAGGACGAGCCAGCGCATGGCCAAAGCGACGCGCCGTTCGGGCCGCACCTCGACCGGGACTTGGTAGGTTGCGCCGCCGACGCGCCGGCTCTTCACTTCGAGCTTCGGCTTCACGTTGTCGAGCGCTTTGCGGAATACCTCGAGCGGGTCTTCCTTGTAGCGGGCAGTGATGATGTCGAACGCCCCGTACAGGATGCCCTCGGCCGTGGCCTTTTTGCCGCCGATCATGAGGGAATTCATGAACTTTGCGACGAGCTTGTCCTTGAACTTGGGGTCCGGAATGATGCGGCGTTTGGGTACTTCGCGTCGGCGCGGCATGTCGATGCTCCTAGGCTTTGGGTCGCTTCACGCCGTATTTCGAGCGCTTGCGGTTGCGGGTGGCCTTGTTGGTCGACGAGGGGCCGGCGGCGCCCGACGCGTCGAGCGTGCCCCGAATGACGTGGTAGCGCACACCGGGCAGGTCCTTCACGCGGCCGCCTCGAATGAGGACGACGGAGTGCTCCTGCAGGTTGTGCCCCTCGCCCGGGATGTAGCTCGTCACTTCCATGCCGTTCGTCAGCCGCACGCGGCAGACCTTGCGCAGCGCAGAGTTCGGCTTTTTGGGGGTCGTCGTATAGACGCGCACGCACACGCCGCGCTTCTGCGGACAAGATTTGAGGGCGGGGGAGGCGGTCTTGAATCGAGCGGCCTCGCGCCCATGGCGGATCAGCTGGTTGATAGTCGGCATTCGGTTGGCTGCACCGGGCGCGGGGGCCCAAGGAGTCGTTGGCTTCGGAGCGGGGCTCGGACTGCTTTCGTCTTTTCCCTCGGAACTCCTCGCAAAAAAACGCCTAAACACCCGGAATCCGAGGGGACGCGCAGCATACTCGCGAGCAGGGTGTTGTCAAGGGTTCCCACCCTCGCGCATTTTTCGACCTGTGACGTGCCGTCCGATGTTCTTCGGCATGCGCGGCGGTTTCGGTTGCGTCTCGCCGCAGGTGACCGCGGTAGAGTCCCTCGCCCAATGAGCCGGACCTCGCCATTCCCCCCCTTTGCCGCGCCCTTTGCCGCTCCGGCGCCCGCGATGCCCGGCGGTCCACTCGGCGGCGCGGCCGCGTGGCGCGGAAGTGAGCTGACGAACTCCGAAGCGTGGATCCTCCACTTGTCGCAGACGAACGTGGCCGAGCTCGAGGCCGCCGCATCTGCGGCCAGACGGAGCCGGCGGTCGCTGGTCGAGATCCGCCGCGAGCACTTCGCCCTGCCGAACCTCGCCCCCCTGCTCGACGACGTCCGGCGCGAGCTCCTCGACGGGCGCGGCTTCGTCCTTCTGCGCGGGCTGCCCCTCGAGCGCTACATGCTCGCCGAGGCGGCAACCATCTTCTGCGGCTTGGGAACCCATTTCGGCACGGCCCTCTCACAAAACGCACAGGGTCACGTCCTCGGCCACGTGAAAGACCTTGGCTACGACGCCGGCGACCCCAGCACGCGGCTCTACCAGACGAACCAGCGTCAGGGTTACCACACCGACTCCGCCGACATCGTCGGGCTCCTGTGCATCCGGCCCGCCCGGTCAGGGGGGCGGAGCAGCCTCGCCAGCACCGTCACCGCTTACAACGAAGTCTTCGCGCGCCGTCCCGACCTCGTTTCTGCGCTGTTCGAGCCCGTCGCGACCGATCACCGTGGCGAGGTGCCGCCGGGCGGGCGCCCCTGGTTCTCGATCCCTGTTTTCAGCTGGTACGCGGGACGCCTCACCGGCATCTACCAGCGCCGGTACATCGAGTCGGCGCAGCGCTTCCCGGACGCGCCTCGCCTCACGGCGCGCCAACGCGAAGCCCTCGACGTTTTCGACGCCGTCCTCGACGATCCCGCCGTGCATCTGGAGATGGACTTCCGCCCGGGTGACGTGCAGCTCCTCCACAATCATCAGATCCTGCACGATCGTACGGCGTTCGAGGACGACCACGACCCGCGAGCGCGCCGGCAGCTTTTGCGGCTGTGGCTCAGCCCTGACGATGGCCGGCCGCTGCCACCCGTTTTCGCCGAGCGCTACGGCAGCGTCGAACCGGGGCGCCGGGGCGGTGTCAAATCTGCCGACGGCGTGCTGCGTGCGCCCCTCGACGTGTAGATGACGTCGCGCCCACCTCCCGGTGCGCGCCCCCTGCGCGAGATCGGCCTTTTCAGCCTGACGGCCCTTACCGTCAACGGCATCTTGGGCTCGGGCATTTTCATGCTTCCCGCGGCGGTGGCGCGGATTCTCGGCCCCGCGAGCCCGCTTGCCTACGGCGCCGCGGCGTTTGCCACGGCCCTCATCGTGCTCTGCTTCGCCGAAGCCAGCACGCACTTCGAGGGATCGGGAGGGCCTTACCTTTACGCTCGCGCCGCCTTCGGTCCCTTTGTGGGCTTTCAGGCAGGCTGGCTTTTCATCGCCACGCGTCTGGTCTCGGTCGGTGCGATCGCGAACGGCACGGCGTCGTACCTGGGAACGCTGTGGGAGCCGCTCGGGACCGGCCTCGGGCGTCCGTTGACGGTGGTCGCGATCATCGGCGGTATCGCCGCCCTCAATGTCGTCGGCGTTCGGCAAGGAAAGTGGACGGTGAACCTGCTGACGGCGGCAAAACTACTGCCGCTCGTCCTCTTCATCGGCATCGGATTGCCGGCGGTGGACGGTAGCCGCATCGCGCTCGCGGGCGCACCGCCGGGCGGCTCCGTGCGCGAAGCCGCGTTCCTCTTGGTCTTCACCTTCGCCGGATTCGAAGCGGCGGCCATCGCGGGCCACGAAATCGTCAACCCGCGGCGTAACCTGCCCATCGCCATGCTGGCCGCCGTCGCCATCACGACAGCCGTCTACCTCGGGGTCCAGATCGTCGCCCAGGGGACCTTGCCCGGGCTGGCAACCTCCACCGCGCCGATCGCCGACGCCGCCCGGATTTTCTGGGGGCCTGCCGGGGCCACCGTCATCGGCGCGGGCGCCGTCCTCGCCACGCTCGGCACCAACGGCACGAACCTCCTCGTCACCCCGCGCATGCTCTACGCGCTCGCCGACGGCGGTCACCTGCCGGCGTTCCTCGCCCGCATTCATCCGCGTTTCCGCACGCCGCACGTGGCCATCGCGGTCTTCGCGGTCGCCGCGTCGGGCATCGCCCTCGTGAACGACTTCGCTGCGCTCGCCGCGACGAGCGTCGTCTCGCGGCTCTGCTTTTTTGCGACCACATGTCTCGCCGTTCCGGTTCTGCGGCGCCGGCTCCCCGCTCCGGCGGGCCGCTTTCGTATTCCCTTCGGCACTTTCGTGGCGGCGCTAGCGACGGCCCTCTGCGGGTGGCTCATCAGCGCCTCGACGCCTGCGCAGCGGATGGCATGTGCCAGCGCCGTGCTCGTAGGAACGCTGCTCTACGCATGGGCCCGATGGGTCGCTAGGGATGGGGGCTCAGGCTCGTCGGCAAAGCGGGCGGTGCCTGCGGCGCAAGCGCCCACCCAGCTGGAACGGGCAGCGCCGCCGGTCGCGCGGGGGTAGCCGCGGGGCAGCGACCTCGTCGAGGCCCCTCGCGCGCGCAGTCCCGGGTGGTGAGTGACGCTGCGCTTCGTGTACCCTCGTCAGTGTGGAGGAACGCGCTCTTGCCGGCCTCGGCCGGCAATTTAGCTCGAAGCGGGGCAAGCTCGACCTGTTTTCAGCGGGTCCGATGCTGGTGCTGCGGTTCTCCGGCGACGGGGAAGGGGATTTCGTGATCCCCATCAACGCGGCGTTCGACGTCATCCTTGGACGAGTCGAGAAGGTGGAGATGTTTTCGAGTCTCGCGCTCGGTCGCCTCATCACCGTGCATGCCCGATATGGCTGGCTTCTCCGACGCCCTCGACGCCGTCGCCCGCAAGACGCGCACCGTCGGCATGGCGGGCACCCTCCTGTCCGCTTCGTGAGCTAAAGAGGGTTATGTCGGAGATCACGCTCGACCTTCGCGGCCTCGACAAGTCGCGCGCCTACGCGGAGCTCGACGGGCATGTGCGCGCGGTGCTCGACGGCGTCGACGATCCCATCACGGCGATGTCGACGGTGAGCTCCCTCGTTCACCACGCTTTCGCCCACCTCTGGACCGGTTTTTACCGCGTCGTCGCCCCCGGTCTCCTCCGCGTCGGGCCGTACCAGGGCACGCTCGGTTGTCTCGAAATTCCTTTCGGCAAAGGCGTGTGCGGAACCGCGGCGGCCGAAGAGCGAACGGTGATCGTCGCCGATGTGTCCGCGTTCCCCGGCCACATCTCGTGTGACGGCCGATCGCGCTCCGAAATCGTGCTGCCGGTGAAAGATCGGCGCGGCGTTCTCGTCAGCGTGTTCGACGTCGACTCCGAGCGCGTGGCCGCGTTCGACGCCGCCGACGAGCGGGGGCTTTTGCAAATTCTCGGTTGGTTCGCGAGCCGCTGATCAGGCGCGCGCGGCATCGGCGTATTCGGGGGGCACGAGGCAGCGGGGGCCCTTACCGATGAGATCTTGGCGCTGCGCCTTGCGCAGGGCTTCGCGCGCGAGCGGCCAATGGGGCTTGTCCCAATAAAAGAGGAGCGCCTTCATCATTCGCTTCTCGCGCAGATCGGTGGCCGTGTAGACAGGCTTGCCCGTGAGCGGATCGATTCCGGTGTGGTACATCGCGGTCGCGATCGCCATCGGCGTGGGGATGAAATCCTGCACCTGGCGCGGTCGCATCTTATTGCGCTTCAGATAGAGGGCGAGCTCGATCGTGTCGCGCAGCGTCGATCCCGGGTGCCCGCTGATGAAGTAGGGCACCAGGTATTGTTCCTTGCCGGCGCTCTCGCTCGCCTGGCAAAACGCCTGCGCAAACCGCTCGTAGCTGCCGATGGGCGGTTTCTTCATGCGATCGAGCACGTCGGGGTCGTTGTGCTCGGGGGCCACCGAGACTTGTCCGCCGGTGTGATGCTGGGCCAGCTCGCGAATGAAGGTCGGGCTCCGCTCGGCGAGATCGTAACGCACGCCCGAGGCGATGAAGACCTTCTTGATGCCGGGCTCGGCGCGCACCTTCTTCAGTAGATCGATGAGCGGGTCGTGGTCAGTGTGCAGGTTTTCGCAGATACCCGGGTGCACGCAAGAGAGACGGCGGCACGCGCTCTCCGTCGCCTCGTCCTTGCAGCGCATTTGGTACATGTTGGCGGTGGGGCCGCCGACGTCGGAGATCACACCGCGAAAATCCTCCATCCGAGAAAGCGCGCGCACCTCGCGCAGCACGCTGCCCGATGACCGGCTCTGAATGATGCGCCCCTCGTGCTCGGTGATGCTGCAAAACGTGCAGCCGCCGAAGCAGCCGCGCATCGTCACGATGGAGTGTTTGACCGTTTCGAAGGCCGGAACGCGCTCGGTGTAAGCGGGGTGCACCCGCCGCTGAAACGGCAGATCGTAGAGCGCGTCCATTTCCGCCTCGGCGAGGGGCAGCGCCGGCGGGTTGAAGTACACCGCTTCGTCTCCGTGCTGCTGCAAGAGCGGTCGCGCGTTGTGGGCGTTGGTTTCGTATTGAAAAGCGCGCGACATCGTGGCGAAGGCGCTCTTGTCGGCCGCCACCTGCTCGAAAGAAGGGAGCACCACGATCTTGCCGTCGGTCACGTAACGCGAACGCTCCTCGAGGAGCGGTTCCCATTCGCCGCGGTGGTGCAGGGCGAAGGCGGTGCCACGGATGTCGCGCATGGTACGCGGCGTCTCGCCGTCCGCGAGGCGGCGCGCGATCTCCCAGGCCGGCCGCTCGCCCATCCCGAAGACCAAGAGGTCGGCCTTGGCGTCGAGCAGGATGGAGCGCCGGACCTGGTCCGACCAGTAGTCGTAATGCGCAATGCGGCGCAGCGATGCTTCGATACCCCCAATGACGATGGGAAGCCCGGGGAAGGCCTGGCGGCAGAGGTGTGCGTAGACGATGGTGGCGCGGTTGGGACGCATCCCGGTGCGGCCGCCGGGCGAATACTGATCCTCGGAACGCGTTTTCTTTTGCGCCGTCAGGCGATTGAGCATCGAGTCGAGGTTGCCGGCGCTGATACCAACGAAGAGCCGCGGCCGGCCCATGCGCAACAGGTCGCGCGTGTCCTTCCAGGCGGGCTGCGCCACGAGGCCCACCTTGTACCCGCGCGCCTCGAGAAAGCGCGCGATGAGGACGGGACCGAAGGCCGGGTGATCGACGTAGGCATCGCCGGTGACGATGAGGATGTCGAGCTCGCTGATGCCGCGCGCGATCATCTCCTCGCGGGTGGTGGGGAGGAACGACGCCGGCGCCGCCGCCCCATCGCGCCGCGGAGCCGACGTCCGCAGCTGCACGAGCTTTTCGGTCATGGAGAGCGCCAGTCTGCACTGCGCGCCATCGCAGCGCTATGAGCTGAACGCATGATCAGATCCAACCATGCCGCTGAGCGCCGCCCCGTGCAAGCTCGCTTCGCGCTCTCCCATGTCGATGGTGGCGCCCATACGATCGGGGCGGGTGTAATCCCAGCGCTCGATGGGCACCGGGCCGCTCGGGGCAATGTAGTAACGCGCCCCGCTGTGACCGAGCACTCGGAGCGGATAGGGGCGCGTGAGAAGGACGATGTTGAGCTTCACCGCGGGGTCGCTTTCGGCCAGGAACGCGGGCACGTTGTCGACCATGCCGCCGTCGAGCAGTGCCTCGCCGCCGAAGCGGCCGACCGGCGTGAATGGCGGTGTCGCCGAAGATGCGAGAATGAGGTCGGCGAGCTCCTCCGGTGAACGACAATCGCGCGCATCGAAGATGAACGGCCGAAAGCCGAGCCGCTTGCCCCAGCTCGGGTGAATCATTTCGGGGCGCATTACTTTCTCCAGCGAATAGGCGCCGATCCCGGCAGCCACCGCGATCGATGAGGGCAGTCGCGCCGGAAACCGCGCCGCCAAGATCCATATCGGAAAGGGCTGGCTCACGACCCGCTCGAAGCCGCCATCGCGGAAACTGAAGAGAAGCGTATCCCGATAGACCGCGCCGTGCGGTGCGAGCGGCTCGCGTCGCAAAAGGCGCCTCACGTCGAGATTCTTCGTGATCCCCTCCCGCCGCTTGACCCAGAAATCGTGTGTCTCGGTGGCACGTTCGGCGAGCCAGAGCGTCGCTACGCAGGCGCCCGCGCTGCAAGCGGCAATGGCGCCGATGCGGGGCGCCAAGAGAGGTGCCAGGCGGTTCATGAGCCCGAGCTGGAAAAAGGCGCGGTTGCCGCCGCCGGCAAACGTGATCGCGATGTCTCGATGACCCATGCCCGACCCTTTGGCTCAGGGCGCGACGGGTGACAAGCAGTCTGTCTCAGGGGGATTGACGAGGTGCGGTGAGACCTCACGAAATTGCAGCGACGGCGCGGGCAGTCGCGCTTCGCCGAACGCGAAAATGGGATATGATCGTCGTTGCCCTCGGCAACGATCCATTGCGATAGGCGCTGCCAGGGGAGGCGGGATTCAAATGACGTCGCGGTTGTCCATCGATAGCCCTATCGGCCGGGTCGAAGACTTCGCAGCGCTTTTCACGTGCTTTTTCCAAGACGCTCCCCTCGCGTTCCAGATCTACGGGGCCGATGGGCGCTGCTTGCTCGCCAATGCCGCGTTTTACCGAATGTTCGCGGCCGATGCGATGAACGAGTACAACGTGTTCGCGGATGCCGCCCCCGAGCGGCGCAACATGTGCGACGCCGTTCGGCGTGCCTTCGCCGGCGAAACCGTGCAGCTCTCGCTGCGAACCGGCGACTCGCTGTGGCCCCCGGCGCGCTGCGCCGGCGAGGGCCCACAAACGGCCGCCTGTGCCACGGCCTTTCCTTTGTTCGACGGGGGGCGCGCCGTACGTCAGGTAGCCGTTTGTTTCGACGGCGCGCCGCTCGAACGGGGGCGCCGGTCGGAACAACTTCGCATCGATGAGGATCGACGGCAGAGCAACGAGCGTTTACGCCGCGCCTTCGAAGCGGGGCGGATGCTCGCCTGGGAGACCGATCTCACGACCCGCGACATCCATGTTTCGGATAACGCGAGTGAGCTCTTGGGCCTCCTGCCGGGCGAAACTCTGGAGCGTCTCGACGATGCGCTCGACCTGATTCATCCCGAAGACCGTCCTTCGCTGGAAGAAGCGCTGCGGCGCGCCGCGCGCGACGGCAAAGCGCACGATCGACGTTTTCGCGTTTTTCGACCCATCAACGGCAAGATCAGGTGGCTCGAGTGGCGCGCGGTCACGAGCGACCCCGCCGAGGAAGGCTCGGTCGTGCGCGGCGTCGTCATGGATGTCACCGAGAGCGTCGAAGCCGAGGAAGCGCGCTTCATGAGCGAGGCACGATACCGCACGCAATTCGAGGCGGCGCCCGAAGCGATCGTGACCCTCGATGTCGACCACGGCTGTTTCATGGAAGTGAACGAAAAGGCCGAAAAGCTCTTCGGCTATTCACGCGGGCAGCTCATGAAGTTCGGCCCCCTGGATGTGAGTCCCCCCGTCCAATCCGACGGACGGCCGTCGCTCGAATCAGGGCCCGCCTATGTCGCCGAGGCCATGGAAGGGGAGCGCCCCACCTTCGAGTGGCTGCATCGCGACGCTACCGGTCGCGACTTTCACTGCGAAGTGCGGCTCGTGCGGTTACCGGATCCGGGCCGCAATCTGTGCCGCGGCAGCATTCTCGACATCACCGATCGCAAGGAGGCCGAAGCGGCGCGCATTCGTCTCGAAGATGCGTTGCGCAAGGCCGAGGATCAGCTGCGCCAGTCGCAGAAGATGGAAGCCATCGGCCGGCTCGCCGGCGGCGTGGCGCACGATTTCAACAACCTTCTCTCGGTGGTCCTCAGTTACAGCGCGTTCGCGCTGACGGCGCTCGATGGCGAAGATCCCGTCGCCGCCGACGTCAGAGAAATTCAGAGCGCCGGCAACCGCGCCGCCGACCTCACGCGTCAATTGCTCGCGTTCAGCCGGCAGCAGATGCTCGCGCCCGCCGTCGTCGATCTGAACGACATCGTCGGCCACATGGACACCATGCTGCGGCGACTCATCGGCGAAGACGTCGACCTTCGCACGATCACGCCGCCGCACATCGGGAAGATCAAAGTGGATAGCGGACAGATCGAGCAGGTCATCATGAACCTCGCCATCAACGCGCGCGACGCGATGCCGGGAGGCGGCACCCTCACCATCGAAACGGCGGGCGTGTATCTGGACCAGACCTACGCCACGAGTCATGTGGGCATCAAGGTCGGTCCCCACGTCCTTCTGACCGTCGCCGACAGCGGGGTGGGCATGACCCCCGACGTGCAAGCTCGGATCTTCGAGCCGTTTTTTACGACCAAAGAGCGCGGCAAGGGAACGGGGCTAGGGCTCTCTACCGTTCTTGGCATCGTCGAGCAGAGCGGAGGAACCATCTCCGTCTCCAGCGAGCCTGACCAGGGCGCCACGTTTCGTATCTACTTTCCGTGCACCGACGAAGATCCCGATTCGATTCAGCTCGTCACCGCCCCGCGAACGCTGTGCGGCACGGAGACCATCTTGCTCGTCGAAGACGAGGAGCAGATCCGCGCTCTCGGCAATCAGATTCTCACGAAGAGCGGCTACAAGGTGCTCGTGGCCGAGAGCGCGGCCGATGCGCTCTCCATTTGCCAAAAGCACGAGGGGCCGATTCACCTGCTTCTCACCGACGTGGTCATGCCTCTCATGAACGGTCGCGAGCTCGCGGAGCTGGCGACCGTGTTGCGCCCCGCGATGAAAGTTCTCTACGTGTCCGGGTATACCGACAACACCATCGTGCACCATGGCGTGCTCGAGGCGAGCGTCGCGTTCTTGCAAAAGCCCATCACGCCCGATGTGCTGCGCCGCAAGTTGCGCGACGTGCTGGATACGGAGCGCAGGAGCGACGCTCCACGGCGCTGAGGCGCGCCGCGCGCAGCTCAGCACGCACGGCGCGCGCCTTCTAGTGTGTGGCTTTACGGGGGACAGACCATTCCCATCATCAAGCCGCATTCGTCGCTGCACGTCGGCGTCGCGGGTTGCCGGCTGGGGGCCCCGCAACTGATGACGAACTCGTGGTCGGTGCCGTTGCAGCTCTTCTTGATGATGCTCCCGCCCGTTTTCAGGGCGGCGAAATCGGTCGCGGTGAGCTGGACGAAGTGATCGTGCGTGGCGGTCCCGCGCGCGTTGTAGGTTTTGTCGACGCCGGCTGTGATGTCCGCCATCGGAATGGCGAGCGTATGACCATGATTTCCAGAGATGAGCGCGGTGATCATTGCCATGCTGCATCCGCCTCCCCCGCTGTCGCCGCCCGGGCCTGCGTCTTTGGCGCCACCAGCGCCGCCGCTGCCCGCCGAGCCTCCTTTGCCCGCCGCGCCGCTCCCGGCCGAACCTCCGCTGCCGCTCGCGCCGCCGCTGCCGCCCGAACCTCCGGTGGCGCCGCCTGTGCCGCCCGAACCTCCGGTGGCGCCGCCTGTGCCGCCCGAACCTCCGGTGGCGCCGCCTGTGCCGCCCGAACCTCCGGTGGCGCCGCCCGTGCCGCCCGAACCTCCGCTGGCGCCGCCCGTGCCGCCGCTGGCGCC
>Ga0193706_1001051_pt1 | contig 13173 bp, 9 predicted proteins | sample U3c1metaG_FD_160130 | JGI IMG/M metagenome (GOLD analysis project Ga0193706, IMG submission 160130) | Soil microbial communities from a riparian zone of the East river system, Colorado, United States - U3c1 | ecosystem: Environmental > Terrestrial > Soil > Riparian zone | place: USA: East River... | reverse complement strand
TACTTGCGGATCGTGCGTCCGGCCACGAACGCGAATCCGAGCAGGGCCGCATAGCCGAAGGGATACGCGCCGACGCCGTACTTCGGCAGATAGTCGACGGACGCCAGATAGGCGATGCCGAAGGCGATCACGAGCGCGCGGATGCGCGCCCGCTCCTCCCCGCGCGACGCCGGGTAGGCGCGGAAGAACTCGACGAGCGACGCCACGAGAAATCCGAAGAAGTACGCGAGGAACGGGATACTGAACTCCGCGTCGTAGCGGGGATAGTGGCCCCACCAGTAGAGCTCAACGCGGGGGATGAGCTGGTCGGTCGCGACGGCCAGCGCGCTGAAGAAAGCCGCGCCGCTCCACGCCACGATGTTCGCCAGCCGCCGCCTCGGCTCGATGCGCAGGATCTCCACCGTGAACCAGTAGATGGCCGCGGGGATGAACGGCACCGCGAGATACGCCGTTCGCGCCCAGCGCAACGCGAGCTCCGGTGTCGTCGCGGCATACATCGCCGCGAAACAGCTCATCCAGCCCGCAATCAGGGCCGTGATCGTGAAAAATGCGGTGCTCGCCGCTGACACGCGCCGGAGCAGCACACGCGCTCCGAGCGCCAGAACGAGGACGGCAGTGAGTCCCACGGGGATCGCCGCAGGTGAGAAGGCATACATCGCGGTCGAAGACCCGGGCATGGTTTCGCTGGATTTGATGCTCGCCGATGTCCGGCCATTGTAGGCGAACATGCGCGTTTCCGTACGTTTACACTGGAGCACCGCTCATGGATGCAGACATCATCGTGCTCGGCGCAGGCGTGATCGGGACGAGCGTGGCCTGGCACCTCGCAAGGCGCGGCGCGGGCGACATCCTCGTCGTCGATCGCGCGCCGGATTTCGGAGCAGGAAGCACCGCGAAGGCCACAGGCGGATTCCGCGCTCAATTCGACAACGAGACCGAGGTTCGGCTCTCGCTTCTCTCACGCCGCAAACTGCTCGCGTTCGAAGAGGAGACCGGCGTCGATCCCGGATACCGTCAACACGGTTATCTCTTCCTGGCCTGCAGCGACGATGACGTGGAGGCGATGCGCGCGGCCCAGGCAGTTCAGCACGCATGCGGGATGACCGATTCGCGGATGTTGACGGCCGTGGAGGCGAACGCGCTGAACCCGCAGATCGAAGACGAGAGCGTGATCGCCGCCTCGTGGTGTCCGACCGACGGATTCATCCGGCCGATGGACATTCTGCGCGGGTACGCGGACGCGGCCCGGCGCGCAGGAGTGCGCTTCGCCTTCGATCGCGAACATCGCGGCTTCCGCATGCAGGGAGACCGCGCCGTGGCTGCAAAGACGCCGGCGGGCGAGCTGCGCGCGGGGCTGTTCGTCAACGCCATGGGTGCGTGGTCCGGCCCGCCGGTGGTGCCGCTGCGGCGCAACGTGGCCGCAACGGTGGCGACGGACCTCGTTCCGGAGTCGATGCCGATGACCATCTGGGCCGCCGACTGGTTTCATCTGCGCAAGCGCGACGGCCGCGTCCTGCTCCTGTGGCCGGATGAGCCGTGCGTCGACGACTGGCTCGACCGCGTCCGGACGATGGCTCGTGCGCGCGTGCCGCGACTCGGAGAGCTCGCGATCGCCGAATGCTGGAGCGGGTTCTACGAGATGACTCCGGACGGCCACGCCGTGGTCGGACGCGCGCCGGATCACGAGAACTTGTTTCTCGCGACCGGATGCTCGGGACACGGCGTAATGCACGCACCCGCGATCGGGCAGCTCCTGGCGGAGCTGGTGCTCGACGGAAAGACGTCCCTCGACATCGAGGCGCTGTCGCCGGCGCGGTTTCGATGACAGCAATCCAGAGTCCCCTCTCCCCGCAGCGGCGGGGAGAGGGTGGGCGCGAAGCGCCCGGGTGAGGGGCGGCGCTCGGGACGCCCGTGTTCGGAACGGGCGGGAACACGTTCGTCGCGAGCGCCGCCCCTCACCCTAACCCTCGCCCCGCCGCCGCGGGGAGAGGGGACCGCGCGTCGCGAGAGCCATCAACCGCGCATCAATCGAGCAGCAACGCGCAGCACGTCACTCCACCCTCGGCCTTCGCCAGTTCGGCGGCCGGTACCGTGCGCACGTCGAGGCCGGCCGCCTCGAGTCTCGCGCGCGTGTGCGGCATCTCCGCCGGATACACTACGGTCCTTCCCACCAGCATCGCGTTCGCGCCGAACGGCTCGCGGGGGTCGGCGTCGATGAGGCGCCAGTCCGCGAACACTGCGACGTCGACCCACTCACGATTCACCAGCAACGTATCTTCCGAGACCCGCGTGACGGCGGTCTTGAGATGCAGAGCTCCGTGCAGGCCGACGGCGATGACTTCGCGGCCGGTCATCCTGCTCAACTGCTCGCGGCCCTCGCCGTTCGAGCGCTCCGATTCGCCGGCGTAGATCCGGTTGCGCAGCACGAGCACGTCTCCGCCGTCGAGCGTGGCGGGCGCCGTCACATGCGCCAGCCTCCTGTAGCTCGACAGCACCTCGGCGACCGCGCGCGTCTCGCCGCGGCGCGACTCCGCTCCGGGCCTGGTGATGACCGCGACGTCGTCGAGGACGACGGCCGTATCCTCGATGAACACGCCGTCGGGATACTCGGCATCGCCGGGCAACTCGACGACCTCGCACCCCATCGAGCGAAGGAGTGCGCAGTACTGGTCGTGCTCCGCGACGGCCTGCCCGTAGTCGATGGGGATGCGGTCGATGTGCGTGAGCTCGCATTCGGAAATCGACGGGCTGACCCCGCGCGTCACCGCGATCACGACGCCGCCTCGACGATGGCCTCGCGGATGACATCCGAATGGGAGACGAGACCGTGGTCTCCCTCCTCGACCTCGATGAAGCGGGAGCCGGGCGCAAGGCGTCCCGACGCCTCCCAGGCGCGCCACGTCTCCTCGACGATGTGAAACGGCACGGTCTCGTCCTTTCTCCCCATGATCGCCGTGATACGCGATGGGGGCGGATCGCTATCCACATAGAGGCTGCCCATCTGAACGAAGAACGCGCGATGAATGAGCGCGTCGCCCTGACGGGCGTGATTGAACACCATGACGGGGTCGCCCTCGGGGATCCTGCTCTGCCACCGGCGCGCGACGCCCAGCGCGGGGGCGATGAGGACGAGCGGCACGAGGACTCCCCGCTTCGCGACGGCCAGCGCGACGAGTGCACCGAGCGAACTGCCAACCATGGCGCGCGGAGGGGTGCGCCGTGCGGTCGCGAGCGCATGTTCGACGATCGCGTCGAAGTCGAGCTTCTCAAACGAGGGGACGTTGAGATCCGGAGTGTTCAACTCGATTCCGTCCGGCACCAGCAGCGGACGAAGCGCGTGGATCTTCGCGCTGTCCGGCGAGGACGCGAATCCATGCAGGTAGAGTACGGAAGGCATCGATTGCGCCCTTCAGCAGGAGGGCTGGTCCTCCGTCCGGAGCACTACGGGGTGAATCGCCCATTCATCAACGTGCCGCTCTTATGCACGACGACTCTCTTCGCGGTGGTCACCGTACCGTTTGCGGTCAGACGCACGATGTACGAGCCCTCCTCCGCGTAATGATGGGCGGCATTCCTCTCGCTGCTCGACTGGCCGTCTCCGAAGTCCCATCGCCACGTCGTCGCGTCCGGCACGTCGGACCCATTCGTGAAGCGAACGCCGAGTCCGTCGGGGGTGAACGTGCGGGCCCCGAATTCCGCGTAGCCCGCCCAGCGGACCCGGTACACGTTCGCGCCGCGATCGACGGGCGACTGGAAGTCGAAGTCTTTGTAGAGATCCGAGAAGTACAGGCCATCGGGGCCGGCCGCGAGCGCGACCGCAGTGGCTTTGCCCGTGCCGTCATACTCGACGAAGGGAACGGGACCGCGGACCAGTTCGTCGCCGTCGAGCACCACTTCGCTGATGCGCTTTCCGACGGCTTGCCGGGCGGACCCCCAGGTCGGTCCCGACTCCGTCACATACGCGGTATCGAACTTCCGCTCCGGGAAACCGCTTCCGCCGAACGTCTCCTGCTGCACCCAGGCGATCTGCACGGGCGCAGCGGGAGCCGACCACCCGCAGATCGAATAGTTGCGCATCGACTGGTCGGTGCCGTCCCAGCCATAGTCGAGGCCGCGGACGACGCGCGCGAGCCGGTCCGTCTGCGGCCCGTTCTCGATCTCATACAGCGCCTGAACCGCGGCGCGCCATGCGCCGCCGAACGGATTGCGGAACCCGCTCGCGAAGATGTAGTCGCGCGCGGTGATGCCGTCGGTCGCGTCGTAGTAGGGATTGTCGGGAGACGCAGTGCCGTCCATGTCCATGCGCAGGATCTTCCCGCGGAACAGGCTCAGGTCCCGCGCCGAAGGGTCCCAGAGCCCGTCGCCGACATGCACGTAGAGCTTTCGATCGGGACCGATGGTGATGTTGGAGATCTGATGGGAAGCGCTCTGCTTCGCGTCGGCCAGGACCAGCACCGGCTCGATTGCGGTCATCCTCAGCCCGTCCTGCGATGCGGCGAGCCGCGCGATGTTGGCGATGCGCTCGCCGTTCACGCGATTCGCGCCGGAGACGTACGTCACGAACACATCGCCGCTCACGGAGTCGACGGTGATTCCGGCCAGGCCGGTCTCCCCGTCGCCCGGGATGTTCCCGCCCGGGTCGAAGTCGAGGAGATTGCTCACGAAGTCCCGCACTTCGCCGCTGCGCGTGACCACCTTCACGTCTCCGTACAGCTCCGCGACGTAGAAGAACGCGCTGTCGGGATCGTCCTTCGGGTCGGCGACGAACGCGATGTTCACAGGCAGACGGAACCCCGAAGCCACGCGCTCGATGACGAAGCCGCGTTCGAGGGCGTGCCACGGAATCGGAGACGGACGCACGGTCGCCTCGAACGAGGGCGCGCGGTCCTCCTCGCGCGCGGGATGCGTGCTGCCGTTTGCCGACACCCAATAAAGAACCGAGGATCGCGGGGCCAGGCTCACGGCAGGCAGATAGATCGTCTTCGACGCGATGTCCTCGTCGCTGAACGACAGCTCGGATGCGGGCACGTCCCAGGCCTCGTCTCCCGAACGCATCCCGACGCGGATCGCCCCGCGTGCGCCCGCCGGCTCTTCGTCGAGGAGTCCGGAGGACAACAGCTCCATCATTCTCTGGCCATCGGCGAGCTCGATCCACAGCGAGGCTCCGTTTTGAGGCTCGATCGTCCAGACCGGAGCGGGGGCCGGCAGGACGTCGCTCACGTTCATCGGCAGAGTCGGCGACGGGAAGGTCGTCGCGAAGACGCGCTCGCTCCATTCGCTCCATTCCGTCGCCGCGTCGCCGCTGTCGTCGCGGTGACGCACGCGCAGCTTGTACACGCGGCCGCTCTGAAGCTCCCGGGCGCCGTCCAGGTCACCCGTGAACAACCCGTCGCCCAGATGGATGTGGACTCTCGACGGTCCCGTGGCGCACGGCGCCTGCCAGACTTCATGACCGATCAGCGTGATCTGCCAGTCAGTGCACAGGTGCTCGTCGCCGTCCGCGTCGGCCATCAGCGCCGTGACCATGTGCACATCGGCGCCATTGACGTACTGATTGTCGCGCTGAGGCTCGAGGATGAGCGGCGCCGCGGGGCGCGTGGCTGCGTGCGCCGGGAAGGCGGCCAGCAGTGCGAATGCAAAGAGAATCGAACGGCGCGCGCCGCACGATAGGGCTGAAGTTCCTGTGGCGCTGGGTCGTCCCTGCATCCATCACCGGGCCAATACTGCGCGAGATTCCTGCGGACTTATACAACAATCCGGCAGGGACTCGTCCACAGACGGACGTCAGGAATCAGTAACGAACGGAACGGCGGCGCGGAAGGACGACCGTGCGCGGAACCGCGAGCCGCGTCTGGTGTGCACTCTCCCACGTCACCTCCAGTGACGCCGGTCCGGACTCGTGCTGATACTCGACGATGAGGTCATAGTCGCGACCGGCCTCGAGCTCGATCTCCCCCGTCGACGCACCGTCGAGGACCACCTGTCCGCCCACGAGCACGCGGGCGTGGTCCGTCGTGACCGCGGCAAACCGATACGTCTCCGAGAAGCGCGGCGTCAGAGTGCCCGTCCAGCGCACCGAGAACGGCTCCGACTCACCCCGGTTCAGTTGCACGGCGGCTTCCTCGCGCATCGGGAGCGGCTCGGTGAAATCGACCCGCGCGAAGTACTCCGCGAGCAGCCCCGCCGTCTCGGGACCGACTCGCACCTTCCGGGTCTCAGTGATCGTCTCATCGACGGACAGGCGCACGATGTAGGCGCCCGGGCTCGCAAAGCGGTGCTGCGGACTGCGCTCGCTGCTCGTCGCGCCGTCGCCGAAATCCCAGCGCCACGTCGCGGCAGCCGGGACATTCGACCGATCCGTGAACGAGACAATCAGGCCGTTCGCGTCGAGCGGCCGCACGACGAAGTCGGCGTAGCCGGTCCAGCGGATGCGAAATACGTTCGCGCCGCGGTCGACCGGCGTCTGCATGCCGTAGTCCTTGTAGAGGTCCGAGAAATAGAGACCGTCCGGGCCGGCTGCAATCGCGGCCACGGTGGCCTTTCCGCTGCCGTCGTACTCGATGAGCGGCGCCGGTCCGCGAACGAGCTGCTCGCCCGCGAGCACGACCTCGCTGATGCGCTTGCCGACAGGCTGCTCGGCCGAGGCCCAGGTCGGTCCGGACTCGGTGACGAAGGCCGTGTCCATCTTCGCTTCGGGAAAGCCGCTGCCGTCGAACGTCTCGCGCTGCACCCATGCGATCTGCACGGGCGCGGAGGGAGCGGTCCAGGTGCAGAGTGCGTAGTTGAACATCGACGCGTTCGTCCCGTCCCATCCGTAGTTGCGGCCGCGCACCACGCGCGCCAGACGGTCGTTCGAAGGGCCGTTCTCGAGCTCGTACAGCGACTGGTCGGAGGCGCGCCACGCGCCTCCGAACGGATTGCGGAAGCCGCTGGCGAAGATGTAGTCGCGCGCGGTGATCCCGTCGGCGTCGTCGTAGTAGGGATTGTCGGCCGGCGCGGTGCCGTCCATGTTCATGCGCAGGATCTTGCCGCGCGCGACCGAGAGGTCCTGCGCGAGCTCTGCTCTCACCGAGTCGCCGAAGTGCACGTAGAGCTTGCGATCGGGACCGATGGTGACGTTGGAGATCTGATGCGAGGCCGACTGCTTCTCGTTTGGCAGGATGAGGACCGGCTCGCGCGAGACCATCGTCAGGCCGTCGTCCGATGCGCGAAGGCGCACCACGTTGGGGACGAGATCGCGATTGGACCGGTCGGGCCAGGAGACCATCGTCACGAAGAGATCGCCGGACTCGGAGTCGACGGCGATTCCGGCGAGTCCCGATTCGCCGGAGCCGGGGATGTGGCCGGTCGGGTCGAAGTCGAGCAGGCCGGTGGCGAAGTCCCGGACCTCGCCGCCGCGCGTCACGACCTTCACATCGCCGTACAGCTCGGCGACGTAGTACAGCGGACTGTCCTCGCTAGCGGCGGGATCCGCGACGAACGCGATATTGACCGGCAGCTGGAAGCCGCTCGCGGCGCGCTCGACGACGAAACCGCGCTGCATGACGCGCCACGGCACCGGCGCGCCGCGCGAGATCTCGTCGAACGCGGGCGCTCGCTCGCCGGCATTCGCAGGATGGGTGCTTCCGTTGGCCGAGACCCAGTACTGCACCGACTGGCCGGCCCCGATGCTCGCGGCCGGCAGATAGACGGTGTGGCTCGCGCCGTTCTCGTCCTCGAGCGTCAGTTCGCTCTCCGGAAGTTCCCAGGCCGGCTCGCCGGCCGCGAGCACGACCCGCACGGCGGATCGCACCTGCGCCGTCTCGCCGTCCGCGAAGCCGTCATCGCGCATCTCCATGAGCTCCACCCCGTCGATCGACTCCACGCGCAGCGACGCCTCGTGAGGTGGCACGACGCTCCACGCAGGCGCCGGCGACGTCAACACGTCGCGGAGCCGCATGGGCCGCGTGGGCGAGGGAGTGCTGGTCTCGAACTCGCGCGCCGCCCACTCGCTCCACTCGCTCGCATCGCCGCTGTCGTCGCGGTGCCGCACGCGGAGCACGTACGAGGCGCTGCCCGGGAGCTCGTGCGCGCGCGCCAGATCGCCGGTGAACTGCCCGTCTGCGAGATGGATGTGGATCTTCTCCGGGCCGGCGACGCAGAGCGCCTGCCACACGGGCTCACCGTCCCGGGCGATCTCCCAGTCCGTACAACGGTGCGCGTCTCCGTCCTCGTCGCTGAACGGCGCCGTCACCATGTGCACATCCGCGCCGCTGACGACCTCGTGGTCGTGGGCGGGCTCGATGATGACCGGCGTCGCCGGCCGCGTAACGGCGAGCGCGGGCAGAGCGATGAGGGAGGCGAGGAGAGCGAGGGAACGACGGAGCATGAGCCGTGGAAAACAGACGGACCGGGCTCGGGCTTCCCGGAGGGGTGTACACGGTTCTCAGTTCTCGGTTCTCAGTTCTCGGTTCGGCAACCGATGCGTCTCGCGCACAGTAGTCCCCCTCTCCCCGCAACGGCCCCGCAACGGCAAGGGTTAGGGGGAGGGGCGGCTCTCGCGGCGAACGTGTTTCCGCCGCCCATCGCTCCGAACACGCGCGTCCCACGCGCCGCCCCTCACCCGGGCGCTTCGCGCTGTCATGGCACACGCCGCCTCGACAGTCACCTCTCCTTTACAACCCTTCCCCGAGTGCGCGCCTATGATCCCCCGCACAGGAGGAGATCATGCGTCGTACTGTCATCACGTCCCTCGCGGCGCTGACGCTTTGCGCCAGCGCCGTCCTCGCCCAGGGCATCAGCGTTCCCCCCAGCGGCGACAACCAGAAGTCTTCCGTCGCGCAGAACATCGGCGTCGTCAAGGTGACGATCGACTACAGCAGCCCGGACGTTCACGCCCCGAACGGCGACGACCGCCGCGGAAAGATCTGGGGCACGCTCGTCCCCTACGGGCTGACCAACCTCGGCTTCGGCACCTGCAAGGAGTGTCCGTGGCGCGCCGGTGCGAACGAGAACACCGTGTTCACCGTATCCAACGACGTCAGAGTCGAGGGTCAGCCGCTGGCTGCAGGCCGCTACGGACTGCACATGATCGCCGCCGCGGATGAGTGGACGGTGATCTTCTCGAAGAACAGCTCGTCCTGGGGAAGCTTCACCTACGACGCCGCCGAAGACGCTCTGCGCGTCAAGGTGAAGCCGTCGAAGAACGAGTACCACGAGTGGCTCACGTACGAGTTCACCGATCGCCATCCGGACAAGGCCACCGTGGCGCTGATGTGGGAAGACATGCAGATCCCCATCAACAGCACCGTCGATGACCCGACGGCCCTGCACCTCGCGCGCATCCGCGAAGAGCTCCGCAACTCCCAGGGCTTCACGTGGACGAACTGGGTTGCCGCCGCGCAGTACGCGCTCCAGGCCAAGCGGCCGAACGACGCGCTGGAGTTTGCCGATGCCGCGGTCAACCGCACGTTCGTCGGTCAGGAGAACTTCCAGACGCTGAACACCCTGGCCATGGCACAGGAGGCCGTGGGAAAGACGGCGGAGTCCGCGGCCACGCGCGATAAGGCCATCAACCATCCCACCGCCTCCGTCTTCGACCTCCATCAGTGGGGACGCCAGCTCCTCGCCCAGGGCAAGAAGGACGAGGCCATCAAGGTGTTCGAGCTCAACGCGAAGAAGCACCCCAACGTCTGGCCGGTCAACGTCGGACTGGCGCGTGCGTACTCTGCTGCGGGGCGCTACAAAGACGCGCTCGAGTACGCGAGGCTCGCGCTGGCGCAGGCGCCGGACGACCTCAACAAGCAGTCCCTGGCCGCCGGTGTCAAGAAGCTGGAAGCAGGGCAGGACTGGAACTGATGTGAAGAGTGCCGGGTGCTGAGTGTGCTCCGCCGGATGGGTGGGTGTGACTCAGCACTCAGCACTCAGCACTTCCGCACTCAGCACCGATTTGCGAAGTCGCATCATCGCGACGATCCCCAATGCCGGGCCCGGCGCGAGAAACGCGAAAGCCCACTCCCATCCCACCCGGCCGACGAGCAGCGGCATCATGCGGATCGACACGGTCGTGATCAGAAAGCCGATGCATGTCTGCAACGTGAGCGCGGTGCCGAGGTAGCGCGGATCGGCGTACTCCGTCACACAGGCCGAGAACTGCGCGGAGTCCGCGACCACGGTCGCGCCCCAGATCACCGCGAGCACGAGCAGTGCGGCGGCGGACCGGCCGAATGCGAATCCGATGACGAGGCAGCAGGCGCCGCTCATCGCCATCGCCGCCGACGCAACGATCGGCCGGCCGATACGGTCCGCCAGGAGTCCTGCGGCGACGCAGCCCGCCGCGCCGGCACCGATCACGGCGAACGAGGCCGCCTCCGCGAACCGAGGGGAGTCGCCGCTGGCCGCCACGCTCGCGCGGATCATGACCGGTGCCCACGTCCACATCGCGTACAACTCCCACATGTGGCCGAAATAGCCGAAGTTCGCGAGCCGCACGCCGCGATTCGCGAACACGCGCGTGATCTGCGTCATGTCGAACGGCTGATTGGGCAGCGCGTGCGGTCCGTCGGTCACCAGAAGCAGCACGATCACGGAGGAAACGGCGGCGAGCGCGGAGGCGATGCTGGCGTTCACGCGCCAGTCGGACGAGCCGATGGCGTTGATCAGATACGGGGACGCCTTCCCCAGCGTGAGCGCTCCCATGAGCACGCCCAGCGCAAATCCCCTCCCGGTCTTGAACCACGACGCGATGATCTTCATCCCCGGCGGATAGACGCCCGCGAGAAAGACGCCGGTGAGGAAGCGAAGCGCAATCGCGGGACCCGCGCTGTGCACGCGCCACGCGAGCACCGCGTTCGCGATCGCGCCGAGGAGAGCGCAGAGCGCGAACAGATGCCGGGCGCGGATGACGTCGGAAAGGCTCAGCGTGGCGCTGAGCAGCGTGCCCGCCACGAAGCCGAGCTGCACCGCCAGCGTCAGCCAGGCGGTGGTGTCAGCGTCGAGCTGCCACTCGCGCGCGATCTGCGGCGCAACAGCCGAAACCCCGAACCACAAACCCATGGCCAGGAGTAGCGCGGTGGCCACGAGCGCGAGGGCGCGGGAGCGATGCATGCGCAGCGCATGTTACGCGCCGACGACGGAGAGCCTGACCCGGACGACAACTACGTGCCTGATCTGCATAAGGGCGGCATTATGCACAGTTTTCCCGATTCCCATTCTTTTTCTTTTCGGAGAGCCTGCGGGAGCAACTGCGCGCGGCGGTCGGCCTTCTTCTCCGCCGCGGAGGCGGAGAAGAAGACCAGGATCTCGATCGCAATCGCTGAGGACCGCCCGCCGCGTCAGACCTGCGGTCGTACGGCGATCCTGGGCGCGTCGCCGGCGTGCGGGGCCTGCTTGATGACGCCCATGGCCATCTGCAGCATCGACGTCACATCCGAGACGTTCGCGGGAACGACCATCGACGTGCCGGCCTTGGCGATGTTGCCGAACTCCTTGATGTACTGCTCGGCGAGCCGCAACTGCATGGCTTCGAACCCGCCCGTCATCTTGATGACCTCGGCCACGCGGCGGATGCCCTCGGCCGTCGCCGTCGCGATCGCGAGCGTGGCCTGCGCCTGGCCCTCGGCCTCGTTGATCTGCTGCTGGCGCTTGGCCTCGGAGTTTTTGATGACCTGCTGCTTGTGACCGTCGGCCGTGTTGATGGCCGCGTCGCGCTCGCCTTCCGACGTCAGGATCACCGCGCGCTTCTCGCGCTCGGCGCGCATCTGCTTCTCCATCGCCGCCAGCACATCCTGCGGCGGGGTGATGTTCTTGATCTCGTAGCGCAGCACCTTGACGCCCCACGCCTCGGACGCTTTATCGACTTCCTGAACCACCTGGGAGTTGATGTTCGTGCGCTCTTCGAACGTGCGATCGAGATCGATCTTGCCGATCTCGCTGCGGAGGTTCGTCTGCGCGAGCTGCGAGATCGCGTACGTGTAATCAGAGATGCCGTATGACGCGCGCTCCGGGTTCAGGATCTTGAAGTACAGAACACCGTCCACGCCGACCTGTACGTTGTCCTTGGTGATGCAGATCTGTTCCGGCACGTCGAGCGCGATCTCCTTGAGGGAGTGCTTGTAGCGGACGACATCGAGGAACGGCATGAGGATGTGCAGTCCGGCGTCAAGGGTCCCGGAGTACTTGCCGAGACGCTCGGCGACCCAGGCCTGCTGCTGCGGAACGACGCGAACGATCTTCGAAATGACGATCATCGCGAAAATGGCGAGAACGACGGCGACGATGATGGTACCCATGGCTGATTCCTCTTCGTGGTTGGGGTTGATGGATCATGACGCGCGGACGTGGATGACCAGGCCTTCCACACCGGCGACGACACAGCGTTGACCGCGTACGAGCCCCGTCTCTCCGACGTTGCGGGCGCTCCACGTCGTTCCTCTCATCTCGGCTTTTCCGTTGTCGCCGGCGCCGATGTCGTCCATGGCCACGGCCGGCGTACCGACGAGCGTGTCGACCACCCTCTTCTGGTCGAGCTTGAGCTTCCTGACCAGGACCGGACGGACGAAGAGGAACGCGAAGATGGACACTGCCGTGAAGGTGACCAGCTGGACCCAGAGAGGCATCTCCACGCCCAGGCCCACCAGGAGCGCAACGACGAACGCGCCGACGGCGAAGAAGCCGATGTGCATGGTTGCCGCCGTCATCTCCAGAGCGAGGACGACGAAGCCGATGAGGACCCAGATCCACCAGGACATGAGAGTGTGCCCGTCAGCGTAACACGCTGCGCAGCAGTGCGTACGACTCAGGATGCGGCACCAGGTCGAAGCGGCCGAGCTCTGCCGGACGAACCAGCGCGACTTCCGCGACCTCGGCCGCATCCAGCACCAGCGCCCGCGGATCGAGATCCCTCTCCGTCAGAAAGATCTCGTGCAGCTCGTTCTCGAGATAGCTCCCGCCGTGAAGCACCGCCTGGTAACGGATCGTCCCCAGACGGCGGAGCTCCTCACGGCCGAGGGCGAGGCCCAGCTCTTCGAACGCCTCCCGGATCACGGCTGCCGCGGGCTCCTCCCCCGCCGCGACATGGCCGGCCACCGAGACGTCCCACAAACCCGGCCAGGTGTCCTTGGTCAGCGCGCGCCGCTGGAGCAACACGCGGGAGTCGGTCGTGACGATCCAGAGATGAGCCGCGCGATGCCAGTC
>Ga0193706_1001050_pt1 | contig 13176 bp, 16 predicted proteins | sample U3c1metaG_FD_160130 | JGI IMG/M metagenome (GOLD analysis project Ga0193706, IMG submission 160130) | Soil microbial communities from a riparian zone of the East river system, Colorado, United States - U3c1 | ecosystem: Environmental > Terrestrial > Soil > Riparian zone | place: USA: East River... | reverse complement strand
CGGATGGGTCTGGGCGACGACGCTCTCCATCGCCTCGGCCAGAAACGATGCGTGGTTATCGCAAACGATCACCACCGAAACGGTCACGGCCCGAGAAATCGGCCGGAAGGCCGCGTTCTTTAGCTAGCGAGGCTCTAGCTGCACGGCTTCGCCGGCGCCCAGGATCTCCCAGTACGTCGGCAGGATCGGCACCTGGTAGGTGCCAGACAGCTCGATCCGGTACTCGGCAAGCCGCTCGGAGTACCAGTAGCGCTCGAAATGGGCCTTTGACGGGAAGACCGCGGTCTGGATGAAGTCGAGCCGGCCCTCGTGTGCGCGCGCGAAGGACCACTGCGTGGCGCCGTAGTCGAGCACCGCCTCGGCGGCCGGTAGCCAGCCCTCGGCGAACTTGTCGCCGCGGAACGGGTTCGCCACCCAGTTGATCTCGACCTGGATCATGCGCCCACCTCCGCCCGGATCGCGCCGGCTCCGTCCGCCGTCTTGCCCTGGCCCTCGCCGTCGGCGCCCACGAGGATCGAGATCTTGCCGAGGTGCTTGTTCTCGAGCATCAGCTGGTGCGCCTCAGGGACCCCGTCGAAACCGAGCGTGCGCCACAGGACCGGGCGGATCTGGCCCGACTCGATCAGCTCGTTCGCCCTGTTGCACTCGTAAGCGTTCGCGAAGTGCGAACCGAGGATCTCCTTCTGGCGCATCCAGAGGTAGCGCACGTCGAAGTCCAGGTTGAATCCGGTGGTCCCGGCGCAGATCACGACCTTGCCGAATGGCTTGACGGTGAACACAGAAGTCGGGAACGTGGCCTGACCGACGTGTTCGAAGACGATGTCCGGGGCGTCGCCGAGGACCTGCTTCACGCGCTTCGAGAAATCGCGCGAGACCTTGAAGCGCTCCTTCTCCTCGTCGGCCGTCTCGTCGCCGGTGCGCATCATTCCCTTGAACTCGTTGCGGTCGATGTAGTCGACCGCGCCGAGCTGCTTCACGAGCTCGCCCTTGTCCGCGCTCGAGACCACGCCCACCGAGTGGGCGCCCGCCATCGCGCAGATCTGCGTGGCGAACACGCCGAGGCCGCCCGCCGCGCCCCAGATCAGCACGCGGTCGCCGGCCTGGATGTTGCAGCGGGTGATCAGCATCCGGTACGCGGTGAAGTACACGAGCCCGTACGAGGAGGCCTCGTCCCAGGTGAGGCCCTGCGGCTTCGGCAGCAGCTGCTGGGCCTGGACCTTCGTGAACTGGGCGAACGATCCCCAGGTGGTCTCATAGCCCCAGATCTTCTGGCTCGGCGCCGCGAGCGGGTCGAGACCGTGCACCTCGGGATCCTCGTAAGAGGCCATGTTGCAGTGGATGACGACCTCGTCGCCGGGCTTCCAGCGCGTGACTCCCTCGCCGACCTTCCACACGACTCCCGAGGCGTCCGAGCCGCCGATGTGATGGCCGTACTCGGGGTGGTCGCCGTAGCGCCACACCCCGACCGGCTCGCCGAGCGCCGCCCAGACGTTGTTGTAGTTCACGCCCGCGGCCATCACGCGCACGATCACCTCGAAGGCGCCCGGCTCGGGCACCTCGATCTCCTCGAGCTGGAATGCGTCCTTGGGCTCGCCCTGGCGCTCCTCGCGGATCACCCAGGCGGCCATCGTCTTCGGCAGCTCGCCGGGCTCGACGTCGAGCTCCGAGACCTTTGTCACGTCCACGGCCATGCGGGCCGGGAGATTACCGAGCGACCGGAACAGCCTCGGCAGTGGCCGCGGGGGCCTCGGGGCGGGCGGGCGCGTTGTGCGGCTGCGCCGCCTTGTTTCCGATCAGCGTCAGGGCGATCACGACGCCCGCAGCGGCAACGCCGGCCGACATCCACATGCCGCTCGAGAGGGCGTGGATGAAGGCGTTGTGCGCCGCGTCCGCGGCGGCGGGCGGGAGGCCGCCCGCGTCAGATGCCGTGCCGAGCCCGGCGACGAGCTTTTCCTGCTGGGCGGCGGTCACGCCGCTGCCCGCCAGCGCGCCCGCGATGTCGCTGCGCGCGATGTGCTGGAAGAGCGCGCCGAGCGCCGCCACGCCGAAGGTGCCGCCGACCATGCGGCTCATCGAGAGGATCCCGGAGCCGACGCCGGCCTTGTGAGCCGGCACGGAGTTCATCGCAGCCGTGGACATCGGCGACATCACGAGCGCCATGCCGATGCCCATGATCACGAAGGCGGGCAGCAGCAGCCCGTAGCCCGTATTGAGGTCGATGCGCGTCTGGAGGAACAGGGCGATCGTGGTCAGCGTGAGCCCGGCCACCATCGGCGGGCGCGGCCCGATCCGGTCCGCGAGGCGTCCGGCGAGCGGGGCGATCAGCACGATCATCAGGGTGGAGGGGAGGAAGCGGATGCCCGCCTCGATGGCGGAGTAGCCCAGGATGTTCTGCATGTAGAGCGCGGTGAAGAAGAACATCGCGAGCATCGCGAACGAGACGATGAAGCCGACCATGTTCGCGCCCAGAAAGGTCTTGGAGCGGAACAGCGAGAAGTCGACCATCGGTTCCCGCACGCGCGGCTCGATCACCGCGAAGCCCACGAGCCCGACCGCCGCCGTGAGCAGCAGGCCGATCACCTCGGGCGAGCCCCAGCCCCACGAGTTGCCCTCGATCAGGGACAGGACCAGCGCGGTGAGGCCGACAGAGATGGTCGCGATGCCGGGCCAGTCGATCGAGTGGTCGGTGGTCTCGTCGCGCGACTCGTGCGCGGCGAACAGGGTCACGGCCACGGCGCCCACGGCCACCGGCAGGTTCAGGAAGAAGATCGCTCGCCAGGACACGTACTCGGTCAGCGCGCCGCCCACCACGGGGCCGATCGCCAGTGCGAGCGCGGACACGCCCGCCCACGTGCCGATCGCCTTGCCGCGCTCCTCCGGCGGGAAGGTCACGGTGATGATCGAGAGCGTCGCGGGCATCATGAACGCCGCGCCCACGCCCTGGATCGCGCGGCCGGCGATCAGCCAGCCCTGGTCGGGCGCGAGCCCGATCGCCGCGCTGGAGAGCGCGAACACCACGACGCCGAACAGGAACATGCGCCGGCGGCCGAGGATGTCCCCGAGCCGCCCGCCGGTCACGAGCAGCACGGCGAACGTGAGCGTGTAGATGTTCACCGTCCACTCGAGCGCCGGAAGCGACGCGCCGAGCTCCCTCTGGATCGAGGGCAGGGCCACGTTCACGACGGTGTTGTCGAGCATGATCATGAAGAGGGCGAAGCACATCGCCGCCAGCGTCCACCAGCGGCGGTTGCCCTCGTTGAGGCGCATGCGCCGGGTCATCGCGTGAGCTCCTCGACGATCGGTGCAAGCGCGGCTCCGAGCGCGTCGCGCTGGTCCGGCTCCAGTCCCTCCACGAACCGCTTGACTCCGGCCGCGCGCACGGCGACCACGCGCTCGTAGGTGGAGCGCCCGCGGGCGCTCACGGTCACGAGCTTGGAGCGGCGGTCGCTCGGATCCTCCTGGCGCTTCACCTGGCCGCGCTGGACGAGGCCGTCCACCGCGCGGCTGACCGCGGCGAGCGAGAGGCCAAGGTCCTCGGACAGCGCACCGAGCGACAGGGGAGCGTCGGCGTTCGACAGCAGGCCCAGGCACTTCAGCTGGGAGAAGGAGATGCCGGCGTCCTGAAGCTCGGCGAAGAACTCGCGGTTCGTGGAGCCGAGCAGGTGCCTGAGGAGGAGGCCGAGGTCGCGGCCGACGTTCGTCTTGGTGATTGCTTGCACGCAAGCAAGTAAAGCAGACGGCTCGGAGAAGTGGGCGTATGGTGGACACATGACCGAGGCCGAGGCACGCGATCGCTGCGCTCAACTGGCCCGCGAGCATCCCGAGCGCGCGGAGAACCAGTGGTTCGCGCGCGAGGGTGACGACGGCTGGACCGTCGTGAAGGTGCCGCTGCCTGAGGGGCTGAGGCGGCAGAAGATGACTCCGACGATCGAGTCGAAGCCGAAGCCGCCGCAGGCCGACGACCCACGCGCAGCTCACCAGCGGAACGTGCCCGGCGCGTGGGGCTGATGCGCGCCACACTCTTCGCCATTCCCGCCTCGCACCCCGCGCTCGCGGGGCAGTTGATGCTCGAGCACAAGGGAGTGGAGTACCGCCGCGTCGATCTCGTGGCCGGCGCGCACCGGTCGATCCTGAGGGCGCTCGGATTCCCCCGGAAGACCGTGCCCGCGATCAAGCTCGAGGGCGCCAAGGTCCAGGGCACGACCGAGATCGCCCTGGCGCTCGACGCGCTCATCCCTCAGAACCCGCTGTTCCCGCGCGACCCTGAGCGGCGCCGCGAGGTCGCGGAGGCCGAGGCGTGGGGCAACGAGGTGCTCCAGGCGGTGCCGCGCCGGCTCGTATGGAACGGGCTCGGGCACGACCGCTCGGAGCTGGCCACCTACCTCGAGGGCGCGAAGCTCGGCATACCGACGTCGATCGCGGCTCGCACCGCGGCCCCGATCGCGAAGCTGGCCCGCCGCCTGAACAATGCGACCGATGAGAACGTCCGACTCGACCTCGCCGCCCTGCCGGGCATGATCGACCGCGTCGACGAGCTGGTCGAGCGCGGCGTCATCGGGGGCGTCGAGCGCAACGCCGCCGACTACCAGATCGCCACGAGCATCAGCTTCCTGCTGACGATGGACGATCTTCGGCCGATGATCGAGGGGCGGCCCGCCGAGCGCCTCGCGCGCGAGGTCGTGACGCACCAGCCGGGCCACCTGCCGCACGTGTTCGCGGTCTGACGCACGAACGCCGCCGTTCCGTCGGGTACGGGGCGTACGCTCGTCAGTCCACATGGAAGCAGCCACTCCACTCAGGCAACCCCACGTCCGCGTACTCGGCGACGTCGTCGCAGTCGACGGCCTCGTCGTCGACGACGAGTGCGCCGTTCGCGTCGTCCGCGAGCGCGAGCAGAACGGGGACGACCCGGCCAAGACGGTCCGCGATGCGGTCGAGATCGGGGCGCGCGTGCTCGACCGCGAGCAGGCCGGCGCGAATGCCGAGTTCGTCAAAACGGAGTTCGAGAAGGCCGCCACGGACCTCAACTCTCAGTTCACCAATCGAGCACGCGAGGTGGCCGAGTACTTCAACGAGCGCGTCGAGCAGGTCTTCGGCCCCGAGAACGGGCAGCTCACGCGGGAGCTCGAGAAGCTGTTCTCCGACGGCAGCACGGCGTCCGTCCAGAACCGCGTTCGCGAGCTCGTTCAGGAGGCGATGACCCGCTCGCGCGAGGACCTGATGAAGCAGTTCTCCTCAGCGGACGGCTCCAACCCGCTGGCCGACTTCAAGGCAGGGACCATTCGTGTTCTGAAGGCGGCCGAGGAGCGCCAGCACGAGACGCAGCAGCAGATGCTGCGCCAGATGGCCGAGCTCGAAAAGCAGCTTCAGGCGCTGCGGCTCGAGAAGGAGAAGCTCGACGAGCTCGACGCCGAGCGCGAGCGCGGAACCGCGAAGGGGCGAGCATTCGAGGAGGCCGTTGCCGAGGCGGTCGACGCGATCGCACTCACGCAGGGCGATGTCGCGGAGGCGGTCGGAGACCAGAAGGAGGCCACGGGCAAGGTCGGCGACATCGTCGTCGCGATTGACGCCTGCAACGGCCCAGCGCGAGGGCGCATCGTTATCGAGGCCAAGGACAGGCGGCTGTCGAAGTCCGATGCCCTGAAGGAGCTCGACCGCGCCATCTCAGAGAGGAGCGCCGACTTCGCCGTCCTGGTGGTGCCCACCGACGCGGAGCTGCCGGCGAAGCTCGAGCCGCTGCGCGAATACAACGGCGACAAGATGGTCGTCGTGCTCGACCCGGACGCCGGGCCGCTGCCGCTCGAGTACGCCTACCGCATCGCGCGGGCGCGGGTGCTCATGAAGCGCTCGGACGCCGACGGCATCGACGCCGAGGCCGTGCGCGCCGCGGGCGAGCGTGCGCTGGCCGCGCTGAGCGACGAGCGCAAGATCAAGAACCAGCTCACCGGCGCCAAGACCGGGATTGACAAGGCGTACACGATCGTCGAGGAGATGTCAGCGCGGGTGCGCGCGCTCCTTCAGGAGATCGACGCGCTTGTGCGGCCCGCGGGCGAGGGCCCCGCGGAGCCCGCCGTGGACCAGATGGAGCTCTAGGGCAGCAGCAGGTCGTTGTTCGAGTTCTTGCGCTTCTTGCCGATCGTCAGCACCGCCGGCTGGATCTCCTTGCGGACCGCCTTCTCGGAGCCCGCGCGCACCTCGTAGCTGCCGGGCTCGAGCGTCCTCTGGATCGTGGTGGTGTCGCCCGGCTGGACTGGGCCCTGCTGCTCCTTGATCGTCTCGCCCTCGAGCATGACGATGCGCACACTGTCGGTCTGGTTCGAGATCGTGATCTCGACCGGGCCCGCGCCGATCTTCGCGGGCGAGACGGTGACCTTGTCGTTCTTGATCACACCGGTGAGCGCGAGGCGCACGGGGGCGCGAGCCTCGTTCTTGAAGTCGTCGCCACCACAACCGGCGAGCAGTGCTGCGGCAATTGCCAGCCCGATAAAGGCTCGAACCCTCGTCCCCACAACAGCGCAACTTACCCGAACCAGACGGACTTGCGCGCCAGTACCAGGTCGTCCAGCTCCTCCTGAATCCGCAGCCTGATGCGCTCGGAGAGCCGGCCGACCAGCGCGATGTCGTCGGCATCCTCCGGGTCGTACTCCGACAGGTCGATCGGTTCTAGGAAGCGGATCCGGAACTTCGCGGGCAGGTACATGAGGCCGGCGGCCGCCCCGAATGCGGGGAACGCGTGGTTGATGGGGAAGTAGATGAGCCCGGTGAGGCGCTGGAGCAGGGGTACGTGGGCGAAGATCGGCATGGCCTCCTCGGCGCCCATCACCGCGGTCGGCACGATCGGCACGCCGGCGCGCATCGCCGTGCGCACGAAGCCGCCGCGGCCGAAGCGCCGCAGCCTGTAGCGCTGCCAGAACAGCTTGCGGCTGCCCTTCTGACCCTCCGGGAACACGAGCACGAGGCGGCCCTCGTCGCCGAGCAGGCGCTGCGCGTTCGCCGGGTGGGCGCCCACGAGGCCGATCTTGTTGGCGAGCATCCCGACGCCCGGGTAGCCCTTGAACCAGTCCTCGCCGAGCATGTAGAGCGGCCGCGGGGCCGGGTGCTCGTGGCGAATCGCCTGCATGATCATCGGCGCGTCCGGCGGCAGCGCGCCGGAGTGGTTCGAGACGATCAGGGCGCCGCCGCTCGCCGGCACGTTCTCGATGCCCTCGACCTCCACGCGGAACCAGTGGCGGTAGTAGAAGTCGAGCAGGGGTTCCACCAGGTCGAAGACCCGCTGCGAGCGGCCCCAGTCGTCGATCTCGCGGCCGGGCTCGGCGGAGGGCACGAGCTCGCGGAGCTCTCGCAGGTCCACCGGCGGCGGCTGCTCGCCCTCGCTCGGAAGGTCGAGGACACCGGTCTGAGCGTCGTACCCGAGCAGCAGGCTCTCGCGAGAGAGGCCGCTGCGGCTGGTGGGGGTGCGGCGCTCAGCCAAGCGAGAAGGGTACGTCAACCACCTCGGCCGCGACGCCGTCCACCTGGACGGTGGCTCCGGGCTCCGCCTCGCGCCGGACGAGTGCGAGCGCGACCGGGCCGAGCCTGGGGGAGACGCAGGTGGAGCCGAGCCGCCCCACGATCCTGTCGCCGAGCTTGATCTCGCTACCGCGCTCGGCCGGCTCGGAGAGCCGCAGGCCGCGCAGGTGGCGGTTCGGCTTGCCCCGGTAGTGGAGGCGCGCGACCGTTTCCTGCCCGACGTAGCAGCCCTTCGTGAAGCTCACGGCGCGCTCGTTGATGCCGGCCTCCTGCGGGATCGTGTCCGCGTCCATGTCATAACCGAGCCGCGGGCGGCCGGCCTCGATGCGCACGCACTCGGCCGCCTCCTTGGAGACGGGTTCCACCTCGAGCGTCGTGCCGGGCTCCGCGATCACGTCGACGCCGAGATCGGTGGCCACGTACACACCGTGCTCGCCGGTCACGAAGGCGTGCTCCTTGACGGGCGGCGCCGCGTCGAGCCGTTCGCGTGCCGCGGGGCCCACCAGGGAGAGCAGCGCGCGCGAGGCGGTCACGTCCTCGTATTGGACATCGCGGCCGAGTGAGTAGGTCCTGAGCATGTGCTCGAGCACCGCGTGCCCGATCGCCTCGGTGTCGAGCCAGAACGAGTCGTCGCCGCGGAGGATGCGCAGGTCGGTGCGCAGCTTGCCCTTGTGCGAGAGGACGGTGGCGTAGCAGCCGCTTCCGGGCTCGAGCGCCTCGACGTCGTTCGACACCTGGCCCTGGAGGAAATCCGCCGCCTCGGAGCCGCGCACGATGAACTTCGCGCGCTCGGAGCGGTCGACGAGTCCGACCGATTCGGTCAAGAGTTCGTAGTCGCTGGTGGCGATCACGTTACTAGTGTACTTTTAGGCAAGGCTAATCATGAAGTTCGGGCAAGGCAAACTTTCCAGGAGGCGTCTGCTGGGTGGGGCGGCGGCGGCGACCGCGGCGCTTCCGGTGCTGCACGAGCTCGTTCCGCACAGGGGCCTCCATCACGCTCTCGAGGCGTCCGCGGCGGAGCCGCACATGCACGGCGCGGGGGCCGGGGCCGCCGCGCACGGAGGCCACCTCGGTGTGGTGGGCACGGTCGATCCGCGCGTGAACGGCTTCGACCCGCAGGAGATCCTGCGCGACTTCGACGAGGGCCGTGTGGTGGGCGGCGTGCGCCAATGGGACCTGCTCGCCGAGGAGAAGGAGATCGAGGTGGCGCCTGGGGTCAGGTACGCGGCCTGGGCCTACAACGGGCGAGTGCCGGGCCCGACGCTCCGGGCCCGTGAGGGCGAGCGGCTGAGGATCAACTTCACGAACGGGTCCAAGCACCCGCACACGATCCACTTCCACGGCATCCACACCGCTCGCCGCGACGGGGTGCCGGGCGTCGGCGCGGGCGACATTCAGCCCGGCCAGTCGTTCGCCTACGAGTTCGACGCCTCGCCCTTCGGACTGCACCTCTACCACTGCCACACGATGCCCCTCGCCGAACACATCGCGAAGGGTCTCTACGGCGCGTTCATCATCGACCCGAAGGACGGGCGTCCACGCGCCGACGAGCTCGTGATGGTGATGAACGGGTTCGACACGAACTTCGACCGCTCGAACGAGGTCTACGCGGTCAACACCGTCGCGTTCGAGTACATGCACCGGCCCGTCAGGGTGAAGCGCGGCGAGCTGGTGCGCATCTACCTGGTGAACGCGCTCGAGTTCGACCTCCTGAACTCCTTCCACGTGCATGCGAACTTCTTCGACTACTACCCCACCGGCACGAAGCTCGAGCCGCGCGACTTCACGGACACTGTGATCCAGGGCCAGGGCGAGCGCGGCATCCTCGAGCTGCGCTTCCCGTACACCGGCAAATACATGTTCCACGCCCACGTGAGCGAGTTCGCCGAGCTCGGCTGGATGGGCTTCTTCGAAGTAAGCGACTGATGGAGCCGGCCAGCGCACAGGCCACGCGCCGGCCGGCCTGGCTCGTGGGGCTCGCGCCGCTGGCCGTGCTCGCCGTGGCGATCGGGCTGTTCGTGGCGCTTGATGCCCCGGGGCTCGACCGGATCGGCGTGCCGCAGGAGAAGCTGGCGATCGAGCGCACCGTGCTGAAGCCGGACGAGATCCAGCTCCACGTGCGCAACGACGGTTCGGACGCCGTCCGGGTGCGCCAGGTGATCGTGAACGACGCGTTCGCCCCGTTCCACCAGTCGAACGACGACATCGGGCGGCTCGGCGGCTCGGAGATCGACGTGGACTACCCGTGGATCGAGGGCGAGAACTACGACGTGAGACTGCTCACCTCGACCGGAGTCACGATCGACCACACGATCGAGGCGGCGGTCGAGACGCCGGATGCCGGCCTCGACTTCTACGGCCTGATGGCGTTGATCGGCCTCTACGTCGGCGTGATCCCCGTGGGGATAGGGATGCTCTGGCTGCCCTGGATCCGCGGCGTCGACAGGCGCTGGATCGGGTTCCTGCTCGCCTTCACCGTCGGGCTGCTCGGGTTCCTCGGAGTGGAGGCGCTGCTGGAGGGCACGGACATCGCCGGCACCGGTGCGGCGTCCCTCGGTGGGGCGGCTCTCGTATGGCTGGGCGCGGCGGGCGCGTTCCTGGCACTCGCCGGGGTGGATGCTTGGCTGCGCGGCCGCCGGCGTGCGGATGGCGCCGATGGAGCGGGCGGCACCGCCCTCGGCTACCGGGCCGCGTTCCTCGTCGCGCTCGGCATCGGCCTCCACAACCTCGGGGAGGGGCTTGCGATCGGCTCGGCCTACGCCGTCGGGTCGCTGGCACTCGGCGCCACGCTCGTGGTCGGCTTCGCGCTTCACAACACCACCGAGGGGCTCGCGATCGTGGCGCCCGTTGCGCAGGAGCGCCAGGCGAGTTTTCGCCGGCTCGCGCTGCTCGGGCTGATCGCAGGCGCGCCGGCGGTGCTCGGCGCATGGATCGGCGCCTCGGCCTACAACCCGAGTCTCGCTGCGCTCATGTTCGGAGTGGGAGCCGGGGCGATCGCCCAGGTGGTGGTCCAGATCGCGCCCGGTATTCGCGACAGCGCCGGCCGCCTGCTTCATCCGCTCGCCGTCGCCGGTCTTCTCACCGGCCTTGCCGTGATGTACGTGACCGGACTGATGGTGTCGCTCTGATGGCCACCACTGGCGCCGAGACCAGCGCGATTTCGAACGCGGTCCAGGACTACGCCAAGGCGATCTGGTCGATCGGCCAGCGCACCGACGCGCCGGTCTCGACATCGGCGATCGCCGAGCGGTTGGAGGTGTCGCCCGCCTCCGCTTCGGCGATGGTCAAGCGGCTCGAGTCGCTCGGCCTCGTCTCGCGCGAGCCGTACCACGGCGTGCAGCTCACCCGCGCGGGCGAGCGCGTGGCGCTCGAGGTGCTTCGCCACCACCGGCTGCTGGAGCTCTACCTCGCCGAGGCGCTCGGCATGCCATGGGATCGCGTGCACCAGGAGGCCGAGAAGCTGGAGCACGCGATCTCTCCCGAGCTGTCGGAGCTGATCGCGGCGAAGCTCGGCAACCCGACCCACGACCCGCATGGCGACCCGATCCCCACGCGCGACGGCGAGATCGACAAGGCGCCCACCCGCGCCCTGGCGGACCTGCGCCCGGGGGAGCGCGGGGTGTTCTCGCGCGTCTCCGACTCGAACCCGGAGATGCTGCGCTACCTGTCCGAGCTTGGCATCGCGCCGGGGGATGAGCTCGAACTGGCGGGCCGCGAGCCGTTCGGCGGCCCGCTCACGGTCCGCGCGAACAGCCGCGAGCATGCGCTGGGTGACCAGCTGGCGCGCGCGATGCGCGTGGGGCCGGCGCAGTAACGTTCCGGAGGTGGCGCTCGCCGAGGACTTCCAGGGAGTGATCGACTCACTCCCTCCGGACTGGACCCACCTGGAGATGGACCTCCGGATCGCCGACGAGGACCGCTACATCGAGGCCGCCACGCTGCTCGTGCAGATCAACGCGATGCCGTACTCGGAGCATGACTGGCACTGGCGCCTGCGCTCCGCGCACACGTTCGGGCACGCGGCCGCCCCCGAGACGGTGCGGGGAACGCTTGCGTTGCTCGACGGGGAGGGCATCGAGGGCGAGCTCGCGCTGCGCGAGGCGCGCTCGGGTCGCGTGGAGGTGGTCCAGATGTGGGGCCGCCCCGAGTCGGTGCGCCAGGAGTTCAGCCGGCGACGCTCGCAGTGAAGGTCGCGCTGCTCTGCCCCGACCTGCTGTTCGGCTCGAAGCTCCAGGGCGCGCTCAGGGCGGCAGGCCATGAGCCCGTCGGCCCCGGCGACGACGCCGAGCTGCTCGTGGTGGACCTCACCGACGATGTGGACGCCCGCATCGAGGCGTCCGCGAGCGCAGGCATGCCGCGACTCGCCTTCTACTCACACGTGGAGCAGGACGTGCGCCAGCGCGCGGAGGCCGCCGGCTTCGAACGGGTGGTGCCGCGCTCCCGCATGGCGAGAGAAGCCGCCGCGCTCGTGGAGTCGATGCTGCCTAGCGATACTCAGAACCATGAATGACTCTCCCTCTCGGCTGATAGACGCGAGGATCGAGGAGCTGGGTGATTGGCGGGGCGAGACGCTCGCGCGGGTCCGAGACCTCGTCAAGGAGGCCGACCCCGAGGTCGTCGAGGAGTGGAAGTGGAGAGGGGTTCCGGTGTGGGAGCACGCCGGAATCATCTGCACGGGTGAGTCGTACAAGAACGTCGTGAAGCTGACCTTCGCCAAGGGCGCCTCGTTGGAGGACCCGTCAGGCCTCTTCAACTCCAGCCTCGAAGGCAACACCAGGCGTGCCATCGATATCCATGAGGACGAGCAGATCGACGCAGAGGCGTTGAAGGAGCTCATTCGCGCCGCGGTGGACCTGAACGAGTCGAAGAAACGCTAGGGCAGCCGGAAGGCGCGCCGCACGTCAGGCGGCGCTTTCAGGATCCCGAAGCGGGCGTCGAAGCGCGCCCACCCCTCGAGAGCGTTGCGGTCGAGGCGGAGTGGTGGCCTCAGCGCGGGTGCTACGGCTCCGAACTCCGCGCGCACCAGCGGCTCGTCTGCGCCTGAGACGCGCACGAGCTCCTGGATGGTCGCGGCTCGATCGCTGAGCGCCACGCGTGTGCCTGTCCTCAGCTCGGCGAGCATGGAGTCCACAAGCTCGGCGTGCTCGTCCAGCGTCTTGCGCGTGACCGCGAGCACCAGCTCGGGGTAGCGCGGCGCCCCGTAGTCGTCCACGCGGAACTCGCGCGTGGGCACGCCGCGCTCGCGCAGCGTCACACCCTCGGCGTTCCAGAACGACACGACGGCATCGACGCGCCCGGCGATCAGGCTCGGGACGGCCGAGAACCCGATGGTGATCCGGCGCACGCGCTCGAAGTGGCCACCGTCGTGCTCCACGACCGCGCGCAGGACCGCCTCGTCTGAGGGGAGGCCGGTCACGCCCACGCGGCGACCCTCCAGGTCGCGCGGGCGGCGCACGCCCGCGCCGCGCGCGATCACGGCCGCCAGCGGCCGCTGCACCAGCGCCCCGACGCCCACGATGTCGCTGCCGCGCTCGCGGGCGAGCCCGAGGTCGTGGATGTCCACCACCGACATGTCCGCGCGGCCGGCGGCCAGCAACTTCAGCGAGTCGGTGCTCGCGGACGGCACGCGGATGCGGATGTTGCTCGCCGCGTAGATTCCGGCGTGCA
>Ga0193706_1001049_pt1 | contig 13178 bp, 10 predicted proteins | sample U3c1metaG_FD_160130 | JGI IMG/M metagenome (GOLD analysis project Ga0193706, IMG submission 160130) | Soil microbial communities from a riparian zone of the East river system, Colorado, United States - U3c1 | ecosystem: Environmental > Terrestrial > Soil > Riparian zone | place: USA: East River... | reverse complement strand
GCCGAATCCGCCCGCGCGCTGGTGCTCTTCCACAGTGATCACCGCGCGCCGCTGCGTCGCGTGCTGTGTCAACAGCTCCGTGTCGAGCGGCTTCGCGAAGCGCGCGTCGACCACGCCGATGTGGATGCCGCTCGCGGCGAGGCGCTCCGCGGCTTCGAGGGCTTGATCGACCATCGCGCCCAGGGCCCAGACGACCACGCCGTTCCCGTCGCCTTCTGAGAGCACCTCAGCGCGGCCGGGCAGCATGTCGCGCCGCTCGCTCGCGTGAATGCGCTCGTTTCCGGTCGTATTCGCGCGCGGGTAGCGCAGCGCGAGCGGACCGTTGTGGCGCAGGCCCATCTCGAGCATGCGGCGCATGTCGGTCGCGTCGCGCGGCGAGGCCAGCACGAAGTTGGGCAGGGTGCGCAAATACGCGAGATCGAACACGCCGTTGTGCGTCGGCCCGTCCTGGCCGACCAAGCCGGCGCGGTCCATGCAGAAGAGCACCGGCAGATTCTGCAGCGCGACTTCCTGGAAGACCTGGTCGTAAGCGCGCTGGAGGAACGTCGAGTAGATCGCTGCCACCGGCCGCAATCCCGACTTGGCCATGCCCGCGCAGAAAGCGACTGCGTGCTGCTCGGTGATACCCGTGTCGTGGAAGCGCGCGGGCAATCGCTCGGCAAAAGTCTCGAGACCGGTTCCCGAAGGCATGCCGGCGGTGACCACGTGCACGCGCACGTCGTTCTCGGCCAGGCGCAGCAGACTGTCGGCGAACGCGCTGGTGTAAGCCGGCCCCTGGGGCTTCTTGATCGCAAACTGCTCGCGCGCGGGGAGCTTGCTCGATTCCGCTCCCGCGGTGCGCGGACCGGAGCCCGGCTTGACGCCGTGGACGCGCTCGGGATGCGTCGGCGCGTTGGGATGTCCCTTGCCCTTCTCGGTGAGCAGGTGCAGCAGCACGCAACCCTCGAGATCCTTGACGCGCTGCAATTGCTCGACGAGATCGAGCACGTTGTGGCCGTTGACCGGGCCGACGTAGGTGACGCCCAGCTCCTCGAAGATGTGTCCGGGCACCACGGCGTGGCGCATGACTTCGCCGAGGTCGTCGAGAGCGCGGTCGACGCGCGGGCCGATCACGGGGATCGCGCTCAACAGGCCGTGGATTTCCTGCCCGGCGCGCTGCACCACGCGCGCGGAGCGGATGCGCGACAAGTACTTGGCGAGCGAGCCGACCGACTTCGAGATCGACCACTCGTTGTCGTTGAGGATCACGAGCAAGCGCTTCTGCGCCGCGCCCGCGTTGTTCAGCGCCTCGAACGCGACTCCCGCGCCGAGCGAAGCATCGCCGATCACCGCGATCGCGTGCGGCGCGTCCTTCTCGGAGCCCAGTCCGTGGGCCATCCCCAGGGCGAGCGAAATGCTCGTGCCCGCGTGTCCAGTGTGAAACAAGTCGTATTCCGACTCGTCGGGGTGCGTGAAGCCGCACAGTCCGCCGGTCTGGCGCAGGCTGCCGAAGCGCTCGCGGCGCCCGGTGAGCATCTTGTGCGGATAGGCCTGGTGGCTGACGTCCCACACGCAGCGGTCGCGGCGCAGGTCGAACACGCGGTGCAGCGCGACCGTGAGCTCGACCACGCCGAGGTTGGATCCGAGGTGGCCCCCGGTCACCGGCACGGTCTCCAGCAGGAAGGCGCGCATCTCCGCGCACAGCTGCGGCAGGTCGGCGAGCGGCAGGCGCTGCAGGTCCTGGGGCAGATTCACGGAATCAAGCAGGCGCGAGGGCCGGGCGCTCGATGAGTGGTTGGGGACCTCGTTCATGCCTGTGGATCGTCGGAGGGCGCGGGCGACTCAAATCCAGCCAGGGCGCCCCGACCCAGGATCGGCTTCGCGGCGGCGATTGCAAGCGAGGCCGGGGCTGGAGCCCAGGCTCGGGGGCCCTGGCCCATGGACATCGACGACGGAGGTGGGCGCATGGGGTCCGGCCAGGGCAGCTGGAGGGTGAGATTGTATCCCGCGGAACGCGCCGCTCAGCGCCGGCGCTCGAGCAGCCAGTCGACGAGCTCCGGCCCGAGGCTATCGGGGCCAAGACCCAGCCTGCGCGCGGCTCGCCGCGACTCCTCCGCGGTCCGCTGGGCCTCGGCCCAGGCCCCGTCGAGGCCGAGCACGGCGACGATGGTCGGCTTCTCGTGGCGCGCGTCCTTGCCCGGAGTCTTGCCCAGCTCGGCCGCCACGCCGACCACGTCGAGGATGTCGTCGACCACCTGGAACAGCGCGCCTAGGGCCGCTCCGAAAGCCCGCGCTTCCTCGCGGCGCGCCGGGCTCGCCTCGGCCGCGATCGCTCCCATCTCGGCCGCCGCGGCGATCAGGGCGCCGGTCTTGCCGCGCTGCATCTCGCGCACCGATTCCAGGCGCAGCTCCGCGCCCGACAGCGTCATGTCGAGCACCTGCCCGCCGACCATGCCGCGCGCTCCGGCCGCAGCCGCCAGCACGCGGATCCACTCGATCGCGCGCGGCTTCGAGTCGCCGGCGAGGCACTCGAAGGCCGCGGTCTGCAGAGCGTCGCCAGCGAGCAGGGCCAGGGCCTCGCCGAAGACCTTGTGGCAGCTCGGCCGCCCGCGGCGCATGTCGTCGTCGTCCATGCAGGGCAGATCGTCGTGAGCCAGACTGTAAGCGTGGATCGCCTCGACCGCGGCCGCAGGCCGCTCGGCATCGAGATCGCTGCCGCCGAGCTCGCGGCACACAAGGCGCACCAGCGCCGGCCGCATGCGCTTGCCGCCGCCGAGCAGCGCGTAGCGCATGACCTCGTGGATCCGCGCCTCGCCCTCGCGAGCCACCGCCGCGACGATGTGGCGGTCCAGGGCACTCTCGGCCCAGCGCCGCGAATCCTCGAGCCAGGCCGCGAGCTTCTCGTGCTGCCCGGGGAGTGATTCCACGCTGCCCGGCTGCTCAGCTCGCGGAAGCACGCAGATCCGGATCGTTGGGGTAGGGCCGCGTGCTGCCGTCCTCGGCGGACAATTCCTCGACCTGCTTCTGGAACGAGGTCAGGATCGTCTGGCACTTCTTCACCAGCGCCACGCCCTCGCGGTACTTCTCCAGCGCGGGCTCCAGGCCCAGGGCCTGCTGGTCGAGCAGCACGACGATGGCCTCCAAGGCCGCCAGGTTCTCGTCGAAGCTCGGCTGCCTGGCGCCGGCAGACTCGCCGCCGGGTTGGCCGCCGGATTGGATCGTGGGACCTTTCATCCCCGGGAGTTTAGCAGCGAGAGGCCCGCGATCCTCGCGCTCGCGCGACGGCTTGTTGCCGTTGGACGAGCTTTGCGCGGCAGAATGGGCCGATGACCGCGCCGCCCGCCCGCGATCCTTCTGCGCCCCGCGCGTGGGATGGAATCGGGCAGGCCCTGGTGCTCGTTGCGCTGTCGCTGCTGGCCTGGCTGCCGTCGGCGGTCGGCGGAGGCTTCTCGTTCGATGATCGCGAGGCGATCGAGGGCAATCCGGTCGTCGAAGGCGGTCTGCCATGGACCGCCGCGTTTCAACAGGATTACTGGGAGCACCGTGGCGCGGCGGGACACTTCCGGCCGCTCGCAAGTCTGAGCCTGCGCTTCGACCGCGCGGCGTGGGGTGAGCAGGGCGCGGGTTTCCATGCGACGAATGTGATCCTGCACGCGCTGGTCGTATTCGCCGCGGCGATGCTCGCCAGGCGATGGTTCGGACGCGAGCGGTCCTGGCCGTGGGTCGGGCTGGCGCTCTTCGCGGTCCATCCCGTGCTCGCGGATTCCGTGGCCTGGATTTCGGGACGTTCGTCGATGCTCGCGGCGTTGCCAGGGTTGTGCGCGGCGCTGTGCATCGCGCGCAGCGGTTCGAGCGAGTCAGCGCCACGCGGAAAATGGTTAGGACTCTTCGCCCTCGGATTCCTGGGCACTGGGCTCGCGTCGCTGGGCAAGGAGGACGGACTGCTTTGGATCTTCGCACTGCCATGCCTGGCGGCTCGGCGCGGTCGCTCAGCCGTGGTGGCGACTGCGATGGGTTGTGTGTGCGGAGCCTTGGCGATGTTCGCCTTGCGCGGCGAGGCGCTCGGCTCGATCGGCATCAACGCGCCGAATGCGCCACTCGCCGCGGCCGCTATCGAAGATCGGCTGCTCGTCGGTGGCAGAGTGTTTCTCGAAGCCCTGCGACTCGCGGTCTGGCCGGCGAGCTATGCGCCTTCGTACAGCGGCGATCCCGTTTTCAGCGTGGCCGCGATGCGCGCTGCGCCGTGGCTTGGAATCCTGGGACTCGTCGCGTGGGTCGCGATGCTCGGCGTCGCGATCGTGAGCGCAAGGCGAAGCCGCGGAATCGCGTCCGTCTCGGCCTGCCTGGCCCTGATCGCCTGGATCCCCTTCCTCGGGATCGTGCCTGCCGGAGAAATCTTCGCGCCTCGCTTCCTCTATCTGCCGCTCTTGTTCGCGATTCCCCTCGTGCACGCCGGGGCGGTGTTGGCCTTCGGCCGCCGAGCGACGCTCGTCGCGGGACTCGCGGTGCTCCTCGCACTCGCAGCAGCGTGGTCGCGCGGTCGCGTCTACTCGAGCCGCGGTGCTTTTCGCCACGCCGTGCTCACCCAGCGGCCGGACGACGTGCCTTCGTGGAACGATCTCGGATTGTTCCACGAGGAGAACGGCGATCTCGCGCGAGCTCGCGAGTCCTGGCTGCACGCGACAACGCTCGATCCGCACTACAGCCGCGCCTGGTCGAACCTCGGCCGCGTCGAGCTGGGTCTCGGCCACCCCGAAGCAGCGCTCGCCCTGCTCGAGCGCGCCGTCCAGGAAGGACCGAAGAACGCGATCGCGCACTTGAATCTCGGCAGCGCTCGCATGGCCGTCCGCGATTGGGTGCGCGCCGAGGAGAATTATCGCGCCGCGATCCGCCTCGCCCCTGGCCTCGCTCCCGCGCGGGAAGGACTCGCGCGATCCTTGAAAGCGCAAGGTCGCGAAGAGGGAGTCAGGTGAATTCGTCCAGAGTGGTGCGGGGTATCGGCGCGCCCTTGCGCGGCGCGCCGATACCACGCACCACTCCGGACGAATTCACCTGACTCCGTACTCACGGCCGGATCACGTTCTTCCGATCCGGCATCAGCTCGATCGGAATGCGCCGCAGCTCGATTCCGTTTCGCAACAGCACGCATGCGACCGCTTCCTCGCTCGCCTCGCAGGCTGGAAACCCCGCATCGTCGCGGAGCACGCGGGTCGAGTGCTGCCAATCGGACGAATCGTAGACGGTCATGGACAGACGCTCGCCACGAGCGTCGACGATCTCGAATGCGTCAGCGGCATCAGCGGGATCGAGCTCGACGTGCAATCGCGATCTGCGAGCGACGGCGATCTCCAGGTTCTCGCTCGACATGTCCGGCGCGAGCACGAAGGTCTTGACCCTCGTCTTGCCTACGTCCACGTTCATCGTCACGTGGTACCGAGGCACGTTCAGGAGCTCGAATCGGCCCTGGTCGTCCGTTGCGATCGAACCGCCTTGCAGCCCTATGTCCCAGCCTTGCTTGTTCTCAGCCGTGCGTGCGTCGATCGAGATCCTCGCGCCGCCAATCGCCTCGCCCTTCGTGTTGACCACGCGTCCAGTGACTCGAGCTCGGATAGCGTCCGCGGGGACTTGCATCACGAGATCGCCGGATCCTGGAACCACTGGATCGCTCAAGACCATCATGCGCTGGCCTGGTGAAAGCGCTCGAACCCGGTAAGCGCGGGTCGCGAGACCCGCGAGGCGGAAGGCGCCGGAAGCGTCCGTCAGCGGTCCGCGAGAATCCCTGTCGCGGCCCGCGGAAAGCCGCTCGACCGCGGAGACACTTCCGCCGGCCGGCGTGCCGTCGTACAGGTCCACTTCCCAGCCGACGCAGGGTTCACCGCTGGCCGAGACGACGTGCCCTTCGATCGCGAGCGGCTTGCCACCGAGTTGCAGCACGAGACCGGTGACGTCGCTCGAGTCCTGGGGAATCTGACGGCCGAATTCCGGCAGGATGGCGGCGATGGCCCCCTGTTTCGCGGCGATGAGATCGGACTGCTCGCGCCACTCGAGCGAGGCCAGCGTGAATCGTCCGCTCGAGTCCGCCTGAGTGGACGCGTCGCCGAAGAGGACGCGCGCGCCTGCCGCAGGCTGGCCCTGCTCGTCGAAAACCACCCCGGACAATTTCGGCGTCGGCCGCTTGCGTTGGAGCACGATCCGCATGTGCTCGTCGGAAGCAGAAGGCAGCCCCACGAAGCGAGTCTCCCAGCCCGGGCACCTCGCCGCGAAACTCCAACCCGCGACCTGGGGCACATGCTCCCAACGGAAGTGGCCGCCATTTTGGAGTTGCGGCCCTGCCATCGAGGTTGTGCGCGTATCGAGCTCGATCGCGAGCTCGCGAAGGTTCTGCAGAAAGATCCCCATCGACAGCTGCGCTGCCTCGAGGGGCGTGCCGTCCGCATCCACGACTTCGCCAGCGAGCACGATCGCGGGCGCAGCGATCTGCACGATCCCGCGGGATGGTTTTTCATACCCGTCCGTGAACAATACCCAGGCCGCATCCGCGCTCTCGACCTGGACCCGACCGTCCGGGTTTCCTTGGACGACGATCGCATAGCGACCCTCCGCATCGGTCGATGACTCGACGGCCAGATCCACGCCGAGAATCGCCTCGCGCAGGCCTGGAAGCGCCTTGGCGCGAATGACATCGTCCAGGTCGCTGGGGTGTTCTCGCAGGCGCTCGACCTCGGAACTGTCGAGGATCGTTCGACCCCTTGCATCGAGGATCCCATCGGGCTCGCGACGCGGAAGGCTGCTGTCGGAGGCCACGAGACGGAAACCAGGCATCGGAACTCCGCGCTCGTCGACGACGCGTCCGTGAGTTTCGAGCTGGGCGAAGTCCGGTCCACTCGGGACGACGGGCGTGCCCCGAGTGTCCGCCCCGACGACCAGCTTGCGCTCGGAGCCAGCATCCAGAACCGAACTCTGATCCGCAATCGCGGCGACAGCAGCAGGCTCGACCTCCCGTGGACTCGCTGAGGAGCGCGCGACGCCATCCGACGCCATCGTGGAAGCATCGCGCCAGAGCGAGAGCCCGAGCGCCACGAGCATGAGTGCACACAGACCGATCTTCCATCCTGTTGCCACGAGAAGACCTCCAAGGGTTCCTGCGCCGACTGCAACCGGTGTGCGTGGCACGCGCAGACCGACGAGCAGCGCGCGCCAGGTCGAGCGATTCCCGTGCTCGCGATCGAGTTTCGCGCGCAAACGTTCGTGAGCTCGAGTCAGCTGCGTGTTGACCGTTTCGACCGGCCGACCCAGGCGCTCCGCGATCTCGCGCGGCAGCAAGCCCTCGTACCAGCGCAGCAGCACCACCGTGCGGTACGGCTCCGGGAGCGCCACGACATGACCTGCGATCTCGCGTTGCAGATTCGCGCGCTGGACCAGCTCCTCGCTCGACGGAACGGACGACTCGAGTCTGGCGGCGGCCCGCTCACGCTGCTCTCGTCTCGAGTCCTTGCGGCCGAGCTCGCGCGCGGCATTGCGCGCGATCGAAGCCAGCCAACCCTTCACGTTCCTCGCATCGCGCGCGGGCGATTCGATGACCTCGACCCAGGTCTCCTGCGCGACGTCGTCCGCGTGCCCGGGGTCGGACACCAGCCGGCCGGCCAGCGCGCGCACCCAATCGGCGTGCGCCAGGAGATCGGCGATCGGCGGTGCTTGCTGGTTGCTCAAGGGTCCTCTAGCCCCAGAGTGCCGCCGCTTCGTTCGGATGCTCAGGAGAGTTGAATTTCCACGTACGGAGTCCGGCGCTCGGACAATCTCATTGGCACACCACGTATTCCAAGCCGTCCGAGAGCGTCGATCCGTTCGGCGGCGGGAAGCCGTTGTCGCGACCCCAGAACTGCGTGTCCACCAGCGTGCCGGGCACGAGCAGGTAGGACGCCGGCGTGCCTCCGAGCGCGCCGGAGGCAAAAGAGAGCAGCGTGATGGGAATTGACGCTTCCCGATCGCTCAGGGACAGACGATGTATTCCAATCCGTCGGACAGGGTCGAATTGTTCGGGGCCGGGAAGCCGTTGTCGCGGCCCCAGAATTGACAGTCGACGGTCGTGCCGGGGCCTTGGAGATACGCCGCGGGCACTCCGCCGAGCGAGCCGACCGCGAAGGCATTCATGTCGATCGAATAGACGCCCGAGCAATCGTTCGGCGGAGGATTCCCGCCGGAGCTCAGCGGCACGGAGCGCTTGATCGGCGAGTTGATGCAGCGCACCCCGCCCTGGAACGGCACGGATGCGCGGCCGCCGTTGGTGTAGATCAAGAGACCCGGCTTGTTGTTGATCACGAAGGATCCGCTGACCGTGAAGCCCGAGCCGGCGCTCGCGCTCGGCGAGCCCTGGGCGGCGATCGCCGGAGTGCAACCGAGGCTGTTGATCTTCGCGGTGCAGTAGACGACTGCCGCCGGGCAGGAGCTCCAATCCCAGGACAGCACGTCGTGGTTCTCCCAGGCTCCGCCGGTCGCGCTGCTGAAGCCGATGTAGGCCGACGAGCCGCCGATCAGGTTCATGCCGCCGACGGGAGTGCCGCTGACGACCCAGGTCCCGCCGCTGTTGAAGTCCCAGGGCACGCTGAGCACCGGCGTCAACATGTTGTCGAGGAACACGTCGAGCGTGCCGGGCACGTAGTTGATGCGCATCACGTGCACCGCGCCGTTGCTCATATTGATCGCGGGGATGACGCGGCCGAGCGAGTATCCGGCGTCGGCGCGGTTCACTCCGCTGCCGCCGGTCTGGACGCTGATCTCGTTGTCGCTGAGGTCCCCGGCGCTGAGCCAGGTGTCGATCTCGACCACGAGGGAATTGTTGATCGCGTTCGAGGGCGGATTGATCAGCTCGTGGCCATAGCCCATCTCGGTGCCGCCGTCGCCGAAGGCCAGCGGCCCGCGCGGGTCGTTCTCGATCACGAAGGCCAGCCCGTCCGCGCCGCCGGCGGCCTGGGCGGAGATCTGGAAGTTGAACGTGGTCGTGAACGTGCCGCTGACGCCGAAGGGCACCGAGGTCAGGACCGAGCCCTTCATGCCGCCGAGCGCCGGTGCCACGCGCAGCGCGCCCGCGACCGGGCCTGCATTGGCGTTGACCGTCAGCCCGGCCGTGTTGTTGAAATTCGGGAAGCTGAAACTCTGAGCGCTCGCGGTCGAAGCCAGGCCGAGGCTCGCGAGGACGGTGAGGCTGGTCGTGAATTTCATGGCGTGAGTGGCGCCGTCGGACGGCGCGAGGGAAGGGCTTGGGACGGTTGAGAGCCAGCGCCGCGGGACGCGCGCTTGGGACCGTTCCATCGTACCGAGTCCACGCAATCGCGCTCGGCCCCGTCGAGCCCGTATCCAGACCGAGCGCTGCATCGCAAAGCAGCGGCCGCGAGCGAAGGATCGATCGCGGCCGCTGCTGTCTTCGGTAATGGGCGAGCCAGAGCTACTTCGCTGTTTTCAGCTCGGCGAGCAGGGCATCGACGGCCTCGTCCATCTGCGCTTCGCGGACGTCGCGGTAGCGGATCACGCCTTTGGCGTCGATCACGTAGATCGTCGGCCAGCCCGAAACGTTCCAGCGCGTGGCCAGCGGACCTTCGGTCGATTCATCGACGGCTTGACGCCAGTTGATCTCGCGCGTCTTCAGGATTTCGCGCAGCTTCTCGACGCTGCCGTCGCTGTTGATGCCGATCAGTGCAAAGGGCTCTTTTTCGAGGCGCTTCACGAGCGCTTTTTCGTGGGGAATCATCGCCACGCAGGGGCCTCACAATTGCCCCAGAAATCGATCACCAGCACCTTGCCGCGGTAGTCGGAGAGCTTGAACTTCGTTCCGTTCTCGTCGATCGATTCGAAATCGGGCGCGACCATGCCGATCTGCAGGTGGTCGAGCTCGAACAGGAAAGCCTCGGCCGACTCCCTGTAGGTCCGCCCGTGCGGCGCGAGGTCGCCGAACTCCTCGATCAGGCGCTCGAAGTACTTGCGCCCCTCGACCTTCTGCTCGGCGGTGGACCGGCGGCCGCAGCTCATCGTGGCCAGCGAGAACAAGGCGGAGGCCTTGACCTCCTTGTGCTCCGACTTGTCGAGCATGGTCTGCAACGCGGCCTTCGCGCGATCCGCGCCCGCCATCGGGCCGTAGGCGTACACCAGGGTCGGGGGCAGATCCTCGAGCGCCTTCGACTGCATCGTCTCGGTCAGCAGCAGGTCGAGCGTCTTCTGCGCGTCTTCCTTCTTCTGGAAATCGCAATAGATCGACAGTTCCTCGATCCGCGCCTTGGCCGACACGTCGCTGCCCTTGGCCTCGACGGCCAGGGCCTCGAACTCGGCCAGGAATTCCAGGCCGGGACGATGCTTCATGACCTCGTCGCGCTCTTCCTCGGTGAGGTCTTTCTTCAGGTTCTTCCTGTAGTAATCGTTGGTCGTCGTGTGCACGCGCTCGATCAACGCTTCCAATCGCTCCGCGGGCGTGCCCTTCTGCTGCGCCTGCGTCGGAGTCAGTCCGAACGCGAGCGCCAGCACCAGAGTGAGCCACGCCGCTCTCCGGATCATCTCGTTCATGGTGTCCTCGCTGGGGTAAGAGGTCTGCCGCCACTATACCGGCTGGGCCGGGTTCAGCGGCTTCGCGCCGGGCGCTTCGGCTTCGTGGCCTTGCTCGGCGCCTTCCGGGCCGCGGTTTTTTTCGCGGCCTTCTTCGCGGCAGCCTTTTCCGGCGACTTCGCCGCGCTCAGGGCAGCGACATCCGCCAGCACTTCCTCGGCGTGGTCCGAGGGCTTCACCTTCTCGTAGACCTTGGCGATCCTGCCCTTGGGATCGATCAGGAAGGACTGGCGCAGGATGCCGTCGAACTCGCGGCCCATGAATTTCTTCCTGCCCCAGGCGCCGTAGGTCTTGATCGCGCGTTTGTCTTCGTCGGCGAGCAGCGTGAACGGGAGCTTGAACTTGTCCGCGAACTTGCGGTGCTTCTGGACCGGGTCAGCGCTGATGCCGAGCACCTCGATCCCTTGCTTCGCGTACTGCGCGGAGCTGTCGCGCAGCGCACAGGCCTCGATCGTGCAACCCGGCGTGTCGTCGCGTGGATAGAAGTAGACGAGCACCCACTTGCCGCGCAGCTCGGAGAGCTTCCTGCTCACGCCGTCCTGGTCAGGGAGTGCGATGTCCGGGGCGACGCTTCCAACTTGAATCGACGAGGCCATGGGAATTCCGTCAGGGAGAATTCGCGCTCGCCTGCTCTCCGAAGGGGACAGACGCGAGCGCGAGGAAAAAACTCTAGCGTTTGCGCAGCACCCACACGCCGTCGCCGAGCGGCACGATCACGCCCTCGACGCGCGGATGGCGCGCTACGGTGTCGTTGAACGCGCGCACGGCGGGGACTTCGCGGTCGGTGGCTTTCGGATCGAGCAGCTGGCCGAAGGCCAGAGCATTGTCCGCGAGGATCAGCCCGCCAGGCCGCACGATGCGCAGCGCCTGCTCCAGGTACAGACCGTAGCTCGACTTGTCCGCGTCCAGGAACATCGCATCCGCGAAATTGGCGCCGAAGTGCGGCAGGACGTCGATGCCCGCGCCGCGGTGCACGCGGATCTTCGCGGCGACGTCGCTCTTCGCGATCCATTGCTCGGCGAAATCGGCGTGGTGCGCCATGAGCTCGATCGTGTCGAGCTTGCCGTCGGGCGGAAGGCCGCGCGCGAGCGCGATCGCCGAGTAGCCCGCGAGGGTTCCGACCTCGATCACGCGCTGCGCGCCGATCAGCCGCAACAGTACAGCGAGAAAATGGGCTTCCTCGTGGGCAATCCAGATCGGCGGAATCTTCGCGTCGAGCGCCGCGGCGCGCAGGCTGGCCAGGAAGGCGTCCTCGGGCGGGACGTGCTCGCGGATGTAGCGGTGGTGCGCGGCGGTGACGGGCGAAGCTCCTGCGGACATGGGCCCAGGATTGCGCGGCCGGCCCGCGCCATCAAGGGCCCGCGCGCTTCTCCATCCACGGCAGCACGAAGGGCAGTCCCCCGCCGCGGCCGTCGTCGAAGCGGCCGTAATACAAGTGCTCGCCGTAGACCGGCTCGAGGACTTCGCGCCGCAGCACGCTCGCGACGGGCCCGTCGCTGACCACGCGGCCGGCGGAGAGCAGGCAGATGCGCGTGGCGAACTGGCTGGCGAGGTTGAGATCGTGGGTGACGACGAAGGCGCTGCGACCGCCGCGCACCAGGTCGGAGAGCAAGGCGAAGACGCGCACCTGGTGCTCTGGATCCAGGCTGTTGGTCGGCTCGTCGACGAGCAGCACGTCCGCTTCTTGCGCCAGGGCCCGCGCGAAGAGCACGCGCTGGCGCTGGCCGCCGGAGATCTCCTGCATCGAGCGGCAGGCGATGTCGCTCGCGTCGCAGCGCGCCAGGGATTCGGCGACCACCTCGTGGTCGTGCTGCACGGCCTGGCGCCAGCGCTGGAAGTGCGCGTAGCGGCCGCCGAGCACGAAATCCGAGACCAGCAGATCGGGCAGGGCCGGCAGGAATTGCGGCACGATCGCGATGTGGCGAGCGCGCTCGCGCGCCGGCCATTGCGCGATCGGCCGACCCTGCAGGCGCACCTCGCCCTCGCTGACGGGCAGGAGGCCGGCGAGCAGCTGCAGCAGCGTGGATTTCCCCGAGCCGTTGGGCCCGATGACCACGCACAGCTCGCCCTGCGACAATCCGAAATCGACGCCGTCGAGCGCGCGCGGGCCGTCGCGGTAGGTGTGGGCGAGCTTGCGCGCTTCGAGGGAAATCACCACGCCCCCACTTCGCGCCTGTGGCGCACCAGGAGCAGGATGAAGAATGGCCCGCCGAAGAGGGACATCAAGACCCCGGGCTGCAGGGTCGCGCTGCCGAACAGCGCGCGCTGAGCGAGATCCGCGCCAAGCAGGAAGATCGGGCCGACGAGGATGCACAGGGGCAGGAGCCTGCGGTGGCTCGCGCCGGCGAGCAGGCGCACGAGGTGCGGCACGATCAATCCGACGAAAGCGATCTGACCCGCGACCGCGACCGCCGCCGAAGCCGTCAGGGCCGAGCAGACCAGCGTCAAGAGTTTCACACGCGACGTCCGCACGCCGAGCGCGGCCGCATCGGCTTCACCGCCGCGGAACAGATCGAGCTCGGTGGCGAGGAAGGGCACGCAGGCGGCTCCCATCGCAACCGCGGTCCAGACGATCGCCGCGTGGTGCGCCGAACGGTCCTCGAGCGTGC
>Ga0193706_1001048_pt1 | contig 13182 bp, 9 predicted proteins | sample U3c1metaG_FD_160130 | JGI IMG/M metagenome (GOLD analysis project Ga0193706, IMG submission 160130) | Soil microbial communities from a riparian zone of the East river system, Colorado, United States - U3c1 | ecosystem: Environmental > Terrestrial > Soil > Riparian zone | place: USA: East River... | reverse complement strand
CCATGTGGAAACACGTCGCCGTGCTCGGCAGCACCGCCGCCGGCATACGCCAGCAGATCCGTCACGAAGTCGATGGCGTTCTGAACCCGGAGCCAGCCAACCCCGCCCGCGTGGCCGACGCCCTGCGGCGGCTCCTGGACGATCCCCACATTCGGGCAAGATATGGCCAAAATGCGCAGCGTAGAGTGCACGATGACTTTTTGATCTTTTCGCAGCTGCGCAGGTGGTGTGATTTGCTGGGACGGCTGATTTGACGGACACCAAGAAATCCAGAACGACATCGATCACGCTGCCGAGCGTGCCCGCGCAAGTTTGGTCGGCGAAAACCTACCAGCACAATGCGGCGTTCGTGCCGGCCTACGGCGCGCCTCTCGTCGAGCGTTTGGCTCCGTGCCCAGGCGAACGCATTCTGGACCTGGGCTGCGGCGACGGCGTTCTGACCGAGCGCATCGCGGCTGCAGGTGCCAGCGTGTTGGGCGTGGATGCGTCTGCCGACATGATCGCTGCGGCTCTCAGCCGCGGCGTGGATGCCCGGGTAGTAGACGGTGAAAGGCTCGTCTTCGACCAGGAATTCGACGCTGTATTTTCGAACGCGGCGCTGCACTGGATGCGGCGACCCGATGTCGTGCTGGCCGGTGTACGCCGCGCGCTTCGACCGGGAGGGCGCTTCGTGGCCGAATTCGGTGGCCACGGCTGTGTGGCGGCGATCGTCGTCGCCATCAGCGCCGTGCTGGCGCGCCACGCTGCAGGCTTCGTGCACCCCTGGTTCTTCCCGACCCCTGATGAGTACCGCGCGCTGCTCGAGGCACATGGCTTCGGCGTCGAGCACCTCGAGCTCTATCCGCGTCCCACACCATTGCCGACGGGCATGCGCGGCTGGCTCGAGACCTTTGCCGGGCCGATGCTCGCTGAGCTTTCGCCCGAGCTGCGGGTGCGTGTTCTCGACGAGACCACGGCGTTGCTCGCGCCGGTGCTGTGCGACTCGAGCGGCAACTGGACCGCGGACTACGTGCGGCTCCGTGTAGTCGCACGTGCGCAGTAGTGCGTCCCCGCAGTAACGTATTGTTCCGTCGAGAGCTCTGCTACCTTCCCCCGACGTGCTGGGGCCGTTACACGTGCGACCGGACGTGCCGCTGTCATTCCCCGTGGATGCAGAGAGTCGGTTCGTGCGGTTTCCGGCGGACTTCACCATAAAAGGCATGTTCCTGGCGCGCCTGCTCGCGCTCGCGCCGCGCACTGCGCTGTCCGCAGTCAGCGAGCGCTTGCACAATCCCGCGGTCCTCAAGCGCTGTCTGCCTTTCGCGGACTACCCGCAGGTGGACTATTCACGGCTGGCGCACGTCGTAGCGCAGGAGTTGCACAAACGCCTGGAGACCGCCGAAGCCATGCGGCGTTTGGCTCGACGCGATATCCGCACCTTCGCCGAATCGCAAGTGGGGCGGATCTTGCTCGCGCTGTCGGGAGACGCATCCGCCACTTTGCTGAAGCTGCCGGAGATGTACCGTGCAGCGCTGCGCGGCGGCAGCGTGCAGAGTACCCGCGTCAACGCCCACACCGTGCAGATCCGCTTCAAAGATTTTTATGGCTGGCTCGATTGCTACCCGATCGGCACCATCGAAGGACTCGTCGCTCACTTCGCAGGAAGTTGCGAGCTCGAAGTCACGATGGAAACGCTGATTTCCGCGACCTACACCGTGACTCTGCACTGACCATGCTGGACCGACCCATCCGAATCCACGAGCGCTTTCCGCTCGTCATGGACCCCCCTTTTCGTTTCGATCGCACCCGCGCCTTTCTGTTCGCCGTGGAGTGCGACGCTCAGCGGTTGGACGCGCTCCTCGCGCGCACCTTCGCCTGGGCCGCGCCCGAAGTCGAAGTGGAGCGGCTCGGCCACCACTGTCTGCTCGTTGCCACGGACGTGGGCGAAGGCCGCAGCGCGGATCCAGCGCTCGGCTGGTTTGCCTATCGCGAGATCACCTTCTTCGTCCCGGTGTGGGGCCGCCGCGCGGGCGTGCCATTCGCGGCGCTCCACGTTCCCTTCATCTACCCGGATGACGGCCTGGCCGTGGCTGCAGGCCGCGAAGTCTACGGTCTACCCAAAAAGCCCGCCCGCATCAGCATGCCTTCCGCGGCCGACTTCTGGAGCGGCGCCGCGCCCATCTCCACGAGCGTACGCGGAGTGGAGCGCTTCGATGGCTCCGAGTGGATCGAGCGCACGCTCCTGACCATCACGAGCAGCGGCAGCTCGGCCATCAGTGCGCTGGCGAGCGCGCTGGCCGGCTCGATCGACGCGCTGCTCGACGCGGTCCCCTCGGCGCTCGGCAGCGTCAGTGATTTACTCCGCCAGGACTTGCTGCAGCTCAAGCAAGTCCCCGACGTGAGCACGGGCGGCGTCCCCTCGCGTGCCCTCTACCGCGCAGTGACTCACGTGCGTGCACCCGTGCGAGACGTGCGCGACGTGGAGCTCGCCGACCCGAGCCGTGTGCGCATCGAGATCGCCGATCTGGCGAGTGAGCCCGTACGCGATGTGCTCGGTTTGCCTGCGGTAATCACGCCGAAGCTCGCCGTCAGCCTCGAAATGGACTTCGCCTTCGACCCCGGCGAAGTCTGGCTCGAACGGCCCGACGAGACGCCCGCACCGAGCCGCAAAACCCGCGTCTTGATCCTCGGTGGCGGCATGGCCGGCCTCGCCGCCGCGCACGCGCTCAGCGACAGCGACGCGCGCCGCCGCAAGTTCGACGTGCGCGTGCTCGCTCAGGGCCACGTGCTCGGCGGCAAGGGCGCCAACGTGCGCAATCCCGCGCGCGCCGAGCGCATCGAAGAACACGGCCTGCACGTGATCTTCGGCTTTTACCACAACTTCCTCCGGCTCATGCGCAGCGTGTACGCTGAAGCCGCGCGCGCCGGCGACAAAGAGCCCTCCACCTTCGACGAAGCCTTCAAACCCGAATGGCGGGTCACGTTCCAAGATGGCACGGACGAATGGGAAGTGCTCTTTCCGCGCACCCCCGCCACCTACGGCGCCGGCCGCAATACGCCGCAAGAATTGGTCGAAGCCGCCTCCGCCTTTCTCGAAGGCGCGGTCGGCTTCGGCTTCAATCATCTCCTCACGAATCCCTTCGATCCACCGAATCCCATCATCCGAGACGCCGTGTGGTTCGTGGCCACGCTCATCAAAGCCGTGACCGACGACATCGTGCTCGGTGGCATCAGCTGGGACGATCTCGACGACCGCGATTTTCGCGCCTGGATGGTCAGCCACCGCCTGCCATTTTCGCCCGATTTGTCCGACTCCGCGTTGATGCAGGTGCCGTATGACGGCGTGTTTGCGTACGTCGGTGGCGATCAAACTCGCCCGCGCCTGTGTGCCGGAGTCGCGGCGCGCGGACTGCTGAAGCTCGTGACGGACTACGAACGCTCGCCCTACTGGACCATGAGCGCGGGCATGGGCGAGACGGTCTTTGCGCCGCTCTACGAGGTGCTGCGGTCACGCGGCGTGCGCTGCGAGTTCTTCTCCAAGGTGAAAGAGCTGCGCATGGTCGGCGGACGGCTCGACGAAGTCGCGTACGGCCGCCAAGCGCGGGTGAGCGCCGGCCCAGACGCCTATCAGCCGCTGATCAGCGTGGGGCAGGTGACGTGCTTCCGGCACGAGCCGGACCTCTCACAGCTCATGGCGCCCGTACCCATCGCCGGCAAAGATCCGTACTCGGACCTCGTTCAAGACCAAGACGGCGCCGACGTCGTCCTGCGCGATGGCGACGACTTCGACTACGTGATCTGCGCCCTGCCGGCACCGGTAACCGCGCACGTGCTCCGCGGTCACACCGGGCAACCGCTGTTGACCCGCATCGCCAACATCCCGAGCGTGGCCACCCTGCATCTGCAAACCTGGCTCCGCGAGGACATACGCCTGCTCGGCTGGAAGTGGACTTCGCGCGTGCTGGGTGCGTTCCGCCAGCCGCTCAACTCCATGCTCGACGAACATCCGCTACTCGGCATCGAACAGTGGCCGCCGGCTGGGCCCCGTGGCCTCTTGTACATGAGCGGACCCTTCGGTCCCGGCTGGGCCACGAACAGCGAGGACGCAGGTGAGCGAGCCGCGGCGGAGACGGCTGCGCTGGCGCAGGCGACCAACTTCGTCGAAGCAGAGCTCTGGCGTGTTTTGCCAGCCGCGCGCGATCCGAGTACGGGGCGCTTCGATCTGAGTCGGCTGCATGCGCCGTGGACGCCGGGGGACCCGATGCGGGATCAGTACGTGCGCGGAAATATCGATCGCTCGGGGCGCTATACGCTGGTCGAGCCGGCTACGGCCGCGAACCGCCCGGTGCCGGCTCCGGCGGGCCTGGTGAATCTGCGGTTTGCGGGGGATTGGACGAAGAACGGGGTGGATGTGCCATGCATGGAGGGGACGGTGGTGAGCGCGCTGATTGCCGTGAATTCGATTTTGGGCGTGGTGGATACGATTGAGATTCTGACGTGATTGGGTCCTGATTTCTCCGGGGTGAGGCGTTCGATAGTTCGCGCACCGTGCGCACGCGTGCGCGCATCGTATTCAGTTCATGCTTTGCCAGCGCGCGCCGATTCCTTTGCGGCTCTCTTCACCGGTATAGTTCGGCGAAGCTGTCTGCCGGCTTCCGGAGGATTCAATGACGCTACGAAAAGCTCTCGGAACCGCTGCGATCGTCGTGCCTGCACTGACGCTAGCGAGCGCTTGTGACGGTCTCTTCGCGAAAATCGCATCGCCGCCGGCGGGTGCGACCATCACCAGCCGTAACGTCTCCGCGATCTTTTCGGTCTGGAGCGGACAACCGCCGACGACGATACTCGGTAGCACCTGTCGTCTCGATTCGCGTCCAGAGGAGCCGTGTGCCTCGCCTCATTCGCTGAGTAACCTCAGCGCCGGTGAGCACACCATCACCGTCACCGGGCGAGATTCTGCCAATCGCAGCGTGACCGTCTCGAGCGGGTTCACCGTCAACCCCAGCCTCGATCCTGGGCCGATCACCCAGCTCAGCGGTTGTTGGGAGCACAGCTGTGTCGTTCTTGCCAACGGCAAGGTGCGCTGTTGGGGCAACTATTACCGCGCGCGCCTAGGCTACGTGCTCGGGTTTCAAAACCAAGACATCTATCTCGGCGACGACGAATTGCCTTTGACCCTCGGTGACGTCGACGTCGGCGCTCCGGTAACGCAAGTGGCCGCGGGCGCTGAGCACACCTGCGCGCTGCTCGGCACGGGTAAGGTGCGCTGCTGGGGCTACGGCTACTACGGAGTACTCGGATACGGAAACACGGACGACATTGGGGACGACGAAGCGCCGGCGAGTGCAGGAGACGTGAATGTTGGCGGAAGCGTGGCGCAACTCGTGGCGGGAGGCGCGCATACGTGCGCACGGCTGACGAACGGTAGCGTACGCTGCTGGGGTTCCAACTCGGTGGGCCAGCTCGGGCGGCCCGCCGGGAGCCCCTACGTTGGCGATGACGAGTCGCCGGCGAGTGTTCCCCCGGTGAACCTTCCAGCAGCTGCCTTGCAGATCGCGGCCGGTATCTCGCACACGTGCGCGCTGCTTTCTACGGGGAACGTGCGCTGCTGGGGCGTGAACTGGCAGGCGCAACTCGGCTACCCGGACGTGTACGCGCAGTCCAACCCCAGTCCTGGAGGTGGCGAAGTCTACGATCCATCCGCCGTGGGCGACGTGAACATCGGCGGTCCCGTCGTTCAGATCAGCGCCGGCCAGGGACACACCTGTGCACTCCTCACGACCGGCAAGGTGCGCTGCTGGGGCGACAACTTTTTTGGAAAACTGGGGTACGGCCACACCGCCATGATCGGCGACGACGAACAGCCAGCAGCTGCGGGAGACGTCAACGTGGGCGGCACGGTCTGGCGGATCTTCGCTGGGCCTCAGCACACCTGCGCCGTGCTCTCCACCGGCAACCTGAGGTGCTGGGGCTACAATGCGTTCGGCCAGCTCGGCTACGGGCGCGGCATTGCGGATATCGGGGACAACGAGACGCCTGCAGGCGCCGGCGACGTAGATGTTGGCGGGCCCGTCGCTCAGGTGAGCATGGGGTATGACCGCACCTGCGCGTTGTTGACGTCGGGCAGCGTGCGCTGCTGGGGATCGGGTCGCGCCCTGGGCTACGGTGCCCTGGTCACCATCGGCGACGACGAACCACCGTCACGCGCCGGAGACATCTACATCAAGTAGCCTGGCGGGTCGCTACAGTGCTGGCATCTGCGCGACATAGAACGTGCACGTGCCAGCCTCGGGCGGGCAGATCGTATACGTGAACTGGGTTCCGTTTGGATTGATGGTCCCGGCAGACACCACTGGGCCGGATTTGAACGTGACTGCAGTTGCCGAGTCAGCCGCACTCGAGAATGCCAGCGTGTCACCGGGCGGGGAGTTCGGGTCGGTAGTAACGGGTTGGCTCGCCAAGAAAAAGCGACCATCCGGCGTGACCGCCGTCGCGGCAAGATCGGCCGGCTCCCACGGGACACTGAGCAACTTGTTGCCGCCCGGCACGGCCACCAGGTCAAACGCGGGAATCTGAGTACCCGCACCGCTGGCGACCCACAAGCTGGAGCTATCCGGATACCAGTCGAAGATAGCTGCGAACTCGCCGATGACGAGAGCGATGCTCCAATCTGCGGTAGCTAGAACGCGCACGCCACCGGCGTTGTGGTCGTGGATGGCCAAATACTGGGCGTCCGGCGAAAATTTCACCCGAGTCGAGCTGTTGCGAACGAGCGGGCCCTCTTGGTGAACCAAAGCGCCGTCCGATAGCCGAAAGACACGCAGGAATCCGCCTTGTTGATAGGCAAATCGCTGCATCGTTGCGAGTAGACCGCTGGTCGAAAAGTCCAGCGCTCGCACGCGCGTATTCGCGTCCGTGGGGATGGTGCGCAAAAGTGCGCCGTCTGCGATACGCCAGAGCTCGATGCGCACCCGGCCGCTTTCGAAAATCGACAGCGCGACGAGCTCCTTGTCCGGCGAGAACACGCGTGCGTCATAAGCCTGCGAGCTGGCCGGCAACGTCAACTGGCTCAGCACGGCGCCGTCCGTGGAGCCACGCAGCTCGAAGCCAGTGCTCGTGGTGACCACATGACGGTTGGCCCAGCCGTGCATGCGAAGACCGTGACCAGCGCGGCGAGGGTTGCCGCCAAGAGTCCGCCCCACGCCCCGATTGCCCCGCGCGGCGATCGCTGCTGAATCATGATTCCCTCGGTTCGAGTGAAGGGTGATGTGCGCTAGCGTCCGCGTTCGCATCTGGACTGTGAATGCACAGCGGAATCGCGATCTACAATCGACAACCGGATGCAGAATGTCCCGCTCCTCGTATAAGCGCTGCAGAGCTCGAGGCAAGCCCGCGGGGGAGCTGTTCACGTTCGAACACTGGGCGTACAGCGCCGGAATGCTGCTTCGAACAACTACCTCGATTCACACCGTTCTCGCCTCGCACCGCGCAAGGGTCATCAGGGCGGGTTGAACGTGATCGCGGCGTAGTTGTCCGCCGTGGTCGAGGTAGCTGACGTTCCGTCGGGCGTGCGGCGTCCGCTAGTTGCGCGAGAGCGACGGCGCGCTGCTAGCACGAGCTTATTGACCCACACCGCTCTAGCTGTGACGTGCGGAAAGGTATTCAGTACGGACGCGCACGCGAAGCCAGTGAAATAGCTGCAGATTTTAGTATTTACCTAGACACTATCAAGTGGCACATATAGCATTGCCAGCGGTCAATAGTGGCCGTCGTGCGACGTCGCTGCTTTTGGCTCACCTCCATGGCACCCCCTCGCTCGGATCACGATGAGGGGGGTTCCCGCGCCCGTCGCAAGGAGAGAAGAAGATGAGTCAGCAGTCGTTCGGCAATGTAGAAGGCGCAGCGGTGACTTCCTTCCCGCGGCGCGCGGCGTGGCCTCCATTCGTGTCGCTCGGAGCGGTGGCGCTCTCGCTGCTCGGCGTGGCGTGCGGTAGCAGCGACCGTCTGGGTGACGACCCCGGTGAAACGCAAGCCGATCTCGGCGCCCGCCGGTGCTCAGTCTCGCCGAACAGCGGCTACTCCGGGGACGAGCTCTGCATCGAACCTCCTCCCGAGGGTAAGGGCTTTCAGATGCGCTACGGCCCCCAGAACTACGACGACCGGGCCGAAGTCGCGAAGTACCTGATCGCTCCGGGGGAAGAGACCACGGACTGCCTCTACATGAAGACCCCAAACGACACGGGCGTGTTCATGAATCAGTATCACGCACGCCTGCGCCCCGGCTCGCACCATATGATCACTTACACCATGGAGGCGGAGCGCCCCGACAGCACTGCTCCCGAGGATTGTGGCTTCGGTTTGTGGCGCTTCCTGGTTGGCTCGCAGGAGCAGACGATCGACATCAAGAACGCCGATCAAGCGCCGGAGCTCGAGCACGCCGCCATGTACATCGCGCCCAAGCTCCAAGCCGCCGTGCAGGTACACTTCGTGAACACCAGCAAGACGGAGACGAAGCTCAAAGAAGCCTGGGTGAACGCCGTGTACACGGACGAGTCGAACGTGCAGGTGCGAATGGAGCCGATATTCTGGCTCGGTGGACTCGACACCGTGACCCAGGCGCGCAGCTCGAACGTGGTGAAGGGACGCTGCGCCGTGGGTGACTCGATTCTGGGCGCCGGCAACAAGGGCGTTGCTCCGCCGCCTGATTTGCGCTTGCTACAGCTCACGGGTCACTACCACTCGCACACCACCAAGTTCGAGGCCTGGCACGTGGATGCAGAGACCGGCGAACGCAAGCGCATCTACGCCTCGGCGGGCTACCAGGAGCCGGGCTTTACGTACTTCAACACGGTCACCAAAAATCCCAGCCCCGAGGGCAACCCTTTCGGCGGCGATTACAGCGGCCAGCTCTACATGACCAAGGGCGACGCCATCGAGTGGGAATGCACCGTCGTGAACAACGACGACTGGGATCTGCCGTTCGGCAACTTGGTGTACAAAGCCGAGATGTGCAACATGTTCGGCACCTACGCGCCCAGCATCGGCAGCGCGTGGAACTGCTTCAATCCTTGAGGCAGCTAAGCACTGAGTCACGATCGCGAGCACTCGAGCAGGTCGCTGGTATGCGCGGCTGCTCGATCAGGAGCGCGCTTTCTCGTAAACGGGCGTAGCCGTTCCAGCGCCCGGCGCTCGCACGCGACGCAGAAGCATGAGCAAGGAAAGCGCAAACCACGGCTGCCAAGCCGTGTTCGAGTGCGAGACATTGCAGCCACTGGCTGGGCTCCCGTATTCGAACGCTCCGAGATCCACTTTCGCGCCGAAGACGCGGGCGCGATTGTCGAAATCCAAAGCTGCAACCGGGCTGCCGCTGCCGGCGTCAATCGCGGGGCTGCCTGCTCTCAAGTGGAAGTCGAACAGAGCGCTGTTCACGAACAGGGGATCTCTGTCGATGTAGCTTTGGCCGGGATTCTCGTGCGTCCACGACTGATGCGTGTACGGGAACGTGAGATTCGACACGATGGTGACCGGCGCCGTGGAGGGTACGTCGATTCCCGCTGACGGATGTTCGGCCAGGATGTTGTTGCGAATGACCAGCCCTGGCACGTTGTTCGCGGCGATCTGGATACCGATGCCCCATGTCGCTGAACTGGCATTGCGCACGATGGTGTTGTTATAGATTGCAAGGTTCTCGAGCGGCAGATTGCCGGAGTAGTCCGGTACCGTGATGCCGAGGCCTCCGGGGTACGGCCAGTCGGGCGAAACCGGCGAATACTTCACTCCGTTTTCGTAAATCAGGTTGTCGTGAACGCGTACATTGCGCACCGTGCCGCCTGCTTCCGAGGCGATGCCGATGCCGGCGTGATTGTGAAAAACACGATTCGCGTAGATCTCGATATTCTCGGTGAGCTTGTCCCAGGCATCCACGTAGAGCGCGACGCGTACGAGGTCGTGCAACTGGTTGTGATGCACCGTGCCGTTCTTGGCGCCCGCTTTGATGTCGATGCCTTCGCCTCCGCTCTTGCCGCGATGGCTGTGGTGCACTTCGTTGTAGGCGACTTCGAAACCATTGCTGTCCGCCACGACCACGCATTCTTGCGCGCCGGACTCGCCCTCACTGCAGGTGGAAACGTCGTTGCGAAGCATCGCGACGTCTGTCGAGTAGAGCGCGTAGATTCCCGATCCCCACGAGTCCACGCTCACGTTGTTTTCGACCACGATATGCTGCGAGTTGATGACGAAAATGCCGATCCCGCCCGAGCCCTCGACTCGCAGTCCGCGCACGCGAACGTACGTGGCGCCAGATAGGGTCAGCACCCCTTGCAGCGCCTGAATCCTCCGAGACGGATCGCGCAGAGTCACCGCTCCCTCGCCGCGAATGACGATCGGTGCGGCGGCGGTGCCTTTGGCCGAGACCGTGATCGGCGTCGTCACTGGATACGCGCCGGCGTGAATGACGACCTGGTCGCCCGGTTTAGCGGCGGCTACAGCCGGCGGAATAGTCGCGAAGGGGCGGGCGGCCGTTCCGTCACCGCCCGCAGCAGCAGCGCCATTGACGTGTATTTCTGCAGCCGCAGCCAGCGACGGCAGCACGACGAACGCGCCAGTCAAGAGGGCCCGGCGGAAGAGCTGTAGAGAGCGCATGGCGCTCAATAGCGCGAAATTGGAGAACAGCTCGGACTCTGGCCGCGTGGTAGTTTGGTGGCTCGCATCGGGGGCTGCACTACGCAGACACGGACGGCGTCACGTTTCCTGTTGAACGGGCACCGGCGCTGGCGAGCCGCGCGTTGAACCATCGAGCAAGCACGCAACGTTCATGTCGCCGAGTACGTTGATCATCGTACGACAGCGATCCAAAAACCAGTCTACCGTGAGCAGAAGCGCGATGTACTCGGTCGGCAGATGCACCGCCGAGAAAACCAGCGTCATCGTAACGAGCCCTGCTTCGGGAATGCCGGCGGCGCCGACGGAAGCGATGACCGACGTGATGACGATCATGAGTTGCTGCGCGATCGTGAGCTCGACACCGACCATCTGCGCGATGAACAGCGCTGCCATCGCCTCGTAGAGCGCCGTGCCGTCGTTGTTGAAGTTCGATCCCACGAGTGCGCCCAGGCTCGCGGATTGTTCCCGGAGGCCGATGCGTGTTCGCAGTCGCTCGTAGGTGACGGGCATCGTGACCGTCGAGCTGGCAGTCGAAAACGCCATGACGAGCGCATCGCGTGTTCCGCGGAGGAGCTGCCCCGGCCGTACCCAGGAGCCGAAGCGAATGCGCGTCAGGTAATAGACACTTTGAATCACGAGCGCCAGGAGCACACTGCCCACGAACAGGCCGAGCGCTGCGAACGGAGCAAAGCCGCTGCTACCGATGATACTCGCGACTTTACCGAAGACAGCCAGCGGAACGAGAGCAATGACCCACGACAGCACCACCAGAATGCACGTGAAACCGAGCCCCACCAGTTCCTCTGCAGTCTTGCGCTGAGAGCCTGAAAGGCTCCGCGCAGCGACTCCGAATGCAACGGCGATCATCACGACCCCAATCACCTTGTTCTCGACGAAGGGCCTGACCAAGCTGTCCGGAACGTTGTCGAGCAGCTGCGACAGCACGTTGCCTTCGACCGGGGCATTCGTGGCCCGTGGCGGGGGCAGGCGAGTTCCGGCTCCGGGCTTCAAAACGTTGGCCACTCCGAGCCCGACCACGATCGCGACCACCGTGTTGAGCAAGAGCAGGCGAGCCATGCGGAGTGCAAGCCGCCCATGCACCTCTGCGGTCATGATCGCCTGAACGACGGCCAGCAGGATGAGCACGGGAGCGAGCCCGCCCAGAATCCGCAGAATCAGCAGCGCCGGCAATTCCAAGCGCTTGGCGCTTGGGCCGAGCACCACACCCACACCAATCCCGAGCACGAGACCGATGAGGATGCGCGAGTAGAGCGGCATGCGGGTCCACCACGCGAGTGGCCCGCGGCGCGTTTCACCGGCGCTTTCCTGAGGGGCGGGCTTATCCGTGCTGGACGCTGGCGTGCTGGGCTCGTGACGCATAGGACATACTGCTTACTCCCAACACATCTCCCCAGGTCCTGCAATCGTCGGGGGTTCTATCGGAGCTGTCTCAGGGCGTCGCGCTCGTTTCTGTTTTGCCTTCGCTGTTTTCATGGCCTCGGCGATTGCCTTGGCGCCCTTGACGTAGGCAGCCGAACCCCTGGGGTGAACCGCGCGTTGAAGCAAGCACGGCCCGAGCGACGCCCGCTGGAGACTGACCAGCACGATCCGGATAGGGTGGGAATGCGGGCGCGACTCGGGCGTATGATCCTGAAGCATGAATCCACGGCACCGGACCCTCGGGTCGTTGCTACTCGTCATGGCATCACCGGGATGCAGCGACTCGGACGACAATCACGGAAGCGCATTCGAAATCGTGGCCTGTGAAGCGGGTCAGTTTCGCCTCGTTGGTACGGTCGATGGCCAGGCGGTCAACATCAGCGAGGTGGCCTCCGGCGGATTCGCGCAAGGCAATACTGCCGTGTTCGATCAGAACCGCGCCTTCGGCGGCGTCGACCCGAACCCCGAGAACACCAAGGTTCACCTCGAATGGAGCGGCGGGCTCGCGGACGGCAACAGCACCGGCGTCAGTGGAACCGTGATGTTGCCGGCGGGGCAGCCGCGGTCCGGCGAAACACTCTGCCCGAGTGGTGACTCCCGCGTTGGCTTCAGCGAGGACGGCCGCTTCGGTTTTGCCCTGACCAGCCTTACGGGTGGAACGGATTGCTCGGAGTCCGTGCCAGGCACCCTTCAGGCTGCTGGAGCTCCAGAGCACGCTGATATAGAAGGGGTGCTTGCGATCGTTGCCCTCGAGGAGTGTTCGGCGCGGAGCTGGGCGCACGCTCGTGGCTATCTGTCCTGCTCTGGATTGCTCCGTGCTCGGCGCAGAGTCTCAGCGAAGTCGAAAGTTATACCCTGCCGAACGGTCTCGACGTCCGACTGCAGCGGGATCGATCGAAGGCAACAGTCGCGGTGGCGCTCAGCTTCGACGTCGGCACGCGCGACGATCCGCCGCGGCGCGCGGGTCTCGCGCATTTGATGGAGCAGTTGTTTTTCAGAGGTGCGCGCAGCGCGCGGGCGCATCACTTCTGGCGCACCCTCGAGACTGCGGGAGCGCTCGACCTGACGGGAATCGAATAGAGAACGGCGCTCGCTGCGATC
>Ga0193706_1001047_pt1 | contig 13202 bp, 10 predicted proteins | sample U3c1metaG_FD_160130 | JGI IMG/M metagenome (GOLD analysis project Ga0193706, IMG submission 160130) | Soil microbial communities from a riparian zone of the East river system, Colorado, United States - U3c1 | ecosystem: Environmental > Terrestrial > Soil > Riparian zone | place: USA: East River... | reverse complement strand
GGAGGATTTCATGGGCGCGGCCATTATTAAGAGTCTCAAGTTCAACGGTCACTACAGCTTCCATTACGACGAAGCGCTGGGCCGCAACGGCATGTTCACCGGCTTCACACTCACGTCGTGGAACGAACTGTGAACTGATCGATCAGGCTCGCGCCTGCGGCTGATCCATGTAGCCCACCATCGTCTGGACGGTCCGGGCGGTGACCTGAAAATCGATGTCTTTCCTGTGAATCGGGACATCGAACTCCCGGAGGACGGCAGGCATTTCCCTTTCAGGAATGGAGCCGGAAAAGAAGACGACAGGGATGTGACGGTACTCAGGTTGTTCCTTCAGCCACCGGACAAAATCAGTGCCGCGTTCACCCGTCAGGCCGAAGTCACACACGATCAGGTCGGGACCGGGAAAGTATTGGCGGTCGCGGAAGACCCCGTCGCCACGCATGTAATCACGGGCCGCCCGCACTGAATCCACGATGCGGATCTGCCCTTGAAATCCAAGGTTTAGCAGAGCGCGGCGAAACATGAAGACGTCATCCTCCACGTTCTCCAACAGCAGAATTGTTTTGTTCTGTAGCACTACGACCGACCCTTGATGGCTGGAACCTAGGAGCATTCGGCTTCGGCGCAAGTGGCTAATTGGAAAGAATGGGAGATCTCAGTCGTCATGAACGAGATGATCGCTCGCGGTTCCGATCTCCGTATGAACACCACGCCCGCCGCTTGACTTCGATTTGGTGCAAACTCATTTTGGCCGCTCGCCTTCGGGCGCTCTGAAGAAGAATTTGTATGAGTCACAACCTGTTCAACTCCCGGCAGACCTTCGATACCGGCAACGGTCAGCAAGGTGTTTTCTATTCCATTCCTGCGCTCGATAAGGCCGGGATCGGCAGCATCTCGCGTCTGCCGGTGTCGATCCGCATCGTGCTCGAATCAGTGCTTCGCAATTGCGACGGCAAACGCGTACATGAGCAGAGCGTGCGCGAACTCGCTGCGTGGAAACCCATGGAGGAACGCACGAAGGAGATTCCCTTCGTCGTCGCACGCATAGTGTTGCAGGACTTCACGGGCGTGCCGTTGCTGGTGGATCTCGCGGCGATGCGCTCGGCCGTCGCACGCATGGGCAAGAACCCGACGGTGGTCGAACCGCTCGTGCCGGTCGATCTGGTGGTGGATCATTCCGTGCAAGTGGACTTTGCGGGAACAGGCGATGCCTTTCAGCGCAATCTCGATATGGAATTTACGCGCAATCGCGAGCGTTACGAGTTTTTGAAATGGGGCATGCAGGCGTTCGAAACGTTCAAGGTTGTGCCTCCGGGCATCGGTATCGTTCACCAGGTGAACCTCGAGTTTCTCGCCAAGGGCGTGCTTTCGAAAGACGGGGTGTATTACCCCGATACGCTTGTCGGCACCGATTCTCACACCACGATGATCAATGGTCTTGGCGTGGTCGGTTGGGGCGTGGGCGGCATCGAGGCCGAGGCGGGTATGCTCGGGCAGCCGGTTTATTTTTTGACGCCGGATGTGGTCGGCGTTCACATCGTGGGCGAACTGCAGGCCGGGGTCACGGCGACGGATTTCGCGCTGCACGTCACGCAGATGCTGCGCAAGGCAAAGGTGGTCGGAAAGTTCGTCGAATTTTATGGGCCAGGTGCCGCGAAGCTGGCGGTCGCGGATCGCGCGACGGTCGCGAACATGGCGCCGGAATATGGCGCGACGATGGGCTTCTTTCCAATCGATGGCGAAACGGTGAAATACATGCGCGACACCGGCCGGTCGGAAGAACTTTGCCGAACGTTTGAGAATTATTATCGCGCGCAAGGTCTGTTCGGGATGCCGGACAAGGGAGAGATTGATTACTCCGTTTGTCTCGAACTCGATCTAGCGAGCGTCACGCCGAGCGTGGCCGGACCGAAGCGCCCGCAGGACCGCATCGAATTGTTGAAGCTCAAAGACGAGTTTACGAAAACGTTCTCGAAACCCGTGGCGGAAAATGGTTTCGGAAAGAAAGCGGAGGATTTGGATCTGCGCTTCCGCGTGGAGTGCGGTGATGGCGCCACGGCCGGCGGTGGCAGCCAGGAACCGGTGTCACGCCGCACCTCGGAAGCCCGCAACACGAACCCAACCACTGAGTTGGAAATGACGAATAATCGTCCCACACCCGATCCCATCGCTGCACCCGCCGCCGCCTGCGATGGTGAGGTGCAACACGGCAGTGTGTTGATCGCGGCGATCACAAGTTGCACCAACACGAGCAATCCATCGGTGATGCTCGCCGCGGGCCTGTTAGCAAAAAAGGCGGTGGAGAAAGGTTTGCGTCCCAGTCCGCTTGTGAAGGCATCGCTCGCGCCTGGATCGCGCGTGGTGACGGATTATCTGAACAAGACCGGACTTCAACCATTCCTCGATCAACTGGGATTCAATCTCGTCGGTTACGGTTGCACCACATGCATCGGCAACTCCGGTCCGCTCGCCGCGCCGATTGAAGATACGGTCACGAGGAACGACGTGGTCGCCGCGGCAGTGTTATCCGGCAACCGCAATTTCGAAGCGCGCGTGCATCAGAGCATTCGCGCCAACTTCCTCATGTCGCCGCCGCTGGTAGTGGCTTTCGCGCTGGCTGGCCGCGTGAACATCGACATGGCCAAGGAACCGATCGGGCAGGGGACTAGTGGTCCGGTTTATTTGAAGGACATCTGGCCGACGCTGGAGGAAGTGCGCACCGAGTTGCGGTCCGCCGTGACGGCGGAGGTGTTCCAGAATTTGTACCGGGACTATGCTTCGCAGAATCCGAAGTGGAACGAGATCCCGGCTAGCACCGGGGACGTTTACGATTGGAACGCGAACAGCACTTACATCCAGGAGCCGCCGTTCTTCCAAAACTTCGGGATGAAACCGAGTGAGATCGCGGAGATTAAAGGAGCGCGTCCGCTCGCGATCTTTGGCGACTCGGTCACGACCGATCACATTTCGCCCGCGGGCAGCATCAAGAAGAGTTCGCCCGCGGGACAATATTTGATCGAGCACGGCGTCGGGTTCATCGACTTCAACAGCTATGGTTCGCGTCGCGGCAATGATCGCGTGATGACGCGAGGCACGTTCGCGAACGTGCGGATCAAAAACCTGATGTTGCCGGGAACCGAAGGCGGCATCACGAAACATCAGCCGGACGGCCAGCAGATGCCGATCTACGACGCCGCGATGCTTTATCACCATGAAGGCGTGCCGCTGGTCGTGATCGCCGGACACGAGTACGGCACCGGGAGTTCGCGCGATTGGGCGGCGAAAGGAACGACGCTGCTCGGTGTGCGCGCGGTCGTGGCGCAAAGTTACGAACGCATTCATCGCTCGAACCTCGTGGGCATGGGCGTGTTGCCGCTGCAATTCGAAGAAGGCACGAGCGCAACGACGCTTGCACTGACAGGTGATGAAACGTTCGACATCGTGGGTCTCACCGCGTCGCTCAAGCCGCAGCAAAACCTCGTGCTGCGCGTCAACTATGCCGATGGCAAATCGACAGATGTGACGGTGCGCTGCCGTATCGATACGCCGATCGAGATCGACTACTACCAGCACGGGGGGATTTTGCCGTACGTGTTGCGGCAGTTAGTGGCGGAGTGATCGGCTGATCAAAGCTGGGACCGCGCAAATTCAACGTCGGCTTTGGTTATCAACTCCGCGAGGATTTGCTCGAACGAGAGATTTGCCTTTTTCGCGTCCGCTTCGAGAGTCGCGAGATCGGTTACAATCTGCGCTGTCGTGATCTGGCCGAAAGAAAAAACAAAGCGGTAGTGGTCCCGCAACGCTTGGGTTTGTCCGGCAAATTTGTTCGCGAGCAGCAAGGCAATTTGTTGCTCGTCGTGTCGGCGCAAGACACTCATTTTCGCAGCGACGGCGACGAGGACTGCCTGGCGGTATTTGTCCACGAAAGGACCGATGTCCACCACTTTCACATCGGCGGCTTTCAAGGTGAAACTCTGAAGAACGGTAATCGTCCCCAGGGTAGCGAGGACGATCAAAACCAGCGCGGCCAATTCGGGGCGGCCGACCATCGTCTTTGCTTTCGCCCCTACTGCAACCTCCAGGGCGCCCCAGGCGATCAAATTCAAAACCACGAATATAAACCAAAGAAGCCAGAAGCTGCCGGTCCGCACAATCGCGGGGAACGAGCGCACGCTCGGATAAATATCGACGATCAAATAGATCAGTGTGGCAAAAGCGACTGCCACGTAGGGAACAGCGTCCATCGTCTTAATCGAGATATTGTTTCAACTGAAATCCCGTTCCAGTGAGCGTGAAATTATCACGTAACTCGACGCTGCCTGACGCAATGATCTTTTTTTCCCGTAATGAGGACAAAGCGTCCTGGACCTCCGCCGGATTCTTGTCGAGTTGGCGGGCGATGGCGTAGCCCGAGATGCCAAGATTCTTTTTGATCACATCAAAAGCAGCTCGCGCGATATCGTTCTCTTTGATCAAGGTGATTGCTGGCCAAATATCAGAGGGCATGCTCATAACGGATTCAGCGTAATCCTTATTTTTTTTGCGCCAAGAACTGATTCGATTATCCCATCGCCAAGAAATCGTTTGCACCGCCGCAACATTTGCGGGGAACTAGGGCCATGCGCATCATTGGCGGCATTGCGGGCGGGATGATCATCAAGGCTCCGAAAGGCCTCGATGTTCGGCCCACGCCCGACCTCGTTCGCCAGGCACTCTTTAACAGCATCGCCGCCAGGGTTGAAGGCTCGCGTGTCCTTGAACTCTTCGGAGGTACTGGCGCGCTCAGTCTGGAATGTCTCAGTCGTGGAGCGCGCCAGGCGCTGTGCATCGAACTGTCACCCAAGCACGCGCGTTTTATCGAACAGAACTTCGCGATGACTAAGCTGCCGGCTCAATCCTTTCGCATTCGAGTTCAGGATGTGTTCACCGCATTGCCACAACTCGCGGGTGCGGATGAACTCTTTGATCTGGTCCTGGCTGATCCGCCTTATGGCGAGAAGAACGTGGGCAAGCGTTCGGAGTCTTTTGCTCAGCGTTTGTTGGATGACGAACACTTGCCGCGTGTTGTCGCGCCGGATGGATTGTTCGTGCTGGGACACTCGAAGCGCGACACGCTCTCGCTTCCACCGTGGTGGCGTGAGCGCAAGCAATTGAAGCATGGAGACTCGATCATGCGCATGCTGGAGCGAACCGAATGAAAACCTGGATCGCGTTGCTCACGATGGTGATCTCAATCGCGTTTGCCGCCGCGGCTGAAGCCGCTTCGTTCGCAAAAGCTGATCCAGCGTTGCAGACAATCGTTAATGAAATCGCGACGGACGCGCTGAAGGAATTCGCGCCGAAGAAGCTCACGTCGAATCAACTCGCCATCACGCTGGTGGATTTGCGCGAGGCCACGCAACCACGTGTTGGAAGCTTTCGCGGAGACGATCCCATTTATCCCGCGAGCGTGGTGAAACTGTTTTATCTCGCTGCGGCGCATGGCTGGATGGAAGACGGCAAGTTGAAGGACGCACCAGAACTGCGCCGTGCGATGCGCGACATGATTATTGATTCGTCGAACGACGCCACGCACTACGTTCTCGACGCGGTGACCGATACGACGAGCGGTCCCGAGTTGCCGGACGCGGAGATGAAACTTTGGGGCGAGAAACGCAACGTGGTGAATCGTTACTTCACTTCGCATGACTATCGCGGGATCAACGTGAACCAGAAGCCCTGGGGCGACGGCCCGTATGGACGCGACCGCGACTGGCTTGGACAAAATTTCACGAATCGCAACTCGCTGACGACCGCGGCCACGGCCCGGTTGCTGGCGCAGATCGCGACTCGCCAGTGTATTTCGGCCGCGCGCAGTGATGAAATGATGACGCTGCTGTCACGTGATCGCTCGAAGAATGTCTCAGCTCAAGAAGGTCAGACTCACGGTTACACCGCGATGGGTTTGCCAGCGGACGCGAAGCTTTGGTCGAAGGCGGGTTGGACCAGCACGGCGCGTCATGACGCGGCTTACGTGGAGTTGGCTGACGGACGGAGGTTCGTCCTCGTGACATTCACGACCGGGCAGGCGAAGGAGCGTGAGATCATCGCGTTCGTTGCACGCCAGGTGGTGGCGCGGTTGTAGTGGTTGTCTTGACCCGCCTCGCCGCGCCGTGATGAAATCCCTTATCGCATGAAATGGCTGTTCACATTGATCGTCACGTGGAGTCTCGCGGGAATATCGCACGCTGGAGAAATCCAGGACGCGGCGCGCGAGGGTGACATTGGCCGCGTGCGCGCGCTGGTTTACACCACGCCCACCGCCGTGAATGCGCGGGACCGCGGCACGACGCCGCTTCACGAAGCAGCGCGCGCCGGACAACTCGCCGTCATCAAATTTCTCGTGGAGAAAGGCGCTGACCTGAATACCGCCGACATTTCCGGCGCCACACCGCTGCGGCTGGCGTTGGGCTATCGCCGCACCGAAGTCGCTGACTTTCTAAGACAACATGGCGCGCTGGAAAAAGTTCCAGCCACCGCTCCGAAGATTGCACCTGTGCCCACTGCCACCGCAGTGGCAAAGGTTCCGGCCGCAATCAGTCCCGCGGCACTCACCTCCGCGCCTCCACGCAACACGAACGCTGCGCCAACGCAACGCCCCGCGTCTCCCAAACCGGCCGCGACGAACGTGGTTGCCGCCTCGACAAACGTGGCCGCGAATCCGCGCGAGATGTTGCAGGTGATCTACCCGATTCACGAAGCCGCGCGAATCGGCGACGTCGAGCAGATCAAGTTTTTGTTCAAATCGTTTCCCGACCTCGTCGAAGCGACGGATGAGAAGGGAATGACACCGCTGCACATTACGGCGGCGAACAAACAACTCGCGGCCGCGCAGGCGCTCGTTGGATTTCGCGCCAGGATCAGCGCGCGCAGCGATACGGGACAGACGCCGCTGCACCTCGCCGCGCGTGCCGGGGACGTGAAGCTCGTTCAACTGCTTCTCACCAATCACGCGGACGTGAATGCTCGAGACAGCGCCGACGCGACCCCGTTGCTTGCGGCAACGCAGTCGAGCGACAAGGAAGAATTTCAGGCGACGGATCTGAACGAAAAAGCGAGATTCACTTCTGCGCAGCGCCGTGCCGCTGCGGCGCAAATGCACCAGGAACAACTCGCGATGGCGCGGCAGTTGGTGGCACATGGCGCCGATGTGAACGCGCGAAACCGCGCCGGCGCGAATGCGCTGATTCAAGCCGTGCGATTGCGCAACGAACCGCTCGTGGACTTTCTGCTCCGTTCTTCTGCCGATCCCAATGCGGTCGATTCGACAGGTCGTGTCACGCCGTTACATCTCGCGTCGGGCCGCGGTCTCACGAACATGGTGGCGATGCTGTTGAACGCGAAGGCCACGGTGAACGCTGTGGATTCTCGTGGCGAAACGCCACTGGGCTATGCATTGCGCGACAACCATCGCGCGGTGGCCTCCCTGTTGAAACAGAATGGCGGCAACGTGGGTGTATCGCGCGCTCTCAGCACGCCCGAGCAGAATCTGGTGGATTTCTATCAACGCACGGAGGCTTCACTTCAGCGCGCATCGGTCTCCGATAAATCACGGCTCATCCTCGAGATGATGGCGACGCGCTCGGATGTGCAGAAGATGTTTCCGCGTCACGCTGAGGCGGCGGGCCGTGTGATGAGTTGCGGCGGCAGATCAAAGGCAGCAAGTCGGTCACGGATTCCGAGGCAGGCAAGGAGATCTGGCGGGTGCGCCCGGAGAACGCGAGCCTGCAAGCACAGGATTGGATCAGTCGAGGCTGGATCAGCCGTGACGTGCCGGTGTTTTCACTGGTCGTGGATCGCGTCGGCAGCACATCGCGCCCGGGCGATTATTGCTTCGTCAATCAACGCTGGGTGCTGTTGCCGCCGTTGGACATCATTGCCGCGCAACAGCAGAGCGCCGCGTTGAAATAAGTCGCGCCGAGTGAAGGCGAAATCTTCTCCCCTCGCTTTCGCTTCGCGCCGCCGTCACTGGCTGTTCAGGATTTGCGCGCTGCTTCTTCCCATTATTTTAATCGTGCTCGTGGAAGTGGCGCTGCGTGTTTTTAGTTTCGGCCATGAGACAACGTTTTTTCTGAGGAGAACAATCGACGGTCGAGAAATGCTGATCGACAACGCGAAGTTTGGCTGGAGATTCTTTCCACCACTTATCGCGCGCACGCCGGAACCTTTCGTCCTCTCACGCCACAAGAAGCCAGGAACCTGCCGCATCTTCGTGCTTGGTGAATCGGCGGCGATGGGTGATCCCGATCCCGCCGTGGGATTGCCCCGGATGTTGCAGGCAATGCTTGAAGTAAAATTTCCGCAGGGAAAATTTGAGGTGGTGAACGTTGCGATGACCGCCATCAACTCGCATGTGATCCGCGAGACCGCGAAGGACTGTGCCGTGCTCGAAGGAGATTTCTGGATCGTCTATGCCGGGAACAATGAGATCGTGGGCCCGTTCGGTGGTGGCACGGTGCTCGGTCCGCAGGTCCCGCCGCTCAGTTGGATTCGATTCACGATTTGGTTCAAGGGGACGCGGATTGGCCAGTTGATTTCAAACACGCGCAAGTCGGAACACGTTGAGTGGGAAGGTATGGAGATGTTCCTGAACCAGCAGGTGCGGCATGACGATCCGCGTTTGCCGAAAGTGTATGCGAACTTCCGCGAAAATCTTTCTGACATCATTCGCCTTGGCACGCGCTCCGGCGCGCGAGTGATCGTGAGCACCGTGGCGGTAAACCTCAGAGATTCACCGCCGTTCGCGTCGCAGCTCAGCATCAGGTTTGATCCTGAAACTGAACAGGAATGGGGCCGGCATTGGAGCAATGCATTGGCAGCGCAGGGCGCTGGTGAGTGGAATGTCGCTGCGAATGCGCTGGCGGCCGCGGAACGAACCGCGCGCACTAATTCGCAGTATGCAGAGCTGCACTTTCAAATGGGCCGTGTGGCCGAAGCATTGGGTCGCAAAGGGGAAGCACACCGCGCTTTCAATGCCGCGAAGGAATACGACACGTTGCGCTTCCGTGCCGATGATGCCGTGAATGCGATTGCGCGGAGTTTCTCGAATCCGGCCGTGCGCCTCGTCGATGCGGAACAAGCACTTGCGACGGTGAGCTCCAATGGCATTCCCGGCGCGGAGTTTTTCTACGAACACGTTCACTTCACGTTTGAAGGCAATTACACGCTGGTGCGATTGTTCTTCGACGAGATCGTGAAACAACTTCCGATCGAGACGCTGCGCGGAGCGCGTGATGGCGCGCCGAGCCGCGACGATTGCGCGCAGCGCCTCTGTTGGAACGAATGGAAACAACGCGGGGTGTTCGGCGAAGTGAGACGAAGGCTTCAGCAGCCGCCATTCACAGCGCAGTTAAACCACACGGCGCGCGACGAGGAATGGCGAAGGCAGATCGACGGATTATCGCAGCAACTGACGCCGCAGCGGATGGGTGAGATCGGTCGCGAGTATCAACGCGTGCTCGCGCACGCGAAGAGCGATTGGGTGCTGCACGAGGATTACGCGAAGCTGCTCACAGAACTCGGTGATAATACCAATGCGCTCGCGCACTGGCGTGAGGTCACACGCTTGCTGCCGCACGACGCGACGCCATTCTTCTATCTCGGCACGGCGGCAGACGCGCTGGGCTTGGCGGTGGAGGCGGTCGCTGCGTTTCGAGAAGCGATTCTGCGGGACCCGAATATGGTGGAAGCGCGAAGTTCGCTCGGGCTGGCACTGGCTGCGAGCGGGCAGATCGAGGCGGGAAAGCGTGAATTGCTCAGCGCCGTGCAGATACGTCCGCGCTTCACCCAGGCGCGTGTGAATCTTGGGACGATTTTTGCCCGGGAAGGAAAGTCGAGCGAGGCTCGTGAGCAATATGAACACGTGTTGCGCATCGAGCCAGAAAACGCCGCGGCGCATTTGAATCTGGGAAAGCTCTTCTCGGCAGCAGGGGACAAAGTCCGTGCAGCGCACGAATACCGCGAGGCCTTGCGCATGGATCCGCGCAGCGCGGTGGCGCATTTCAATCTGGGCAATGTGACGGCGGGCGAAGAGGCAGTGCATCACTATCGCACGGCGGTCACGCTGGACCCGTCGTTCGCGGATGCGCAGTTGAATCTTGCGCTTGAGTTGGGCAAGTCGAACAAAACGAGCGAGGCGTTGCCGCACTTCGCTCAGTACGTGCGGCTGCGTCCCAACGATGCGGAAGGACGATTCAACTACGGCGTCGCGCTCGCGAAGTCGCGCCAGTTCAACGAGGCTGTGCAGGAATTTCGGGAGACGTTGCGGCTCGATCCGAAGAACAGCCGCGCGCGGGAATTCCTGGAGCGCATTCCGAGGTAGGGCAAACCTGCTGGTTTGCTCGTGGCGCCGCTCACTTTGGGGAAAACAATTTCGGCCAACGTTTTAGAAAAAGCGCCCCCCCCCGGAGGACACCGTATGCACACACAGAATTCGCATATCGGACGTCCGCACCGGGGCCAACGCCCATTCGTTTCTTCATCTGTGCTTCGTCGCAAGCAGCAAATTCGCCCCGATGTTTGGAACGAGTGAGTGCGAATTTTTTATCGGACGACGTTCGGCGTTGCGAGCGCAAACTCCGCCACGGATCGCAAAGCGTCGGGCAACTTGCGCCAGTCTTTCACGGGCGTTTCCCATCCCGCGCTGAAGCGCAACATGCGAGCGGCTTCAGCGTTGCCGTAGTTCATCGCGCGTACGACATGTGAAGGCTCTTCTTTCCCGCTCGCGCACGCGGAGCCCGTCGAAACGGCGAAGCCGAGCTTGTCGAGCTTGACGACCCAGCGCTGTTGACAATCGGCGTCCGGCATCAGCGCAGCGCAGGTGTTCCAAAGCCGCGGTGCCTGGGCAGAAACAATTTCCGAACCGGGAAGAACGTTGAGCAGTTCGCGCTCGAATGCATCCCGCGCGGCAGCAAGCGGCGCGTGCAGATTTTCACCGATCATCACTTCACGCACATCGAGCGCGGCCATCATGGAGAGGACGCTGGCGACATTCTCAGTGCCGGGACGGCGCTGCTCCTCTTGCGGACCGCCGTGGAGCAGGGGAGTCCACCGGGCGCGCGGCACTTTCAAGAAACCGACACCACGCGGTCCTCCGAACTTATGCGCGCAGCCGCTCACCCAGTCGCACGCGCCGAGGCCCGCGGCCGGAAGTTTCCCCATCCATTGCGCCGCATCGCAGAAGAATGGAATACCGTGTTCGCGACAGAGCGCAAGCGCCTCGCGCCACGGCTGCAGCGCGCCAGTTTCATTGTTCGCCGCCATGATGGCGACCAGCGCAGGACGCGAGCGGTTCAACTCTGTTGAGAGAAAGTTCAAGTCAACGACGCCACTGCGGCTCGCTGGAATCAACCGCAGTCGCTTACCGAAATGAAACTGCGCCGGCACGAGCACGCAGGGGTGTTCGATTGCGCTGATCCACACCTCCGCATCGGGATCGCCATCGTGCGCAATCGCGTTGAGGACGGTGTTGCTCGATTCAGTCGCGCCCGAAGTGAAGAGCAGTTCCGTCGCGTCGCAGCGAAGGTGCGCGGCAAGATTTTCTCTCGCTTCGTTCAATGCGGCATCCGCGCGCGCGCCAAGCCGGTGCGGACTCGATGGGTTCCCGCTGAAGCGCTCGGTCGCGTCAAGCCACGCCTGTCGCGCTTGCGGCAGCAACGGCGTCGTGGCGTTGTGATCGAAGTAAACCATTGGGATGCCTCTCGCGAGGCGCGACGGGATGCTACGGCGTTGAAGTTTCTTTCCGAGCCAAAACTGGTGTGCTTCGCTCCTCGCGCCGATGGCCGAAGCCAAAACATTGTTTTACAAGCGATCACATTTCGTGACGCACCTGCCGCTCACGTTTTTATACAGCCGTTCCCATTACTGGTTGGCGGAACAGGGGGATGGCGTGTGGCGCGTCGGTCTCACGCGTTTCGCGACGCGCATGCTCGGCGAAATGGTTGATCACAATTTCGAAACCGAAGTGAACACGAATGTCGCGCTCGGCCAAATCATCGGCTGGGTGGAAGGTTTCAAGGCGATCTCGGATGTGTATTGCGTCGCAGAAGGCGCGTTCCTCGGCAGCAACCCAACACTGCGCGAACGCATCGCGCTCATCGACAAACAGCCGTACGGCGATGGCTGGCTCTACGCAGTGCGCGGTACGCCCGACGCGAAGTGTCTTGATGTTAACGCGTATCGCGACCATCTCGATCGCGCGATTGATTTGATTCTCTCGAAGCAGAAAATGGACGAAGCCGAGTGACAGCGCGTGACTGAATCACTTCCCCGCCGTCCAGCCACCGTCGATGATGAAGTCAGTGCCAGTGACGAACGCCGATTCGTCGGCTGCGAGGTAAAGCGCTGCCGCTGCGATCTCTTCAGGCTGCGCCATGCGGCCAATCGCCTGCGTGGATTCCATCTCACGCCGCGCTTGCTCCGGATCGGAATATTCGGTGAGGCGCGCCTTCACGAACGGTGTCTCGACACGGCCAGGACAGATGCAATTGCAACGAATGCCATCCAGCGCGTGATCGAGTGCAATGGCTTTGGTGAATCCCACCACCGCGAACTTCGTGGTCGTGTAAGCAAGACGATCACGCACCGCCACGACGCCGCCGATGGAAGCCATGTTGAGGATTACCCCGCGCTTTCGCTCAATCATTCCAGGAAGGAACACTTTCGTGACGTTGAACATTCCGCGCACGTTCACGGCATAAAGTTTGTCCATGTCCGCGCCGTTCGTCTGAAGCATCGTGCCCACGTGGCCGATGCCGGCGTTGTTCACGAGGATATCGAGTTGGCCAAACTTTGCATACACTGCGGCGCGCGCCGCTTCGCATTGAGCTTCGACCGTCACGTCCAAGTGAACGAATTCTCCGCGTCCGCCGGATTCGGTGATTTGTTTCACCGTTGCATTGCCGTTGGATTCATCTCGGTCAGCAACGAACACATGAGCGCCTGCGGTTGCAAAGATTCGTGCGATCGATTGGCCGATGCCGGAGGCGGCGCCCGTGACGAGCGCGACCTTGTCCTTCAAGCTGAACATGCGCGCGAGTGAAGCAGAAAGGGGCGGCAGGGAAAAGCGGTGTGCTTGTGTGAGTGTTGCGAGTGGCGCCGCGGCTCCCCAATTGTGAGCGCCTGTGAGCTGTGCGACGGCAGCGCGCGTTGACTTGCGGGTACCC
>Ga0193706_1001046_pt1 | contig 13223 bp, 12 predicted proteins | sample U3c1metaG_FD_160130 | JGI IMG/M metagenome (GOLD analysis project Ga0193706, IMG submission 160130) | Soil microbial communities from a riparian zone of the East river system, Colorado, United States - U3c1 | ecosystem: Environmental > Terrestrial > Soil > Riparian zone | place: USA: East River... | reverse complement strand
GGCCTTGTTGTTGCAAACGGTATCATGTATGCCAGCGAGCACGGCCCAAACATAGAAGATGAATTGAACATCATCGAAAAAAAGCGCAATTACGGTTGGCCTGTAGTTAACGGCCCATGCAATCAAATGGTGGAAGAAGCATTCTGTGATGCGAATAATGTGAAGGAACCCATCTGGAGCAGTGGTAATGGTACGCTTGCAGTTTGCGGGTTGGATTACTATAATAACAACCGTATTCCGGCATGGCAAAACTGTTTACTTATGCTGAATTTAAAAGATGCCAGCATGCGTGTGCTGAAATTGAGTGCGGATGGCAGATCTGTAACAGGCCAGCAAACTTTTTTCAAGAACCGCTTTGGCCGTTTGAGGGACCTATGCATCTCACCGGCAGGCAGGGTTTATATATGCTCCAGTAATGGAAGCAATGCTGATGTATTGGTGGAGATTTATAAACCATAGCTATATCTTTGTACAGGTTACCAGTGATCAGCGCTTAACCCGCTCTTCCGTATTTATAAAAGAAATTTATGCAAACCGTTTTTGTAGTAGACGCAATCAGAACTCCGATAGGCAAATATGGAGGATCCTTAAGTGGGATAAGACCCGATGACCTTTTGGCCCATGTTATAAAGGTTTTGGTGAACAGGAATTCTTCCATTGACCAGGAAGCGATCGAAGATGTGATAGCAGGTGCGGCTAACCAAAGCGGTGAGGACAATCGTAATGTTGCCCGAATGGCGGCACTGCTTGCAGGGTTACCGGTATCGGTGGCAGGCAACACCGTAAACCGTTTATGTGCAAGCGGTCTCCAGGCAATAATGGATTGTGCCCGGGCGATCGCCTGCGGAGATGGAGAGCTCATGATCGCATGTGGAGTGGAAAGCATGACAAGGGCTCCCTTCGTTATGCCAAAAAGTACAGGTGCATTTGCAAGAGAACCGCAAATTGCCGATACAACACTGGGCTGGCGCTTTGTAAATAAGAAGCTTTCAGAAATGTACTACCCGTACACCATGGGCGAAACCGCAGAGAACGTAGCCAAGCGATGGAATATAAGCAGGCATGCACAGGATGAATTTGCCATGGAAAGCCAGCAGAAATATGAAAAGGCTTTCTTGGATAATAAATGGAATGACGAGATAACGCCGATGCAGGTACAAATAGGAAAAGAGGTTTATGATTTTGAGAAAGATGAACACCCGCGTTTATCGAGCATGGAAAAACTGCGCCAATTAAAACCTGCTTTTGCAAAAGACGGAACTGTAACCGCCGGTAACAGCAGCGGTATAAATGACGGTGCTGCCGCCATGTTACTGGCAAGCGAAAAAGCGGTTAAAAAATATGGACTGCAACCCATGGCCATGATCAAAAGCATGGCTGTTGCGGGTGTTGATCCTGCGATAATGGGTATTGGCCCGGTACCTGCTACAAAGAAAGCACTCCAAAGAGCGGGAATAACTGTGGCAGACCTTGACCTTATTGAATTGAATGAAGCCTTTGCATCACAATCCATTGCCTGCATACATGACCTGGGGCTTGACCTTGAAAAAGTGAACGTGAACGGTGGAGCTATTGCCCTTGGCCATCCGCTTGGTTGCAGCGGCGTGAGAATTTCCACTACCTTATTACATGAATTAAAAAGACGAAAAGGTAAATACGGTTTGGCCACCATGTGCATTGGCGTGGGGCAGGGGTCAGCAATAATTTATGAAGGCTTATAATTTATACAATAATTTTTTTACCAGCCTGAAATTGATCGCAACTGATAAGACCAGCAATAATGATGCTGTTGCAAAAACGATCCAGTTAACAATTGGCGATAAGTTCTCCCTGTCTTTCATAACAAAATGCTGGAAGCTCCATTGTAATAGAACAGTTATCACCACCGCCATAATGATCACGACAATATAAACCGGTACCCATTTTTTTGCAACAGTTTTGCTCAGCCACTCTGGTGAATACCCGATGGTCAAAAGTAACTGGAGGTTCTCTTTGCTTTTTGCGATCATTAATTGCAGGTAAAAAGAAAATAATACCATGGCCAGCAATACTACCAATATGCCGAAGCCCGCAAGACCTGTTACGATCATCTGTAGCACTTGTTTTACACGCCCGAATTTCGTCTTGTCTTTATTGATGTGATACTCTTTTTGCTGAAGAAAACTTAATAACTCCGGGTTATTGGCATCCTTTGTTTTTAAGAATATCCTTGAAGGATTGCTCTTTTCTTTATTGCCAAATTGCTGGTTGGCCCATTCCAGGAAATTCCTGGGAACCAGAACAGAGTTGATACGGTCACTCACAGCAACAATATTCCCGCGAAAAGTTTGTGTGCCCGAATTACCGATGAATTCCAACTGCACGATAATTGTAGACAGGGTTTTTTCGGAAACCTGTGGCAGATCGCGGCTTGGGGCGAAAACGGTATTGTATAATTCCAGGTAATCGGATGAAATGATGACGGGTACCAGTGTCTGCCCTTCTTTCCAGTTGAAAGCAGGGGGTATGGTGTCAATGAAATTTTCATCTATTGCTTCCAGGAACATATCTGCAGTAAAAGGAACAGCGCCGCCACCGGTAGCTTTTACTAAAAATTTATTAGCCACGAGCCCGGTCGCATCATCAATAAGCGTTGAGTTTTTCAGTTCACTCATGTCAGCTTCATTGAAACTATGGTCCTCCGCCATATTCTCATTGGTCACTTTTTTTGTTATGGAGATATAATCATAGCCGTCTTTCTTCGCATTTTTATTTTTTAAAAGCGCATCTATATTGATATACATCTGGATGGAGCACAGCAATAACAACACGCCAATACCCAGCCCGATATAACTCAGCCAGCGGGACGACCTGTTCTGGTCCGTGGTTAAAAAAGGGGCGATATGTTTGAAAGATAAAGCCATTATAAATCCAATATTCTGTCTGCTTTAAAATGTGCTGTTTGTCTGAGGTCTGCTAAAATAATAGCTGCTTTCCTCATGCTGCATTCTTCTTCGATCAGTTCCAAACCTGTTTTCCGGTTGTTGTCATCAAGGTGACTGAAGGGCTCATCCAGTAATAAAAAATCAAAGGGTTGTAGCAAAGAACGTATGATGGCAATGCGTTGCTGTTCGCCATAGCTGCAGGTCTTGCAAAGTTTGGTCAGCTTACTTTCAATACCAAGGCGCCTTGCCATTGCCGCGATCTTATTCTCCGGATGAAAAGAATTCAGCTGCCTCTTTATTTCCAGGTTCTGTAAAACGGTTTGCTCCGGGAAAAGCCGCAGGTCCTGGAAAACGATGCTGACATGTTTTTGACGGTATGCCGCAAAGTCTTCTGCGTCGAAGCTCCGGATATTTTTTTTATCGTAAACAATTTCACCGCTAAAATCCTTTCTCATACCATATAAAAAATGAATGAGGGAGGTCTTACCACTTCCGCTGGGTGCAATGATCTGTATTTTTTCTGCAGGGTGAAATACGATGCTTTTATTCCATACCTGTGATGAAGCGATCTTTTCCTGCTCAATAAAAGTGGGCGCAACCTGTTGCAGCGATATTTGCATTATGGCATAAATTAAAAAGCCGCTATAATAAATTATTATAGCGGCTTTAAACTGTATTATTTATTTTGTGGTGCAGGTGTAATGCTCACAGCGGTATCGATCATAAAGTCTTCCATCCTCCCGGAAGCTTCATCCTTTTTCTTTCTTTCATCCGCCAGGTAACCCAACTTTCCCAGGTATTGGTTGAGTTGCTTTAAACTGTTGGTTGATTTGTCAAGAAGGTTGACTTCCATACTATAAGAAACACCGCCATCATTGTACTTTCCCCCTGACATGTACACGTTATCCCACATTTTTAAAGAAGCATCATAGGCAATTTTTGCGCTGCTGTCCTTTGTCATACTTGTTTCCATGGCTTTCATTATATATTGCAGGTTAACATACCCGCCAAAAGGATTTCCGCTCAGCTTACTTATAAAATCAAAATTATTCTTACTGGTCCCGGCAATATAGCTGTCTACGGCCGTCTTTGAATTACCTATCGCAAAATAATCTGCACTTGTACTATAAGCAATCCCCGGCAACGTCATCATTGTCATTCCTAAAGAATCACCCGGCTTTGGTCCGAGTATTTTATTTCCTGCGGCTATTAATTTATTAAATGCTTCCTTATCGCCTATGGATGCTGAAAATAACACGTCGGGTGTTGTTGAATTATTCGTTATTACCCTATCCTTGCCATCCCCGCCCGGAAAACTTATTGAATCTGTTTTACTTCTAAAGTCGGTTACAGCGATCAAAATATCTCCCTTATTTGCTTTAATAAAATCATCCAGGTTAAAACCAAGCTGCGCAAGACCAAGGTTTGCCAATCCGTCCATGCCCATCGCCTTCAACAGTTCCTTTATTCCTTCGGGTTTAAAATTCATAGCTAAAACTGCTGCTACATCTTTTGAAGGAATGCGTTTCAGCATATCTTCATTTATATTTCCCCCACTGTATTTTTTCAAAATATCATCCAATAATTTACCGGCATAGGCCTTATAGTCGATGGTTATTTTTCCATTCTCAAAATTTGCAGTGGCTGCTGTAACAGAACCTTCAAATAATTTCTCCAGGTTCATCATGGCCATACCGGGCATAGCTGTAAGTTCTTTGTTCATTTCCTGGGAGTTCATCCAGAAATGAATGTCGCCGTCTTTTTTCATGAGCGCAGTGAATTTTTCATTGCTGCCCAGCGAGTTCTTTTCTTTAAGATCAAAGATATTTTTGCATGCAACGCCAATATCCCTTGCACTCTTGTCACCGGTCATGCCAGCTGGGCTCCCAGGAAAACGGCCCGGGCTAAAATTAAAATGAGGGGCATCAAACACGTATACGAACCTGTCTTTGTTCCAGCCAACACACAAAGGCGCCCGGCTGATGTAACTGATCCCATCCTTTTCACTCTCCGTTCCCGGATTCCCTGCTCCATGTTTGGTCACTTCCAGGTTAAAGGCCTTGAATTTTGCGGCGTCTTTGATGTTTCCCTCAAAACCTACCAGCGTACCCAGGGAATCTTTTTGTACAAAAAAGAGAAGGTCACTTTTAATATCGATACCACTGTTGTCGGGATCGTTCAGGATATTTTTTACGAAAGCCGGAACTGTACTGTCGGCATAAAGCTTCTGGAACAACACATTTCCTTTTATTTCTTCCCAGGGAAGTTTACCGGAAAGCGATTTTCCATTCATGTGCACAACAATGGAGGCATTAGCAGGTATAAGCTTTCCCTGTTTGTTGGTTTTGCTGCAGGAAGCCAGCATGAAGAGTATTGCCATCAACGGCAATAAGCGTGTTAGTGTACGTATCTGCATAAAGTTTGTTTTTTAATTAATGCTTAATAGTATGAATAGTGACCTTTATTAACTGTTAAAAAAATCCGGTAACGCATCAAAGGCAACAGGCCTTTGTTCGCCTGTTGAAAGATCTTTTACCTGGCAATTACCTTCTTCCATTTCCTTGCTGCCAATAATTACAGCAAAAGGAATATTTTTCTTTTCCGCGTAGGCGAACTGTTTTGCAATCTTGGTTTCCTCGTGGTACAGTTCGGATGCAATGCCTCTGCCACGTAACTGCTGCATGATGCCAAATGCGAAAGCAGCTTCTTTCTCTCCCATGTTGAAAAATAAGGCCTTTGTGCTTACCTGCAAATTTTGTGGAAATAAATTTAATTCTTCCATTACATCATAGATCCTGTCTACACCAAAACTGATACCAACCCCGGGTATATTGGGAACGCCAAACAAACCGGTGAGGTCATCATACCGGCCACCGCCGCCGATGCTGCCCATGTTTATTTCAGGAGGAGCTTTGGCTTCAAAGATCATCCCGGTGTAATAATTCAATCCTCTTGCCAGGGTAAAATCAATCACCAGGTTCATGTTACCTGATTGACGCGAAAGGAATCCTATTTCGTCAATTCCCTGTTTGCCGGTTTCGGTGGAACTGGTCAATGCTCTTATTTGTAAAAGTTTTTCTTCATTGGTGCCGGTGATATTCAGGTAGTCTTCTATTATCTTTATTTGCTTATCATCCAAACCACGCTGTTGCAATTCTTCTTTTACTTTTTGGAGGCCAATTTTATCTAGTTTGTCAATGGCAATGGTGATATCCATCATTTTATCAGCACCTCCGCATAACTCCGCCAGTGCGGCCAGGATCTTCCTGCTGTTGATCCTTAATTCGTAGTTTTTAATCCCTAATTGAACGAAAACCTGATGGTAGATATTAGCCAGTTCAACTTCATTCAACAATGAAAGGCTGCCAACCACGTCCGCGTCACATTGCGTGAACTCACGGTAACGTCCTTTCTGCGGCCTGTCGGCACGCCATACGGGCTGTATTTGATAACGCCTCAAAGGAAAGACCAGCCTGGTATGGTTCATGGCAACGTACCTGGCGAAAGGAATGGTAAGGTCGTATTTTAAGGCCCGTTCCGTAATATCCGGACTGCTTTTTCCATCCAGTATCTTTTCGAAACCGGCTTTTGATCTTTCAATATTTTTTTCATTACCGAGGCCATTGTTGAGTACTTTGAAAATAAGTTTATCTCCTTCCTCGCCGTATTTCCCCATCAGGGTGTCCAGGTTCTCCATTGCCGGTGTTTCCAGCGGTTCAAAGCCGTAGAGCTCAAATACATTTCGTATTGTAGAAAATATATGATTACGCTTCCGTACTGTTTCTGCTGAAAAATCCCTTGTGCCCTGCGGTATTGATGGTTTGGCCATTCTCCTTTATTATTTTGAATATTTTTTTACAATATGGTCACAGGTGTCACTGATGATATCATATACTTCATGGTAACCTGCTTCCGGTCCATACCATGGATCGGGCACATCACGGTTCTCTCCCGGGTAACTTTCATTGAGGAACAGTTCCACCCTTTTGCCATCGAATTTATTTTTGCTGATCCTTTTCATTTCTTCCAGCACGTCAGCAGCCATCGCGTAAATAATATCGTATTGCTCAAGATCTGTCGCACAAAACCGCCTGCTTTTTTGTTTGCTGATATCGATCCCGTTTCGGCCGGCCACTTTAATGCTTAAATGATGCGGGGCCTCCCCGGTATGGTAACCATTTGTACCAGCACTTTCTACGCTCCAGTTCAAACCTGCCTTCCATGCTTTCTCCTGTAATATACCTTCTGCCAATGGGCTGCGGCAAATATTGCCCAGGCATACCATTAAAATTTTCATGGCACAAATATAAGCTCTGGGAGGCAAGCTGCAAGCTACAAGCCGCAAGAGGGTAGGTAATTAAATAAGCTTCTTCCAGTGCGCTTCCCCCTTGTGGCTCTTACCCTGGTAGCTTCCTTTTATGGAATTCGCTAACTCTCACATCTTACACAGGAACACGGCGCCGGTTTTGATCTTATTTTTTCACGTCAAAACCAACTATATGAACAAGGAACTCATCATGAAGAGTGATGTTATAGACATTCTTTTCGAAAACAGGAACAAGGCTTATGGGGCATACGACCTGCGTAAACATTATACAGAGCGCCTGAATAAAGCATTTATAATTATGTTGATCATCGCCGGGGGATTCGCTGCATTTATTCTCTTGGCTAGGAACCCGGCCGTGTTAGATGCAATGACCTTTCAAATTCCGGAGACCGTAATTCCTTCCATCAGGGATGAAATTAAAAAGCCTGAGATCAGGCAACCTCAGGTAAGGCCACAGCAACAAACTACCATCAGCGCACAACAAAAATTAGCCAAACCGGTGATCGTTGATGATCCTGCAAAGTCAGAAAAAATAAAAAATATAAATGACAATATTGCGATTGGCAGCACTACAGTCATAGCCCCGCATTCAGGACCTCCTTTAGTTCAACCTCCTGTAACCGGTAGTGGAGGAAATCCTGTTCCTGATCCTCCAAAAATTGACAGAACGATCCCTGTTGATCCGAATACCGTAGATGTATTACCTTCCTACCCTGGTGGTATGGATGCCTTGCGGAAGTTCCTGGAAAAACACCTCCAGAACCCAAGAGACCTGGATGAAGGCGAGTCAGTGACAGTAAAGATAAAATTTGTAGTGGGCTATGATGGTAAGCTGCAAAGCTTTGTAACCGTGCAGGATGGGGGAGCAGAATTCAATAGGGAAGTGATCAGGGTACTGAAAAAAATGCCGGAATGGGTACCCGGAAAAGCGGGGGGTGAGGCTGTGGCGGTTTATTATACTATTCCTGTAAAGTTTGTGTCCGCAAATTAATTGTACGTGTAATTTTTGTAATTTGGCAGTTCGTTTTCTCAAGGGCGATGAACCTGGTCTTAATAAGGAATAAAAAATAATATGGCACTGGAAGAATTTGAAAAGGAACAACCAAACGAAAGGGAAAAAGGATATATACGCATGCGCAGTATAATGGATTATGGCATGGGGATATTATGGACCGGCCTGGGTATATTTCTTTTCTTCATAAAAAGTTTCAGCCTTGACCTGGCTTCACGCTTTGATTCCCCGGCGATCAAAACGTTTTCTGTTGTTTGCGTTATTTACGGACTATTCAGGATATACAGGGGTTATAAGAAAAATTATTTAAGGGATAGATGAACAGGAAAAATCTTAGTGTTATAAAAAAATATGGTATTGCCGTTCTGCTGACCTGGGGCTGTTTCGCCGGTTGTAAAGAGGATACGAATAGCCTTCCCGATACCATTAAAAGCGGAACCATACATATCAGCGTGGATGAATCTTTTAAACCCGTAATTGAAGAACAGATACAGGTTTTTGAAAAATCTTTCCCGGGAACAAAGATCATGGCACATTATAAGACCGAAGCCGATTGCTTAAAAGATCTTTTCCGCGACAGTTCCAACCGTATGATCATTGTTACGCGGGGCCTGACAGATGATGAGGAAGAATATCTAATAGACAGCCTGAACTATACACCACACTGGAATGACATTGCAAGTGATGCCATAGCGATTGTGGTGAACAGTAAAAGCAACGATACACTGTTTGATATCGATCGCTTAAAAAACCAATTATCAGGAACAGCTCACAGGGAACAAACAGTTGTATTCGACGGTCTGAATGCAACGAGTACTGTTCGTTTTGCTATTGACAGTATCCTGCACGGAAAAAAATTTGACACCAGCGTGGTAAAAGCAGTAAAAAACAGCCAGGAGGTTTTGAACTATGTTGCAGAAAATGAAAATGCCGTAGGCTTTGTTGGTATAAGCTGGATCGGTAACCCGGAAGATACCGCACAGGTGAATATGTTAAGAAAAATAAAAATAGCCTATGTTGCCTGCAACGGCTGCATTGATTCTCCATATGTAAAACCAATGCAGTTGAGCATCTTAACAAAGCGATACCCTTTGGTACGTGGTTTGTATTACATACTCAAAGAAAATTATGATGGCCTGGGAACAGGTTTTGTGAATTTTATGAAGTATGAAAGAGGCCAGTTGATCTTTAAAAGAGCATACCTGGGAGCGAAGATGGGATTTGGGATCAGAAATGTTAAGATCAATGAAAAGTTGTAGAAAGATTAATCAGATTTTAATCCCAGTCAATAAAAGGATGTCTATATAATTAATATCATTGTAAAGTCTAAAAGGAAAATAAAATGAAGAAGATAAAATCTATGCTGTTCCTCCTGGTTGCTGTACTGGCAGTAAACTTTGGTAAAGCCCAGAGTATTGAAGAAGGCAAGAAATTTTTGTACTATGAAAAATACATCAGTGCAAAAAATGTTTTCCAGCAATTGGTGAGCGCCAACCCCGGCAATGCCGATGCAGCGTATTGGCTTGGACAAACATTAATAGCCCCCGATGAAGATAAAGATATCGCTGCTGCAAAAGAAGTATACCGTAAGGCTTTGGCCGCAAACAGCAACAATCCTTTATTGATCGCCGGTATGGGTCATATTGAATTGCTGGAAGGCAAAACACAGGATGCCCGTAACAGGTTTGAAACCGCCATAAGTCTTAGCCAGGGTAAGAACATTGCTGTATTGAATGCAGTTGGTTTTGCCAATGGAGATTTTGATTCTAAACTGGGCGATGCGGGTTACGCCGTTGAAAAACTAAAACAGGCCACTAACCTGAAAGGTGGTGCTAAAGATGCCGAGTTGCTTTCTAACCTTGGCGATGCATACCGGAAGCTTGGTGACGGCGGAAGCGCACAACGTACCTATGAGGCAGCGCTTGCAGCCGATTCGAAGTATGCACGTGCAATGTACCGTATAGGGAGGATCTACCAGACCCAGGGCCCGTCACAACAGGAACTTACTATTAAGTATTATAATGATGCAATTGCATTGGATCCTAATTATACGAGGGCATACTGGACATTGCACCAGTTACTTTACGAGTCAGATGTGGTACGGTCCGCAGCATACCTGGATAAATATTTAGCAGCTAAAGGTTCTGATGAATTGAATGCATGCTTCTTAAAAGCACAGATGAAATTCGCACAGGGTTTGTTTGCAGAAGCTATTACTGCTTCTGAGGCTTGTATAGCCGGCAATCCAAACCCTTACCCGAATTTGTATGGCTTAAAAGCATATTCTTCTTATAAAATGGGTGATTCGGTAAATGCCAAGTCTGCATTTGACCTGTATTTTCAAAAGCAAAAGCCTGCAAAGATCGGCCCGCGTGATTACTCTACTTATGCAGAGGTATTATTAAAATTCCCGGGTAACGAAGCCCTGGCCGGTACATATATAGAAAAGGCTGTTGAAGCAGACAGCACAGAAGCAGGTAAAGTTGCCTTTTTAAAATCAGTTGCTGTTTCCTATGAAAAAAGGAATATGTATAATGAAGCTGCTGATTGGTATAAGAAAATACTTGCCATTAAAAAAATGCCAAGCAAGACAGATCTTTATAATGCAGGATATGGATATTACAGGGTAAGTAATTTCCCGCCTGCTATTGAGATATTCAATTTATATACACAAAAGTACCCGGATGATATCTTCGGATACTATATGATGGGTAAGTCACTTTGGGGAATTGATACCGTAATGGCTATGGGTCTTGCCAATCCATCTTTTGAGAAAGCGATACAGGTTGGAGAAGCGTATACTGATAAATCGAAGATCATACCGCATTTAATGGGCAGTTATAAATACATGATCGCTTATGCAGCCAATATCGAAAAGAATAAAGAGCTGGCATTAAGTTATGCGGATAAGGCTTTATTGATCGACGCCACAGATAAAGAAGTAATAGCAAACAGGGAAGCCATTGGCAAATCTGCCTTAAAGCCCGGACCAAAATCTTTTCCAAAAGCACAGAGTGTGTCTGTTGGTGCGGATGGTTCCATAACAACCACGGGTAATGACGGATCAAGTACCGTTATTACAAAAGGAGGCAAGATCACTACCATAAAGGATGGAGTAACCACCATCATAGAAAATGGAAAGGTAACTACCATTGGAAAGGATGGTAAAGTGGTCACTGTACCTGCGGGTTCAAAGATCCCTGCTCAAAAACCAGGTACGCCAAAAAAGAAATAAAGCTTAAAAAGAAATAAAGGAACCCCGTTATCAAAAATGATAGCGGGGTTTTGTTTTTCTGTTATTGAATATTGACCCTGCTACCGTATTTTTGCCGATAATTAGAAGGGTACATTTTATGGAGTTTTTTTTATTACAGGCTACCGACGTAAATAATGCGGCAAATTACCTGCCCATCGCACTTCAAATGCTGTTTGCGATAGGGCTGATAGCGACCATAATGGTGGTTTCCAATTACATCGGCCCCAAAAGAAAAACCTCAGATAAACTCCAGAACTTTGAGAGCGGGATAGCAATAAAAGGCAATGCACGCCATCCAATGGCCATTAAATACTTTTTGGTCGCTATTTTGTTTGTATTGTTTGATGTGGAAGTGATCTTTTTTTATCCTTATGCTGTAAACTTCAGGGAACTGGGGTGGGATGGTTTTGCAGCAGTAGTGGTATTTGTTTCGCTTTTCATAGCAGGCCTGGTTTATATATTTAAAAAAGGTGCTTTAAAGTGGGAAGAATAGCGATTTGAAAATTTTTCAATTTGGAGATTGGAAGATGGGGTGTTTTATATGACCGGTGTTCATCTCCAAATTTTCAAATCACCAGATCATCAAATTAAAAATTATGTCTCGTCCGGTACAATATAATAACTACGTAAAATTCGAAGGGATCCCCGAAGGATACATGGGAGAAGGTTTCATGGCAACAAATTTTGAAAAAGTTGTCAGCCTTGCCCGTAAAAATTCTATCTGGCCCCTGCCTTTTGCAACCAGCTGTTGCGGAATCGAATTCATGGCAACTATGGGAAGCCATTATGACCTTGCCAGGTTTGGCTCAGAAAGGGTGAGTTTTTCTCCACGCCAGTGCGACCTGTTAATGGTTATGGGAACAATTGCGAAGAAAATGGGGCCAATCGTAAAACAGGTTTACCTGCAAATGGCAGAGCCACGCTGGGTTTTAGCGATGGGTGCCTGTGCCTGTAGTGGCGGCATCTTCGACAGCTACCCGGTATTACAGGGGATAGACCAGATCATACCCGTAGATGTGTATGTACCTGGTTGCCCGCCAAGACCCGAAGCTGTTTTAGACGGTTTTATGAAGATACAGGACCTGGTAAATGCAGAAGGATTGAGAAGAAGACATAGTGACCAATATAAAGATCTGTTGGCAGGATACGGAATTCAGTAAACCCCCTCCGCCCCCTAAAGGGGGAACTGGGGTTGACGAAATTAAAAGATGCAAAAGCCCTTTAGGGGTTTGGGGTTATGACAAACGAAACAATAAAACTAAGGCTGACAGAAAAATTCCCTGATGTTCTTACCAACTGGCAGGAACCCTATGGTATGTTAACTTTTACTGCCCCGAAAGACTTTAATTTAAAAGTTCTCCAGTTTTTATACGATGATACGGAATTAAGATTCCGGTTCCTTACCGATCTGCAGGCTGTGCATTACCCCGACAGAACAGGAGAGGAACTGGCCGTAGTATATCATTTGCACAACCTTGTTGATAATGTAAGGATACGGTTTAAAGTTTTTACAGACATTACAAAACCCGATGTATTTAGCGCCTCTTATTTATACCAGGCGGCTAACTGGATGGAAAGGGAGACCTATGATTTTTACGGGGTGAATTTTTTAGGACACCCGAATTTGATAAGGATATTGAATGTAGATGAGATGGATTACTTCCCCATGCGAAAAGAGTTTCCATTGGAAGAACAAACGAGGGT
>Ga0193706_1001045_pt1 | contig 13230 bp, 12 predicted proteins | sample U3c1metaG_FD_160130 | JGI IMG/M metagenome (GOLD analysis project Ga0193706, IMG submission 160130) | Soil microbial communities from a riparian zone of the East river system, Colorado, United States - U3c1 | ecosystem: Environmental > Terrestrial > Soil > Riparian zone | place: USA: East River... | reverse complement strand
CTTGGTCGCGGTCGACCGCCACGCGATCCGGGAGCGGGCACGGCCGCTGCTCGATCTTCCGCGAGCGATTGCGTCTTACGCCGGCCTGTATGACGAACTCAGCAAGCTGAAGGGGGCAAGGAGTTGAAAGCCACAGCTGCAGCGAAGAGACGAAGATCGTCCGGCGGGGAACGCGAGCTGGCGGTGTTCGACGTTTGCGACACTCTGTTTCACGAGAATACCACCATTGGCTTTTTGCGCTTCGTCCATGGCAATTCGGCGGCCTACGCTCGGCGCGAATGGTTGGCGGTTTCGCGGCTCTCGCCAGCGTTCTACGCCGCTGCGCTCTCCCAGCGATTGTTCGATTGGGATGTGGCGCGCCTGTGGTTGGTGCGGTCGCTGCGGGGGACATCGCGCAAGATGCTTCGGACCGCGGCTAAGGACTATGCCGACCACCTCATGTCTGAAAAACGCAATTCTCCCTTGCTCGATCGACTGGAGGAGCATCGCCGCCGGAGTGATCGGATCGTCCTGGTGTCGAGCAGCCTCGACATTGTGGTCGCGGCCATCGCCGAGCATCTGTCGGTCGAGTATCGTGCCTCGACCCTTGGCTTTGACGATGATCGCTGCACCGGAAGAATCGACCGTGATCTGACCGGCAACAAGGAAGCCGCGGTCGAAGCGCTTGGCCAAAGGGGCGTTCTTCATGTCTATACCGACAACCGCAGCGATCTGGGTATGATCCGGATCGCCGACCGGGCGACCATCGTTGTGCCACGAGGGCGTTCGAGCCGATGGGCGGAGGGACAGGATTATGATCTCATCCGGCTCTAGGCTGACCAAGCCCCTCATGCTGGTCCCGTTCCTCTATTCGCTCATCACGCGGTTCAACGGGGCACGAGATCGCGCTTATTTGGTCGCCAGTTCTTGGATCCCCGCGACCTGGCTGATCTTCCGCCTTTCGGATGTCGGGCTCGTCGCTGCAATTGTGAAATTCGCGCTCGGCTATCTGGCCTTCATTGCAGTTTATGAGATCGGCTATTTCATCAACGATGCCTGGGACGCTCGCAAATCGGCCGCGGGCCGTCGCCGGATCGACTTCGCCTGGGGTCCGGCATTTGTAATATTGTTTGTGGCCATTCGTGTCGCGCTCTGGCTGGCCATCGGTTACGCCACCGGATGGATATCCGACCCAGTCTGGCTGGCGTGCTTCGCTGCGCTGGCGGCGGCGATCGCCCAGCATAATTTGATTGCATCGCCGGCATTGCGGGCCGCCTCTTTCTTCCAGCTTTCGACGCTAAGATTTGCCGTTCCCGTCGTCGCCAGTGTCCCGCGGCAAGCGCTTTTGCTGGTCTTCGCAGCGGCGCTACTTTTCTACACTTACTTCCGCTTTTTATCGTATCTGGATTCGAAGGCGCTGCTCGACATGCCCGCTCGGCGTCGGCCGCAGTTCGGCTTCGTCCAAGGTCTGATGTTGGCGCCCCTGGCGATCCTGATCAGCTTTTTAAGCAGCTCCACCATCCTGGCGGAGCTCGCGCTTTATTTCGTTATGATATTCGGGCTGTGGATCGTGCTCTCGCCCAAGCAAAATGCCAGTGACCTTTGATCGCCTGATCCCAGATTCGCCTCGGGCCAAGGGTTCGAGCGAGGCCAATGGGCCGATCATGGGCCTCGATATGGCAGCTCCGGTAGCATGAAAATCGGTCTGATCACCGACAATGGCACGGTAGCGGAGTGGCAGGCCCAAGCGCTTGAAACGATCCAGGATTCCAATGAGTTCTTGATTTACAATTGCACGACCCTTCCCTCCATCGCCGTTCGCCGACCCACGCCTTTTATTACCTTTTGAATCTAATCTCGCTTCGCAGCAAACTGACCGCTCGTGCGGCTTTGCCTTCAAGTCTTTGCGTTTCCGCCCGGCTGGATTTCGAGGCCGAGTGCGTGGGCCAATGGCAAAAACTTCCGCCATCCGTTTTGCAACGCATCAAAGAGGATGGCCCGACGCTCCTGATCAAATTTGGAATGGGCCTTTTGGCGGTTCCGCCAACCGACCAACTTTCATGCCCCATTTTGTCCTATCATCATGGCGATCCGCGCGAGTTTCGCGGCCGCCCGGCCGGTTTCTACGAATTGATGCTGGGGCGCGAAGTTGTCGGCCAAACGATCCAAATTCTGTCCAACTCGCTCGACGCCGGTCGGATAGTCGCATTCGGCGAAACTCGGGCGCTGAAGCATTCCTATCGTTCGACTATGAAGCTAGCCTATCGCAGTTCGCCGTTGCTGCTTCGAAAAGCGATCCAAAATCTGATCGCCGGCAATGCGCTTCCCATCCAGCCCACCGGTAAAGCCTACCGCCTTCCAACCAATCTCACGGTGCTCGGTTTTTTCTTCAAATCCTTGGCAAGGATGCTGCGGCATATGGCCTACGGCGCCTTTTTCGAGAAATCCTGGGCGGTTGCGGAAGCGCCATCGTCCGGCGGCGCAACAATGCTATCGACTTTCCCGGATTCTCGGTCGTGGCGCGCGCTGGCGCGGTCACCCGACTTCCGTTTCCTCGCAGACCCTTTCTACCATCCGGACGGCGACGGCATCCTCGTCGAAGCGCTTCGGCGATCCACCGGGCGAGGAGAGATTATTCTCATATCAGCGGCGGGCCAGCAGTCGGTCTCTGACTCGCTTGGTCATTACAGCTACCCCTCGACCATTACGGTCGACGGGAAGCATTTCCTTTTGCCGGAAATATCCGAATGGTCTCCCCCAATCCTGTTCGGATTGCGCGGCCCACGGCTCGAACAATTGGGCGAGCTCAAAATCCCTGGACGGCCCCGGCTTATCGACCCGACCCTCCATGCACATGGAGAAACGATCTTCTTGTTTGCCAATCGCGCGTCCGAAGGCGATTCGATCCTTAGGCTGTGGTTTAGTGACGCACTGCTCGGAGAGTTCGCCGAACACCCGTCCAGCCCCATTCACATCTCGCCGGCGGGCGCGCGAATGGCCGGCGCGATCGTCATGTCCAATGGTCACCGCTTCCGGCTGGGACAGGATTCGCGGCGGCAATATGGCGACGGCATGATCCTTTTTCGCATCGATGAGCTCAGCCGGTCCAACTATCGCGAAACCGCGGTGGATCAGCTTCGATTCGCGTCTACCAGGGGTCCGCACACCCTCAACTTCCGTGGCGATTCCATGGTGTTCGATCATTATCGCAACCGTTTTTCCCTTCTAGCCGGCGCACGGAGGTTGCGGTCGCGCTTCGCCGATAGTCGTAAAAAACTCGAATAAGACTGACACGCCGCATGGCTGCGATCAGCGGGCCGGGACCCGACGACGGCGCAGCTTGCTTGCGCACATCATCACAAACACCGCGGCGTAGGCGACGAGTATCAAGCGGACTGCCGCCGTATATCTTGCCTCCGTGTGAAGCCAGACATGGATCGCGGGCACATATAGAAGCATTAGTGCCGGATATATTGGAACAGGCCATGGGGCTGCACGGCGAACCGCAGCGATGCATCCCGCCACCCCGGCGACCAGCATTAGAATCGAGATTACGGTGAGTGCCCATTGCACGGGGACTGGAACGGACTCGGGATAGTTACTCGTAACCCATAGTCTCCAACCATTATTGGCCACGTGAGTGGCGTAATGCAGCGGATCGGCGGCAATGCGGTCGAGCGCTATTCTCAGGATCAGCTGCTGAGAGTCGATTCTGGTTCTGAGCGTTGGATACACCGCTGGGTTCCACGGAGCCGTGCGGGGCGGCAGCCCAAGGCGCTGATTGATATCTGTCAGTTCGGATTCGAGTCCGGCAGATTTGGCGCGAGGTGTAATCTTCCCATGCCAAACTGCGTTGATGTCATCCAAAGGCAATTTGCCCTGCCAGGTGGCAATATACAGCGAACTGCCAACGGCGCTCGCAACGGGAATTGGCGAGGCTTTTCCGAAATTGTGGTAATTCCAAACCGTGTAAGGCAGCATTACGATCCCACAGACGATCAGGATCGCACTGCCAATCGCAATCGCTCGGCGAAGTATCCAATCGCTGAGGAACGATCGCGTGGCGGCAATCGCCGCCACCAGGAGAGGCAGAAACAACAAATCAGACCGAATAAGAACCGAAGCACCCGTCACGAACCCGATGGCGAGTACCGTGATATTGAGGCCGTCAACGCGAGCTAATAGAACCACAAGCAGCGATAGACCGAATAGGACCGCCGCTTCGGTCATGATGAACGATGAATATATAGCTGGCATCGGATATACGAGCAGCAGGCCAAGAAACGCCAGTTCGGTCTTTGGAGAAATCCTGCCAATGAACCTCCCCGTTAAATAGACAGAACCCAAATAGGCCAGGATGTTGGTGAACGCCGCCGCGAGGACAGGCAGGTTCAGAAAGTCCAAAATCACCCAGAGAATGAGCGGATACCCCGGCGGCCGCAGCGGATCTGGCGCGTATGATCCATTCAAGACCTCGCCATAGAATCCCTGATCGATCGATTTCGCAAGCCTGATGTAGACGTCGGTATCCCCGGCAACCCACGGATTCAAAAGAATAAGAACGGCGACAGCCTGTACGGCTAGGATCGAATAGAACAGCGCCAAAAGTCGACCACGCCGCGACGGTGCAAATATGTTCGTGCGGTCAACCATGCTCTCGCCCATTAACGCCAGCTCCTCAGTCTCTTCGCCAGTTAGGAGAGCGGGTATAATTGGTATGGAATATAGAATCGCCGATGCAGCGAAAAGCTAAGATAAACCATTAGGATCATTGCTAAGTACAGAATGATTGCGAGGACCAGCACCAGATGATCTTTCTGATTTGTCGAAAGCGCAGCGGGCAAGTTCCCGAAGACGTAAATCTGCAGCGGGATCACGTACAGGACAACCCGATCCAGCGCGGTAGACTCTGGAAAGGCGATGGCCACAAAAATGCAGGCGACGGCCCCGAGGGCAAAGTTTGTCCACAACGTCTTTTGGTGCGGCTCCGCTGCAAATTTATGCTTCAGGAACAGAAAGATTACGGCAGGAAGGGCATTCATCGCTATTCGATACGCAGTGCCTTCGGACGCCATGTTTTTGGCCGTGTACCGTTCGATATAAACCTCGAAGTTCGCGGCAAGCAGATAGTAAGCGGGAAGGGCGACGACGCATAGCAGCAAGACCGATTGAAATCGGTTCCTGGTATAAGACAGGCCCACGATCGGTAGCATGATCAGCGCGCTGGCGTGGAACAGCGATGCAAAAAATATCCAGAACAGGAAACGGTAGAGGGATTTATCGGCGAACGCCGCGAGGCCCATCAATATGAAGCCGATCGCCGTTGCCTGCCGCATCGCGCTCATCGCGATCACGATTACCAGATAGGGGACCGCAACGGCGATCGCGAGCCAGGGATTTTGCTGGCGCTTGGCGAAGGCCGCCAACCCCAAAGTGAAGATTGCCGCGCAGACCAAGTTCAAGGCCCAAAAATCGAGCCCGAGCGCCTTGACCAGCCAGATCAGTGAATAGAATCCAGGATCGCCATATTCCAGGGCGGCCAGAAATTTCTGGCCGAGGCGTTCAAAAATAATGAGATAGGCCTGCCAGTCGGGCCCGATTTCAAAGCGAAGCCCGATCATGGCCATCATCAGCAGCGCGGCAAGTGCAAATAATGGCGTCGACACCAACGACCCCGACTCTCGTCGGTGAGCAATCGCGCCTAGCGCAAAAATCCCGAACAGGACCCAATAGGGAAGCATGGTTTCTCCAAGACTGGCGTCGCGATCCTAGTCGATGCCTTGAGCGCTAAGGCATTTCGACGGTTCGGTCACACAGCGCGAGGCTTTCCGCGCGGTGCGCGATCATCAGGATGGTGGGACGAGGCACCAGATTGCGCAGCTGCGCCATGATGCGTGCTTCGCCGTCAGGATCGATCGCGCTGGTCGCTTCGTCGAGCACAAGGAACGATGGCCTGCGAATGAGCGCGCGCGCCAAGGCAATGCGCTGGCGCTCGCCACCTGAAAGCAATGCACCGCGTTCGCCGACAATTGCATCGAGCCCAGCGCTAAGCAGGCGCACCATGGGCGCGGCATCGGCGAGGATGAGGGCTTCCCACATATCTTCGTCCGATGCATTCGGACGCGCCCAAAGCAAGTTCATGCGGATGCTGTCGTGAAACAGGAATGGATCTTGAGCGACATAGCTGAGAGCTTGGCGCCATGAATCGAGAACGGGCCCTTCAAGCGCCTGGCTGCCGATCCGGATTGCGCCGGCCTGCGGGGTGTAGAGTCCGACAATGAGGTCTGCCAGCGTGGTCTTTCCCGCGCCCGAAGGTCCAGCCAGGCCAATGATCTCGCCCGGCTCGATCCGCAAGCTGAAGGCGGACACCCCCGCCCGCTCCAACCCGGCGTGAAGATAGGTCACCGCGTCAAGCTCGATGCCGCCGCTTGGAACGCCCACCGATCGACCATGCTTGATTTTGTCGGTGTGCGGCGTGGCCGACAGCTCGGCCTGTAGAGCCTTGACCTTGCGATAGGTTGGCATGCTGTGGGAAATCCGCTGCGCACTGGTCTGGATTTGTCCAACCGGGCCGCTCAATCGGGCGAGCACGAACAACAGGGTGAACAGCACCGCGGGCGCGGTATGGAAATAGCCTACGCCGATCAGCACCACGACCCCACCCATCAGCGCCACCGTCGCGGTCAACGTCAGTTGGGTAAAGGCGCGGTGGCGAGTGAAGGCGATGCGGCGCCAGACCGCCCCATCCTGGACCCGGCGAAACTCTGCCAGGAAGCTGTGCTGAAGATCTTGGCTGAGCGCCAGTTTGAGGCCGCCCAGGAACTGCCCGGTTTCAACGATCAGGTTGAGGTTCGAATCCGCCATGCCTCGGCCGAGATCGGCAGAATGGCGCAATGAAGGCCGAAGGACGATCACAGCCAATGCGATCATGGACAGGATCACCATCGCAAATTTGGGCGAAACCAGCACGACAAGCGCCCATTGGCCAACGAGCAAGGCGACCGCCGCAGCCGACCGCAGGAGCAGGAAGGCGGCGTTGCCGCATTCGTCGACGTCCTGGGCAAGGACATGCATGATCCGACCGTGTTTTAGCCGGGAAACGGTTTCCCAGCTGCAGTCGGCAAGCGCAGTGACGATCCGCAAGCGAAGTGCCTCGACGAAGCCGGATTGGAGCCGCTCCATCAGGACATCGCGGTTGAGGATGATGAATGAACGAAACCCAACGAGCAGCGCGAACAACATCAGGACGAAGGCGAGTTTCCAGGCGATCGTGCTGCCCGGCGCCAATGCCGCAATCGACTTGGTAATCCCGTCGATCCAGCCATTCCCGCTACTCGAACCGGTGACGATTGTAACCAATGGCAGCAACAACAGGACGCCGAGGCCCTCCACCACTGCGCCAACCGCAAGATAGAACCCGAGCAGCCAGCCGCGCGCGCCTCCATACCGAAGGAAATCACTGGCGAAATCCCTGAACAGACGCGCCCCGCTTTCTGCTGATCGGTCGACCTGGGCTGCGTCCGTCAAGATTGCTCGGCCGCCGGCGGGAAACTGGCCAGGCAGGCATGACTGCCCGCTTCCTCCTCACCGATCAAAATTCGGCCGTCGACGCTGACCCACACATGGGCGGTAAGGCCGCGGCCGGGCGATTGCCCCACGCCATAATGCAACACGCTGGCTAACCCCCTCCGCCGCAACATCGCGTGTAGCGCGAGACCCTCCTGAAAGCAGGCGGTCTTCCACGGCAGATAGGGCGCGCTTGCCTTGATCGCCCAGTGCAGCTTCTCGACTGAGAGGGCCGAACCCTGTGTATCATGCTTTCGCCCCGCTCCTGCCCCGCTCGCTTTGCGCACCAGAACCCTGAATGGGACCAGCCGGATGGCCAGTGCAGACGCGGCAAGCGACGTCACCGCTTCGGCGAGGATCAAGCGCTCCCGCCAACTCGTCTGGGTGACTCGTCCGAGGAAAGTAGCAAGGCTCATAGCCATCGACCCTAGCCATTTAAGCCGTTGAACGGCAAACCTGATGCATGAGGGCTGACGAAAACCTGCTCGATCGCGGATCGCGGCTATGCGTTGCGTGCGGCTTGTGCTGTCAGGGCGCGTTGCACAATGCTGCTTCCCTTCTGCCGGAGGAAGCGCCTTTGGCCCTTGGCTTGGGAATGAAGGTCGCTCGATCCGGTCAGGATGCGCAATTTGCCCTGCCCTGCCACTTGCTCAAGGACCGATGCTGCACGGTCTATGCGGATCGTCCAAGCCCTTGCCGGACCTACAGGTGCCGATTGCTTCGATCGCTCGATGCCGGCGAAAACGGCCTCGACGATTGTCTGAACATCGTGAGCAAGGCTCAAAGCCTGGTTCGCGACCTTCAGGAGGTCATTCCGAGCGACATGACCCTGCCAGAAGCGCGAGCTTCGGCGGCGTCACCGGCGATCGACGATGTCGGAATGCTGGCGAAAGGGAAAATCAGGCTTCATGCGTTCGCGCTGAGTCTCTATTTGGAAAAATACTTCAGGAATGAAAACGAAAACAGCTTCTTGCAGACGACCCGCATCGACGAAAATATTGGATCAAAACCATGACCGCATACGCCCGCGCCCCCGATGCTATTTTCTCTGAGGTCGAAGGAGAATTCGTCGCCCTGAACATCAACAAAGGCCAATGCTATGGAATGGACGGCATTGCCTCGAGGGTGTGGAGCTTGCTCGACGCCCCACGCTCGATCGAAGAGATTTGCGCAACACTCCAAAGCATTTACGCTGTCGATTCCGCCACCTGCCGCGCGGACGTCCAATCTCTTCTGAATTCGCTATCCGAGGAAGGTTTGGTTCGGATCCAATAAGCCCGGCGATTGCATGAATGCCCGGGCGTGTGATTCCAGCGTAGCGCCGACCTGGTCGAGGACAGCGAGTCCCCAAGGGCGCCGCACCTCGAAGATCGCCAGCTTTTGCGCTAAGCCGACGCATTGATCCAAGTGGCTTTTGGTCTTGTCCAGCAGTTTGACATAGGCGCCGCGATAAGTGTGCTCAACCAGGGCCTGGACGGCGCGCGAGCCCGACAAGCGCCGAACCACAGTCTCCACTTCGGACCCATCGCCGGCGAACACATAGATGTGGCTTAACGTCACCTCCTGCGCGGTTGCCGAGCGATTGGTGCGGATATTATATTTGTCCCACTGGTCGGCAGCGCGCTCCTCGCTAGCCGCAGAGCGGCCGCTGGCCTCAAGCGCGTCGCGCCACAACCGCACGCGCGGAACCCCGCCGTAAGCCACGCCGACACCGTGTCCGTCCACGCCAACCACACAGACATCGTCGGACAGCATGCCGTGCCCGCGGTCATGAAACCAGGCGGCAAGCGTCGACTTGCCAGCCCCCGAATGGCCGAGAAAGGCGATTGCCTTGCCGTCCACTTCGATGGCGTTGGAATGCAGCGGAAGCAGGTCGCGCTGGTGGAAGACCGCTGCGAAAGCCGAGCCCAGCAGGAACAGGCGCACGTCGCGCTTGGAGGCATTCGGTTCCGCGGCAACAGCAATGGTCCGCCCGCCGCGCATCCTGAAGGTCGCAATGCGCGGCACTCGCAATGAGACCTCATCGCCTGAAGCGGTCAACTGGAAGTCGGCTGCTGGGTTGAGGTCAGGCGGAAAGACACTGATGATCACATCTGCTGCCGCATCGTCCGCGACCGAATCCAATTCTGGCAGCGCGATCTCGGATCGAACCGAAAGCCCGAAGATCCTGTAAGTATGGAGGGCCGGATTGCTCATGTCGCTCGCAACAGTTCCTAAAAATGCACGGCAATGAAGTCGGCCAATGACACGGCGCCGAGAACGTCATTGCGGTAGAGCGACATGATTTTTCGGTCTCCCCATCCGCTTGTTGGCCAGGCATCGATCACCGATTGGATGTGATCGACATCAAGCAACTCCCTGACCAGCGGATGCCCCTTGTAGCGCTTGAACCTGTTGGAAACCGCGCTCTTAGTGATCGTCTCGTGCCAATCGGCGGCCTGATAGCCTCTGAGCCGCGACGAAAGCACTTCAGGCGCGATCCTGTCGGCCATTGCGTCTTCGAACAATGGTCGGGCCTGCTCGCCCGATAGCAGCGCTTCGATCGGAAGGGAGAAGCAATACTCGATCAGCCTACGGTCGGCGGTCGGGTCGCGCTTGTCGATCCCGAACCGCACCAGCGACATTTTGCTGGCATTGTCCTGCCCGAACAGCATCTGCCGGCGAAACTCGAAATAGTCGCGCGGGGGTCGGAATTCGTGCAACTCCGCGGCCAGTTCGGTCTCTGCTGTCTCGCGGTATGGCGAGCGGAGGAACGGGACGTGGAAGGATGACGCCACCTCGCGCCCTGACGCCCGCAAGATCAGTGCGTAGAGCGGGCGCGGCAGCATTGGCCCGAATGAGCGGCTTAATATCGACCGCCATCCGGTCGACGACATCTTCGCCAGTCCCGGCGCGGCACGCCACCAATGGACCAGGCCGCGCTGACGCAGGAGATCCGGCAAATGGCCTTCTCCGCCGGCACTGAACGCCAAATTGCCCACTTGCCCGGTCAGCAAGATGGCTGCCCCGCTCTCGCTTGCCGCTTGGCTTATCCCGTTCCACCACGAAAAATTGGAAAGGTGGCTCACCGGGTTCGGATTGAGCCGATGAACCTCATCCAGTTCCGCGAAGTCCAAGGGGCCATTGGGACGGCAAATGATATGGTCGATGTTTGAATGCATTCGGGCCGTCGCCGCTGCAGCGGGGCTCTCGTCGGCCATGGTGTGCGCGATGGTCGGCCCGGCATAACCCGCGCGTGGAGCGCTGGTGTAGGCCCGCACCCGCTCGCCTGTCGGCGCGAGGAGGCGGGCGGCGGTTGCCGCCACGGCATTGCTGTCTCGTCCGCCGCTCAGATGCGCTGCGACCCCTCCCCCGCACCGGCGAAGTTGGGCATTCACCGCGCGATCCAGATGCTCGCGAAAGGCATCGACATAATCGTTTGGATTGCGAGGTTTCGATGGTTCGCGATCAATTTGCCAGAAACGCGACTGATGGGCTTCCTGGCCGTTGAAACGGACCATATGGCCTTGCTCGACCCGGCCGATCCCATCAAAAATCGTCTGCGCTCCGCCTGGCTGGGCCCTTGCCATGAAGAAGGCGGCGCCGCCTAAATTGAGCAATTTGGGGATCGATTTCAGCGCGTGGAGGCCGGCCGGCAACGACGCAAAGGCGATGAAATCGCGACCGACATGATAGAATAAAGGTTTCATCGACAGCGCGCTCCGCACCAGCGTCAGTTGCTGCTTCCCCGAATCCCAAACGGCAAAGACGAAATCGCCCAGCAATCGGTCTAAAGCCCCTTCGCTCCACTCCTCCCATGCCGCCAACATCAGGCCTGCGTCACTCAGGCCGCGCCGCTCAACCAGGGCAATTCCAAGCTGGTCGAAAAGTTCGTCGCGATTGTCGAGCCGGACGTCTGCGACCAGGAGGATTCGCCCGCCGCAGCCTTTCAGCGGCTGACGATCGAAGGCGTCTTCGGGCAGCGTGTTGAAAAGGTTGCGGCCAAACGCGGCGCGCTCGAAGGACAAAACGGCTTGATCATGCGGTCCGAAGCGACTCAACGCCGCGACCATTTCCCTGCACGCATCGGATGGGCGGTGACTCCCGCCGCAACTCAGATAGCCGGCAATCGCCGTCACATTGGTGACTTAGCGAAAATGAGAAACGGACGAATCAAATCGTCAGGAGAGACGGGCTTTTCCCAATCGAGGTTCCAGCCCCGCTCCAGCCAGAAATCAAGAGAAATTGGTCCCGCTCGGGCTGGTGCCCCCATCCGGAAGGAGGCCCTTGTTCGACACCTCAGCCGAGCCGGCATCGATCCGACGCACTTCAGGCTTGGACCATGGCAAGAGGCCGCCGTCGTTCGCTGCTTTTTTCATCGGCCTGTCTCTTTTTACGATCGTGGCAGGGCCATCGAAACTGAAAATCCCGTGCGTAAGTGAAACTTAACATTAGCATTTTGTCGGTTCAACCACTCATTCTCGGTGTCTCATCCGGCGGTCGTCCGTTGCCCGGAGGCCCGAGGTTAACTTGCGAAGCAGCGCACATAGAAAATTCATGCCTGGCGGTAACCGCGTGCTGCGCAGTTCGCGTGGCTCCACCGCCTGCCGCATGGCTTCGGAGAATTTGAATTTCCATCCGGGCAGCAAGCCCAATTGCATCAGATGTATCGACAAGGTTCCCAGGCGCGCGCGATGCAATTCGGTCGCCACCGTACGGCCGGCCAGTTTTCTCATTGCCCCGGCGAGAAGCCAGCGGTTGACCCGATCGAACTTCAGCTCCGCGAGCAATTCCGCAGAAATCCGCGTCTCGAAAAGACTGCTTGCAAGCAGCAGTGCCTGCGCCGCCGCCCGCCCCGCGCCAAGCCGCTGTGACTCGCGATATAGCCGCCCGTTCTCAGCCGCTTCGAATCCGCTGATCAGGGCCGCGAGGTCGGCAATCCATTTGAGCCGAAACCAGCTGCTCGAAGCGCCGTGCACGCACAAATAAGCGAACAGCTCGTCGGTACGCAGCGTTGGCAAGCTATGGCCGAGCAACTCGACAAGCTGTTGCGGCGATCGGTCATCCAGCCGTGGGATCAACCGTGGATTATCGGCCAGGCGAGTGTGAAGGTCGATATGGACACCCTGGGTGTCGAGCCACAGCGATTCCTTCGACCGGCTGTGCCACCGGGCCAATCGCTCACGCCCGGCCAGCGGGGACGGGATCACGAGCCGGTATCCGGCATGTTGAAGGACTGCGGAAGCGTCCTCCAGCCGGTCCGGCGGGATGAGTATGTCGATATCCGAGGCGCTTTTCAGCGAAATATCGCCATAGGCAAGCTGCGCCAGCGTCAAGCCTTTGACGAACAGAATTGGGATATCGGCTGCGTCGAAGGCGCGCTTGAGCCGGATCGATGCCCCGGCAAGCGCAACGTTTTGAACGGCGATGGCCGCCGCCCGGGTGGAGAGTGATTTGCGAACGTCCGGCGGAAGCTCGACTTTCGCCTGGCGCAACGCCGCCCAGACTAGGCCCTCGACGCGGTGCCGGGCGACTATCGCGCCAAAAAGCGACCAATCAATTGCTGCCGCCGCCCGGGTCACGGCTTCGTCGCGCTCGGCCGAAGGCGGCCAACGGCAACATGCTGCCGCGAGTGCGAATTCGGGGCCGATCTCGATCAGGTTCGGAGCCTTTGCATAGCCGCGCCCATCACCCCACCGACAAATG
>Ga0193706_1001044_pt1 | contig 13235 bp, 11 predicted proteins | sample U3c1metaG_FD_160130 | JGI IMG/M metagenome (GOLD analysis project Ga0193706, IMG submission 160130) | Soil microbial communities from a riparian zone of the East river system, Colorado, United States - U3c1 | ecosystem: Environmental > Terrestrial > Soil > Riparian zone | place: USA: East River... | reverse complement strand
GGTTGGCGAGCACTTTCGCTCCGCCTGCCGTCTTCATGCGGGCCCGAAAGCCGTGCTTGCGCCGGCGGCGGGTGTTGTGAGGCTGGTAGGTACGCTTCATGGCTCGTGCTCGTGTGCCCGTCGCTCGGGCAGGGGCGCGGAAGTAATCATACCTAGCCATCCTCGTCAAGGACGACGACGCGCGCGCCCGCCCCGAGAGGCCTCTCGCCGCCGGCGCGTCGCGCGGGGCAGCTCCGCGTAATCGTTACCTACATCGCGGCTGATGCACCCATTCTCGCATGCTTACAAAAACTCGACGTGAGCAGCACGCCTGCCTTACGCTGGTAGATCGGAGCCATCCTCGATTGGATCTCTTTTTCGGGGCCGAGATCCCCATGCATAGGAGATGGACGCGCTTGCCACGAGCCGTCGCGCTCTTTCTGTTCGCCGTCGTCGTTTTGACGCCGCTCACCGCGACCGCGCAGCAAAAAACGCTCTATCTCGACCGCCTCACGATGGCGGGCGCGCCCGACGACGGATTCGCCGTGTGGCGTCCCTACACATCGGCGCGCACGCGGCTTTTCGCGCAGATGGGGCTCGGCCTTACGTTGAGCCCGCTCCTGCTTCGCACGATTGCCAAGGACAATAACCCGGCGCTCCAGACTTACTCGAAGAGTCCCGTTTCGCCTCAGCTCATCGACTATGCGACGGTCGGCGCCGAGCTCGGCGGGCGCGTGACCTTCGTCGCGAATTTTCCCGTCATCCTCTATCAGAGTGGCTCCGACCCGACGCCCGCCAACGTCAGAGGCGTAGGCACGCTCACGTCGCCGGCGCTGATGGACGCGCGCCTCGACGTGCGCGGGCTCTTGTACCAAGGCGACGACAAGGGATGGCTCGTCGCGGCAGGCATGTCGTTTTACGTTCCGAGCGGCGCATCTTTCTCCTACGGCGGCGACGGCTCGACGCACACAGCGCTCAACGTGAGCGCCGAAACGACGCTCCGCGACCTCATCGTCGTGTTGAACGCTGGCTGGCATTTTCGCCCCAAGAGCGTGGTCGGCGAATTGATCGTCGGCGACGAGCTCAACTTCGGGCTCGGCGCGTTTTGGCCGATGCGCGACGGGCGCATTCGCGTGGGCGGGTCGATGAATTTCTCCACCGGCCTCGAAAGCTTCGTCGGCTCGAATCGCGTCGAGTCGAGCACCTTCTTGTCGGCCCGTAACACGCCGCTCGAGTGGCTGGCCGAAGGGCGCATGGCCCTCGACGCCACGGGACAACTCTGGGCCGGCGGCGGGTTCGGCACGCGCCTCGACACCGGCTACGGCGCACCCGACGTGCGAATTCTCGCGGTCATTGGCTACCACGCCACCATCAAGGATTCCGAGGCTCCCGCACCCGAGCGCCGCATGCGCGCCATCCGCGAGCGGATCCAGCGCGAAGGCGGCGACGCCGATCACGACGGCATTCCCGATGACGTCGATCTCTGTCCCAGCGTCCCCGAAGATCGTCTCGAGCCCGACGCCACCGACGGCTGCCCCCAGGCGCCCGACCGGGACAAGGACGGCATTCCCGATGAATTCGACAAATGCCCCGATACGCCCGAGGACAAAGACGGGATCCAGGACATGGATGGGTGTCCCGAGGACGACTACGATCAAGACGGCGTCCCCGACGTGAGCGACGCTTGTCCGCGCGAGCCGGGCACGAGCTCCCCCGATCCCAAGACCAACGGCTGCCCGACCTTCATCAAGCGCGTCGAAGGATCGACCGAGATCCAGATCCTGAAGCAGATCCAGTTCGAGACGGGCAAAGCGAGCATCAAAGCGAACAGCTTCGGCATTCTCGACGAGATCGTGAAGCTCATGCGCGCCAACCCCGACATCGGACACCTCGGCATCGAAGGGCACACCGACGACCGCGGGTCGGTCGCCATGAACAACCAGCTGAGCCAAGAACGCGCCGAAAGCGTCATGAAGTACCTGAGCGATCACGGTATCGCCGAAGATCGACTGGAAGCGCACGGCTACGGACCCGCGCGTCCCATCGCGCCGAATGAGACCGAGGCTGGCCGGCAACAAAACCGCCGCGTCGAATTTCACATCCAGTGAGGTCAGCGCGATCGCGGCGGAGGCAGCCTTTCGGCCGCCGACGTCGCGAATAGCTCGGCCACCCACACACTACCGTCAGGGTCCGAGCTGACGCCGACACCGACGCGGTCGAAGCGAGGCTGCAAGAGGTTGTCGCGGTGCGAAGGCGAGCTCCAGAGGGCGCGGTGCGCGAGGACGACGTTGGCGGCATGGGCGACGTTCTCGCCGACTTGGAGCAGCGAGATGCCGGCACGTTCGAGCCGCTCCTTGGGATCGCCATCGCCCACGTCGTGGCCGAGCTGCTTCGCGCGCATCATGCGTTCGGCGTGACTTCGCGCGACGCGATCGAGCGCCGCATCCCGCACGAGCCCGGGGAGCGACTCGGAGCGGCGCGCGTACATCATCATGCGGGCGAGCGCCATCGCATTCTCGCCCTCGCTGCCGGCTTCTTCGCCGGGCGCAGGATGGTGCGGCTGAGCGCTGGGCGGCTCGACGCCGGCAAACACGTACGCTTCGAGAACGGGACGGGGTCCGTTGGCGCCGTCGAGCAACACTTGAAAGAGCCAGGTGCCCTCGCGGTCCACGTTGGCGCGCGCCTTGACGCGGCCATCGGAGAAGGACGTGAGGAGCGCGCGCGGCGCTCCGGTCGGGCCCAATACGATCACCTTGGCGCCGGACGCGAGACCGAGCACTTTGGCGTCGACATCGATCCAGCTGCTCAAGCGAGCGCGCACGGGGATCGGCGCGAGGTCGGCCTGCGCGTCGATGGCCACCGCCGCGACCACGTCCTTGTCCCCGCTCCGCTCGCTGACGATCCCGCAACGCAGGCGCGCCGGCTGACGAAACGTGCTGAGCCACACTTTGATGCGCGTTTTCGCCTCGACCGGATCGATCGATTTGCCCTCCAAGAGGAACGCCCGCGGCCAGACGTGGGGATCGCCCGCGGCTCGCAACGCATAGGTGATGGCTTCGACGTCGTCCGCCGCGACGGTGTGCGCGGCCAACTGCGCGGCAACCGTGCGCAGCGCGCTGTCGCCGTCCGGACATATCGTCGCCAGGTCCCCATCGCGCGTTTTGACGGAAGCCATGGGTCGCGGCGAACCAATGCTGTCCGTCCACTTCAGCGCGGGCGCGCCCGATCCCCCCGCGCGCGCAGGTAGCACGGGCCATGACTGCATGCCGAGAAACGCGACAAATATCCGACCAAGGACTGGAATCGCGCGCCGCACGAGGAAGAGTGTAGCTCGCGCAGGTCGCGCCGTCCGATGATGCTGCAGCGATCGGGCGCGCTTGCTTGGATCCGGAGGGGCTTTTATTGGGCCCCTTCGGGCTTGTTTGATACCCTGCCCCGAGGAGATCTTGCCAGAGCAGCATGGGCGAATGGACGAAAGCAGCCAAGGTGGGGCTCTTCGTACTGGTCGTCATGGCCGCCTCGGTGCTCATTTACCGCTTCGTCAGCCGCAATACGGGCATGAGCGGCGGCTACACGGTGTTCGCAGAGTTCAAAGAAGCGACGGGGCTTGCTCCCCAATCGCGCGTGATGATGGCCGGCATCCCGGTGGGCACCATCGAGTCGATCCGGCTCGACCGCGGGATGGCGCGCATCGACGTACGCATGTCGCCGGACGTCGCACTGCACGAAGACGCCACCATCGGCCGGCGCAGCTCCGGGATCCTCGGCGAGTATTTTCTCTCCCTCACCCCGGGCACCGAAGGGCGTCCTGACCTCAAGAACGGCGACGAGATCAAAAACGTCACCGAGGCGACTTCCACCGATCAAATCATGGCCGACCTGGCGCGTATCGCCGATCGGGTGAAGCTCGTCAGCGAGAACCTCGCCTCGACCATCGGATCGCCCGAGGGTCAGGCGGAGATGCGCAACACGCTGAAGAACCTGGCATCGGTGACCGAGGCGCTCAACCAGACGGTGCGCGAGAACCGCGAGACGATTCGCCACACCCTGCTCAACGTCGAGGACATCACCACCAAAAGCGCGCCCGAGTTGCGGCAGATCCTCGACAATGTGAAGACGATCACGGGCGACGTGCGCCAGCTCCTTGCCGAAAACGAGGGCGACGTCAAAGGTTCGCTGGGGCAGGTTCGCGCGACGGTCGAACGCGTGAACCGCGCCAGCCAATCGCTGGAGAGCGCGCTCCAACACATCGATTCGGTTTCCGCGCGCATCGACAAGGGCGAGGGCACCGTGGGGCGTCTGACCAAGGACGAGACCCTCATCAACGAAGTGCAAGGGGTCGTCGAGGGCGTCGGCGACTTCGTGGGCGGCATTACGCGCCTGCAAACGATCGTCGGACTTCGCGCCGACTACAACTTCGTCTCCAATACCATCAAGAGCTACGTCGAGCTGCGCCTCCAGCCCGCCGAGGACAAGTATTACCTCATCGAGATCATCAACGATCCGCGCGGCCGTACCACGGTCGAGCAGACGGACGTCGACACCACCGACCCCACGCGGCCTTCGCATTACCGCGACGTCAAAACCACCACGAGCAACGCGTTTCGCTTTTCGCTCATGTTCGCCAAACGCATTGGCCCTTTCACGGGACGATTCGGCATTCTCGAGTCCACCGGCGGCATCGGGCTCGACACGCATCTGCTGCGCGACAGATTCGAAATCAGACAGGACCTCTTCGGCTTCGGCGAAACGCTACAACCGCGCTGGCGCATCGGGCTCGGTTACGAATTTCTGCACCACCTGTGGATGCTCGCCGGCGTCGATGAAGTATTCAACGGCGATCGCCGCGACTTTTTCGTGGGACTGCAGCTCCGGTTCAACGATCAAGACTTGAAGTCGATGCTGCCATTCACGCCGATCAAGCCTTGAGAGGCTACGCCTCCAAGGCTTGATCTTGCCACCGTGCGGGGGCGCTGCCCCCGCGCCCGCCGGAGCAAGGCACTGCGCTTCGCTTCGCGGGCCGGAATGGGGCCCCCCCCCCCCGGGCCTCCGGCACCGGACACACGGTGAACTTCTCGCGATCAGCGCGTCGCCCGGCGCACCAAACCGCCGGCGATGGTGATCTCGATCGCGCGTAGCACTTCCGGTGAGCCCATGTTGCGCGTTGCTTTGAGCGTGGCGAGGATGTCCCCCAGTTTGCGGCCGGCGCCGAGCGTTCCCATGAGCAGCAATACCGACGGCGGCCACGCCACGGACATCGCGTAGTGCGGCGGCGGCCGCACGGGGTTCAACATGGTTTCCATTTCGCCGCGATGGCGATCAATCATCGCGGGATTGGGAACCGACTCTTCGAGGCCTGCCAGCATGAGCTCGGGAATGTCGAGATCGAGGCGGAAGTCGACGCGGTGCGGTTTGACGCCGCGGTAAAAACTGACGCGCCCTACCGACCAGCGGAAAATGGCCGCGACGCGGGCGCGCCCTTGGCTCTCGATGGCGCGAAACACTTCCACGGCATCGACGAGCCCGAGACCGATGAGCGTGTCACCGAGCCTGCCGTCGTAGCGAGGAAGCTCGAGCAGCGCCGCTTCGAGCTCGGAACGTTGGATGGCGCCCCGACGCACGAGGTGCTCGCCGAGCAGTTCGCTCGGCTCGGTGGAGGCGACCAAGACGAGTCGCCCGTTTTCGAAGTAGAGCTCTTTTCGTACCGGCCCGAATCCGGACTCGCGCATCGAGGTGGCCACCGTGGCGCCCAGAGGAATCGGGCGGCGCGTCGGGATCGACGGACGATCGGCAAAGAGCGCTCCCGTTTCCCGACGGATGAGCAGCCAGGTCAGAACGTCGAGCATGCTGGTGCTCCCGAGCTCGGCTGCGTAGTCGGGAACTCCTGGGCCATCGAGCCGACTCGTCGTCGCCGTAGAAGGGGGCAGATGGCGCGCGAGAACATCGATCGTTTCGAGTCTTTGAAAATTTTGGCCGGCCATGGCCACTTCGTCTTGTGCGCCCAGCTCACCGGTCACGGTGAACTCGACGAGCTTGGCGAACGAAATGTCGTTCAAGACGCGGCCATCCTGCGTTCGCACCGTCGCCATCGCCGGGGGCGGTGCGGTGAGACGTTCGACGGGGCGCGGCGCCGGTGTCCCCATGGTTCCGCTGCCCGGGCGCGGAACGGACATTTTCGTCGACTCGCGCAGCGCTCCCTCGATGCGCTTGGCCAACGTCGATGCGTCGCCGGCCCACTTGACGAGCGTCGCCAGCTCGCCGGCGATGGTGCCCTGATCAGGCGTCTCGTACGGCGCGAGCGCGTCGTAGAACTCCGAAGCCGACGAGAAGCGATCGTCAGGCGCCTTGGCGAGCGCCTTCTCCAGAACGGGAAAGAGGCCCTTCGGTAGAAGACCCATCGACGCCCTCAGCGGATCGATGCGGCAATCACGGATGGCGAGAAGCACGGCCAGCTGCCCGGCGCCGGGGAAGAGCGCCTGCCCGATCATCATCTCGGCGAGCACGACGGCGAGCGAGAAGAGGTCGGCGCGATGGTCGAACGGCTCGCCCGAGACTTGCTCGGGAGCGAGGTAACCGTACTTGCCCTTCAGCACATGCGTGCCCTGGGCGCGCGGTTTTTCCGCGAACGATCGGGCGATGCCGAAATCCCCGAGCTTCACTTCGCCCGTTTCCGACAGGTAGATGTTGGAAGGGGTCACGTCGCGGTGCACGATTCCGAGCGGATTGGCATCCTCGTCGACGAGAGCGTGCACGCAAGCGAGCGCCTTGCAGAGCTCGCGGGCGATGTAGATGCCGACGCCCGGCGGAATGCGTGTCGTCTCGCTCTGGGTCCGCCGCATCAAGCGAAAGGCGTCGACCCCGGGCACGTATTCCATGGCGAGGTAGGGTTCGCCTTCGACTTCGCCCGACTCGTACATCTCGACGACGTTGGGGTGACGCGCGGCGGTGTGGAGGTTCGCCTCCATTTGAAACGTCTTGCGGCTGCGCGGGTCGTCGAGGACCGATGGCAGCAAGCGTTTGATGACGAGCTCGCCGATGGGCGCTGCGCTTTGCGTGGAGCGCGCCAAGTACACCTCTGACATACCCCCCACGGCGATCCGTTTGAGAAGGAGGTACGTACCGAAGCGCACGGGCTCCCCGAGGGGCGGCCCCTCCCGTGGTCGCGGCTTCGGCATCTCACCGCTCGACATTCCCGAAGAGTAACTCTGAAAGCCTTCCCGACTCTATCTTTTGACAGTCACGCTTGGCGTCGGACCGAACGCACCGACCGTTCCGGGCGTCGTATCGAAATGTGGGCGCGCGGTTCAGTGCTCGGGGACGGTCGCCGTGTGGCGCTCGAGGCGCCAGAAACCGTCAGTCACGTAGCGCTCGCGGACCTTCTGGGCGAGCTCGGGCTGCCCACGAACTGCGACGGCAAACCCGAAGATGGTGCAGGTCTTCGGCCACATGGCGTACGCGGTGTACGCGGCGAAGTAGGTGCCGCGCGCGAAGATGGTGTCCATCTCGGCGTCGAGCGAGCGGGTGAGGATTTCGAGCGGTCCTTCTGGCTTGGGGCCCGGTAGCGGACTCCAGGGCGATCGCACGACGGGACCGGGCTCGACGCGCACGCCGAACGTTTGTGCGAGCGGCTCACCCCACTTCTCATGATCATCGAGACACTGTGCGAGGGTCGTGCCTTCATCGACTTCGCGCACCCAGATGGCGATGACGGCGTGGTGATCGTCGCCGTAGCGGAATCCGACGAAGCTCGGCACGCCGTAGTAGCGAATGCGCCGCCAATTGCCCCAGTCAGGCAACGGAACGTGCAGCGCATCTTGCTTGTCGTTGCGCCACCCCCAAGGTTCTTCGATGAGCCGGCGCAAGGCCGCCTGATGCGGATCATTGGCGTCACCGCCGGGCTGTTCGCGGTTGACGGAGGTTGAGGTGGGCGGTACCCCGGCCGGCTGCCGCGGAGCGACCGAATGGCAGCCGGTCAATGAGACGAGAGGGACGAAGGCAAGGAGACGAGCGCGCAGCGTCCTAGAGTGTAACCTCACGCATGCGGATTTGCTCTTTGTCAGCCACGCCAAGCCCGAGCTCCCCCGCCACGCGGATGTACGTCGGCTCGCGGCCCGCCTTGGCAAGGCTCGGTAGACCCTTGTTCTTGCGCCATTTCTCGACCTCGCCCCAACCGATGACGTCCATGGCAACCGGATCGGTCGTCGCATAGACGGCGTCGTGCGGGACGCGTCGTTCGGGATTTTTGTCGAGCGGCCCCTGATCGTAGATGAGCTTGAAGCCGTCGGTGATGTGCAGGCGAACGCGGCTCTTCATGACGTCCTGCGCATAGAGCGCCGCGATCTGCGGACTCGCGTTGTGGGCGTGGAAGTCGTGCGGATTGATGGTGCTGCCGTGGGTCATGTTCTTGAGACAACCCGTGTAGCCGCAGATGGAGTGGTCCTTGATGAGCGCCACGTTGATGACGGCTGTCGCCTCGGTGAGGGGACGCACGAACTTGGTGCGGATCCCGAGCACCCTGATCTCGGCCATCGTCGCGTCCTTGTTGGCGTGGATCGCGGTCTGCACGCCCGGGGGAAGGTTCTTGGCGTTGACGCGCGTGCCGTTGAAAAAGGAGTTGTACTGCTCGTAAACGACGATGTTCGCCGCGGGGACGCCCACCGCAAGCACCGCGGCCACGATCGGCAGAACGATCTCTTTGTTGGTGGCCATGGTGGCGCCGGTCTGACCAGCAATGCCGTTCATCTTGATGGCGACCTTGTCGTCTTTGCTGATGAAGCGCGCCATCGCCTTGTTGATGTCGGTCTCGCCGGTGAGCTCCGTCATCACGCGTTCGAGCATCGTCTGCGCAACGTCCGCTTTCGGAAAGAGACCGTTCGGCATGAGCGTGTCGGATTTGGACACCTTGATGATCTTGCCGGGCTCGGAGAGCGGGACGAATCCCGCTGGCGGCGACGCGGCAAGGCTGGCAGGCGCGCCCGCGAAGGCCGTCCTCTCACCGAGCGTGGACGCGCCGGCGGCGGCTCCGGCGAGGGCGGCGGCGTTTCCTAGGAACCTGCGACGCGAAAGGGTGGGATCCATACGATCAGCCGACATGATCACCTCACTGCAGTGCGGACGACGCCGCCCCGGAAGTCCGAACTAACATACCGGCCCGAGCCGGGCAAACCTCCCTCCGTTCCATGGGTTTTGCGCCTTCGTACCCATTGCGGGGCGGTGTGGGTGCGACGAGCTCGACGCGCAGCGCGCTGTCCCGCCCGGCGAAAACGGCGGCCGCCACACCGACGCGCTCTCAAGTCAGCGATCTCGTTGAGAACGCGCCCGGCACGCCGCTCGCTCTACGAGGAATCCGAAAGGGTAGCCTCCGGGCGGCGCGCGTTGCGCCTCCGCGGCGGTGCCAAAACGGAGAGAAACCATGGAACAGACCAAATTCAAAGTCGCGTACGTCATCACCGAGCGCAACGACAAGACGTACTGGAATCGCATCGGGGTCGCTTTCACCAACAAAGACGGCTCCATCAACGTGAAGCTCGACGCACTTCCCACGAGCGGCACGCTGCAGATCCGCGACTACGAGCCGCGCGAAGAGGCCGACGAGATGAACGGCGTTCCCCCGCGCACACAACGCGGCCTCGGCGGCAATGCAGCGTCCGATCAGGCGCTCTGAGCCAAAATCGTCATGAGCGTGCAAAGCGATCCGCGCGAGGCTTCGCCTCGCGCTCTGGAGGGCGGTCTTGCCCTCTTGCCACCATCGAGGGGCCGTTCAACGGCCCCTCACCTCTCTATCTGGCTCCCCATCGCGGCCAAAGCGGCGGCCGCGGCGGGCGCCGCCCTGGTGCTTGCCGTCATCGGCCTCAAAGCGGGCGCTCACGGTCCCCCGCCCGCGTTCGAGGCGGCACCGAGCGCGACGCCGGCGGTCGTCGCCGCGGCCTTCATGGTCGGTTTACCTGCCATTCCAACCGCGAGCGATGCGGGGAATGTCGAACCGACACCCGTCCCCGTCGCCGCTTCACCCGAACCCGAACCGCCCGCGGGCGCGGGCCTGCTCGCGGACGGGCGCGTCATTCTCAACGCGGCAACGGAGGCCGAGCTCACGAAACTGCCGGGCATCGGCCCCTCGCGCGCCCGCGCCATCCTCGCCTTGCGCCAGCGCCTGACCAAGTTCCGCGCTGTCGAGGATCTCCTGCGGGTCAAGGGAATCGGGCGAAAAATGCTGCGTCGGCTCCGACCGAGCGTCGTGCTCGATCGACCGGCCGTCGACCAGCCGGTCGCGCCGACACTCGCGGGGCTCGATTCGGCGTCGGGTCAGAATCCAGCGCGCGCGGAGCGCTGATCATCAGCGTGTTCGACCGACGACGTCTTCGACAGCGCCGAGCGCCGCGATACCTCTATAATGGCGGCCACCCATGTTCGCCGCTGTGCGACGCGCCGAGACCTCACCGCTGTGGTTCGCGCTCGCCATCGCGGCGTGTGGCGACGCCAAACCCATCGGCCGGACGGCCAACGCGCCCGATAGCAAAACGTGCGCGAATGGCGCGCTCGCCTCGAGCAATGCAAGCGGTGAGCTGCTCTGTTCACAGATCGCAGGTTCTTCCGCGCAACCAGCCGCCGGTGACGTGAATTCTCACGCACCAGGTTTTTCCGGTGACGGCGAGTCTGTCGGCGCCGACGGGTCGAGCGACGTTTGCCCGAAGGACATGAAGCTCGTCGACACGGATTACTGCCCGAACGTGCAGCGCACCTGCATCGAGGAGGAGTGGAGTCCGCAAAACAAGATCACCATCTGTCACCGCTTCGCGACGCGACAGAAGTGTCTCGCCCGCGAAGAGCACCGCCGATTTTGCATCGACGAATACGAATACCCCAATCAAAGAGGGGGACACCCGACGTGGATGGTCTCCTGGTACGACGCGCAGGCCACGTGCGGCTCACTCGGTAAGCGCCTCTGTTACGAGAGCGAGTGGGTGAGCGCGTGCGAGGGACCGGACAAGCTGCCCTTTCCTTACGGGTACGCGCGCGACAACACCAAATGCAACATCGACAATAGCTGGATCCAGCCGAGCCTCGCCGACGTCTATGCGAAGGACCCGCAGACCCGCCTGATCGAGCTTTCTCGCCTCGATCAAAGCGCGCCATCGGGTGCGCTCGAGGGATGCGTGAGCGGATTCGGCGTGCGCGATCTGACGGGCAACTTCGACGAGTGGGTGACCGTCGATCAGCGGATCGACGACAAATCCGAATGGGCAGGGTTGAAGGGAGGCGCGTGGGGACACGTGCGCAACGCGTGCCGCCCCATGACGACGAGCCATCCGCCGGACTTCACCTATTACTTCATCGCCTTCCGCTGCTGCCGCGAGGCGCACGACGGAAGCCCTTCGCCGCCGAGCTTTGCCGGCGCGCCCGAAGTCGAGCCGGCCAATCGCGCGCCCCTGCAGGAACCAGCGTACCCTCCGGGCCCCTCCCACACCAAAGTGGGGCGCGAGCACTGGCCGAAGCCTGACGCGACGCCCAAAGCCGACGCGACGCCGAAGCCAGACATTACGCCGAAGCCCTAAGTACCCGCCGCCGCTTGGGTCGCCTGCGCGGCCGTCGCGAGCGCGTCGAGGATCGGCGCGATCTCGCTGGAGCGAAGCTTGTACGCCGACCGATTGGCGACGAGGACGCTCGAGATCTTGGCCACTTCCTCGATCACGCCGAGATGGTTTTCGCGCAGCGTGGAGCCCGTTTCGACCACGTCGACGATGAGGTCGGCGAGGCCGACGAGCGGCGCGAGCTCGACGGAGCCTTGCACGAAGATGACTTCGATCTGGCGGCCGCGCGCCGCGAAGTGCTCGGCAGTGATGCGCGGATATTTGGTGGCTACCCGCGGAACGTCGGGGAACGCGGTGCGATCGAGCGGCGCGGCCACGACCATGCGGCACCTGCCGATGCCCAAATCGAGCGGCTGATAGAGATCGTAGCGACGCTCGAGAAGGACGTCGCGCCCCGACACGCCGATGTCCGCCGCGCCGAACTCGACGTAAGTGGGAACGTCATCGGGCTTCAGCAGCAGAAAGCGCATCTTGCCATCGGCGCTGTCGCGTACCAGACGCCGATCGTCGCCATCGAGCGCCCCCGCGTCGAGACCCGCCTTGGCGAAGAGCGCGGAGAGCGCCTTTTGCACGCGACCCTTGGGGACGGCGATGGTGAGCGGCGAGCGTTTCATGGCGGCAGGTGTAGCACCGCGGCTCGATGGTGGGCGGCTTGCAAGGCACGGCGACGCGCCCCCCCCCTCGAAACAGACGCAACTCTCGGGCGGCCGGTCCGATGGGAAACGCGTGGCTTTTAGGTCAGCGGTTCAACCCTCGGAGGCATTCATGCGACCCAGGCTCGTTTCGGTATTTCTCAGCTTCGTTACGTCACTGGCCGCGATCCCGGCCAGGGCTCAACCCGACGCGCCCGACGCCAGCACGGCGCTCGAGTCCCCGCCTTCGCGGGTGCCGACCGTCGCCCCCAAGGCGCGCGCCGAGAAGAGCGAGCCTCGAGAAGGCACGTCCTACGTCGAACCGGTCAACGAGCAACGCGGCTTCATTCTCGACTTGCAGTCCGGCGTAGCGGTACCGGCGGGCAGCTACGCCGAAGGCGTCGAAGCCCACTCGTTTCGACAATTCCAACATGCGTCCGGCAGTATCGCAGGGCGAGGCAGTTTCGACGGAGATATCGAGCGGCCAGCATTCCACTATCTCGCCGAGATGGGCGTCGCCGTGCATTGGACGCCATGAAGTCGCCTGGCTAGCCCGTCCCCTTGACGCGCACCACGTCCGCGCCGAGCCCCGCCAATTTTTGCTCGATCCGTTCGTACCCGCGGTCCAAGTGGTACACCCGCCGAAGCTCGGTTTCGTCGGCCTCGGCGACGAGGCCGGCGATGACGAGGGACGCGCTGGCGCGCAGATCGGTCGCCATGACGCTGGCTCCCGACAACTTGGGGACGCCGTTGACGATCGCGGTGTTCCCGCGCACGGCGATGTCCGCGCCCATGCGCGTCAACTCGGGCACGTGCATGAAGCGGTTCTCGAAGATGGTCTCGGTGATGACCGCTTCCCCGGAGGCGATGCACATCAACACCATGAGCTGAGCTTGCATGTCGGTGGGAAAACCCGGATGCGGCGCGGTCGTGATGTTGACGGCGCGGGGGCGGCGCTCGGCCACGACGCGCACGCCGTCCCCTTCGCGCGAGATCTGCACGCCGGCCGCGCGAAGTTTGACGACGACGGGCTCGA
>Ga0193706_1001043_pt1 | contig 13236 bp, 15 predicted proteins | sample U3c1metaG_FD_160130 | JGI IMG/M metagenome (GOLD analysis project Ga0193706, IMG submission 160130) | Soil microbial communities from a riparian zone of the East river system, Colorado, United States - U3c1 | ecosystem: Environmental > Terrestrial > Soil > Riparian zone | place: USA: East River... | reverse complement strand
TGCTGAAAAAGCGGAGGTCCCGCGACGGGGACCTAGGCCTGTCTCTGAATCCGGCCCGCTCCCGCTCCCGGTCCCGCCACCCGATCTCATCCATCCTGGAGGACCTTGGCTAACTTGACGAGCATGGCCACAACTCGATCCAGGGTCTCCTTGCCGCTGCGATGGGTATCGTCACCGAGGAGCTTGAGTCGGCGGCAGACATCGAGAATGGCGGCCGATTCGGTGGCAGAGACCGACGCAAGGCGCTCGTGATCGAAAGGCATGGGAATCGGGAGCGGGACCGGGAGCGGGAGCGGGAGCGGGTCGGATCCGAAGCCCCAACATCGCGCTCCAATCGCCACCAGCGTGAGGGGGGAGAAAGCCCGCCGATCGGGTCTGCCGCCGCCAGCAATCAGCGGCGCGGGTTCAGCTCGTAGATGATGAGCGGACCGTTGCGCATGCGCTCCTGCAGGGCGAGGGGAAAGACGACCGTCGACGGCGCGACGAGCCACGATGCGTTCTCGGCACGCAGGCGCACCACGGCGTTCCACGGATCGCGTAGCAGCGTGGTGTTGCTTTTCCAGCGCGGGTCCTGCGAATCGACGGCGACGTCGAGCGGACGACCAAAAGCCGCCATGATCGCGAAATATCCGTAGTCGTTCGTGGCAGCGAAGACGCGCTCGCCATGTGCAACGAGGGCACGAAGCTGGAGCCCGACCCGCTCTTCATTTTCTCGGCGGATGCCCCGATCGGCGAACGTGTTCTCGTAGTCGAAGAGGAGAAGGACCGCCACCGGCAGGGCCAGCCACGCTTGCGGACGTTCGAAAGAGGCGAGGTCGACCACCGCCAGCGTGGCCAAGAGCCAAACCAAAAGGAGCGCCCGTTCGGGGTGATGCGTCGGTGTACCGCCCACGATCTGGCCGGCGAGAAGAAACGCGAGGAGCAGCGCGGCGCTGGCGCCCCATGCTGCGAACCGCGCCAGGGTGCGCCGCGCGGCTTCGCGATCGCGCAAGCGAAGGAGCACCGCCGTGAGCAGTGCCAGGGCCAGCATCACCGCCGGGCTCCCTCCGAAGAGCGCCACCACGAAGGTCCACGGTCCGCCCCCTTGCATCGGCCCGAGCGCCGCTCGGTAGCTCGACACCCTGCGAACGAAGGAGAACGCGTCCCCGTGCGCGAGCTGGTTGTGCAGCATCCACAGGGCCGGGCCCAGCAGCGGGAGGGCGGCCAGGGCGGCTCGCGTCCACGGCCGATCGCCGCGCTGGCGCCGCCAAACGACGAACGCGAGGATGGCCGCGACCGGCCACGCTTCATAGCGCGACAGCGTGGCCGCGAGCATGGCCGCCCCTGCCCAGAGCAGCGCTCGGCGGGGCGCCGTGTCGCGCGGCGGAGCGGTGACCGTCACGATCGCAAAGACGGCGAGCGCCGCCGAGGGGAACTCGGGGACGGTCACGCTGCCGAGGAGCGCCGCTGCCGGCGTGAGCGTCGCCAGGGCCGCCGCGAGGAAGGCGCGTCGCGGAGAGAGCCCCCAGCTGCGACCCGCCGCGAAAAGAAGCCACGTTGCGCCGACCGCCAGCACGGCGGTGACGAGCCGCGCCACCTCGAGCGACGAATCGAGCACCTTCATCGCCGCGCCCATCACCCAAAACGGGAACGGCAGCCAGCTCGTTCCGCTCGGATCCAGGCGCGGCGCCGCGGCAAATCGCTGCGCGATCGTCACCCGCGCGTAGTCGTCATCGGAGAGTGCGACCACGCCGTACATGCCCACGCCGGCACTGACGGCGAGCCGCAGGAGCGCGAGCCACATCATGTCGCGCCAGGGCACCTTTTCAGCAGCCTGAGCGGGTGCTCGCGTCATTTGACCCATCGCGTCGTAGGACATTGCTTGCAGAAGTGGCCTCGAGGCGACACCCTTGGGCCTCCCTGGTTGGGGCGCCCGACAGATGACTCTACCCCGAGACTCGCACGACTGCGCGCCCCGCGAAGGGAGCGGAGGGACAGGCTGATGGCGGCCTTCGTTTTGCCGTTCGAAAAGCACGTGGTCGCTTTGGTCGATCGCGTGAGGCAGCTGCGCAAGCTGGCCGCGACCGACGCCAAGTTCGCACCCGAACTGCAGCAGCTCGAGGAGAAAGCGGGGCGGCTCGCGCGCGAGCTCTTCGCCGACCTCACGCCGATGCAAAAGGTGATGATCTCGCGGCACCCCAACCGCCCCTACACGCTCGACTACGTGCAGCGGCTCTTCACCGATTGGATCGAGTTGCACGGCGACCGTCGCTTCGCGGAAGACCCCTCGGTGGTGGCCGGACTGGCGCGCTTTCGCGGCCGGAGCGTCGTCGCGGTGGGGCACCAAAAAGGGCGGGGCACCAAGGAGAACGTGATGCGCAACTTCGGCATGCCCAAGCCGGAGGGGTACCGCAAGGCGATTCGCATGTACGAGCTCGCCGATCGCTTCGGGCTGCCCGTGTTCACCTTCATCGACACGCCGGGGGCCTACCCGGGCGTCGGCGCCGAAGAGCGAGGCCAGTCGGAGGCCATCGGTGCCGCGCTGGCGGCCATGGCCCGCGTCACGGTTCCCATCGTCTCGGTGATCATCGGCGAAGGGATGTCGGGAGGCGCGCTGGCGCTCGGCGTCGCCAACCGTGTGCTCGTGCTCGAATTCGGGTGCTACTCGGTCATTTCGCCGGAAGGGTGCGCCGGGATTCTCTGGAAGGACAAATCACGTGCGTCCGACGCCGCCGATCAGCTCAAGATGACGGCGCCCGATCTCTTGCGTCTCGGTGTCGTCGACGCCATCGTCGACGAGCCCGCGGGCGGCGCGCATCGCGACCACGACGAAGCCGCGCGCCACCTCGAGATCGCCCTGCACGAAACACTGACCTCGCTCGATGGGCTCAGTCCCGCCGAGCTCGTCGAAGACCGTTACCAGCGTTTTCGCAAGCTGGGGTCCGTCGTCTGAGGTAAACGACGCGGACCAACCTTGGCCTCTCCGCTGCTTCGCAACATCGGCATGGTGGTGACGAGCGCGCTCGCGGCGACCACCATTCTCTACGTTCAATCGCGTTTCAACGCCGCCGACGAGCACAGCGCACTCGCCGTCGTGCAAACCTACCGCGCGCACTCGGGGCGCTCACTGCCCGAAGTCATCGGCGAGGAGCGGCCGGGCGCGCCGGCGCCAGAGTGGTCCACGGCCACTGAATCGTCATGCATGCAGCACGAACGGGTGCGCGCCGAAGTCACGACCGACGCCGGCATCGTGACCTACGACTTCATGGTCGACATCAACGGGCCGTCGATTCATCCGGGCAACGAGAACGGCAAGCGAGCGCTGGAAGCACTGGGTCCCTAGCCCGCGAAACGTCCAGGCACCTGAACGCCAGGGGATGATTCGGCACCGTGCTTGACCCGCGATTGGCTGGAGTCTAGTTATACGCTCCTTCTAAAGGAGCACGAGAATGGCCACCAAGATCGGCATCAATGGTTTCGGGCGTATCGGTCGCTGCATCATGCGCGCGATCGTGGAGCGCAAGATCAACGACATCGAAGTCGTCGCCATCAACGACCTCACCGACCCCAAGACGCTGGCCCACCTGTTCAAGTACGACAGCGTGCACCGCACCTTCCGCGCCGCCGAGGTCGCGGCCAAGGAAGGAGCGATTTCGGTGGGCGGCAAGGACATCCAGGTCCTCGCCATCAAAGACCCCAAAGAGCTTCCCTGGAAGTCGCTCGGCGTCGACATCGCCCTGGAATGCACGGGGCTCTTCACCGACAAAGAGAAGGCGCACGCTCACATCGACGCCGGCGCCAAGAAAGTCATCATCAGCGCCCCCGCCAAAGGTCAGGACGCGACGCTCGTTCTCGGCGTCAACGACAACGTCTACGACCCGAAGAAGCACCACATCGTCTCCAACGGCTCGTGCACCACCAATTGTCTCGCACCCGTCGCCAAGGTGCTGCTCGACAATTTCGGCATCAAGCGCGGCCTCATGACGACGATCCATTCCTACACCAACGACCAGCCCATCCTCGACATCCCCCATCGCAAAGGCGATTTGCGCCGCTCGCGCGCCGCGGCCGTCAGCATGATCCCGAGCACGACCGGCGCCGCCAAGGCGCTCGCCGAAGTCATTCCCGAGCTCAAGGGTAAATTCGACGGCGGCGCGGTGCGCGTCCCCACCATGGACGTCTCGCTCGTCGACCTCACCGTCGAAACGGAGAAACCCGTCACCAAGGACACCATCCACGCCGCCATGAAGAAGGCGTCGGAGTCGGGTCCCATGAAGGGCATCCTCTATTACACCGACGAGCAGCTCGTCTCGAGCGACTACATCGGACACCCCGGCTCGTCGATCTTCGACGCCACCATGACCGCCGTCCTCGGCGACACCTTCACCAAGGTCTTCAGCTGGTACGACAACGAGTGGGGCTTCGCCAACCGCATGGCCGACCTCACCGTCCTCATGGCCAAAAAAGGCTTCTAGAACGGCATAGCGCCGCTTCTTGGGTTGACAGGGAGCCGGGGAGATCTCCCCCTCCCCGCCTCCCTGTAAAAAAATCTGAAGGTTTTATCCCGCTGTGTTTCGCGAGGAGTGTTTTCAATGGGCTTGCTCGACGGCATCAAGACGATTCGCGATTTGAAGCTCGATAGCCGGCGGGCGTTCATTCGCGTCGACTTCAACGTGCCGCTCGACGGCACGAAGGTGACCGACGACACGCGCATCCGCGAAGCGATGCCCACCATCAAGTTCGCACTCGAGGCGGGGGCGCGCGTCGTCCTCGCCTCCCACCTCGGGCGGCCCAAGCCGGGCAAGACCGAGGGGCTCAGCCTGGAGCCCGCCGGTCAGCGTCTCTCCGAGCTCGCCGGCACCGAGGTGCACCTGCCCGAGGACTGCATCGGCGACGCTGCCAAAAAAGTCGTCAAAGACCTGCGCCCCGGCCAGATCTGCCTCCTCGAGAACCTCCGTTTTCATCCGGAGGAGGAAAAAGACGACGAGGGCTTCGCGCGGCAGCTCGCCGAGCTCTGTGACGTCTACATCGACGACGCGTTCGGCGCCTGCCACCGCGCGCACGCCTCGGTGCACGCCTTGCCGCGCCTCATGCGCGAGCGCGGCTGCGGCTTTTTGATCGAGAAGGAAATCAGCGCCCTCGGCCGTCTCGTCACCGATCCCGGCAAACCGTACGTCGCCGTCCTCGGCGGCGCGAAAGTCTCCGACAAGATCGACGTGGTGGAAGCGCTCCTCGCGCGCGTCGACGCGCTCTGCATCGGCGGCGCGATGGCCAACACGTTCCTCGCCGCGCGCGGCGTCGACGTGAAGGCGTCGCGTATCGAAAAGGACAAGCTCCCCCTCGCGCGCACGCTCCTCGACAAGGCGCGCGCGCAAAAGGTCGCCGTCTTGCTGCCGGAAGACGTCGTCGTGGCATCCTCGCTCGACGCCACCTCCGGGCAGACGGTCGACGTCGCGTCGATCCCGGCCGGCATGATGGCGCTCGATATCGGGCCCAAGAGCGTGAAGCTCTTCTCCGACAAGTTCCCGTCGGCCGAGACCATCTTCTGGAACGGCCCCATGGGGCTCTTCGAGAAAGCGCCCTTTGCGAGCGGCACCATGAACGTCGCGCGCGCCATGGCTGCCGCCCCCGGCTTCACCGTCGTCGGCGGCGGCGACAGCGCGGCCGCCGTGGCCCAGGCGGGCCCCGAAATTGCCGGCAAGTTCAAGCACATCTCCACGGGCGGGGGCGCCTCGCTCGAGCTGCTGGAGGGCAAAAAGCTCCCTGGAATCGAAGTGCTGCGTACGAGCGACGGCGCCGCTTAGGTGTCCTGAAAAGACCTTCATTAAGCGCCGGGGCGATCTCAATCGCCGCGCCCGTCCAGTTGTACCTATTGACGCCTTTTTGAGACCAGACCAGACTTGGTTTAATGAAGCTCGTCAACATCCAGGCCGCCAAGACTCACCTCTCGCGCCTCGTCGAGGAAGCAGCTGCCGGAGAGGAGATCGTGATCGCCAAGGCCGGCCGGCCGTACGTGAAGCTCATTCCGTGCACGCCGTTGGCCACGCCGCGGACGCTCGGCGGATGGGAAGGCGTGCTGCAGATGGACGCCGGCTTCGACGGTGTCGACGCGGACGTCATCCAGCTCTTCGATGGCGCGGGCGTTCCCACGCCGCGCCGCGCTCCACGCAAACCGAAGCGATGAGCCTTCTCCTCGACACCCAGGTCTTACTCTGGTGTCTCGGGTCGCCCGACCGACTGAAGCGCGAGACGCGCAAAAAGATCGAAGCACCCGACACGGTCGTTTTCGTGAGCGCGGCTTCGGCCTGGGAAATCGAGATGAAACGTGCGCTCGGCAAGCTGAAGGTCCCGGCCGGTCTCGAAGAGCAGCTGCAGGAAAAGCGCTTCACCGAGCTCCCCGTGCGCGTGCGTCACGTCCGCGCCCTCCGATCGCTGCCGCATCTGCACCGCGATCCGTTCGATCGCATGCTGGTCGCGCAGGCCGTCGCCGACAACCTCGTGCTCGTCACCGCCGACGCCAAGGTCCGCGCGTACCCCGCGCGGACGCTTCCGGCGTAGCGCCTGACGCGATCCACGCACATCGCCCTCGCCGACCTACGGCTCGACTCGCTCGACGTCATTCACGCAGGCGAGCACACCTGCCCAATCGGCAAGAAAGTGAGAGCCCTCTCGTGCGCCCATCTCCTGAAGGAACTGGCGCCTCTCCACGCCGTGGTTGCGCCGCGCCGAAAAAAGCGCGAAGAAGGTGCGCCCACTTCGACGGAGGAACCATGAACCGCGCACGACGCCCGCTCATTGCCGGCAACTGGAAGATGAACCATGGCGGCGCATCGGCGTGTACCCTCGCCGCCGACATCGCCAAGAAGACGGCCTCGTACGACAAGGTCGACGTCCTCGTCGCACCCCCGTTCACCGCGCTCGCCGCGGTCGCCCACGAGCTGGAAAAGACGCGCATCGCCGTCAGCGCGCAGAACCTTCACCCCAAGGACAGCGGTGCCTTCACCGGTGAAGTGAGCGCCCCCATGCTCCTCGAAGCGGGCGCCAAGTGGGTCATCATCGGGCATAGCGAACGCCGGCAATTCTTCGGTGAAACCGATGCCTCGGTCGCCGAAAAGGTCGCCGCCGCGCTGGCCAAAGGGTTGCGCCCCATTGCCTGCGTCGGCGAAACGCTCGCCGAACGCGAAGCGGGGGACACCCTCACCGTCGTCTCGCGGCAGATCGACGCTTTCGCGAAGACCCTGGCCGCCCAGACGGGCGTCAGCGTCATTGCCTACGAACCGGTGTGGGCCATCGGCACCGGCAAAGTGGCCGGCCCCGAACAAGCCCAGGAAGTCCACGCCGCCATCCGCGCCCAGATCGCCAAGCTCAGCCGAGACTTCGCCGAAAAAACGCTGATTCTATACGGCGGCAGCGTCAAAGGGTCGAACGCCGCGGGCCTGCTCGCGTGCACGGACGTCGACGGCGCGCTGGTCGGAGGAGCATCGCTCGACGCCGCGGATTTCGCGGCCATTGCGGGGGCCGCGCAGGCGCTTGCCATCAAGGGGTGAGCGACCGCTCGATCTGCCTCGTCATGACCCCGCCAGAATGTCACAAAGTACGCGCCAAAACAGGCGTTTCGGGCAGCGGAAAGCCCCACCCTTCCCTCCGGTCGCGCCTTGGAGCGGCGCTCCCGTCAAAAGTAGGCTAAGAAGCCGACCGAGAGCCGCGCCATGACCACCCTGCTCAGCATCGTGCACGTCTTCGTCTGCATGTTTCTCATCCTCGTCGTGCTCCTCCAGCAAGGGCGCGGCGGCGGCCTCGGCAGCGCCTTCGGCGGCGCCAGCCAGCAGGTATTCGGCGGCCGCGGCGCGGGGAATTTCATGACCCGCGTCACGTGGGGATGCGCGATGGTGTTTATTCTGACCAGCGTGAGCCTCGCGTACATTGCGAGCTCGGGTGACCGCAGCTTGAAGGCGCGCCAGGGCGAGACAACGGGGTCGAAGCCCTAAGTCTCCGGCACTGCCGCACTGCCGCGATCCGATGACCTAGTTCCGCTGGTGGACAGGTGTCAGGCACTGCCGGAATGCGCCCGGCGACCGTGCTAGCCTTGCTGCATTGGCGCGTCGGTCTTCGAACGCAGGCGGGATTCGATCGGCATGGGTCGGCGGGGTCGTGTCTTCCCATGCCGAGCTCGACGCGGCCGATCGAGCGTTCTGGAAGGACGCGGGCGCCGCAGCTCGCCTCAAGGCGTCGATCCTCCTCGCGCTGGAATCCTGGAGCCTCGCGAATCCTCATGCACCTGCCCCCCGACTTGATCGAGCTGTTTTTGGCACTCGACGGCGCCGGCGTACGCTATCTGCTGGTGGGGGGGCACGCGGTGGCGGTGCACGGGCGACCAAGGTCGACGAAGGACGTCGACCTCTGGCTGGATCCAAGCGCCGCTAATATCGCAAAAGCCTGCGTCGCGCTCGCCGTCGTGGGCTCGACGCGTCACCGTAGAGTTTGGAGGGGTCAAGGTACCTGTCATCGGTAAGACGGACCTTATACGCAACAAGCAGACGGTCGGACGCCCACAGGACCGACGCGACGTCCGAAGTCTTGGTCGTGAAAACGTCGCTTCCTCCCAATCGACTCACCGTGCGAAGCGGCGTCGCAAGAAATAGCAGGCGTATCCGCGATGCGACCGGGATCTACCGTGCGTTCTACGTATCTTATGTCGCAGACGCGATCCTTGTCTTTCATGCTTCATGAAGAAGACGCAGAAAACACCGACCCAAGAGCTCGCTCAGGGCAGGCGACGGCTCAAGGAGATGTTGCGATGAAGAAGACGAAACCCATTGTCGCAAAAAACGCTGCGGAGCTCGCTGAGGTGCTTGGACTCGATCGAGCGGACGGCATCGAGTTTGCCGTCCGAAGCGCTCTGAACACCAAGATTATCGTGAATCGCTGCCGACGATCTCGTGCGCGCGCTGCCAACGGGCCTCGTCGCGGACCAACCAAGCGCGTTCCTCGGGTGTCAGGCTCTGCTCGGTCATTCCACAGTCACCCTATCACGAGGATGTCGAGGTTCCATTCACGCCGGATGTGCGCGCCTCACCTTGAGGGTGCTGGCCGTCGGTACCGCCGCAACGCCGCACGCGACGCATCATCGGGATGGGGCCATTCGCGTCCGGACAGCGGTGCGTCGAAGCCGTGCATACGGTGGAAGGCGCGCTGGTCACGTGCTCATGAGGGGGAGCGGTCGGAACCCTCGTTTCAAGACCTGCTAGGCGTTCGGCGGCCCGAATGATACGCATCGCGCGTGGTCCGGCGTCTCCGACAGCTTTATCGACTCCTCAGCGGTCGCGCCCGAATCGGGCTCGCCCTCACGGCCGTCTTGCTCGTCGCCGAACGACTCCTCCTCGCGGCAGGCGCGTTCGGCCTCGCCGGCCGCCTCTCGGTGACATGGGCTGCGTCCGCCGGTGTCGTCGTGCTCTGGGCGCTGCGCGGATTCGTGCGCCAGGGCGTCGTCAAAGAGACGCGCGAAAAGCTGACCATGCTCATCGCCGAGGCGGCGCTCGAGCACGGCGCGGACGGCGCCTTTTTACCGGGTGAAGAAGCCGACGCCGCCGTTTTCGAGGGCCGCAACGCCGCCGAGCAGGTGATCGTGCGGCACCTGCCGCCCCTCGTCGCAGAGCCGATCGCGGCCGTCGTGCTTTTGATCGTCGTGAAACCGGCGGGCGTCCCGGTGCTCGCGGGCATGGGGGCCGTCGCGGTGGCGGCGGTTCTGCTCGCATTGCTTCGCAATGCCACGGTGGCGCGGCAGCGCGGGGCGTGGCGGAAATACATGGATGTCGCGCGGGACACGCTGACGAGCGTTCGCGCTGCGCCCGAGCTCATCGCCAGTGGGCATGAGGGGGCGTATTTGGAGCGGCTGCGAAAGTCCGTCGGCGAGTGGACGGAGAGCGCTGCGCGTGCGGAACGCAATGCGGCGGTTTTTCAGCGCATACCGTTTGCGGCGGTGGTCGTTGTTGCGGTGGTGCTCATCGTGCAGACGCAGAGTCTCGAGCTCGGTCAGTTGATACGGCTCGGGGTTTTCTTTCCGCCCATTGCGGGGTTGATGCGCACGGTGTTCGAGCTCGTGCGAACCGCGCCGCGGATTCAGACGCTGGGGCCGGCGCTCGACGCGCACGGGCGTGGTGCGCACGAGAAGACGAAAAGTACGGCGTCTCGCAAGCCCCCACCGGAGCTACCGTGCGAGATTCGGTTCGAAGCGGTGAGCTTCGCCTATGACAACGTGCCCGTGCTGAAGAACGTGTCGTTCGTGTGGAAACCGGGTGAGGTGTTGGGCATCAAGGGGCCGAACGGATCGGGGAAGAGTACCTTGCTCAGGTTGATGTTGGGGTTGCTCGAGCCGACGGAGGGACGGATTCTGGTGGGGGGTATCGATCTGCGGGAGATTGACTTGCCGGCGTGGAGGAGGGGGATCGCGTATTTGCCGCAGAGGCCGTACGTGCCGGAAAGGGCGACGGTGATTGAGGCGATGAGGTTGACGGCGCCGATCTCGGAGGCGCAGGCCCGCGGCTCGCTCGAGCGGATGGGTGCGTGGGAACGGGTCGATCGCGGCGCAAAGAGAGGAACCAACCCTCTTGAGATGCCGATGGATGCGCTATCGGTGGGCGTGCGCCAGCAGGTAATGCTGGCGCAGCGATTGGCCCGGCAGGTGATCGTCGTCCTCTTGGACGAACCTGATGAGAATCTAGACCGCGAGGCAAGGGAGCAGCTGAAGTCGCTCGCGCGCGATAACGAGGCACGCCAAGGGGTCATGATAGCTACTCACGAGGAGGCCATACTGGTCGCGACGGACGCATGCATCGCCTTGGCCTGACGGCTCTATCCTTCAATCGGCGCACGCGGTGGCTGCCGGTTTATCTTTTGGACCTCACGTCTGGCGCCGGCGAACGAGGCGCCGTAAACTGGCCGCCTCGTCCCCCCAACCATCGCATCACCCTGATCGGATCATGAATAAGTCAAACCGCCGCGGAGGAACCCTCACTGAGTTCTGGGCGATCCCAGAGAGTCAACGGTTCCATGAGTTCGTCGGTGGCGAGCTCATCGAAAAGGCGGCCCCGAGTGGCGAGCACGGTGACGCCCAGGCCGGCGTCGTGAGCGCTGTTCGCCCGCCTTTTCAGCGAAGGCTCGGCGGCGGGGGACCGGGAGGGTGGTGGATCGCAACCGAGGTGGAGGTTTTGCTCGACAAGAGTGATGTGGTGCGGCCCGACGTCGTCGGCTGGCGGCGCCAATCCTCCCCCGAGCGGCCAACGGGTACTCCCGTCCGACAGCGGCCAGATTGGATTTGCGAGATCGTTTCTCCTTCCGACGCGAAGGACGACACCGTCGAGAAGCTGAGGCTTTACCATCGTGCTGCCACGACGCACCATTGGATCGTCGACCTGCGTGACGCGACGGTGACCGTGATGCGGTGGAGCGCCGACGGCTACGTGACGCTCCAGCGAGCCGAGCGCGGAGAGATCATTCGGGCCGAGCCGTTCGAGGCCATCGAGATCGCGGTCGGCACGCTCTTCGGTGATGATCCGCCGGAACCGGGCCAGCGCTAGCTCGTTCCTTGACGCTGCGCACCCTCCACCATCTCGGCCAGCATCTTGACGCCGATGGCCTCGACCTTGCGCCCGAGCGCGTATCGTTCGTTGCCAGCGTAGACGACGAAACGGCGATCGGGCTTCAGATCCTCGCATGCGAGGTAGAAGCCTTTCGCCGGAGGCGTCGCGAGGCCGCGCTTGATCTCGATCGCCCAGCCGCCACGCTTGGGTAGGTCGAGCACGAGGTCGATCTCCGCGCCCGCCGCGCTTCGATAGAAGCTCGCTTGGGTTCGGGAGGGCGCGACACCGAGCAGGTTCTCGATAACCAGGCCTTCCCAGCTCGCACCCACGACGGGATGCCCGGCGAGCTCGTTGTGGTCTTCGATGCCGAGTAAGGCGTGCACCATACCTGTCCGGGAACCCGCCTCGTACCCAGAACTTCGTCAAGGCCGTTTCATCCGTGACGACTTCCAGTACATCGAATGGACCCATCTCCACATAGGCGATCCGCCCGCGAGACTCTCGCCCGATTGGCGGAGCAAATCGATCGAGGCCGAGCCGAGGATAAGGAACCGTCCGTGGCGCCGCCCGCGACGCCTCCCCTGATCGATGAGACCGCGCAGGGTCTGGAAAAGCTCGGGGGCTCGATGAATCTCGTCGAGGATGACCAGGCGATCCTCATAGCTGCGCAAGAACAGCGATGCGTCGCTCAGTTTGGCGCGGTCCTCACGCGCTTCAAGGTCGAGATAGAGCGCCTGAGACTGGCCGGCGATCTCGAGCGCGAGCGTCGTTTTGCCCACCTGACGCGGCCCCAGCAGCGCCACGGCTGCCTGCCGGTCGAGCGCATCTCGAACCGTCTGAAGGGCGCGGCGCGGGACCATCGTCCATGCAAATTAAACGTATCAAATTCGATTTGCACGGTAGCATCCGATGGCCACGATCGCATCGAAGTGGTTCGAAAGAGGGCCTCAACGCAGAGGAGGAACGGCTGCCGAGGATCCCAGAGACACGATGCGCTCGGCGCCCGCGCGGCGCACGCACCGCGATCCCCGCCGCCTTCAAGTAGGTGCTCGCCGTCTCGCGCCGAACGCCCGTCGCTTGCTCTATGCGTCGCAGCGCCCAGCCAAGGCGTCCAAGCGCCAAGATCTCCTGCTTTTTCTCTTCGTTCAAGACGTTGCTCATCTCGGGCTGGGGGACCACGGTCCCGCCGCCCTCGTCAACGTCCTGCGCGTCCTACGTCTGGCCGGTTTTCAGGCGCTCACAACTGGCCGGTTTTGGCCGCTCACTGAGGCCCCCGGCGGTCCATGGGGTTCTGTGTGACGACGACACCGACGCGGAAGGCGCGGGCTGGTTTCATGAGCGCGACGAGCGGGCGGTGGCAAAAGCGCAAAAGCTAGCGGTACCGGGGTTGGGCGGTTGGGCGAAGAGGAGGCACGGAAGGCCTTGGAGGAGACGGTGGATTGATAGCGAATGAGCAAGGCGAGCGACCGCGGCCCGCGCGCTGTCGCGGCGGTCTAGTTGTAGCCACTCACCACGATGGTCTACTCGCGGCCGCGCACAGGGTCGTGGCTCTTGCGAAAGGTTAATTCGATGCCCCAACCGTCCGGTGCCGACGATACGCGCAAAGTCGGCACCTCAACCTCTAGCGCCCGTCATTGCCCCTGGGCATCGGGAGTAGGCTCCTTGGTGTAGAAGGCGC
>Ga0193706_1001042_pt1 | contig 13237 bp, 14 predicted proteins | sample U3c1metaG_FD_160130 | JGI IMG/M metagenome (GOLD analysis project Ga0193706, IMG submission 160130) | Soil microbial communities from a riparian zone of the East river system, Colorado, United States - U3c1 | ecosystem: Environmental > Terrestrial > Soil > Riparian zone | place: USA: East River... | reverse complement strand
GATCGACATCAACCTCAGCAACCCGACGACGGCCACGACGCCGATCAGCACCGGCGGAACCGCGTCGTACACGCGTTACACGGGCCGGCCGTTCACGAACTTCGCGCGCATCATCCTCTTCCAGAGCAGCGCAGACTCCCGCTACAACGGCTACACGGTCGACGTGAACAAGCGCTTCGCGAGCAACTGGCAGGCGCGTCTCGCGTACACGTGGTCGAAGGTCGAGGACAACCGCCCCGACGCGACCGCGGTCGTGCCGGGCGGCTCGGACGATGCGAAGTACATCTCCGACCCGCTGAACATCGATGCCGACTGGACGCCGGGCGATAACGACGTGCGTCATCGCGTGGTCCTCAGCGGCGTGTGGGACCTCGACGGCTACACGAAGTCCACGCAGGGCTGGCAGCAGTGGGTGCTCGGCGGCTGGTCGCTGAGCGGCATCGCCTCCTATCAGACCGGGCAGCCGTACTCGCCGGTCGTGAGCTCGGACCTCAACAACGACGGGAACTCGCGCAACGACCTCGCGCCGGGCTTCAAGCGGAACTCCTTCCGCCTGCCCAGCCAGTTCAGCGTCGACCCGCGCATCACCAAGACGCTCCCGCTGCCGGGCTCCTTCCGCGTGCAGCTCATCGCCGAGGCGTTCAACCTGTTCGACCGCAGCAACGTCAGCTTCGTGCGCAACACGTACTACGGCCTCACCGCCGGCCAGCTCGTCCCGCAGACGAACCCCGCGACAGGCTTCGGCTCCGCGACCACCTCCTCCGGCCCACGCATCATGCAGCTGGCGGGAAAGATCACGTTCTAGTCGCTTCGACGCGCGTACTTCGCGGCCGGACGGGTTTTCCCGTCCGGCCGTTTTGTCTTCAGCTATTCATCAGCCGTTCAGCTATTCAGCTGTTCAGCTGTTCAGCTGTTCAGCTACTTCAGGCGGGCGAGGAATCTGTTGATTCCGGTGCCTATCAGCGCGGCCTGGTGGTCGAGGACGTCGTATGCATCCTGATCCAGAAGGCCGAGGCGAAGGGCGATCTCGGCTTGAGTGAGCAGCTCGAAGAGCGAGCCGCGCGCGATTCCCAGATACTGACGCAACTCTCTCGCTGAAAGGCGGCCCTTCCCTTCTGCGATATTGCTCGGCACGGATAGCGAACAGCGCTGCATCTGCTCGACGAGAACGCGTCGTTGGCTCTAAGGAAACTCATCGGTCAGCTTGATCACGCGCACCGCGAGATCGACGGCGCTCCGCCACACAAAGAGGTCTCGGTAAGACTGTTTCATCGGGTGTTTGTGGCCGCGAGAAGCTACCAGCGCCGTTCCCGGAAGGGACGGCTCGTGCAGGAGCTCTAGTCTAGCTGAACAGCTGAACAGCTGAATAGCTCAACAGCTGGGCGGGCGGGCGGTCACAGCACATACCTCGACAGATCCTCGTCCTTCACGATGTCCGCGAGCACGCGGTCGACGTAGGACGCGTCGATCGTCACGTTCTGGCCGGACATGTCGCTGGCGTCGAATGAGAGCTCGTCGAGGAGGCGCTCGAGGATGGTGTGCAGGCGGCGGGCGCCGATGTTCTCGGTCTTGTCGTTGACCACCGCGGCGAAGCGCGCGATCTCGTGTACCGCATCGTCGGTGAACGTGAGCGTCACGCCCTCGGTGGCGAGCAGCGCGACGTATTGCGTGGTCAGTGCGTTCTTCGGCTCGCGGAGGATCCGCTCGAAGTCGTTCTCGGTCAGCGACTCCAGCTCGACGCGGATCGGGAAGCGGCCCTGCAGTTCAGGGATCAGGTCTGACGGCTTGGAGACGTGGAACGCGCCGGCGGCGATGAAGAGGATGTGATCCGTCTTCACCATCCCGTACTTCGTATTCACGGTGGTCCCTTCGACGATCGGCAGCAGATCGCGCTGCACGCCTTCGCGCGAGACGTCGGGTCCGCCCGACGCGTGCTGGCGCCCGGCGATCTTGTCGATCTCGTCGAGGAAGACGATGCCGCTCTGCTCGACGCGGTCGATGGCCTCGCGCGCGACGTTCTGCTGGTCGACGAGTTTCTCAGCCTCTTCCTGCACGATGATCTCGCGGGCGTCGCCGAGGCGCATCTTCTTGCGCTTGGAGCGCCCGCCGAAGAGGCCGGGCATCATGTCCTTCACGTTCACACCCATCTCTTCGACGCCCTGCGGAGTGAAGATCTCGAAGGACGGAAAGCCCTGCTCCTTCACCTCCAGCTCGATCTCGCGCTCGTCGAGCTTTCCCTCGTCGAGCCAGCGCGCCAGCTTGTCGCGCGTATCCGCCGAAGAGTCCTCGGCTTCGGGAGTGGCGACGAATGCCGGGCGGGCGCGCGGTGGGCGGGAGTCGGGCAGCAGGATGTCGAGCAGCCTTTCACGCGCGTTGCGCTCGGCGGCGTCGCGCACCTGCCGGTTCTTCTCGTCTTTCACGAGCTTCACGCCGATCTCCGTGAGATCGCGCACGATCGACTCCACGTCGCGTCCCACGTAGCCCACTTCGGTGAACTTCGACGCCTCGATCTTGAGGAATGGTGAATGCGTGAGGCGCGCGAGGCGGCGGGCGATCTCGGTCTTGCCGACGCCCGTCGGCCCGATCATGACGATGTTCTTCGGCGCCACCTCGTCGCGCAGCTCCGGTGGGAGCTGCTGGCGCCGCCAGCGGTTGCGCAGCGCGATCGCGACGGCGCGCTTGGCCGCGCGCTGCCCGACGATGTACTTGTCGAGCTCGCGCACGATCTCCTTCGGCGTGAGCCGTTCCGCGTTTACGAGAAAATCATCAGCCTGGGCGGGAAGGTGAATGACCATTGTCAGAGCGTTTCCACGGTGATGTTGTCGTTCGTATAGATGCAGATCTCCGCGGCGACGCGCAGCGACTCCTCGGCCACTGCGGCCGCCGTGAGCTGCGTGTGCTTCATCAGCGCGCGTGCGGCCGCCAGCGCGAACGGTCCGCCCGAGCCAATGGCGAGGATTCCGTCGTCGGGTTGAATCAGGTCGCCGGTTCCGGAGATGAGGTAGGCGCGCTCGTTGTTCGCGACGATCAGCATGGCCTGCAGCTGACGGAGGTACTTGTCCATGCGCCAGTCCTTCGCCAGCTCGACGACGGCGCGCTCCATGTTGCCGCGGTACTCCTCGAGCTTGGCCTCGAAGCGGGAGAAGAGCGCGAATGCGTCGGCCGCAGAACCGGCGAAACCGGCGAGGATCTTGTCGTGATACAGGCGGCGGACCTTCGCCGCCCCGTGCTTCATGACCGTGTTGCCGACCGTCACCTGACCGTCGCCGGCCATGGCCACCTGGCCATCGCGGCGCACGCAGACGACGGTCGTGGCGCGAATGACCATGTCTTCCATAGCGGCAGGCGATCGTATCACCGGAACTCGGCGGGCACCGGCGCCTGGATCTCCCCGCCGAAGTACGAATGGCTGATCTTCCAGGCGTGCAGCAGCATGCGCGGCGCAGGCATCGTGGACCCGTAGCGGCGGTCGCCCACCACGGGATGCTCGATCGACTTGAGGTGGACGCGGATCTGATGCGTGCGGCCGGTAAGGATGTCGGCCTCGATGACGGTCATGCCGTCGAGCTGCCGGACGGGACGGACGATCGTGTGCGCGTCTTTCCCGCCGATGGGCGACTCGATCGTGAGCTCGCGCTCGATCGACCCTTCGGCGACGGCCAGGTACGTCTTGGAAATCGCCCGCGATACGAAAAGTGCCGAAAGGTCCGCGGCAGCGCGGCGCGTCTTTGCGAACACAACGACACCCGTGGTCTGCGTGTCGATGCGATGGACGAGAAAGATCGTGCGATAGCGCAACCGCAGCAGCTCCTCGAGCGATCGGCGCGCGCGATCGCGCGGCGGCTGCGTGGGCATGCCGGCCGGCTTGTCGACCGCGACCCAGTCCGCTGTCTCGCGGAGGATCGCGAGCTCGGGCAATTCCCCGGCGATTGCGATCCGGTCCCGCTCGCTGACTTCACGTGATGCCTGTGCGACGGGCCGATCGTTGACGAGCACGCGTTTCGCGCCGATCAGCTCGCGCGCCTTACGGCGGGAGACCTCGGGGTATCGCGCGGCGATGGCCTGGTCGAGTCGCATCGGGCGAATAGTCGCACAAGCCTAAAAAAAGGGCGCGGCAGAAGCCGCGCCCTTCGTGGACCGCTGGAATGAAAGCCTACTTCCGCGCCATCCGCTCCACTTTCGGCGGTGCGGCGGACTCGCCGCCTTCGATCAGCGTGAGCTCGGGGGCATTGCCGCCGATGCCGAGGACGGTGCGGACCTTCTTCTCGATCTCGGCGGAGAGATCGGTGTTCTCCTTGATGAACTGCTTGGCGTTCTCGCGGCCCTGGCCGAGGCGGACGTCGCCGTAGGAGAACCACGAGCCGGACTTCTCGATGATCTTGTGCTCGATGCCGATGTCGAGAAGCTCGCCGGTCTTGGAGATGCCCTCGCCGTAGCCGACGTCGAACTCCGCATGGCGGAACGGTGCGGCGACCTTGTTCTTCACGACCTTCACCTTCACGCGCGAGCCAACCACTTCCTCACCTTCCTTGATCTGGTTGGTGCGGCGGATGTCGAGGCGCACGGACGAGTAGAACTTGAGAGCGCGGCCGCCGGTGGTGGTCTCGGGGTTGCCGAACATCACGCCGATCTTCTCGCGGATTTGGTTGATGAAAACCATAGACGTTTTTGACTTCGAAAGGATGCCTGTTAATTTGCGCATCGCCTGCGACATCAATCGTGCCTGTAAACCCACATGAGAATCGCCCATCTCGCCTTCGAGCTCGGCGCGGGGCACGAGAGCGGCCACGGAGTCGATGACGATCACGTCGATCGCCCCCGACCGCACCAGCACCTCGGCGATCTCCAAAGCCTGCTCGCCGGAGTCGGGCTGCGACACCAGCAGGTTGTCGACATCCACGCCGAGCTTCTTCGCGTACTCGGCGTCGAGCGCGTGCTCGGCGTCGATGAACGCAGCCAGCCCGCCCAGCTTCTGCGCCTCGGCGATGATGTGCAGAGAGAGAGTGGTTTTACCCGAGGACTCGGGTCCGAAGATCTCGATGATCCGGCCGCGCGGCACGCCGCCGACGCCCAGCGCCGCGTCGACGCCGATTGATCCGGTCGAGATCGCACTGATCGGCACGAACTCTTTCGCGCCGAGCCGCATGATCGAGCCTTTGCCGAACTGCCTCTCGATCTGCGAGAGTGCGGTTTCGGCGGCTTTCAGTTTGTCAGCTGGTATGGTGGCCATGAGCCTGCTCCTTCATCGTTTTCCCGTTGTGGTCGCGGCGGAGAAGCACGGGAAGAGGTAGGGTTTGACGGGTCATTCGTGTGGTGCAGCGAGTGTACGACGGCACTATGAGACGCGCAAGAAAACGCCGGAAAGGGCGTATTTTGAGCCGTGAAATCTACAAGATGGAGAATGCGATGAGACTCTCGGCGCTGATGGTGATGCTCTTCACGGCCTGTGCGGGAAGCAAGGCCCCGGTATCGCCGTGGCGCATCGCGCTGACGAGCAGCGGAGGTCTGGCCGGCCGCGGCGCGGGATCCTATTCGATCGATTCCGATGGCAGGATCTCGGTGACCACGATGCAGGGCCGCACGTGCAGCGCCACCGCGACCGCCGCTCAGCTCGAGCGCTTCAACGCCCTCATCGCGGCGGCACGCCTGGACCGGTGGAACGACCGGTACGTCCCCGAGGAGACCTGCTGCGACCGGTTCGAGTACACGATGAGCGTCGATCGCGCCGGGGAGCAGAAGCAGGTGGTCTGGATCGACGATCCGCTGCCGATGCCCGCCGATCTCCAGGCGATCGTCGATGCGATGACCTCGGGTCCGGACAGCCTGCGCGCGCAATCCGTTGAAACGTGTCGCTGATGCATGCGGAGGGTGAGGGGCCTCGGTGGGTTCAGCGATCCGCGCGTCACTCCGCGATCACGCCCAGCGCCGCGCGGATCTTCCTCAGATCCTCGATGAACCGCTCGCGCTCGCGGCGGCGCGCCTCGTCGCCCGGCGCGCGGAGAATCGATGACGGGTGGACGGTGGCTGTCACGTAGTCCGCCAGGTCCGACGGTACGAACCGCGCGCGCTGCACCGAGACACGAAACCGCGGGTTGATGATCGCCTGCGCTGCAGTGGCGCCCAGGCAGACGATCGCGCGAGGCTTGACGACCGCGATCTCGGCGTCGAGCCAGGGCCGGCACGCCGTGATCTCCGCTGCGTTCGGCTTCTTGTGGATGCGCCGCTTGCCGCGCGGCTCCCATTTGAAGTGCTTGACGACGTTGGTCACGTAGACCTTTGCGCGGTCGATGCCCGCCTCTTCGAGCGATCGGTCCAGCAGTGCGCCGGCGGGGCCGACGAACGGCCGGCCGGAGAGATCCTCTTTGTCGCCGGGCTGCTCGCCGACGAACATGATGAGCGACGTCCTGCGGCCTTCGCCGAAGACCGTCTGGGTGCCGAGCTTCCATAGAGGACAGGCCCGGCAGCCGGACGCTGCGTCCATCAGCTTGTTCAGAGTCGGACGCGCCGGGATCAGGTCTGCGGCAGTCTCGATGACCACGGGTTGAGGCGAAGCATGGGGTGTGCCGCCGCCGGACCTACAATCATGTCCATGCTCGACAGGCGTGCGTTCCTGAAGACAGCGGCCCTTCTCCCCGCTGCATGCGTCAGCACGCGACCGCGCGGCGCATGGGTGAACGACATTCACTCGCAGCTCAACCGGACCTGGGTCTCGGCCGTGGAGAAGCCAGGCTCAGTCGCCGCGCTGCGCGACCTCCTGACGAGGACGCGCGGCGAAGTGTGCGTCGCCGGAGGGCGTCACGCGATGGGCGGCCAGCAGTTCGCGGCGAACACGACACTCCTCGACATGAACGGTCTGTCGCACATGCTCGCGATCGACGAGGCGAACGGGATCGTCGACGTCGAGGCCGGCATTCAGTGGCCGGAGCTCGTGACCGCGCTGAGAGATACGAAGTGGGCGATCCGGCAGAAGCAGACCGGCGCCGACCGCCTGTCGATCGGCGGCGCGATGGCCGCCAACGCGCACGGCCGCGGGCTGACCATGAAGCCGTTCGTGGGCGACGTCGAGTCGTTCACGCTGCTCGACGCGAACGGCGACACGCACGAGTGCAGCCGCAGCCGGAACGCGGACCTCTTCGCTCTGGCGATCGGCGGATATGGTCTTTTCGGAGTCATCTCATCTGCGCGGCTCCGGCTCGCACCGCGACAAAAGGTGCAACGCGTCGTAGAGGAGCAGGAGATCGACGGCATCATCCGCGCGTTCGAGCGCCGCATCGACGAAGGGTTTCTCTACGGAGACTTTCAGTTTGCGATCGACGATCGCTCCGAGCTGTTTCTGCGCAAGGGTGTGTTCTCGTGCTACAGGCCCGTGCCGGACGATACGCCGCTGCCCGACGCGCAGGCGGAGCTGAGGCCGGAAGACTGGACCCGCCTCCTCTATCTCGCTCACGCGGACAAGAGTGAGGCCTATCGCCGCTACGCCGGCTATTACCTCTCGACGTCCGGACAGGTGTATTGGTCGGACGAACATCAGCTCAGCTTCTATCCGGACGACTACCATCGCGCGCTCGATGGCCTGCTGCGGAGTGCTGCGGCGACCGAGATGATCACGGAGCTCTACGTGCCGCGCGCGCGTCTCGCCGACTTCATGGCTGCCGCCGCCGGTGCTCTCCGGGAGCGGGCGGCGAGCGTCGTCTACGGAACGGTGCGCATCATCCGCGAAGACGACGAGTCGTACCTGCGCTGGGCGAAGCAGTCGTATGCGTGCGTGATCTTCAACCTGCACGTCGAGCACGGGGCGGCCGGGGAGGCGCGCGCCGCGGACGCGTTTCGTGCCCTGATCGACCTCGCGCTCGCGCGGGACGGCAGCTACTTCCTCACCTATCACCGCTGGGCGCGTCGCGATCAGGTCGAGAGGGCCTATCCGCAGTTCGCGACCTTCCTCGCCGAGAAGCGCAGAAGAGATCCGCGGCGCAGATTCGCCAGTGACTGGCACCGGCATTACGAGGCCATGTTCAGCGCATGAGTGTGCACGAGCCCACGACCCTCCTGACGGACTACCTGCTCTGCGCCGCCGCCGCGATTTTCGCGGCGCGTCTCTGGCGGACTCACAGGATGTGGGCGCTCGCGTTTGCGTTCACCGCCGCCGCCTCTCTGTTCGGCGGCACGTACCACGGCTTCGCGCCGATCCTGGGCGCGCTGACGGAGGTCGTGCTGTGGAAGGCGACCGTGCTCAGCGTAGGACTGGCGAGTTGCTTCCTGCTTGCGGGCGCGAGCCGCCGGCTGGCTGGCTTCGCCGTCGTCAAGTTCGTCGCGTACGCGAGCTGGATGATCACGCACGACGATTTCTCGTGGGTCATCCTCGACTACGGCATCACCCTGCTTCTCGTCGGGATCGCGTTGCGCCGCAACGGGTGGGTGCTGGGGAGCATCGGCGTGTCCGTGCTCGCCGCTCTCGTGCAGCAACAGGGACTGACGCTGCACGCCAACTTCAACCACAACGACCTGTATCACGTCGTTCAGCTCGTGGCGTTGTGGCTTCTCTATCGCGGGGGACTGGTGGCGAGGCAGGCCGGCGTCACGACGTGATCGACAGCCCGACCGAGGAGCCCACCCACGTGTACTGCTTGTTGAAGTCGACGCCGAGCATTTTCCCGCGCGACAGGCGCACCAGGTTCTGAGCGAGGATCGGCTCGGACTCGTCATCCGGACGCAGAAACATCATGCGGATCTCGATCTTCACACCGCCGCCGTCCGCAGCCTCGAGCGCGGGCTCGTACTCGATCTTCTCCTGGATGCACCAGGCGTGGCGCTCGGCATCGGGGATCGCGTCGATGTCGGCGCGCGTCGGGTCGACGTTCACTCCTCCGCCCGCAAACGAGAACAGCGGCTTGAGAACGTAGCGGGAGAGGTCGTCCGGTACCTGCTTCAGGTCCGATACGAACGTGGCCTGCGGCACCGAAGGGTGGCGGAGGAACGGCAGCGAGTACTTCGACCACACCCAGTACCAGTTCGGGTGCGGAGCCCACTCGACGTCGAGGTCGTCGCGATAGTCGAATGGCAACTCGATCCGTTTGCTGATCAACTCGTCGAACACGACGCGGTTGTAGATCCGCCGGATTTCGGTGCCGCCGCGATAGAGCTTGCGTCCACGCCGTGTCAGCGTCGTGGGATCGACGGCATCGACGCCGAAGAGCTGCTTCGTCGCGGCGAAGTCGGGATACGTTTTCTGAGCCGGAGGGTCGATGTCCATCAGGATGACTTCCGCCGGATCATGCAGCCCGACGATCGTGCGCTTCGCGAGGTCGATGAACGCCTCGCGGTCGTAGCCGGAGAACCAGCACGACCACGCCAAATCGAGTCCCTCCATCTGCGCCAGCGCGTCCTTCCACGTATCGCGCTGGATCACCTGCAGCCCGGTGAGCGACGGAAATCCCTGCAGCTCAATGAGCTTCGGCACCAGCTGCCCGTCCTCGCGCACGACCGCAAAGTCGACCTGCGCAAAGCTGGGGAGCCGGTCCATCCCCGGCGTGTTCCAGCGATCGGGGATGGCCGCCTTCATCTGCTCGATGAGCGCCGGATCGGAGATCTGCCTGACGATGGCCGTCGCCGCATCGACCGCTCTCTGTTTGAAGTCGTCCGGGAGAAACACGGGCGACTCCGCCAGCCGGAACGCGAACTGCGACGCGACGCGGCGCGACAGCTCATTCCTGTACCAGTCGTACAGCGCCGGCGTGAACTGCGCGTTGAAGAGTGGACGAAAGCGCGGGTCCATCGGGGGTGAAGCTTAACGTAGTCGGTGGACGGAGGCTTCGCCCGCAGCCCGCGCATCTGTCCTTCCCCCGTGTTCAGCGGTGGTGCTCTCGCGATGCCCGGGATTCGTCGACTTCGTCGCTCGGCGGCCGCGCTATTTCTTCTTCAGCTCGGTCAGCACGAGCTTGGCTACGGCCTTGAGCGTGTCGAAGACTCCGGTGCCGTTCATGGCCACGGCCTCGAACGTCGGCTCGCCTTTGAAGTTGAGCAGGCGGTACATCTCGTCGGCGGGGAGGGCGGTGGGGAGGTCGCGCTTGTTGAACTGCACCGCGTACGGGACGGCCTTGAGGTCGTACCCCTGCTCCTTGAGGTTCTTGTCGAGGTTCGCAAGCGACTCGACGTTCGCCTCCATGCGCGCATCCTGGGAGTCGGCCACGAAGATGACTCCGTCGACGCCCTTGAGAATCAGTTTGCGGGAGGCGTCGTAGAACACCTGGCCGGGCACCGTGTAGAGGTGAAAGCGGGTCTTGAATCCGCGCACCGTGCCCAGGTCGAGCGGCAGGAAGTCGAAGAACAGCGTCCGGTCGGTCTCAGTCGCCAGCGAGATCAGCTTCCCCTTGGCCTGGGGATTGGTCTTGTCGTAGATCCACTGCAGGTTGGTCGTCTTTCCGCACAGTCCGGGACCGTAGTAGACGATCTTGCAGTTGATCTCTCTCGCCGCGTAGTTGATGAACGTCATGTCGGCTATTCGCTGAAGAGGCTGTCGATGTCTTCGTCCGTGATCTCAGCGAACGGCGAGTCGAACCGGTTGGCGTTCGCCCCCCGCTCTTCTTCGGACTTGCGCAGAAGAACCTCGAACGTCTTCTCCAGCTCGCCCGACGCCTTCTTCACGCGCAGACGGACGAGGCCCAGCGAGGACTTCTCGTCGAAGATGACCACCAGGATGACGCGTTGCGCGACCAGCGAGATGTGGATGTTGTCCTTCTCGCCCTCGTGGAAGAGGATCGAGAACTCCTTCTCGCCGATCAGCTTGGCCAGGCCGTCAGTCGCGGCGACGTTGCCCGCGGTCAGCGAGGCCAGAGACGTGGCATCGACGCCCCGCATGTCGCCATGCGTGGCGATCTGCTGGCCGTTCTTGTCGACCAGAAAAACAATTTTCGAGTTGGAGTCGACCTGCAGACGCTGGAGAATATCCTTGATCTGCAGGTACTCCTCCTCGTACATCACGAGATCAGGAGACGCCATTCTTTCTCACTCTGCGTGCCCGTGGACGGGACGCAAATGTATAGCACAGCCGGAGGGAACCGGCCTAGCGATGATTGCATGGAGCCGGGACCAGGGAGTCATCAGATCTCCCGCCTGCCCTCCAGCGCTTTCGACATCGTCACCTGATCCGCGTACTCGAGGTCTCCGCCGACCGGGAGGCCGAATGCGAGGCGGGTCGTGCGCACACCGATGGGGCGGAGCTGCTGGGCGACGTAGAGAGCGGTCGCCTCGCCTTCCACATTCGGGTTCGTCGCGATGATGACTTCGCGCGGGCTGGAGCGCTGCACGCGCTTGACGAGGCCGGCCACGTCGATGTCCTGGGGACCGATACCCCTCAGAGGAGACAGCGCGCCGAGCAGCACGTGGTAGCCGCCCTTGTAGTCGCGCGTCTGCTCGATCGTCTGGATATTGAAGGCCTCTTCGACGACGCAGATCAGCGACGGATCGCGGCGGGCGTCCGAGCAGATCGCGCACGGCTCGACGTCCGTCATGTTGTTGCAGACTGAGCAGCGGAAGATCTTCGCCTTCACGTCCAGGATCGCGTTCGCCAGAGCCTCGGCCTCGGATGCCGGACGCTTCAGCAGCCAGTAGGCGAGGCGCGCGGCCGACTTGCCGCCCACTCCGGGGAGCTTCGTCAGCTCGTTGATGAGGTTTGCGAGAGGAGGAGCCGTCATGGGTTATCAGTTGACTGTTGCCGATTACCAGCTACGAGTTACCAGTTACCAGTTACCAGTTACCAGTTACCAGTTACCAGTTACCAGTTGCCAGGGAACTTTTCGGCAACCGGCAACCGGCAACCGAACTAAGACATCCCGGGGATCTTCATCCCGCCGGTCATCGCACCCATCGAAGACTGCATCTCCTCGTCGACGCGGCGGGAGGCCTCGTTGACCGCGGCCTTCACCAGGTCCTGCAGCATCTCCACGTCCGTGGGATCGACCGCTTCCTTGTCGATCGTGATGGAGATGAGCTCCTTGTTGCCCGACATCTCGGCCTTGACCATGCCGCCGCCGGCGGTGCCTTCGACTTTGATGCCTGCCATCTGGCGCTGCATCTGATCCTGCATCTGCTGCGCCTGCTTCATCAGTTGTTTGATGTTCATCGTTTCTCCTTGACCACCTCGCCGCCGAGGTGTTTGCGGAACGCGCTGAGCACGGGGTCATCGCGAAGTGGTGCGGGCTTGTCTTCAGTGCGGCGGCCGGTGGCCGGCTCCGGTGCGGTAGCGCCGACTCTGGTTTCGACGATCATCTTCTCGCCGAACATCTCGGATGCGATCGCGGCGATGGCTTCCCTGGCGTCGCCCACGCTGTCCGCATGGAACGAGTCCTCGAAGACGAACGTGAGCTTGTTGCCGGTGCGCTCCATGCGAGCCCCGGCGAGGTAGCCGCCTACGAGCGGCCGCTGCTTCTTCACGCGTGTGACGAGATCGTTCGGATCCTCCGACGTCGCCGCGGCCTGCGAGGCAGCGGATTTCACGGCGGCGGGCTCGCGAGGCTCCTGCGCGCTGCGGCCCGAAGGGCCCGTGCTGCGCGATGAGGGTGCTGCCGGGCGCGACGGTGTGGATGTGACCGCCGAAGTGCCTCCGGCGATGACGCTCTCCACGCTCTGGAGCCGCGGGAACGTCGCCGCCTTGAGCAGCGCGATCTCGACGGCGAGGCGCTGATGCTCGGCGCGATTCACCGTCTCGTCGTCGCGCAGGAGCAGGTTCGCGATGCGGAGAAGCTCGGTGTACGAGAACTTTTCGGCGGCGGAGCGGACGGTGGAGAGATCTTCCGGCGAGACGCCCAGCATCGACTCGTTCGCGCCGCCGGCGACCAGCAGGAGGTTCCGCACGAAGTTGAGCATGTCGCGATACAGCATCTTGAAGTCGCGACCGCTGTCCGCTGCTTCCTGCAGCGCCTCGAGCAATGCGCCGTGATCGCCTTCCGCGACGTGCGCGATGATGCGCGCGAAGAACGTCGTCTCAGAGAGCCCGAGGATCGTGGCGACGTCGGTGACGCTGATGGAGCGGCCGGAGAAGGCGATGATCTGGTCGAGCAGCGACAGCGAGTCGCGCACGCTGCCTTCGCCGCGTCGCGCGACGATCTCTAGAGCAGCGCGCTCGGCGGTGATGCCCTCGGCGTCGCAGATCTTCTGCAGGCGCGCGATCAGGTCTTCGAGCGTGATCTTGCGCAGCATGAACTTCTGCACGCGCGAGAGGATCGTCTGCGGCACCTTGTGC
>Ga0193706_1001041_pt1 | contig 13243 bp, 7 predicted proteins | sample U3c1metaG_FD_160130 | JGI IMG/M metagenome (GOLD analysis project Ga0193706, IMG submission 160130) | Soil microbial communities from a riparian zone of the East river system, Colorado, United States - U3c1 | ecosystem: Environmental > Terrestrial > Soil > Riparian zone | place: USA: East River... | reverse complement strand
AAATTAATCAGAATTGATAATTGTGACAAGTACTTTTTATACAGCAGGATTGTGAATAAAGCCACCTAAAAAACTAAAAATAAAAAAAGGCCGCCTCTTTGTGAGACAGCCTCTTTTTTATTACTTATCGGAGCATTATTGTTTAACCGCTTTTAGGGTTGCCATTTCGCCATCGGCAAACCTTACAGTTATTATGTACAGGCCCTTAACCAGGTTAGCCATGTTTATTTTTTCAGTGAGGTCAAACTGGTTTGTGGTTGGTTCCTTGATGAATACAATCTTACCATTCATATCTGTGATCTTAACCTGCAGTTTTGCATTTGCTATGGCTGATGTGAGTTTTAAGTTTCCGAAATCAACAACAGGGTTAGGAAAAATTCCTGCACTGTTAACGTGAATTGAAGCTACAGGCAGAGCAGACACGATCACCAGTACATTATCCTTTGCTGTTCCGCCACGGTTATCTGTTACAGTAAGTTCAAATTCGTAGGTACCCGGAACCAGGTTATTCAAATAAGTAACTGCCGTAGTTGTTGAAAAGAGTACGTTATTTGATGGGCCGGATACCTGTACCCAGTTATATGCTACAATTGTTCCGTCAGTATCAACACCACTACCTGATAAGGTTGCAGCGTTTGCAGGCATAACAATGGTTTGATCTGGTCCTGCATTAGCAACGGGTAATGTATTTGGCGGAGCAATGATGGTTATCTGCATCGTATCCCTTCCGGTTGCTCCAAGGTTATCAGTAACCATCAATTCAAAATGGTAAACCCCAATTGCTAATCCCGAAACGGGGGAAGCAGCGCTGCCAGGAGTTGTAACTGAACCTGCAGCAGGTCCTGCTATCTTTGTCCAATTATAAGCAACAACAGTTCCGTCAGCATCAAATCCAGTTCCCGCGATAGTTGTAGAAGTTGGGGCTGTCATTGAAGCTGCTACTATAACCTGGTCACCACCTGCAAAAGCATTAGGAGGAAGATTAATAGAATTATTTACAGTTACCTGCAGGGTATCCCGTCCAATTGCGCCGAGGTTATCAGTAACTATTAATTCGAATTCATACACACCCAGTGCCAATCCTGTTATCGAAGTAGCGGCTGTACCGGGATTTGTGATGGTACCTGTGCCCGGCCCTGAAATTTTCGTCCAGGCATAGGCTACGATTATTCCATCTGCATCAGTGCCGCTGCCCGAAACAATTACAGTGTTTGTTGGTAATGTAATAGTCTGATCAGTTCCTGCATGTGCATCTGGTGCAATATTAGAAGGTCCGCCATTAATGACTACGTTGCCCGAGGGCGCTGACGTACATCCTACCGAATTAGTAACAGTATAAGTATAAACTCCCGGGGCAAGCCCTGCTATTGTAGTAGTAGTTCCTGTGCCGGAAATGTTTACTGCACCCGGAGTTCTTGTTAATGTCCATGTTCCTGTTGCCGGTAAACCACTCAGCTCAACAGATCCTGTTAGGACAGTTGGGGTTGGTTGTATGATCGTTCCGACTATCGGAGTGGTTGGTGTTGCAGGTTGAGCATTGATGACAACACTCGCTGAAAGTGGAGAAGCACATCCCGCAGCGCTGGTTACAACGAAAGTATATGAACCCGTTGCCAAACCAGTTACTGTTGTTGTAGTTCCTGTTCCGCTGGTTGTACCGCCGGGGTTTGTTGTTAATGTCCATGTTCCGGTTGCAGGCAGGCCGGTTAAAACTACGCTTCCGGTTGCAACGGTACATGCCGGTTGTGTTACTGTTCCAATTGTTGGAGCCGCAGGTGTTGCAGGTTGTGCATTGATAACAATGTTAGCCGAACCCACAGAGATACATCCCGAAGCATTTGTAACAGTATAAGTATATGTTCCTGCTGCAAGCGCTGTTATAGTTGTGCTCGTTCCCGTACCTGTTGTTGTGATAGCGCCCGGTGTCCTGGTCAATGTCCATGTACCAACTGCCGGTAATCCATTTAATACAACTGACCCTGTTGCAACCGCACATGTTGGCTGTATTATCGTTCCAACTGTTGGTGCAGCAGGTGAGGATGCCTGTGCAGTGATCAATACATTACCCGAAGCTGCAGAAGTACATCCGCCGGCATTGGTAACTGTATAAGTATAGTTGCCGGGGTTAAGCCCTGCTATTGTTGTTGTAGTTCCTGTACCTGTAATATTCACAGCGCCCGGAGTTCTGGTCACTGTCCATGTTCCTGACGCAGGTAAGCCACTTAATGTAACGCTGCCGGTTGCAACTGCACATGTTGGTTGCACTATTGTTCCAACTATTGGTGCGGTTGGTGTTGCAGGCTGCGCATTCATGACTATGTTAGCCGATGATGCAGAGAGACATCCCGCAGCACTGGTAACGGTATAAGAATATGTTCCTGTTGCAAGTCCTGTTATTGTTATTGTTGTTCCCGTTCCCGAAATATTCACAGCACCAGGCGTTCTTGTTAATGTCCATGTTCCTGTTGCGGGCAAACCGGTTAATGTAACACTTCCTGTTGCAATAGTACAAGCTGGTTGTATTATTGTTCCCACTGTTGGAGCCGCCGGTGTTGCAGTTTGTGCATTGATACCTATGTTAGCTGAACCTATAGAAATACATCCTGCAGCATTGGTGACCGTATAAGTATATGTTCCTGCTGCAAGTCCTGTTATAGTTGTACTTGTTCCGGTTCCTGTTGTTGTTATAGCACCCGGAGTTCTTGTCAATGTCCACGTACCTGATGCCGGTAAGCCATTTAATACCACAGATCCTGTTGCAACCGCACATGTTGGTTGTGTAATTGTTCCAACTGTTGGTGCAGCAGGCGATGATGCCTGTGGTGTGATTACCACGTTTGCGGAAGATGTAGAGGTACATCCGCCTGCATTGGTAACTGTATATGTATAGTTGCCGGGGTTAAGTCCTGCTATCGTTGTTGTAGATCCCGTGCCTGTAATATTTACAGCGCCCGGAGTTCTGGTCAATGTCCAGGTTCCTGATGCAGGCAAGCCACTTAATGCAACACTGCCGGTTGCAACTGCACATGTTGGTTGCGTTATTGTTCCAACTATTGGAACAGTTGGAGTTGACGCCTGGTTATTGATAACAATATTACCTGACGCCACCGAAGTACATCCTGCTGCATTGGTAACTGTATAAGTATATGTTCCTGCTGCAAGTCCTGAAATAGTTGTAGTCGTTCCTGTTCCTGTAGTTGTTACAGCACCCGGAGTTCTTGTTAATGTCCAGGTACCTGATGCGGGTAAACCACTTAATGCAACACTGCCGGTTGCAACTGCACATGTTGGTTGTGTTATTGTTCCAATTGCAGGAGCCGATGGTGTTGATGTTGCTGTGATCACCACGTTTGCAGAAGTGGTAGAAGTACATCCTGCTGCATTGGTAACCGTATAAGCATATGTTCCGGGGATAAGACCTGATATTGTTGTTGTAGTTCCTGTGCCGGTGGTTGTTGCACCGCCGGGAATTGCAGTTAAAGTCCACGTTCCTGTTGCAGGCAAACCATTTAAAACAACGCTACCCGTTGCAACTGCGCAGGTTGGTTGTGTTACTGTACCAACTGTGGGAGCTGCCGGTGCTGATGCTGCGGCATTGATCACCACGTTTGCAGAAGATGTGGAAGTACATCCACCTGCATTGGTTACAGTATAAGTATATGTACCGGGGTTAAGCCCTGCTATTGTAGTAGTAGTTCCTGTGCCTGTAATATTTACAGCGCCCGGTGTTCTTGTCAATGTCCATGTTCCTGATGCCGGCAAACCACTTAACACAACGCTGCCTGTTGCAACAGCACATGTTGGTTGTGTTATTGTTCCAACTACCGGGACAGTTGGTGAAGCAGGCTGGGCATTGATCGCCACATTTGCAGAAGCTGCAGAAGTACAACCCGCTGCATTGGTAACGGTATAGGTGTATGTGCCTGTCGCAAGCCCGCTTATTGTTGTTGTAGCTCCTGTTCCGGTTGTTGTTGTACCACCGGGAGACACGGTCAATGTCCATGTTCCTGATGCCGGTAAGCCACTTAATGCAACGCTACCTGTGGCGACAGCACATGTTGGTTGTGTTATTGTTCCAACTGTTGGCGCTGACGGTGTTGCTGTTGCAGTGATCACAATATTTGAAGAGGCGGCAGAAATACATCCTGCTGCATTCGTAACTGTATAAGTATAGGTGCCGGGGTTAAGTCCGGTTATGTTTGTTGTAGTTCCTGTTCCGGTTGTTGTTGTGCCACCTGGAGATAATGTCAATGTCCATGTTCCTGATACAGGCAGGCCACTTAATGCAACACTTCCTGTTGCGACAGCACATGTTGGTTGTGTTATTGTTCCAACTATTGGAGCTGATGGCGCTGTTGGTTGTGTATTAATAACTATGTTGCCCGATGATACAGAGATACATCCTGCTGCATTGGTAACCGTATAAGTATATGTTCCTGTTGCAAGTCCTGTTATCGTCCTGGTAGTTCCTGTTCCAGTAGTGGTCACAGTTCCGGGCGTCCGGGTTAATGTCCATGTTCCTGATGCCGGTAAACCATTTAAAACAACACTACCTGTTGCAAGAGCACATGTTGGTGGTGTTATTGTTCCAACTGTTGGCGCTGCAGGTGTTGCAGGCTGCGTATTGATAACAATATTCGCTGATGGTGTTGATGTGCCGATAGCATCAGTAACCGTATAGGTAAATGTTCCCGCAGGAAGTCCCGTTATTGTTGTTGTAGTTCCTGTTCCTGTTGTTACTACAGCACCGGGAGATCTTGTTAATGTCCATGTACCAGATGCCGGTAAACCACTCAAGTCAACACTGCCCGTGGCAACCGTACAAGTTGGTTGCGTTATTGTTCCAACAACGGGGGGAGTAGGGGGTGTAGAAGCGGGTCCTCCATATTCTGCATAACCCATATCAGGAGCAGAACCATTGTAAGGCAGGCCTACGTTAACTCCTGTATTGATACATGGAGATAGCGGCAATAATAAAAAATTCAGGATCGAAACGAACAATGGGTTAAGACTTATGTTATTATTATAAGTATAGGATGTAGGATTACCACCCGGCCATAAAGGCGTATTACCCCCATTACCAAAAGCATCATTATGCGTAACAACTACATTGCTCATATTGGTTGTTGGACTACTGCCCCTTAACCACCTGTCCTGGAAACCCTGTACGATATTGTTCCTGATATTTACGCCGGTAGCATTTCCGTTCTCACCTGAAGTAAAATCAAGCCCGAGATAGGGAGCATCACCTGCTTTAGCTACAATGGTGTTATTGTAGATGTCCAGGTTTTGTATCTGCGGATCATTGCCGCTCTCACTGATAACACATATTCCGCAACCTGTGCCTACGCCATTACCCTGGTACACATTGGTGAACAGGTTATTCCTTATGATATTATCTTTTAACTGGCTGAATCCTCCGGGAGGCGTTCCTCCGCCGGGGTTGGGATATCCTCCATTCTGGTTCACCGTTCTTGTATTGAACTGAACACCACTGGATACATTATTGAATGTATTATTTTCAATAAGCACTGATTCTGTTCTGAATTCAAGTATGATACCACTTTCGAAATTAGGATTGGGTGTTGCATGGTTTATGTTGTTATGGTGTATCCATGCACAGAAATTATAAGAACCTTTCCTGTTATAGTTAAGGTCAATACTTCCCTGTATGTTGTTATTGTAGATCTCTATTCCCTGTATATTGAAAAATTCGATCGCAAAATCCCAGTCGCCATTCTCACCGGGATACGATCCCTGGTAAGGCGCTTTTACCAACGTATTGTTATAGATCTTGACACCTCTCAGCCATCCGTTATCCCAATATTTTAGCGGCCAGCCATTTCTGTAAGCTACACGCTGGTCCTGGATCATGGTGTTGTTATAGATCTCCATGCCCAGCTGCCCGCCAATATTTAAAAGACCTCCGCCATAGGCACCTGTTCCTGCGGCAGAATTTAAAACAGTGTTATCATGGAATTTATTACCTGTAGCATGGTTTCCAGGATCCATTACAGGATCGGTCACATCATTACCGTCGAAGATCACACCGCGATCACGGAAATTGATGATCTTACAATGGTGAATGATAACATTGCTTCTTCCGTTCACCCAGATAGCGATCCATGTTCTGTTATTTGTTTCACTCACATATTGTCCATCTAATGTTACACCTGAAATACTTTGAGCACCGTTGGTATTTTGTGGTGAGTTAAGCGAAAGTAATTCTGACCATTGACCTGTTATATTACTCCTGATGATAGATATATCTATTCCTGCTCCTTCGATACTCACACCTACTCTTAAGAAAGAGGTTTGTGTTTCAGTATAAATACCTGCATTCACATGAATGATATCTCCTGAATTTATTACGGTAGATGTTGCTTTGTAAAGTGTTCTCCAGGGATTAGCGCTGGTACCTGTACCTGATACGTCATTACCGGTGGGGCTAATGTAATACGTGGCAGCATTTGTAACGCTACATATAAATAGCGTGAGTATTAAAGTAAAGAGTTTCATAGAATGATAGGTTTTTATTGGATATTGAAAATTATTAACGCCTGAAATACACTTTTAGTATTTCCTGCATATCTTCTGTAATAGGCGGTTTTAGTAAAAAAGAAGGTCATAAGCAGAACACGAGATGCTGTAAAAGTAATGGTAGCATCAATTTCATTTACACAACTCTGGCGCTATTATTTCTCAATCGGGAACCGGATAACGAATAGCTATTTAAAATATACATAAAATAATGAAAGTAAGTTAATAAGCGGTGTAGTATAATTACTACATTCATCAGTTTTTTAAATTGTTAATAAATTAGATTGATTTGTGAACAAATGCTTTCCTGGAACGGCAGTTATTTTTTTCGCATATGCACAAAAATCAAACCACAAATATGCCTGCTGAAAATTTTTTAATTTTTTCTTATTATGATCCTTTTTGTTTTCCACTCATACAATCCCCAAACAGACATCAATAATAAGAGGAGGTGATAGCTGGATGCAAACAGCTGGTATTTCAAAAAAAGCAATGGAATTAAAATGCTTTTGGCAATGATCCACCAATACCAGCCTTCTGTTCTTTTCCTCGTCATTGACCACATCCCTGTTATACCTGCAGCAGCTGCCAGGGCAGCGGCCCAGCGAATGGTGCCGGGGGAAAACAAATGTTCAAAATAAGTAAGGACGAAAAAACCGCCTATGAGCGTTACTGCAAACAAAGCCAGTTGTACGAGTTTTTCATTTTTGGTTGAAGTTGTGATCCTGGTGATCCTGTGCCTTCTCCTGTCTCTTTTGGCCCACACTAACCAGCCATAAATACAAAGGATCGCAAAGAAACCATGTACCAGGCCGTTTCCCGGGTAACCCTGTTCAAAACTTAAAAATAAATGGATGGCCGAATACAGCAATGCCATAGGGAATACATAAATATTCTCTTTACGACAAAACAATAAGCTTAATATACCCGCAAATGCAGCAATTATTTCCAGGATGGTTAAGCTTTTCACTTCATAATAAAATGGCCTTATGATCTGCTGTTTGATATTGATGCCCGTGGCCGGCCCCGAAATATCATTTTTTCTTATGGTGTAATTTGCAGGCGTACCCCTTGTAAAAAAAGGCTTATTATTATTTCCGTTCCCCGACAGGATATTCTTTTCGATCAACAAGCCATTTATTACAGATGCCGGGTTTGCTACAATGGCAGCTACGCTAAAATTCCTGATGGTATTGTTTTGAATTTTTATATTGCTTGCTGCCGATGCACCCAGTATCCCTATTCCATAGTAAGGAGGATATTGGGTACTGGCTATGAATTTATTGCTGTCAACAAAAAAGTTGCTGATGATATGGTTATCGCCTCCTGCACTTGTAAAGTTGATGGCAAAGCCTTTGTGACTTCCGTCGGCAACACCGATATGCTCACAAATGTTATTCTTTATGAGCACGTCACTGATCACGCTGCCATCTCTTGGCGTAAAATAAATGGGGATCGTTAAATTTCTCAATTGATTATTTGCAATGATCGCATTTTCGGTATCAAACTCCAGGGTTATTCCCGTTTCCACCCGTGGCTTTAAACTTGTTGGCCCTATTATATTGTCATGAATGTATACACTATAGGCATATTCTCCCTTTGTCTGGTAATTCAAATCGATAGAACCAATGATGGTGTTATTATAAATTTCGAGACCCGATTCGTTAAAAAGTTCGATCGCAAAATCCCAGGTCTTGCCGTCATAAGGTTCCTTAGTGATCGTATTGTTGTAAATTTTACAGCCTTTTAAAAAACCATCGTTGCAATACTTAATGGGCCAGCCATTGGTACCCTTTGCCCTCCCGGTTTGCGAGATGGTATTATTATATACCAGCATGCCCTGCTGGCCGCCAATGACAAGGCAGCCGCGGCCGTAGCCATCATATTTTGCGCAGTTGGTCAATATATTATTGTAAAAGGAATTCCCTGTTGCATAAATTGAAGGTGCCGAAGGATCATTATCATTTCTTCCGCCCCAAAAAACCCCCGATTCCTCAAAATCCGCAATGGTACAATCATGTATGCTTACATTTTTCCTTCCCCTTATTTCAATGGCCCATGACGTGGTTCTTTTATTACCATCCAGTTTTAGGTGGCTGATGTGCTGGTTGCCATCAGTTCCTTCGGGAGATGTGGCTATAATGATAGCAACAAATTGCTCGGTTAATGTAGATTGAATTATGGAATAAGTTCCCTCTCCTTCTATACTCACACCCACGGCAAGCATACACCTTACGGTTTCCACATAAAGTCCTGCAGTAACATGAATGATATCACCCGGAGTTTTGACGGAAGCAGTTGCTTTGTATAATGTTCTCCACGGATTACTGGTACTCCCGTTCCCGGTTCTGTCATCCCCTTTTGTACTGATATAATAAGTGCTGGCAAAACCCCATTGAAAAACCAGAATGAGCAACAACGTAGAAAAAAATTTCATGAACAGTTATTTTGAACGGGAAATTATGCAAAATCATCAATGCTTCCTGATCATTCCAATTTATCCAGGTCATTATAAACTTTAGTGCCAAGATATTGCTGAAAGATAGCCCTGTTCTTTGGATCACCCAGCGCAGCTAAATGATGGCGGTGATGCATATCTGTACCAACAAGGTCTGCCAGGTCTTTTTCCAGGATAAATTTAGCTGCCTTTTTTACCCCACTGCCATAAAACCCCGTAAGCGATAAAAGATTTACCTGCAGGCGAAACCCCATTTCTTTTAACCTGTAGTACTTTTCAAAGTTGCGGTGATAAAAAAAATAGCGCTCCGGGTGGGCCAGCACTGGCCGGTATCCTTCCTCAATAATGCCCGCAACAATTTCCTCCAGGTTATCGGTAGGCGTTGAATAAGATATCTCGGTCAATAAAATATTTTTATGGAGGGTTAATAACGGGGACCTGTTATTCAACAATTCCATAAAATAATCATCCAGCATATATTCGGCAGCGGCTGAAAGTTCAACAGCTATGCCTGCTTCTTTACAGGCAGCCCTTGTTTTTTCCAGTGCCTCGTTTATTATTTCCGGCGTATTTCTATACATATCCCCGATAATATGCGGCGTTGCTATGGACCTGCGGATGCCCAGGTCATACAATCCCTTTATCAATTGTAAGGAGGTTGCTATATCAGGCGAACCATCATCTATACCCGGTAAAATATGTGAATGGATGTCAAGCGCAACGGGGAAGTTGCCTGGTAAGTTATCAGCTGATCTTTTTTTCTTAAAAAAATTGAACATGATTATAATTGCTGTATTAAGTCAACTCAACACGATGGAAAAAAAACTTCGAAGCAAAGCTATATTGTTTTGCCACCGAGTATCTCAATATTCTTTTTATCAAAAACAGCTGTTAACTGTAGTCCCATACTCTCTATTTTTACGCTTGCCTTGTTGCCCGAAATATCAAGAAGTATTCCCTGGTAGTTCATAAGTACGCCATGTTTTATCTTTACGGTTGAATTTATAGAGGAAGCTTCCACCACTTCTACAGAACCAAATTCGTTCAGGAATTTTTTAACCGTCTCTATTTCGCTTTCCTTTATCCTGGCGGGCTTGCCTAACCAGTGTACATAGTTAACGATCCCATTTATTGTTAACAGCTCCCATTTTTTAGAGTCCTCTACCTGCACAAACACATAAGATTTAAACAAGGGTTCCAATACAATTTTTTTACGGTCGCTCCATTGCTTCAGCACTTTATTCAATGGGCAATAATATTCAATACCCCTGGCTTCGAGCAATGCCGCAACCTTTTTTTCCCATCGCGGCTTTGTATACACCGCGTACCAATACCTGTTGTTTTCGCTCATACTTAAACCTTGTTGCTTTAGGTATAGTGCATCAGTAAATTAAAAATGTTGCATTTTCAATAATATTAATACCATTAACGCCCGACCCCGGGTACAACCGGTAAGCTTTCATTCCCGTTTTCATTTACGGCCTGTACAGCAAAAAAATAATTATCCTTGGAATAAGGTAAACGCATTTCTGTATCTGCCGTAAATATTTTTTTCTGCCAGAAGGCGCTTGTTGTTTCTCTCATTAAAATATAATAGCCTTTTACTTTCCCGGTTTGTGGTGCCTTCCAGTATAAGTAGGTAGAGTTGGTCAATCTTCTTACATCCATTTTTACGGAATCAGGCACAGCAGGTGCTTTGGCAAGATTAGCAAGGTTAGCGAGGTTCATTCCTGTACCCTTTCTGAGGTATTCATAATCAATATGCTCTTCCAGGTCACCATAACGAATATTATTTTCTACTCTTACATCCTGGTGCTGGCGGGTATAATTCTCGTTCATCTCTGTGATGCGCACTGCAGCAAAGCCACGTTGTACATATGGTGTGTGATCGCCCCCGCGTAAGAATCGATCGTTGCGGTAGATCATTACAATTTCTAAATTATCAATGTATCGTTCGCCTGTCTCTTTCACATAACGGGCAAGCTGCCTTGCCTTTCCATCGTTCTCCAGGCCAAGACTCCTTATGTTGACAGCAGCTTTTTCCGTTTCATAAGCCGGCAGGCCCTCACTAAATACCCGGATCTTTGTATTGTTGATGATATTTGTTTCATTACTGTTGTTACTGCCTATAATATCATTGTTCAATACAGCCTCAATATTCCAGTTCTCCTTTTTTGCTTTTTCACTCATGAATGCGGAACCGAGTAATCCCTGCTCTTCACCCGTTACTGCAACAAAAATGATGGTGGCCGGAAAATTATGTTTGCTCATTATCCTTGCACATTCCATAACAGCAACCGTGCCGCTTGCATCATCATTTGCACCGGGAGCGTCACCTAAGCGATCCGTAGGACTGCTACGCATATTATCCAGGTGCCCGCTGATAATAAAGATCCTTTTGTCATTTGGGTCTGTGCCTTTAAGTGTAGCCACAACATTTCCTAAAAGTAACACCACGTCAACCCTGCGTCCATCGGGTTGTAAAGTAGTGGTATCAATAAAGGCTGATAAGCGCCCCCCGGATTGTTTTGCAAATTCGTTGAACTTGGTAAGCATCCAATTCCTTGCTGCGCCAATGCCTCGTTTTGGATCGGTTTGCGTGCTCAACGTATTTCTTGTACCGAAAGAAACAAGTGTCGTTATATATGACTTTAAAGAATCAGGGGAAACTTCTTTTACCATCCTTTCTATTTCAGGGTCCTTTTGTATGGTGGTTTGAGAAAAGCCTGTATAGGAGTAAAGCATTACAGCGATGAAAAGTACCTTTTTCATGATCTTTGGGGTTGACATTAAAAATACGAAGAAAGTTGCGTTCGGGGCAGATAAAGTCTTCAAACTAAAGCATATGGCGTATAGAAGATACCCCGGGTTGATCAAATTAAAAAAGGTCTGTAATACACAGACCTTTTTAAGAAGAATATATTTATTGGGTTAATCTACCTTACGCCCACTCATAACCCGCTTATTAACCTGGTATTTATCCTGTGCTGTTTTCTGGATCATCAGTTTAGGACGTTCACCATTGAAACGCATATAATATACATCGCCATCATAAACGATCTTTCCTACCTGCGCAACACTGGGATTGTAAGTATTATAACTGCTCATCCATTGATCAGCAAAAAGACTATAGATGGCACCGGAAGCTGCTTTTTCCGGGACGCCGAACCTTATATTCTTATTATCGCCGCTCTCAAAGGATATCTCTAAGGTATTATTGAGTGCCTGCGTACACACACCCTGTGTCCCCGCTTTTAAAAGAACGAGATTAACATATTTGCCATTCTCGAAGACCACTTTGCCAGAGGTTACTTTGGCGTCTCTTGCCGATAGTTCTCTCTTAAGCTCTACGTCTTTGTCTACATAAAACTGGAGTTTTTCTACCGGGATGGCTCTTTCCTCTACTCTTTTACGGGTATCAACGGTGAAATAAGACCTTTGTAGTGTGCTGCAGGAAGAAAGGGCAAGCACAAAGATCACGGATAGGGTACTGATTAATTTCATGTGGGTTTGGTTTATAGTTTGTAAAAATAATGAACTTGGCGATGGGTAAAAGTTAATAGTATTTTAAAATCTCCTGCGCAACCTTCCAATACAGCTACGCATTAACAATATTATAAGACGAACAGACTTTACCGCTTTAAACAAAGATGACAGCAAGCCGTCTTATATACATTAATTTACTTTTTAAAAATTTACAATTATGAAAAAAATATTTACACTTATCCTGGTTGCAGCGGGACTATCCATTACTGCAGCATCAGCCCAAAACAGGAATGACCGTTATAATGACCAGGATCGCTACCAGGTAGATCAACCAAACGACAACTGGAAGAATAGTGAGCGGAATCAGTCAAGGAATTATGGAAACAATGATCGTAGGGAACGTAACGTTGATCACCGCCGCCAGGCAGAGTATGATCGCATGAACCGGGACTATGACAGAAGGATTGATGGATATAGAAACGACCGCCGTATGAATAGGTACGAAAGAGACAGGAGAATACAGGAAGCTGAGTATGAAAGGCAAGAAAAGCGAAAAGCATTCGGCAATGGTGTGGTAGTAGGCGGAATAGCAGCTATTGTGCTGGGCGTGTTGATCGGAGGTGGACGATAAAGAAATAGAACATATGTAATAAAAATAAAGAGGCTGTCTCACAAAGAGGCGGCCTTTTTTTATTTTTAGTTTTTTAGGTGGCTTTATTCACAATCCTGCTGTATAAAAAGTACTTGTCACAATTATCA
>Ga0193706_1001040_pt1 | contig 13255 bp, 12 predicted proteins | sample U3c1metaG_FD_160130 | JGI IMG/M metagenome (GOLD analysis project Ga0193706, IMG submission 160130) | Soil microbial communities from a riparian zone of the East river system, Colorado, United States - U3c1 | ecosystem: Environmental > Terrestrial > Soil > Riparian zone | place: USA: East River... | reverse complement strand
CGCAGATCGCAATGACGATGCCGGCTCGAGTGCAGACGATGGACCAACGACGAGCGCCGATGTCGGCGGCTCGAGCGATGACGCAGGCACGAATACCAAGGTACCGGTCGACGACCAGGGCGGTAGCGGCTGCCAGATCGGATCGCGCGCGCGTTCGAGCCGGGTGGGTATCGGCGCATGGCTGTTAGGTCTTGGCCTATTCGTCACCCGCAAGCGATCGTCAAAACGCCCGGCGCAGTGAAAGTCCTACCCGGCTCGGGCACCGTGTAGCACGTGCTTCTTTGGACAGTGGTCAGTCGAGTGACCATTGCGAATATCGCCCGCTTGCCAACCGGCTCGGTAAAAACAGTTGCGCTCGTTGGCAGCGTGCCTAAAGCTCTCCTCGGTGCTTCGGCATCCTGACCGACGGAGGTAACGTCATGCGCACACGCATTCGCTACGCGAGATCGATCGCATTGCCCGCGCTCATCGCCGGCGCGCTTCTCGGTTGTCAAACGAGCGGCGCTATCATCGAAGTCGGCGTGACGTCGAGCGGTCAACCACAGACCGCATTGGCCCCCGATCTCGACGCCGGTGGCGCGACGACTTCCGACGCCAGCACGGCCGGTCCGCGCTTGCTGCTCACGGTGCAGCGCGTTGACGTTCACATCGCGGGCGATGATTCGGACGACGAACCTCCGCCGGGGCCGCTGGGCGGCCCTCCGCAAGACGATGAGGGTGGGTGGATCACCGTTTTCGCAGGCGTGGCCCAGGTCGACCTGCTTCAAGCAGGGTCGGTCGAGGCATTTCTCGGCTCGGGCCCGGTTCCCGCTGGCAAGGTCACCCAGATACGTCTGGTGATCTCGGAAGCGACGTGGGTCGACGGCGCTATTACCAAAACCGTCGTTTGCCCTTCATGCACTAAAACCGGGCTCAAGATCGTCACCATGGGCAAACTCTTCGTGCCCGTCGGCGGCATTCTGCACGTCACGCTCGATTTCGATCGCGACCATTCGCTGCACGACGACAAGGACGGCCTTCGTCTCGATCCTGTTGTGAAGATCGCGCGAACCGCCGTCCGCTGAGCCTTCTTCTCGCCCAAAGCCCAGCACCCGTTGACGAGGGGCAGCACCGTCGTTCGGCCACCCGTCGCCGCGGCTCCTTCCGATTCGGTTTTTCAGCGGCGCGACGCGTCGGCAATGGCGTCGATCACGGCTGACGCGAGCGGTACTGCGGGATCGGTGTAGCTCGGCTGCGGCGATTTTTGCGATCGGTCCGTCTTCAGGACATGGTTCATGTCGCGGATCACGATCAGCCGCGCATCGGGACGCGCCGCATGCAACCGCTCGGCGTCTTCGAGCGTCACTTGGCGGTCGCTATCTCCTTGCACGATAGTCGTAGGAACCTTGATGTCGCCCAACAACCGGGCCGGGTCGACATCGACCATCGAGCGCAAGAACGGAAGCACACTCGGTCGAAACACCGCATTGAGCTCGCGGCGCTGGGAGGAGACGGTGCTCCCTTTGCGCGTCTCGACCAGAGCCTCGTCGATCTCGGCCGCTGGCACGCCGCTCTTGATGAGCTGTTCGCGAAGCACCGCCCCCAGGTTACGACCCGGTGTGGCCAGTAGAACCAGCGCCGCTGGGTGCACATCGGCAATGGCCTCGAGCGCGACGACACCCCCCTCGGAGTGACCAACGAGCGTGACGGAGGAAAACGACGCACTGGCTTGTGCCTCGCGCACCAGCGCTATCAGGTCGCGAACCGTCGACGTCAGCGTGATGCCGTCCTCCCGGTAGCCGCGGCTGGCGCCAATTCCTCGCTTGTCATAGCGCAGCGTGGCAATTCCGCGTTCGGCGAGCGCTGCTGCGATTTGTCGATAGGCATCGGTGTGCAGTCCCATCGTGCTGTTTCCGTCGCGATCGGTCGGTCCGGAACCGGGGATGATCACGGCGAGCGGAGCGGCATCGCGGACGGCTTTCGGCGTCCAAATCTCACCGGCGATTTTGCCCCCGTCCTCTTGCACTTCGATCACGCGCGCGGCAACGCCGGCGGGAAGCGCGGCGCGGGGCGGCGAGCCCGTGTCAGTCGGTGGCGTGCCGCCCGGCGGTCGCACCTCCACTGCTTGCGCGGGAACCCGTGCTTCGATGACGCGCCCCTCGGCGTCGATTGCAACGGTGACGATGAGCGCTCCCATCGTCAGCGTGAGATTGCGGCGTCCTCCTGCGCCATTCGCGACGACGATGGTCCCCTCCACGACCGCACCCTGGCCCGGCACGAGCACCTGTACCGGTCGAGGCTCGTGCGCATCCGCGCACCATTCCGCGGCGATCGCGTACGCTTGCCAGTCACCGTTTTCGAGGGCGACGGTGCCGGCGGGGATGTCGCGATGGACCTTGTTGGGGCCTTCTTCGACCTCGACAGTGCGTGACGATCGCGAAGTCCGCACGACCCCGTTCCGCCCGCCCAGCGAGATTCGACTCACCAAGGTGTCGCCGTCGTCTTGGTACTCTTCGCGGCCGATCTCGCGTCCGGACTTGTACATGACGAGCGACCCGCTTCGGCTCGTCTTTGGCGATACCGCGGCGGCGGGTGTGCTAGGCGGTGCCGCGCCGGTCGCGCAAGAGCTCGTCGCCAAGAGTGCGGCGCACGCGATGCTCCAGCAAAGTGCGCCGGCGCGCGAAGGAATCGGAAATCTCTCTACGCTTCTTCGCATCGCGGTGGCGTATCACACGCGGCAGCGCACCAACAATCAGGAACACGACACACCGCCATGTGAACGTTGCAGTGGCCGAGATGCCCCACATGCGCCCTTGGCTCGAGGTCGAGATCACGACTTACCTCCGGCAATGACCGGAGGATCGCCGCTCACCTCCACGAACGTCCGCTTCCTCCCAGCGATGGCCAGCTTCTGCGCCCACGTCGTCGGTAGCGCACGCACCTCGTCCAATGACAACGCGCGAATCGTCGCCGCGACACCGACCTCGGCGTAACGGCGTGCGAGCCGCGCGAGTGCGCCCGGTACATCGAGTGGTGGCAACGAAGGATCGAGCCCCACGCTCGGTTCGGCCGTGACGTCGTAACCAAAAACGAAGCGAAATCGACCCGTGGGAGCGCAGAGCTCGAGCAAGCGATGGAGCGGCGCCGGCGCGGGCAACGCGACCGCTTTGAGGAGCGATCCCCAGGGAAGGAGCACGGTCAAAGTGTGCGCGATGGCGCCCAGCTCGCCGGGTGCTTCATCGAGTGAGAGACGGCCAAAGAGCGCGTTGCAAAGCCCGCCGCGCGCCGGCTTGCGGCGCGCGCGGTGCGAGCTCTCTCTCAGGTTGGCGGCGTTGGCGTCGACGCCGATGACCAGCGTCTCCGCCGAAGCGCGCGCGTGACGAAGAACGAACGCGCCGTCACCCGTTCCGAAGTCGATATGCACCGCCCGGAAGCGAGACGCGCGCTCAAGCAGTCATCAGCGGTCGACCCAGTGCTCTTTTTTGCCTTCGACGAGATGCATGGCCTTTCATCCTATGAGCGGGCGGCGAAGCGTCAAGCGGCGGCGTCAGCGCACACCGAGCAGCACCTCGGTCGTCAGCTGGTCGAGCTTCTCGTATTGGTAACCGCGCGCGCGCAGTGGCGGCAGATCGAAGCTCGCGTCTTTGAGCTGCTGGCCGAGTCGCGCGCTGTACCGAAGCTTCGCCCCGGTGTCGACCAACACGCCGCGATCGAGCTCGCCGAGCTGTTGCAAAATCCCACGGATCTCCGGATCGTGATTCCAGCGCTCGACTTTTTCCTTCAAAATGAGGTAGGTGCGCATGCTGTAGTAAGCGAAATCCCACACGCCCGCGTCGTCTTCTGTGCGGTACGGGTGACTGTCGAAGTGCCTCATGCCTTCCCACTTCTCGTCCTCGAGGAGCTTGACGGCGAAGAAGGCACCCTTTTGGTCTTCGCTGCCGAATCGCAGATCTTGGTCGTAGCGTCCGGGTTTTTGGCCGTTGAGATCGATGTGAAAGAGCTTGCCGGCTTCGAGCGCTTGACCGACCGCATGGGAAAAATCGAGCCCCGGCATCTGTTCGTGAGCCACTTCGGGGTTGAGGCCGACCATGTCGGGATGATCGAGGGTGTAGATGAAGGCCAGCATGTGGCCGCTCGTCGGTAGCCAGATGTCGCCGCGAGGTTCGTTCGGTTTCGCTTCGAGCGCGAAACGCAGGTTATAGCGGTTGTCGATCGCGTACTCGCAGAGGAAGTTGATGCAGTCCCGAAAGCGCCGGATCGCGTCCTGCGGGCTCTTGCTGGCGTTCGTCTCCACCCCTTCGCGGCCGCCCCAGAATACGTAGGTCGTGGCGCCTAGCTCGACGCCGAGATCCATCGCGCGCATCGTCTTCTGCAACGCGTATTGCCGCACCTTGGCGTCGGTCGCCGTGAAGGCGCCCTCCTTGAAGACCGGGTCGGTAAACAGGTTGGTCGTCGCCATGGGCACTTTCATCCCATTGTCGTCGACCGCTTTCTTGAACTCGGTCACGATACGCCGTCGATCGGCGGCCGAAGCCTCGTTCGGGATGAGGTCCCCGTCGTGCAAATTGACGCCATAGGCGCCCAGCTTGGCCAGTTTCTCCACGATGCGTACGGGAGGGATTGGGGCCCGCACGGCGTCGCCGAACGGGTCACGGCCGGGGTTGCCCACGGTCCAGAGGCCGAACGTGAATCGGTGCTCGGGTTTCGGTACGTACTGGTCTTGCGGGTACTTCCCGTTGATCGACGGCATGATGGGCCCTCCTGGCTTGCGCTCTCGCATGCTAGGTGTGGCCTGGACTACGTCAAGGCTCACAAAAGCGCAGGCGCTCGCTATTGCGATGAGCCGTTGCACCGCCAGCAAACCACTTTGTGCCGGGTAGTCTCGAGGATAGATTTCGTTCGCTGATTCGACATGACGAAGGAAGCCTCCGCCCCACGGCTGCTCGCAATGAGCGGCATCACCAAGCGCTTTCCCGGAGTGGTCGCGCTGGCCGATGTTTCGCTGCACTTGTTCGGCGGCGAGGTACTGGCACTCATGGGGGAAAACGGCGCCGGCAAGAGCACGTTGATGAAGATCCTCGGCGGTGCCGAAACCCCTGATGAGGGTGGCATCGACATCGACGAGAAACCGGTGGTGCTCGACAGCGTGCGCGAGGCGCATCGCCTCGGGATTGCGCTCATCCACCAGGAGCTCATGCTCGCGCCGAACCTCGACATCGCCGGCAACATTTTTCTCGGCAACGAGCGGGCGGTGGGATCGGTGGGCACCCTGCGGCGTCGTGAGCTGCATCTCGCGGCGGGCGCGCTGCTCGCCCGGGTAGGGCTCGCGCTCGCACCGACGACACTGGTCTCGACCTTGACGGCGGGTCAGATGCAGATGGTCGAAATCGCCAAAGCGCTCTCGAAGAAAGCCCGCATCATCATCATGGACGAGCCGACGTCCTCGCTGACGGTCTCCGAATCGGAGCATCTCTTTCGGATCATCGGCCAGCTCAAGGCGGGCGGCATCGGCATCATCTACATTTCGCATCGGATGGACGAGGTCATGAAGCTCGGCGATCGCATCACGGTGCTGCGCGATGGCCGCCACGTGGGCACCCTCGTCCGCGACGAAGCCACGCCCGACAAGATCGTCTCCATGATGGTAGGGCGAGAGCTGAAAAACGCCTATTTCCCCGACCGCACGACGAAATCGGCCGATTCTCCGGTGCTCGTGGTGCGCGACCTCGTCGTCCCGGGAACGGCGCATCGCGTTAGTTTTTTCGCGGGACGAGGCGAAATATTGGGGTTCGCGGGGCTCGTCGGTTCGGGTCGCACCGAGCTCATGGAGACGATCTTCGGCATCACCCCGCCGCGGTCAGGCACCATGACGGTCGCCGAAAAACCGTACGCGCCGCGCCGTCCCCGCGACGCCATCGATTGCGGCGTGTACCTCGCGCCAGAAGATCGCAAAAAGAACGGCTTGGTCTTGCCGATGACCGTGGCCGAAAACATTTCCCTCCCCAACGTCGCCAGCTACGCGTCCTTCAGTCTCTTGAACCGCAACGTCGAGCGGCAAGTCGCGGAAGCGGAAGTGGCGCGTCTTCGCACGAAGACGCCCAGCATCTTTCAGAAGGTAGTGAACCTATCGGGCGGAAATCAGCAGAAAATCGTGCTCGGCAAATGGCTGGCGATGGGTCCCAAGGTGCTGATTTTGGACGAACCGACGCGCGGCGTCGACGTCGGCGCCAAGGCGGAAATATATCGGCATATGGCGTCGCTGGCTGACGAGGGGATCACCATCCTCATGGTCAGCTCCGACATGGAGGAGATTCTCGGGATGAGCGACAGGGTCGTGGTGATGCACGAGCGGCAAGTGCGGGGGATACTTGCGCGCGAGGGGCTCACGCCCGAACGGATCGCGAACCTGATGACAGGGCGAGACGCGGGAGGCGCCGCCGCATGAGACGCGAGCTCGGAATGTGCGTCGCGCTGGTCGCGATGTGTCTCATGCTCTTCGTTTCCAACCCCGATTTTCTCGGACCATCCAACGCATTGAACACCATGCGGCAGATCGCGATGCTCGGGATCTACGCCATCGGCATCGGATTCGTCATCATCAGCGGGGGGATCGATCTCTCTATCGGATCGGTGATCGGGCTCACCGGCGTGATCATCGCCAAGCTTTCGTCCGGGGCCGCGCCGGGGCTCGGTTACTCGCTCTGGGTCGGCATCCCGTGCGCGCTCGCGGTCGCCCTCCTCATCGGCCTTGGCCAGGGGCTCCTCATCACACGTCTCAAGCTGCAGCCGTTCATCGTGACGCTGGGGGGCATGCTCCTCATCCGCGGCATCTCGCAAACAGTGGCGGAAGGGGGCACCATCAGCTTCGGTGACGCACCTTTTCTCGAGCTCGCCAACGGCGGGATCTTGCGCGTGAACGGCGAACCGCTCTTGCCGTACCCAGTTCTCATTTTTCTGGTGGTCATCGCAATCGGCACATTCCTCCTTCATTTCACGGTGCTCGGGCGGTACGTGTACGCGATTGGCGGCAATCGCGAAGCAGCGAGGTATTCGGGCATCGACGTCGACAAAGTCGAGACCATGACGTACGTGATCTCGGCCGGGCTCGCCGGCGTGGCGGGCGTTTGCTACGCGTCTTACATCGGCCAGATGTCCCAACAAGTGGGCGTCGCTTACGAGCTCTACGCCATCGCGGCCGCCGTGCTGGGCGGCTGCTCGCTGCGCGGCGGCGAAGGGACGGTGCTCGGGATCGTCATCGGCTCGGCGATCATGCGGGTCATCGACAACGGCATCAACATGTTCCAGCTCAAGTACCGCGATGACGGCGGCATGGCGCGCATCTGGCGACTCGACCCCAACTGGACTTTCATCATCATTGGCGCCGTGATTTTGCTGGCCGTCGTCTTGGATCAGCTCGTTCACATGGTCAATGATGCTCGCCGAATACGGCGCGCCGCGGCACCCGGAGGTCGCCCACCCGCCGGCGGCGTCGAGACCCAGCCGAGCGCGAAGGCGTCCTGACGTCGGGAGCTCAGCGCTCGCGCCGGCTCACCCGTCCGGAGTACTCGACCAATCGCTGATCGCTCTCAGCCATCGCAAAAACGCGGCACGCAATACGCGCCAATCGTCGTTTGATGGTCGCCAGCGACACGTTGAGCACTTCGGCGACCTCGGTGAGCTCGAGGCCTTCGACGTGATAGAGGACGAAAGCCGTTCGATCCTTGGGATCGAGACGGTCGAGAATCGCGCCGAGCCCGGTGACGGCCTCCCGTGCTTCGAAATCAGCGGGAGGGATAAACCGCGTGCTGGGCGGCTGCATCCCGGTGTCCGACAACCGCAGCCATTTGCGAACGCGCCGCGATCGCAGCTCGCTGATCGTCACCCGCAGTGAAATGGCGAAGATGAAACTGCGAAGCGCGCTCGGATTGCGCAAAAGCGCGAGGTTTCGATAAAAGCGCAAGAAGACCTCTTGCACCAAGTCCTCGACCTCGCTTTCCTGCCCAATGCTGCGCCGGACAATCCCGCGAACGAGCGGCGAATAGCGATCCCAGATCGCGTTGTGCGCCTCCGTATCGCCGATGGCAGCCATGCTCGCCAACATGGCATCGTCGAGGTCGGCGGCCGGCTGCTTCGTAAGGAAAGCAGCAGACTGCGTGGCAAGAAACATCGTTTGCTGTTCGCTAGCAACCATCAGCCGGTCCGCTCCCGCGAGCGGCGGTAGGAGGCCGAAGTGCCGCGTAATCCGCTCATCAGGGGGGAAGTACCTCGACCATCTGGCGACGGCTCAGCGCCCTGACCACTTTGTGTCCAAGGGTCGGTCATCGACCTGCACAGACGCTCACCGTGTGGGCCGACCCCAACACGAGGAAGTACCGCCAGCCCATGCCCGTGGCTCAAGGGCTCAATCAATTGGGCTTTCCGGCGTGCCCGGTCGTTTCAAGGCGCTGGCGGCAATTCCCCACAACGCCAAGTGGTCCGGTCGCACGCGTATGTCTCTCGGTGCGGGCACTCCCAAAGGAACTCGCATCGGCAGGACGAGAACGGGACGCACGGCCCGTAAATGCCATTCACAATGGACGCCAGCGTTCCTGGCGGACAGTTGGGTTCTTGCTCGCTGCAGCGAAGTTCGGTCGGGTCGCAGTTCGTCCCCTCGCCGCACGATCCGATATGCAGGTAGGGGCGGTCGACACAGCCGCGCGGTGACAGAAAGGTCACGCCGTCGCAGCCGCAGTACGCCACCGCCTCGATAGGGCAGGGATGCGGCGCGAAGTGGGGGATACACTCCCAGCGTTCATCGCAGCTCGCCCCCGCGCAGAGCAGGCCCTGGCCGCATGGCGTGCTTGCGGAGCATGCGTTGGCGTCGTCCGCGTCGGGCACGTAGATTGGCCCGAACACATCGGCGCATGCGCTCGCTTCCGTCGCGATGTCCGGCACCGACGCGTCCAATTCGTCGTTTTCTGCATCCGGCTCGGCATCAAAGCTGTCCGTGCTCGCGTCCGCCGGCTCTGCCGATCCCGCACCGCCTTCGGTCGTAGTGCTTTGCTCGGCCCGTACATCGCTGACCCCGGCGTGCTCTTCGGATGTCGAGCACGCGCCGCCCATGGCCGCGGAGATGAACAGCCACCAAGACCTAGAGCGAGTCGAACCTTGCAATCATTCGGCTGGGTTGCCCCGGGGAAGAGGGCAAGATTCAGCCTCCCTGCCCGAAAGTGGCGTACCAGTATGCCAGAAGCTCACATTTTGCCTCAGATTGAAGGGTCGCGCGGGCTCGATGGCGCTACCATGTCATTCGACTTGGCAGCGTGGAAGCGGCGTTGCGACTAGGGCGATTCCAGGGCGATTCTTGAGCTACCCGCATAGTTCGGTACCACTCTCTCTACTCTGTTGGTCGTGCGCTCTCCCGCGCTCACCGTGTCTACTCTGACTGCAAATATTCGCGTATAAAGAAAATGAGCTCAAATTTCCTCAGCTATCTGCTGGTCGATCGGAGGGCAAATGCGAGCCTTCCGAACCTGTCCGCGGGTGCAATGAGGTGTTGCGGGAAGAGGGGCGTCTAAAACGATGCGCGAAGCACGCTTGTTCCTGGTTCAGGGCGGCATCCCGCAACAGGGCGCCATCCCGCAAGCCATCTCGCAAGAGGTGGACGATGCGACCCTTGTACACAAGCTCATCGACCAGCATCCGGATGCCGCGCGCCTCATTTGGCAGCGTTTCGCGCCCATGGTGCATCGCATCCTCCGGCGCTCGTTCGGGCCCGACGAAGACGTCGAAGACTTGGCGCAAGAGGTATTCATGTGCGTCTTTCAGAAAGCCTCCACCCTGCGTGAGCCGCAGGCGCTCAAGGCCTTCGTGATCACGGTGACGGCTTTTACGGTGCGTGGCGAATTGAGGCGCCGCTGGAGCCGCCGCTGGCTTCGGCGCACTGGCGCGGTCAGCGGTCCCGGTCAGCTCGTCTTCAACCAAGACATCGAATCGCGCGAAGCGCTGCGTCGCTTCTATCTCATCCTCGACAAGGTCAGTGTTCAGGATCGCACTGCGTTCGTCCTCCGCTTCATCGAAGGGATGCCGCTCGAAGACGTGGCTGTCGCTCTCGATGTATCGGTAGCCACCGCAAAACGGCGTCTTTCTCGTGCGTGGGACCGCGTGGTCCTCTTGGCCGAGCGAGATACCGCGCTCGTCGACTATCTTTCCGGTCTTCAAAAGGACGGGGCTTGCGCATGAATGCTTGGGAGCGACGAGTGGCGGCGGAGCGCGCTGTATCGCAACTCGCGCGAATCGCGCAGGAAGCGTCGAGTGATGCTCTGACGGTGAGCGAGCAGGCCGGCCTTGCGCGGTTCGAGGCGGCTGTCGTCCAGAGCAGGTTTGCGCGTCGATTGCCCTCCAAGTCACCGTGGCGCCTCAAGGCAGCAGGCGTGTTGGCGGCGGCTGCGATCGCCGCCGTCGCGGTATTCGCGAGCATCAACCGAACGGCGGTGCAAGGTTTCGAAGTCGCCAACGGAAGCGTCAGCAGCAGCGGGTACATCCGTCCGACTGCCCCCGAGGGCGCCAACGTTCGCTTCGCCGACGGAACACAGGTCGCGCTCGAGGCTGGTGCACGGACGAGGGTCGCCGAAGTGTATCCGCACGGAGCGCGCATCTTGCTCGAGGAAGGCAAAGCCAGCCTGAACGTCAAACCCCTTCGTGGGGCCAAGTGGCTGGTCGAGGCGGGGCCTTACACGATCCAGGTAACGGGCACGGTATTCGACGTCGCCTGGACGGGGCCCGAAGAGAGCCTGGATCTCTGGCTTCGCGAGGGCTCCGTCGTGGTGACGGGGCCGTTGACGACGCAAGGGTTCGTGGTGCGCGCCGGGCAACGGCTGGTTGCGCGCGTGCGCGAGAACCTGCTGTTACTCGACGGTCAGCCATCGGAAGACTTCCGCTCGCGCTCTGTGGATACGGCGGCCGATGCGCCTGCTCCCGAGCTGCCCCAACCGGCGCACCCGGCGGTATTGAAACCCGTCCGCTCGGCCGAGCCGCGCGGGTCGAGCACGGGTGACGACGCACGCCCGCCGTCGTGGTCCAAGCGCCTCGCCGCCGGTGATTTCGAAGGCGTTTTGGCGGACGCCGATCGACGAGGTCTCGACGCCGTCTTGTCCAAAGCGCCGCGCACCGAGCTCGGTGCGCTCGCCGACGCTGCGCGTTACGCGCGCCGGTTCGATGTCGCGCGCCGCGCGCTGCTCTCCGAGCGCGAGCGGTTCTCCGGCTCAGTGCAGGCCAGCGAAGCGGCCTTTTTCTTGGGAGGCTTGGCCGAGTCTGACGCCGCCCCCGTGCCGTCGGCTTTGGAGTGGTACGAGCGTTACCTCGCCGAGAGCCCGCAGGGAACCTACGCCTCCCAGGCTTTGGGTCGAAAATTGATGATCGTGTATAAGGTTCGAGGGCGTGAAACAGCTAAGCCTTTGGCACTCGAATACTTGAATCAATATCCGAAGGGACCTTACGCGCGCTACGCAAGAAACCTGCTGGAAACCAATGCGCTAAAGTGAGGCCGAAGTGGCTGCGGACGACCCGCGCGGGGGGATTGCGCTGGCTTGGCCGAGTCCTTCCCCTCTGTATGTGCGTGCTCGGTTGGGTGGCGATGGCCAACGAATGTCTCGCGGCGTTGGAGCGCCGCGTCATTCTGTTGCGTCCCAACGCCCCCGACGAGGTGACGACCATGGCGCTCGCACGCATCAAAGGCGAGCTCCTGGCGGCAGGCTTCGAGGTCACCTTGTTGCCCCAGCGGGACGATCTCCCCACGCGGAGTGCGGTGGAAACGGCGGCGCCCGAGCTCAAGCCGCTGGCCGTGTTTGCGATTCTTCACGACGAGGCAAGGCTCGGCGCCTCATCGACGGCGGAGATCTGGGTCTCCGACCGACTGGTCGATCGCACCTCGGTCGAGCGGATGCGTTTCGATAGTGCGGAGCCTGGACGAGGCGCGACCGTGCTCGCCGTTCGGGCGGTAGAACTACTCAAGGCGAGTTTGGCCGAGTTTTGGATGGTGCCCGAACGACGGCCGCCCCCCACGCCCGTCGAACAGCGCGCCCCTATCGCGAAACCTGCCCTCGTCGCGCCTCGACCCGTGGTGAACGAAGGACTTGCCGCGCAGGCGGCGTTCGGAATGCTCTACAGCTTCGGCGAGATCGGGCCGGTGTGGACGCCGCTATTGGCGCTCGCGTATGGCACGCCCAGTGGTCTCGGCGCGCGGATGAGCGTCGGCGGCCTTGGATCCGACGCCATCGTCGCGACGGCGGAGGGAACGGCGCGCATCGAGCAGCAATTCGCGACGCTCGAGGGTTTCGTCATATCGCGCTGGGATGGCTCGGTCCAGCTCTTTGCGTCGGCGGGTATGGGGGCGTACCGCGTCGCTGTCGAAGGGACCGGTGTTTATCCCTACCAAGGCAAGACCGGAAACGGGTGGTCGCTTCTCACGGGGGCCGGCGTCGGAATTGCGGCCGAGGTCTATCCTCACATCGCGTTTCTCGTCGAGGGTGAAGGCTTCTGGGCATGGCCTCCCTCGCTTGTTCGCGTGGCCGGCACGGATGCCGGTAGGCGGTATTGGCCGTTACTCTTGGCTCGGGCTGGCATAGGGATCGCGTTCTGATCATGCGACCCTCGTTCGTTTGCGTCTCATGGCGTTCGCGCTTGGCACCGATAGGGTCGCTCGTTCGTGCCGCGCTCACCACGGCGCTGATCGGCGCCGGTGTGGCTTGTGATCCGCGCATCCTCGACGCCGTCGAGCTCATCACGCGCCCCGAAGGCGGCGGCGTCACGGAAGGCGGCCCAGCGAACGATGACGGAAGCACGATCGAAGGCGGCGCCGCGACCGAGGGCGGCGGCGCGAGGGAAGGCGGCGTGCTGCAGGACAGCAGTTTCGAGGGCGGCCGACCACCCGAGGCGAGCACGCCTCTCGATAGCGCCCGCGAAACCGGCAGTGGTCTCGACGCGTCGTGTGCGCCCGACGCGCCGAATGGCCCCACCACATGGCCCAATTGCGTCAGCAGTGCCAATTCCGATGCATGGCTCGTCCAACATCACGATGCGCTTACCGTCATTCGTCCGCGTCTCTTGATCCTCCATTTCTACAACGCATGGACCAAGGCGCAGGCCGAAGCAGGAGCGCAGCTCGAAATTCGCGTCACGCGCGAAGGGTCGCGCTACCACGGGTACTCCCAGGCCAACGCGCCGCCTTTCCTCGAATACGAGATTGCCAAAACGGTCGATCTGACCGATCACCCGCCCCCGCCGCCGCCCAGCTGGA
>Ga0193706_1001039_pt1 | contig 13269 bp, 11 predicted proteins | sample U3c1metaG_FD_160130 | JGI IMG/M metagenome (GOLD analysis project Ga0193706, IMG submission 160130) | Soil microbial communities from a riparian zone of the East river system, Colorado, United States - U3c1 | ecosystem: Environmental > Terrestrial > Soil > Riparian zone | place: USA: East River... | reverse complement strand
CGCGAGCACTTCCTGGCGCAGGACGGAAACGTGCACCGGCGCATTGCCGGCGGACGGATCCTGGCCCTCGCGGCTTTCCATCTCCTGCACTCCGTTCAAGAGAAGCACCTGATCGACTTGGGTGAGCTGCGCCTGGGCAGCTCGCCAACCGGGACTGCGAGCGACTACGTTCCCGGCGCGGGCGCCGGAGTTGCGAGCACTCGATCGAGCTGATTGAACTTGGAATTGTTGCGGGCCTTGAAATCGGCCCAGCGCGTCTTGTCCCACAGTTCGATGCGATCGATCAGACCGATCACGACCACTTCCTTGGACTGGATCTGTGCGAGCGCGCGCAGAGATTCAGGCAGGAGCAATCGGCCGGCCGTATCGAGCGTCGCGGGATACGTGTCGGAGAACAACAGGCGCTGCATCAGCCGCTGTTGCTCGCTGGAAAAGGCCTGGGTCTGCAACCGGTCCACAGCGCGCTGGAAACCGGCGTCCGAGTACAGGAACAGGCAGTCTTCGAAGCCGCGCGAGAGCACGCCTGTCAGGTTCCCTTCGGCGTCGCGGCCGAGTCCGTCCTGAAGTCGCTTGGGCAGGAAGACGCGATACTTCGAGTCGAGCGTGTGAGTCGATTCACCGGTCCACACGGCTCAGATCTCCTCGCCGCTGGACACCGCGCGCGGACCCACGGACACGTCGTGTCCAGGACCCGCGGGGAGGAGCGGAGAGGGTGATCGGCGACCGCGCGTCGACGTCCATGCCTTGGCTCGTTTTTGCGAGCCGGCGATCCAGGACGCACGGTGAACAGATCGATAGCCGGGCCCCACAAGCCCTGAAACCGACTGACACCGACCACCACTTTGCCCCACTTCTCTATTCCACAGCCCCACTCCCCTGCCGGCAATGGTTCATCCGATTTTTTTTCGTCGGAAGTGCTTGGAAGGACCCGACTTGGGACAGCTGAGGGCTGTCGGTCAGCATCCGCTAGATGTAGTGGCTATGAAGGGATCTTGGGGCGGTTGACCACAATATCTTGCGGTCGGTCAAGGTTTCGAGGCTCGGGAGCCCGAAGCGAGGCTCCGGGGAACTGAGGAGGGTTTCTCTCAGGCGCCGCCCGGAACTCCGGCGGCAAATTCGATCGGCGCCTCGTCGGAGGCGAACAAGGCGCGCAGCTCCTCGCGCAGCTCGGCCATGCGCTCCGGGCTGAAATCGTAGACGAAGACGACGAACTCCTCTTCGCGCCGCGGGCGGCGGACGACGAAGGCTTCGCTGCCCTCGAGGTTGGTCATGCGCACGATTTTCACGCGGCGTTTGCGCATCAGAAGCAGGCAGAGCAGGAAACGCAGCTCGCGCACGCGCAGATCGCTGCGGCCTTCGAGAGCGACGAACAAGGCTTCCAGGGCCTCGATGTTGAACGAGACGCCGCGGCGGCGCTTTTCCGCGTGGCGCGTGCGCCACCAGAAGAGGTCGGAGGCGACAGCGGCGCGCGCCGACCAGCAGGCGGAGCAGAAATCGCGGCGCGCAAGCTCGCCAGCTTCGGTCGTCAAGAGCGAGAAGTAGCGCTCTTCGTCGGCGAAGCTCGCTTCGCAGGCCGCGCAGGCGATGCGATGGCGGCGCAAATTCCAGGCGCTCATGTCGCTCCAGCCTAGCGCAACTCGCCTCAGAGAACAGACCGCGTTCCCGCCAGTGTCTCCGCGTACAGCTCCGCGTGCCTCGCCGCGACTTCCTCGAGCCCTGGCAGAGCGGGCCGGGCGCGGGCCAGAGCGAGAAGCCGCGGCCGGTCGGCGGCGAGGCCGGCCAGCAGATCCGCGAGGGCCTGAGCGTCTCCGTGCGGGAAAAGCAGGCCGCCGAAGCCGGGCCGGATCAGCTCGGCCATGCCGCCCAGATCGCTGGCGAGCACCGGAACACCGCGGCGAATCGCGTCCTGGATGGTCAAGGGCCGATTCTCGTACCAGAGGCTCGGCACGACGAGCAGATCGGCCGCATCGAGGACCCTGTCGATCGCCTCCGGCGCGAAACGTCCGTGCCAGCGGATGTCGCCGCGCTCGCCGGCGAGCTTGCGCAGATGGCCGACGTAGGACGGAAACCACTCGAGCACGCCGTGCAGATCGAGCGTCGCCGTGGTCGCCGCGAGCTTCGTGAAGGCCTGGATGAGGACGTGCACGCCCTTGGCCGGATAGATCCCGCCGATGTAGGCGATGCGCAGCGGCTGGCCCGGATCGCTGGCGCGCGGATCGCGCCATGGACCGACCACGCCGGAGGCCAGGATCTCGAGCTGCTCGGGAGCGACCATGCGCCGCTCGATCATCCGCGAGGCGAGGAACCTCGATGGAGCGATCACGCGGCGCGCCAGGCGCAGATGCGCCGCGTGCTGCGCGCGTCGCGCGTTCGACGCGACCTCGAGCGAGACCGACGCGTCGCGCAGCGCGGGCAATCCTTGCAGGCATTGACCGCAATCGCCGGCGCACAGCGCTCCGTCGGCGCGCAGCAGATTCGTGTTCGCGCACAGCAGGTGGTAATCGTGCAGCGTCACCACGGCGGGCACGCGATGCGTTCTCGCGACCTCGAGCACGCCGCTCCCCCACTGCGCAAAATGCTGCACGTGCAGCAGATCGGGCCGTTCCCCCGCCAGGATCTTCTCGAAGACCAGACGCTGGCGCGGCTCTTCCCAGGTCTCCTCGGCGCTGGCGTACTCGCGCGAGTGGGCGACCTCGAGCACGCGCAAGCCGCCGTGGCGGCGCTCGCGGACATCTCCGTCGGCGCGCGCGAGGTCGCGCTCGGTGGCGACGATCACGACCTCGTGGCCGCTCCGCGCGAATTCCCGTGCGAGCTGGAAGGTGTGGACTTCCGTGCCGCCGACGTGCTCGGGCAGGAAATCGTGCAACAGGTAGAGGATCTTCAGAGGCCGAGCTCCTGCGCCGTTCGCGCGGAGAGTGCGCGGTCCCATTCCGCGGTCGCGGCGGCCGACATGCGCGCGTCGAACCAGGTCTCGGCCAAAGCTTCGGGCGCGCCGGCGGCAATCGCGCGCCCGTACAGGTCGAGGTGGCGTTGCGCGAGGTCCGTGTTGGACGGCAGGCTCGCGGCGAATTCACTCGCGCGCTGGCGCGCCCTGCCGAGGCGCACTGGATCGCGCGCGAAGCGTGCGATCTGCTCGGCCAGAGAATTGGCGTCGCCAGCGGAATAGAACTCGGCCACTCCTCGGAAGCGCTCGAGGTACACCGGCGCATCGGGCAGGAGCAGCGCGAGGCCGAGCCTGGCGGCCTCGTCGACGGTCAGGCCATAGGATTCGTGGGCGCGCGAGGCGCTGACGAAGAGCTGGGCGCGCGGGTCGACCACGCGGCCGAGCTCGCCTGGAGCAAAGGCGCCCTTCCAGCGCACCGGTGCGTCGAGCGCGATCGCGCGCAGCTCCGCGGCATGGACCGGATCGGATTCGCCCCCGTGCACGTCGAGCACCAGGGACTTCTCGCCCGCAAGCTGCTCGAGCGCGAAACGGAAACCAGTCATCAAGATCTCCAGACCCTTGTGCCGAGCGATCTGCGACCAGGTCGCGAGGTGCAGGATGGTCGGCGGGCGTTCGGGCCGCGCGCGAGCCGGGAGGGCGTCGAGCGCCGCCTCGCAGACGCAGGGTGGGATCACCTCCACGAGCAGCGTCTCAGGCGCGCGGCCGAGATGGCGCTCCACCGCCCGCGCATGGGCTTGCGAAGGCGCGATCACGGCTCGCGCCAGCTCGAGCTCGCGCGCAATGTCGCGCTGGCGCTCGGCGAGCAGCATGAAGGCGCTCTCGGTCGAAACCCAGGGCGTGCGCGGAGGCAGCTTTCCCGCGCAGGCGATGCAGGGATGCGGGCCGACGATCGCGTCGCAGGCGCGCAGCGTGTCCGGGCGCACGCGGAAAACGATCGGGCAGCTCGCCCAGGAATCGTGCAGCGTGACGACGCTGGGAATTCCCTCGCGCGCCGCGGCCGCGACCAGGTCGCGCGACAGACGGATCCAGTGCTGCACGTGCACCACGTCGGGCCGGAATTCGCGCAGGAGCTCGCGAAAAGCCTGCGACACGCCGCTGTGGAGCGACTTGTGCCAGTGGTCGAAGTACAGATCGCCGCGCGCGATCCGCGCCACCTCGATCCGCTCGCCCCGCGAACCCTCGAGGACACCGCGGCGCAGCTCGATTTCGCCAGGCTTCGCCGGCTCGACGGTGCCCGCCACGATGAAAATCGTGTGGCCGGCGCGCGCCAGGGCCAGGGCGAGCTCGCGCGCGTGGAGCTCGGTGCCGCCGACCAGCTCGGGCGGAAAACCGTGGACCGCGATCAGGATCCTCACGTGCCCTTCCTGGCTTGGGCGAGCCGCACGCGCACGCTCTCCAGGGCTTCGAAGTAGACCTCCTCGAGCTGGGCCGCGTCCTCGTCGACGCGCTTGATCGGCTGGGGCGTCTGATACAGCCGATCGAGCTGGCTGCGATCGGCGAGCAGGCTCGACAGGCGCGCGGCGAGGGCGGCGGCGTCGCCGACGGCGAAGCGGAAGCCGCTGACGCCCTCCTCGACCAGCTCCGCCATCCCGCCGATGTCGCTGACGAGCAGCGGAGTGCGCGCCGCCAGGGCCTCGAGGATCACCAGCGGCGAGTTCTCGTACCACACGCTGGGCACGACGAGGACGTCGGTCGAGGACAGCTCGCGCGCCACTTCCTCGCGCGCAACCGCCCCTTCGATCTCGACACCCAGGGCATCGGCGCGCAGCTCGAGCTCGCGCACGTATTCGGGGTTGTGCAGGGCCGGACCGACCAGCTTCAACCTGCCGCGCGCGCGCAGCGCTGGATCGATGCGCGCCCAGGCATCGAGCAGGATGTGCGGCCCCTTGTGCGGCGCGAGGGTGCCGATGAAAGCCACGCGCAGCAGCTCGCTCTGCGTGCGCGGCCGCGGCTGGAAATGCTCGAGGTCGATGCCGGTGCGCAGGAAAGTGATCTTTTCCGCGGGCAATCCCCACTCGATGAACCGCTCGCGCAGGAAGCGGCTGGGCGAGAGGAAACGCTCGACAGCAGGCACCAGACGCTGGCGGAAGTCGCGCTCGCGCGCGGCGACCTCGCTCGCCAGGCGCACCGCGAGCTCGGGCGCGACCTCGGCCTCGCCCGGGGCCTCGCCGCGGGAGTGCAGGAGGCGCGAGACCGCGACCGCGGCCTTGCCCAGGTCGACGCCGGTCGCGCTGCGCAGGCCGGCGAGGGCGCTGCCGGCACGGCGCTCGATCGAGGTCTGCTTGTACTTGAAGCTCGACAGGCACTCGCCGCAGCGCGTGAAGTCGATCGTGTGGCAGATCGAGGTGTCCGCGTGCACCCGCTGGCCGAAGCGCGCGCATTGCAGCCAGTAATCGTGCAGCGTGAACACCACCGGGATCCCGCGCGCGCGAGCGGCTTCGACGCAGCCCAGCGAAAGGTACAGGAGGTGCTGGACGTGGACGATGTCGGGCTGCAGCTCGTCGAGCAGGTTGGCGAACAAGGCGTCGATGCGCGGCTCGTCCCAGGTCTCGCGGAATTCCTCGTAGTGCAGGTTGTTGATCAGCTCGTGCACGCGCACGCCGTCGTGGCTGCGCTCGCGGATCGACAGGTGCTCGGCCGAGATCTCCTTCTCGGTGGTGAACACGCTGAGCGAGTGGCCGCGCGAGCGCAGTTTTTTCGCGAGCTGCGCCGTGTAGACCTCCGTCCCCGCGGTGTGCAGAGGCAGATAGTTGTGGCTGACCAGCAGGATCCGCATCGATCACGCAGTCTACTGGAGCGGCGCGCGCGCTTCAGGGATTGTCGGGCAGGCGCCATTGCTTCCAGCTTTTTCCCCGCGCGCCTCGCCTTGCGCCTGCTTCAACCCGCGAATCGCCGCGCGACGCGCCACCACAGGGTGAGCGAGCGGTCGAGAGCGGCGAGGACCAGGCCGCGCAGGCCGCTGGACTTCAGCCCGGGCGTGATCGTCAGCGGTCCTCCGACCAGGAGCTCGCGATCGGGGATCAGGCGCGACCTTTGGACGGAGCGGCGCGAGCGCAGCGTGGTCGGCAGGGCGCGCAGGAAGGCCCATTTTCCGCGCAGGTGCGCGATCAAGCTCCCGTTGGACAGGGCGAAGCAGAACCAGACGAGCTCGTAGATCGCGAAGCCGGGCAGGCTCGCGATCAGCGTGGACCAGGAGTAGTTCTTGAGCAGCACGAACCAGCGGTTGCGCGCATGGAAGAACGCGCGCGAGCTCGGGTAATCCGGGCCACTGCGAAAACTGATGCCCTGGGTCCCGCCGCGGTGGTGCACGAGCGCGTCCTCGACGGAAAAGATCGCGTGACCCGCCGCGCGCAGCCGCAGGGACAGGTCGAGATCCTCGAAGAGGATGAAAAAGGCCGGGTCGAAGCCTCCGAGCGCGAGCAGCGGCTCGCGGCGCACGAGCAGGGCCACGGAAACCGCGCCGCCGACCTCGAGCGTGCCCTTCCCCGCTGCCTCGGCGAGCGGGACGTAGAAATTGCGCAGCGAGAACAGCCCGACGTAGTGCAGCGATCCGCCGTCGTAGTGCACGCGCGAAGGCTCGCTCGCGAAAACGCTGCGCGGCTGGAGCACGGCCGCGCTGGGATGCAGCTCGGCGGCGCGAGCCAGCAGCTCGAGGGTCTCGGGCAGCAGCACCGCGTCGTTGTCGAGCAGCAGCACCCAGGGATTGCGCGCCGCTGCGAGCCCGGCATTGCGCGCCGGACAGGGACCCTCGTTGCTCGCCAATCGGATCAGTCGCAGCGAGGGATAGCGGTCGCAAGCAGCGCGCTCGCTGCCATCCTTCGACGCGTTGTCGACGAGCAATACCTCGTCGGGCACCAGCGTCTGCGCGAACACCGATTCCAGGCAGTGCGGCAGGTGCTGCGCTCCGTCGAAGTTGACGACGACCACCGAGATCGGCCCCGGCGCGGAATGAGGGTTGTCGTCCAAGGCCTCGCCGTTCACCGCAGCGGCAGCTCGAAATCGGGCGCCTTGCAGGGATGGCGGTGGCGCCAGCAGTAGGGCAGGTTGGCGAGCACCGACAGCCCGGCCTTGAACACGATCCAGGTCGCTCCCGGCGTTTCACGCAGCGATTTCCCGATGCCGATCGTGCCCGTGGCGTCGCTGACCTCGCCGGATTTTTCCTTCGCGCGGCCGCGCAGGATCACGCGCGTGAGCACCAGCCAGGGCATGCGCACCAGGTCGGAGGCCGGCGCGTATTTGAGCATGGTCAGCCAGGCGTTGCGCGCGTGGTAGTACAGGCTGCGCTTGCCCATTTTGATTCCGAAGGGCGTCTTGTGGAAAGCGCGCACGCTGGGGTACTGCAACACGCGGTAGCCGAGGTTCAACAGTCGGCAGGTGAGGTCGCGCTCGTTGCCGTAGATGTACAGCCGCTCGTCGTAGCCCCCCGCCGCGCGCAGGGCGTCCGCGCGAGCCAGGCTGGCGCAGCCGCGGAAAGTCGACATGTAGCGCTCGCGCAGCATCAGCGGCGAGTTCAAGTAGCTCTCGGGCATCTGCGGCTCGACCACCTCGGTGGACACCACGGCGGTCGAAGCCGGCTCGCGCTGCATGCGCTCGACCGTGCGCGCGAGCCACTCCGGCGGCAGCACCACGTCGTCGTCGAGGATCGCGATCAAGGGCGTCTTCGCCGTGGCGAATCCGATGTTGAACGTCTCGCAGGCGCCGTAGCGCGAGTGCGGCATCACCACCAGGCGCACTTCGGGATAGCGCTCGCGCAGTTGCGCCGCGGTGTCGTCGCGCGAAGCGTTGTCGACCACCACGATCGCGGCGAAGGGCCGCGTCTGGGCGCGCAGGCCGTCGAGGTTCTCGCACAGGTCCTTGCACTTGTTCCAGGTCGTGATCACCGCCGTGGCAGCCCAGGGATCGCGGGCGAGCTCGGCGGCTTCGCTCGCTTCCGAGCCGCTGACCAGGCCCAGGCCGCGGGCGCGGCGCGCGTATTCCAAGGCCTGAGCCCCTTGGACTTCGACGAAGCCCTCGACGGCGGTCACCCGCACGTCGTCGATGTTGATCGTCCGCGCGCTGTCGACGGCGGCGGACTTGCTCGCCAGGTCCGCGCCGTTCTGGCTCTTGAATTCGAGCAGGGCGGCGCGCTTCTGGACGGCTTTCGGACTGACGTCGAAGAGCAGGCTCGCGACCACGGGCGTGTTCACGCCGTAGAGCAGGGCCCGCAAGCCAGGCCGTTGCGCCAGGGCGGAGCTCGCCGCGGCCGCGAGGGCCAGGTGATCCTCGTGCAGCTCGAAGGGCGAAGGCGCGATCACCCAGTCGGGAGAGAAGGCGTCGATCTCGCGCAGCAGGCGCTCGGTCAAGCCCCATTCCTGGCCGAGGCGACCGTCTTGCAAGCCGGCGAAGACGAAATCGCGCACGCCGAGCTGCAGGCCGCCGCGGCGCGATTCGTCGGCGCGCAGCGCTGCTTGCTGCTCGCGAGCTTCGCCGAGGAGACCGGCGGCTCCGTCGGTGGCGATGAACACGCGCACCTGCGCGCCGTTTTCGACGCACAGCGCGAGAGTGCCGCCGCAGCCGAGGACTTCGTCGTCGGGGTGGGCCGCGAGCACCAGCACGCGTCCGGCGATCGACCGTGCGTCGCGCAATTGAGGGAAGGAACTCATGCGCGGACTCCACTCAGGACCTGCAGGTACAGGTCTTCGTGGGCGCGCACGCTGTCCTCGACGCTGGCGACGCTCGCCGCGAAACGCGCGCGCGCGGGAGCGGTGCTCGAGCCTGTGCTCATGTCCGCTTCGCGGCTCAAGGCCTCGGCCCAGGCGGCTGGATCGGCGGCCGGCAGGCAACGCTCGAGAGGACCGAGGCGTTCGGACATCGCACCGCGATCGGAGGTCCATGCCGGAAGACCCAGGGCGTGGGCCTCGTCGAGGACCAGACCGTAGCTCTCGTCGACGCGCGTCGGAAACACGGCCAGATCGGCCTGCGCCGCCGCGCGCGCGAGCGCCCTCGAGTCGTAGGGCCCGAGGTAGTCGACGCTGGCCTTGCCGCGCAGCTGCTCGATCAACGCGGGAAATCCCGGCGCCAGCGCGCGTCCCGCGAGGGTCAAGCTCAGCTTGCCTTCAGGGACGAGGGCCACGGCCTTGAGGATGTCGAAAGTCCCCTTCTCTTCGCAGAGATTGCCGAAGTGCAGGATGCGCAGGGGCCCGTCGGGATCGCGCGCCACCGCCGCCATGGGTCGCAGGCTGCGCGTCAACCCCGGCGCGAGCAGCACCTGCCGCTCGCGATCGAGCGTGAGCTGAGCCAGGATCCGCTCGCCATGAAAACGGCTGGGAACGATCCAGCGCTGGGCCGCGCCGATCTCCGCTTCGAAGTCCGAGGAGCGCCGCGCGAGCCGCGGCTCCAGCTCCGCGGGCGTCAGCGGTCGCGCATTGGGCTCGACGCAGCGCGCGCAGGTCTCGAATTCCCCGCGCGGCGGACAGACCAGGCGCAGCGGCGAAGCGCGGAAGAACCGCGGGCAGGTCGCGAAGGCATCGTGCAGCGTGACCAGCACGGGAACTCGCGGAGCCAGCCTGCGCACCAGGCGCTGCGAGAGGGTCGACCAGTGGTGCAGATGCACGAGCTCGCAGCCCTCGAGGGCGTAGGACACCAGGGTCTCGACCCGCGGCCGCGCCAACTCGAGGTCGAAGATTTCCTCGGCGCGCCGCGGGATGCGCACGACGTCGATCCCGTCGACGCGCTCGCGCAGGAGCTCGCTTTCGCCCGCCGGCCGATCGGTCCCGCACACGACGGTCAATTCATGACCGCGGGCGAGCAGCCCGCGCGCCAGAGCGCGCACGACGCGTTCGCTGCCGCCTTCGAACTCGGGCGCGTAGTGCGCCGCGATCATGCCCAGCTTCAAGTCGTGCCTCGCGGGAAACGCAGGAAGCCCTCGCTGCGGCTGATGCGACCGGGGAAGAGCCCGCCGCGCGAGCGGGCGCGCTCCTCGGCCTGCAGAGTCAGATTCGTGGTGCCCAGCTGGCTCTCGTAGACCTCGAGCGCGGCCAGTTTTTTCTGCCACACGCCGCTGATCTCGATCACGCGGTCGGCGCGCAGGGGCGTCCAGACCTCGAAGCCCCAGACCTCGGCCTTGGAGTTCACGATCTGCCGCGCGCGGTACACGACGCGCGCCAGGGTCTTGTGGTCGACGTGGGCTTCTCCCGGCCAGGGAGCGTAGATCGTGTCCGGCACCAGGGCATCGATCAGCTCGGCCATCTGCCGCACGCCCGTCTCGAATTCCGCCGGCGTCGGCACGTGCCCCTCGGGGTGATCGAGGAACTGGTAAGGCCGCAAGCCGAGCGCGAGAGCGGCGCGGCCCGCTTCCTTCTTGCGCGTGTCGCGCGGCCACTCTGGCGCAAGCCCCAGCAGGCCGTCGAAAGCGACCACGACGTGCACGGGATCGCCCTGGGCGGCGTGCAGGATGATCGTTCCGCCGCAGCCCAGGACTTCGTCGTCGGGATGGGGCGCGCAGACGAGCACGCGCTCGCGCGGCGGCCCGCGCAGGATCTCGGTGTTGGCTCTCCACAGTTTCATGGGACGTTGGTCGGCTCTTCCAGCTCGCGCGGCTGGAGCGGCGCGGTCCGCGCCGGGCTCGGCTTGTCGAAAGTCCAGGCGGCTCTTTCGGTCGAATCCGCGAGGTCCACGGCGCGCACGAAGTAGCGGCCGCGATAAAACCACTCCCAGGCGCGCTCGTCCATGCGCCAGCGATTTCCTTCGACGATCGCGCCGGCTGCCAGGGGGAAACTGGGCAGCATCGCCAGCTCGACGAGCCAGCGCGCCCGATGCGGGAATTCGAGCTCGGGCGGCGAGGCGATGGCGCCCAGGCTCTGGAATCGGTTGGCGATGGTCGCGTCGGGAGGAGCCGGGCTCGCCGGCGTCGCCGGCTTGCCTGCGTCGAACCAGCGCGCGAAATACGCGGCGCGGGAAATTTCCAGGCGCCGCGCAGGCTCGGGATCCTGGCTCTCGATGCCGCTGGAGCGCGCCCAGTGGTGCACGATTTCCGCGCGGGGATCGAGGATCAGTCTCAACCCGGCGCGCGACAGGCGCTGGAACAGGTCGGTGTCCTCGTAATAGAGCGGGTAGCGCTCGTCGAAGAGCCCGCCGGCGGCCTGGATCGCCGAGCGCGGCAGGAGCAGGCAGGCGCCTGAGAGCATCTCGACCTCCATGGGCTCGCTCGCCGTCCATTCGCGCAGAGCGTGCCGGGTGCGCTCGGCGGAAAGCCGGTCCGCGAGCGCGCCGTCGCGCACCGCCAGGATCTGGGCCTGATCGCTTTCCGGCGTCGGCAGTCGATTGGGCGGCATGCGCCAGGTGCGCGACGGATCGAGGAAGGCGCGCGGGCCGAGGGCGCCGAGCCTGGACGACTCGCGCGCGCCCTCGAGCAGCGCCGCGAGGGATCCCGCGAACAGGGCGATGTCCGGATTGAGCACCAGCACGAGGTCGTCTGGCGCGCCGCGAGTCTGGGCCAGCGCGAGGTTCATGCCCGCGGCGTAACCCAGGTTGGACCCAGCCTGGACCACACGCGCTCCGAGCTCGCGCAGGCCGGCGAGGGCAGGCGACTGATCGCTGCGCGAAGCGTTGTCGACCACGACCATGTCCAGCTCGCCCGCGGCGCGACCGAGCCCGCGCCAGGCCTGTTGCAGCGACGTCGCGAGGGCCAGCGCATAGGCGCCGCTCTCGTAGTTGACGATCAGAGCTGACAGGCGCTGCGCCATCTTCAGCCGCGGGCCTGCTCGACGCGCCAGCGATGCTCGAGGCGCACCAGGCCGACTTCCTTGGTGCGCGAGCGCACCGAGAGCCGCTCGGGCATCGGGAATTCCTGATAGCGATGGACTCCGTGCTCGTCGAACAACCAGATCATCACGTCGAACTGTCCGGCGAGCAGCGCGAGCCTGGGCAGCGCGAGGATCGCGCGCCCGCCCGCTCCACCGAGGACCAGGCCGTCGAGGTGCGTGCCCAGGGCCGCGACCAGGGTGCGATCCTGGCGCAGGAAGCCGACGCCCAGGGCTATCTTGCGCGAGGGATCCGGGTCGCTCCATTCGATCTCGACCGACAGGTCGGCGCCGCTCTCGACGCTCTGCACCGGCTCGCCGCGCGCGTCGACGACGCGCGCCGACACGACGCGCGGAGCATCCGCCCGGGGCGCGGCACTTCCCGGGGCGCCGGCCTGTTCCGCTTCGCGCGCGAAGCTCGCGTAGTCGTTCGTGACCTCCAGCGAGTCGCCGATCGCTCGCACTCTCCCCGCGTCGATCCACGCCGCCTGATCGCAGATCTGGCGCACGTCGTACAGGCTGTGGCTGCACAGCACGAGGGTCGTGCCGCGCGTTCGGAAGGCGAGCACGCGATCGACGCACTTCTTCTGGAAGGCCTGGTCGCCAACCGCGAAGACTTCGTCGATCAGCAAGACCTGCGGCTCGACCGCCGCGGCGATCGAGAAGCCCAGACGCATGCCCATGCCGCTCGAATAGGTGCGCACCGGCTCGTCGAGAAACTCGGCGAGCTCGGAGAATTCCGCGATCGCGCCTTCCTTGGCGCGCATCTCCGGACCGGTCAGTCCGAGCAGAAGACCGGCGAGACGGATGTTCTCGCGGCCGGTCAGATCGAGGTGGAAGCCCGCGCCGAGCTCCAACAGGCTCGCGACCGGCCCCTGCATGCGCAAGCGGCCTTCGCTGGGCGCGCTGGTTCCCGCGAGCAGCCGCAGCAGCGTCGATTTTCCTGCTCCGTTTCGACCGACCAGGCCCAAGGCCGCGCCGCGCGGCAAGCGCAGGTCGACTCCGCGCAGGGCCCAGAATTCCTCGTGACCTGAATACAGGCCGAAGCTCGCCAGCTCGGCGGCCTTGCGCGCGGCACCGCGGTAACGCCGGTAGCACTTGCCGAGCTGCTGCGTCTCGATCGCGAGTTCCGCCATGCCTCAGACTTCGTCCGGCAGGCGCCGCTCGCCCAGCGCAAAGAGGAATCCACCGACGGCGAGCGACACGAGAGTCCAGGCGGCGGCATGTCCCAGCGAGACCGACAGCGAAGTGGTGAAAGCCTCGCTCGGCGCGTTGCTCATCAAGGCATAGCGCCAGCAGGACAGGAAGGCGTGCATCGGATTCCACGCGAGCCAGGGCAGGAAGGGCTCGACGCCGGGCAGCACGCTCACCGACGGAATCCAGAAAATCGGTGTCGCGAACATCCACAGGGCCGTCAACACGCCGACCAGGTGGATCGTGTCGCGCAGCAGGGCGTGCATGGTCGCCGTGGCGAGGGCGAGGCCCAGCGTGAACAGGGCCTGCAGGGCGAGGATCGCGGGCACGAGGACGATCGCGAGCAGTGAC
>Ga0193706_1001038_pt1 | contig 13278 bp, 13 predicted proteins | sample U3c1metaG_FD_160130 | JGI IMG/M metagenome (GOLD analysis project Ga0193706, IMG submission 160130) | Soil microbial communities from a riparian zone of the East river system, Colorado, United States - U3c1 | ecosystem: Environmental > Terrestrial > Soil > Riparian zone | place: USA: East River... | reverse complement strand
TTAGGAACTTCATGTGGGGAAACAATTTAGGCTTGCAAGTTACGGATATTGGCGCATGGTTTATTGTTCATAGCAAGGGGCTTTGCCATGAACAATCAGCTATCAACTATGAACCAGCCTAGTACTGCTCGTTCTTATTGGGGAAATCTTTTGCCTTCACATCCGTAATGTATTGCTTTACCGCCACGGTAATTTGCTCAAACATATTGAGGTACTGACGTAAGAACCGTGGTTTGAATTCTGTGTTAATGCCCAGCATATCATGCATCACGAGTACCTGGCCGTCACAATCGCCACCCGCACCAATGCCAATGGTGGGAATAGTTATACTTTCACTTACTTCTTTTGCCAGTGCAGCAGGGATCTTTTCCAGTACTATAGCAAATGCACCCGCCTCCTGCAATAACAAAGCATCTTTTTTTAGCTTCGACGCCTCATCGGTTTCCTTGGCCCTTACGGTATAGGTGCCAAATTTATAAATGCTTTGCGGCGTTAGTCCAAGGTGACCCATTACCGGTATACCGGCACTCACGATCTTTTTTACCGAATCAACGGCTTCTTCACCGCCTTCCAGTTTTACAGAATGCCCGCCGGTTTCCTTCATTATTTTAATGGCAGATGCAAGTGCGATCTCTGAATTGGATTGATAAGAGCCAAAGGGCATATCCACCACAACCAGGCAACGGTCGATGCCCCTTACCACGCTTTGTGCATGGTAGATCATCTGGTCGAGCGTGATGGGCAGTGTTGTTTCATGCCCGGCCATTACATTGCTGGCGCTGTCGCCAACCAGGATAATGTCGATACCCGCAGCGTCGAAGATCTTTGCAAAGGAAAAATCATAAGCTGTTATCATGGAGATCTTTTCTCCCGAAGCTTTCATTTTCTGCAAAGTATTGGTAGTTACTTTTTTTATTTCTTTATTGACAGACATGGTTATACTGGTTTAAATTAAACTACGTGCTGGAGGAGTTGGCTCTGCGTTAGAATAAAACAAATCCGGGGAGCGTTGAGAATGTAAATGTAGAAAGAAATTTATTTACAAAGCGGTTTTGACGGCTTTAATATGAGAAGCGGAAATTTTTATCAGAAATTTTATGGAAATACAATGATAAACAGCTCAAAGACTAAACTAATGTTATGGCTGAGATAACAACCACTTCAAACAAAAAGCAACATGGATTTCCAAAATCAACCAACAGGCGTTCTACCAGGGTTGATCTTACTCCGATGGTTGACCTTGGTTTCTTATTAATAACATTCTTCGTGTTTACAACCTCATTGACAGAAGCAAAGGTGATGACCTTGATTGAACCAAAGACGGGCATAGAAAAACCGGTCCCTGCATCAGGGGCCATGACGATAATCATTGGTAAGGATCACCAGTTGTATTATTACTTTGGAACACTTACAAGGCCGGAGCAGATCACGAAAGCCAATTTTAAAGACATCAGGGATATCATTCTTGAAAAGAAAAATAAAACAGAGATCGACAAACTGATGTATATTATCAAACCGAATGAAAGGTCAACTCTTGGTGATGCCATAAACCTGCTGGATGAAATGCAGATATGTATGATCCCTTCCGGACATTATGCGGAGGTTGAAATGACGCAGGCTGAAACTGTTCTTATAAAACAAAGGGAATGAGTTAGTGTTAGTCAGCTAATTCGATCCACACAGGTGCATGGTCACTTGTTTTTTCCCACCCGCGAACATATTTGTCAACGCCGGCATTTTTAAGCTTACGTTTTATTTTTGGACTTAATAAAAAATGATCGATGCGCAGGCCTGCATTGCGGCCATATGCATTGCGGAAATAATCCCAAAAGGTATAGATCACTTCACGCGGGTAAAGTTTTCGTATGGCATCCGTCCACCCCTGGTCCACCAGTTTTTTGAAAGCCGCACGTGTCTCCGGCCGGAAGAGCGCATCATTAACCCATCGTTCGGGTTTATAAACGTCCAGTTCGGTGGGCATCACATTAAAATCACCTGCGAGTATTACGGGTTGGCCCGATTTGATGAGTTTGGAGGCGTGGGCGGTAAGGCGTTTGAACCATTTTAGTTTATAATCGAATTTTATTCCCGGCGCCGGATTGCCGTTGGGCAGGTAGAGGCAGCCAAGAATGATCTTATTATCAATGACCGCTTCTATATAACGGCTGTGCATGTCTTCGGGGTCACCGGGCAATGCACGCCTCAGTTCTTTTACTTCGTGGTTGCGGGATAATATAGCTACACCGTTCCAGCTTTTTTGTCCATGCCACATGGCATCATAACCTGCATCTTTTATTGCATTGAGCGGAAATTTTTGCTCAGGTGCTTTCAACTCCTGCAGGCAAACAATATCCGGTGATGTTTCTTTAAGCCAGCGAAGCAGTACCGGCAGGCGGCCGTTAACCCCATTCACATTATAGGTTGCTATTTTCATAAAATGGAATGCTCTCCAATATCGAGCCAATATTAAAAGCATAAAAAAAGGTTCACAACAGGCGAACCCTTTTTCAATTATTTAAAACATTTTTATTTATTTCTGGTTCTCCTTAAAACTCATCATCCAGCTGATACCGAACTTGTCGTTGAACATGCCAAAATAATCTCCCCAGAATGTACTGGCCATAGGCATGGTTACGGTTCCGCCTGCTGAAAGACCGTTGAAGATCTTATCAGCTTCTTCCTTGCTATCGGCACTTATAGAAATGGAAAAATTATTTCCTGCTTTAAAGCCTGCCGACCATTCACCACCTGTATCGCTTCCCATCAGCATGGTCTCTTTGCTGACGGGCAAAGAAACGTGCATGATCCTTTCGCCATGTTCCGGCGGAACGGCTTTCGCTCCTTCCTGCGGAGGCATGTCTTTAAAGCGACCAAGATAGGGGAATTCGCCTCCGAATACAGACTTGTAAAAATTGAAGGCTTCTTCGCAATTTCCATTGAAAGTGAGATATGCATTTACTTTTGGCATAACGTTTAGTTTTTGATTTTTAATAACGGGTAGTAAATGTAGAAAAAATTCTTCTAAATTTTTTTTTAATGAAGGCGCAACATTTGAAATCATTTCACTTCATCCCATAAATGCCTTATCAACCCATCCACCAGGCCGATCTTGGGTACATACATTTCATTGGCGCCGGCCCAGCGCATGGCGTTGGTATAGATGAGCAATGCGGGTACAATAACATCTGCCCGGTCGGGCCGCAGGTCATAAAGTTTGATCCTGTCATCCAGACTAACACTGCTCAGTTCCCGGTAATAATCTTTCAAAAGGTCGAGGGTGATGGGTTTACCATCCTTTCGTTTGCTCATGGAAAAGATCTTGTTGATATTTCCACCACTACCAATGGCCATTACTTCTTTTTGTCCTTTCGTTACTGTTTTTATGATCTCCCTCATCACTTCCCAGGTCTTTTCATTCACTTTGTCCTGCAGCAACCTTATAGTTCCAATGTTGAACGATTCTTTAAAGGTCAATACGCCGGTGCTGAAAAAGGAGAGCTCGGTGCTGCCACCGCCAACATCAATGTACATATAGCTATGTTCCTTATCCAGTGTTTCGGCAATATGATTTTCAAATACAAGGCCTGCTTCTTTATCGCCACTGATGACTTCGATCGCAATATCTGTTTCCAGTTTTACTTTACGAATGATATCGGCACTGTTCTTCGCATCACGCATGGCACTTGTGGCACACGCAATTATCCTGGTTACTTCATAGGCATTCATTAAGTGCCTGAAAGCTTTCATGGTTTGTAAGATCATGCCGATCTTGGCCTTCGGTATGGTACCCGATTCAAATACATCAAAGCCGAGCCTGAGCGGCACCCTGACGAGGTTCAGTTTATTGAATACGGGTTCTTCCTTACCGTTTATTGTAACTTCTGAGATCAATAATCTTGCGGCGTTACTCCCTATATCTATTGCTGCTAATTTCAAAGTGGTTAATTGGTTGATCCCTGCCCGAATATCGTTCAGGCGGGCGTTAATTAGTTAATCGGCAGAAACGAATTTACGCATTAACGTTTAAACGGGTTAAGTAGTTATCCATAACTAATTAACGATTTAACGCATTACTTATTAAAGAGATTTACGATAGAGATAATTATACGTCTCCACCTGGCTGCGTATCTTTTTTGTATTGCGGGGATTTACGTATTGGTTTGCCAGTTCATTATCCAATATCCTTGCTTTGATATTATCCTTTAATTGAATTTGCAGGATGTCTTTCAATTCCTGTTGAATTGGTTTTTCAAAAATGGGACAGGCAACTTCCACGCGGTGATCGATATTGCGTACCATCCAGTCGGCAGAAGAAATGAATGTTCTTTCTTTTCCGCCGTTGCAAAAGACCATTATCCTTGCATGCTCGAGGTATTCATCCACGATGCTGATGGCCTGTATCGGTATCTTGAATTTTTTATTTTCTGAAAGCAAACAAAAGATACCCCTGATCACCAGTTTTATTTCCACACCTGCTCTTGCAGCATCGTATAATTTATTGATCAGCAGTTCATCACTAAGCGAGTTTAATTTGAGGGTAATGGAAGCAGGCTTTTTTGCCTTTGCAGTCTTGATCTCTTTATTGATCAGTTGCGTAAGCTGGTGGCGCATGCCTGTAGGACTTACGATAAGTGTTTTGCATGCTTTTAAAAAATGGATCCTGGTTTTTGGTTCTTCCAGGTAATGGAATATGCGGTTCACATCAGCCATGATATTCCTGTCGGAAGTGAGCAGGCAGCTGTCGCCATACAGCAGCGCCGTTTTTTCATTGAGGTTACCGGTACTTACAAAGCCATAATGAACGGTATGGTTGTTCACCCTTTTTTTGATGAGGCAAAGCTTCGCATGCACTTTCATATTGGGAACACCGATCAATACTTTTACACCGGCATCTTCCAGTTCTTCTTTCCATTCCAGGTTGGCTTCCTCATCAAACCTTGCACGCAACTCCAGCACAACAGTTACCAGTTTACCGTTACGCACGGCATTGGCAAGGGCATTGACTATTTTTGAACGTTCGGCCAAACGGTAACAGGTTATTTTGATACTGACCACATCGGGATCAATAGCTGCTTCACGCAGGAGGTCAATAACACTGTCGAAGGAATGATAGGGAAAATTCAAAAGCACGTCTTTTTTTAACACGAGCTTGGTTACATTATTTACATTCTTAAGTGCCGGGTGTATAAAAGGTTTTTTTCGCAGGTTTTTTTCTCAAAGACCGCTTCGGGGAAATTAATAAAGTCTTTAAAATTATGGATACGTCCCCCTGGTATCAGATTATCTTTTTGCAACAATCCCATCCTGCGAACGAGGTAAGTGAGCAGGGAAGGATCAATAGCTTTGTCAAAGACGAATCTCACGGGCTTGCCTTTTTTCCTGTTCTTTAAACCCTTTTCAATTTTTTGAATGAGGGAAGTGGAGATGTCATTATCAATGTCGATCTCCGCATCACGGGTAACTTTAATGATGTGTGAAGAAAAGCTATCATAGCCAAAGAAAGAAAAAATATGGGGCAGGCAAAAACGAATGATGTCTTCCAGTAAGATGATATGTTTTTCCGTGCTTTTAGAAGGCAATATCATGAACCGCGATAATCGCCTTGCAGGCACAGATACGAGGGCAAATTTTTGTGGAATGCTCTTGTCTTTTTTCGAAAGTTTGCACGCAAGGTAAATTGACTTGTCATTCAATACAGGGAAATCATGTATGCTTTCGATCATCAGGGGGATGATGTTGCTGCGGATCTCTTCATTAAAATAGTCAAGAACGAATTTCTGCTGTGTCCTGTTCAATTGCTTTTCGGTAACGAGTTGTATCTTTTCTTTTTTCAGCTCCCTTAGGATCTCGTTCCAGATGCGTTCAAATTCCCTTTGTTGTTCGATAACTATTTCCTGGATCTCTTCTATAATGGCGCCGGGAGAAATTTCCAGGTGCATTTTGGATCTTCTCCCAAACTCGATCATCCTTTTTAATGTGGCAACTCTTACCCTGAAGAACTCATCGAGGTTATTTGAAAAAATACCAAGGAAGCGGATACGTTCCCTTAAAGGAACCGTTTCATCTGCAGCTTCCTGCAATACACGGTTGTTGAAGGAAAGCCAGCTGATATCCCTGAATATGATCTTTCGTTTGTGCAAGCGGGGTAAATTTTAAATTAAATGTGCCCAAGTTAAAGGCAAGGGATAAGTAAAAAATAAAAGCAATATTAAGTTTACATGAAATTTTATTTGGGTCAGTGGACCGGGGCCTTCATTTTTTCGATAATGCCCGTTGTAGAAAAACCGTCTACTACGGGAACTATTTTCACTTCGCCGCCATTGGCCATTACTTCCTTTGCACCAACGATCTGGTCGAGGGTATAGTCGCCACCTTTCACAAGCACATCAGGTAATAATGTTGTTATTAAATTTAACGGCGTGTCTTCTTCAAATATTATCACTGCATCGGTCATCAGCATGGAAGCGAGTAATAATGCCCTGGAGTATTCATTATTCACCGGGCGGCTTTCACCCTTCAGCCTTTTCACCGAAGCATCTGCATTTACCCCAACTATGAGCACGTGCCCGTAAGAGGCCGCTTCACTGAGGGAAGCTATGTGTCCTTCATGCAGGATATCAAATACCCCGTTTGTGAATACGATCTTTTTATTGTGTAAGCGCCAGCGTTTGAGCTGGTGATTCAGGTCATTCAGGTTAAAGATCTTACTGGGTATGCTGCTGATCGATTTCATTTTTATTCCGGTTAATATATGGTAAGAGCAAAAGGCATGCTAAGCCTGCAATAATAATGATTCCCGTTGAAACACCCCATATAAGCCATCCAAAAGCCTCCCCAAGTGGGGTGGCAATGCCATAAATGGCAAGGGTTTCCATTACAAATAAAGGAAAAGAACCAATACCGCCGGGTGTTGCGATCATCGCCAGGGTGGCCAGTGTTAATACAGAACAGGCAGCTGTTATACTTAAATGAGAAGTTCCTTCCATTGCTTTAAAACCAATATATATCTGCACCAGGTATAGGGCCCAGATCAACAGGGTATGCATCAAAAAAAGTTTCCGTTGTTTCAGGTTCCTGATGGTTTTAAACCCTTCGAAAAAACCCTTCATCAGGATATCGAGCCGGGCAACTATCCTGTTCTGCGGGTACTTTTTAAAAAGATATTTTACCAGGAATATTATGAAGACGACAATGGAGATCACAATTAAAACCTTTAGCCAAACCGGGAATACTGATGAACTGCCGATCTTGTTGAATTTGTCTTTTACATATCCCCCTATAAGATCAAATTGTACCAGGATCGTGAGACCGATAAAAATGAGGTAACAGAATATATCGAATGTGCGTTCCACAATCATGGTTCCTACCAGCTTTTCTACTTTTAATTTTTCGTAACGGGCCAGGAAGGTACATTTAAGGATCTCCCCCAGGCGGGGTATAGCCGAATTGGCAAGATAGCCGACCATTACCACCGAAAACACATTCTTTAATGTAGGTTTATACCCAAGGGGCTCCATTAATATCTTCCATCTTACGGCGCGTAAGAAGTGGCTGAGAAGCGACATGAATATTATCGGGATAATGAGCCAGTAATTGGCATAACTGAAAGCATTATAAAACTCTATTTTCTCTTCTTCGGTCATTCCCTTTAGTTGCCACCAGACCAAAAAAAAGCCCGCTCCCAAAAAGACAATGTATTTTAATATAGAAAGTAACCGTTTACGCATAACCGGTTACAAATTACGACGGGAATAATTGTAAAAAAAGTTTTGAAACGTCATTTGAGGGAGCATGACCGAAGTGATCTTCTGAATGAAGGTTGGCTTCACTTCATTAGCAAAGACGTTTAAATTATAAAAGCATATTATCTATCAATCTTATATCGCCTACAAATGCTGCAACCAATGCAACAATGGCGGTTTTCCCATCCCAGTTTTTCAATAATTCGAGGGTGTTGGCATTTGCAATTTCAACATAATCAACTTTAAAACCTTCCCGGGTTAATTTGTTGATGGCAGTTTGCTGCAGTTCTTCCAGGCTTCCGGGCTTAATGTTATTCTTTATCAGGGAAAGGACTTCAAAGATCTGTACCGCTTTTTTTCTTTCGTCCTCCTTAAGCCTCATATTCCTGCTGCTCATGGCAAGTCCGTCTGGTTCACGAAGGGTTGGACGTATCACTGTTTTTACCGGTAAGTGGACCAGTTCAATCATTCTTTTGATGACCATACATTGCTGGTAATCTTTCTGCCCCAGGTATAGCTCATTGGCAGGTATGATATCCAGTAAGCGGTTCACTACCTGGCAAACCCCCTGGAAATGACCGGGCCTGAAACTGCCTTCCAATACTGTTTCCAGGTATCCGAGCTCATAGTTTGAAACCTTTTTGATCCCTCCGGGGTACATTTCGGGTACAGACGGGAGGAAAAGCACATCACAGCCAGCTTGCTCCAGCATATCAATATCCTTTTCCAGTGTAGCGGGATAATTATCAAAGTCTTTAATATCATTGAACTGGGTGGGATTTACAAAAATGCTGCATACGGACAGGTAGCCGCTTTTTTTTGAATTTTCCACCAGGGAGATATGGCCGGGGTGAAGGGCTCCCATAGTAGGTACAAAGCTTATTAAACTGCCCTGTTCCCTGCTTTTAATAAGGAAATTTGTAATATCTGAAGCGCTCTTAAATAGGATCATATTAGCAGGAATTAGGCGTCAAATGCTTGTGTATTCTCATTTTGCAAAATAAATAGCTTAGTTTTGCACTCCGTTTAAAAACTATAACAGCTACAAACTAAGCGCAAATGTCAACAAAGAAAAGGATTTTATTTATTGCTAACGAGATGTCGCCTTACCTGGAGCTAACAGATTTTGCCGAGATCGTGAATAAACTGGCAGTAAAATCAAATGACAGCGGGATGGAAGTAAGGTGTATAATGCCCCGTTTTGGCGTAATTAATGAAAGGCACCGCTTACATGAAGTTGTTCGCTTGTCGGGGATCAATGTTTCTATCGATAATGATGATTATCCTTTGGTAATAAAAGTGGCTTCATTGCCCAATGCCCGCCTCCAGATATACTTTTTGGATAACGAGGACTACTTTAAAAGAAAATCGATCTTTACCGACGAAAAAGAAAAATGGTTTGAGGATAACGGCTTGAGAACCGTCTTGTTTTGCAAGGGCGCACTGGAAACGGTCAAGAAATTCGGCTGGCCTCCTGATATCATTCATTGCAGCGGATGGATGACCGGCCTGATCCCCATGTTCATTAAGAATGCGTATAAGAAGGAACCCGTATTCAGCAACAGCAAAATAATTTATACGATCGGCCAAACAACATTCAAGGAAAAGCTCGGCGCTGATTTTTTAAAGCTGGCAACCATCAACGATCATATTACCAAGAAAGAACTGGAACCATTTAAGGATATCAATAATCTTGCAATGTTCAGGGGCGGGGCAACCTATGCCGATGCCATTACTTTTGGCGCAGAAAAGGTAGATAAAAAACTTGTTGATGAGTTTGCAAAAGTGAAAGGAAAAAAAATAGTGAAGTACGATGCTGAAAGTGATTTAACAGACTATTTGCAATTGTATGCCGACCTTGCAAAGTAGATAAACTAACACCATTTCATAAAATCATCATTGTGCAAAGACGTATTCTACCTACAGCATTAATTGCTTTTATATTATTATCTTTTTTTACCTGGAATTGTACCAAACTGGATACTACCGACATCGGCAGCGATCTTATACCTGCAGTTGATAATGTCAATACATTCGATACTGTTCTCAACATAAATGCGACGCAGGGTATCTTCAATGATTCAACACTTATTTACAGGACAGAGGATCATGCTTTAGGCCGGATCAATAATGATCCCTTATTCGGAACTACCACTGCCAACGTCTTCATGCAGCTTAAGCCTACATTCTATCCTTATTACCTGGGCAATGCCGGCGACACGCTGTTTACGCATGGTGCAGGACTGGATTCCGTTGTGCTCTGCATTAACTATAAAGGATTCTGGGGGGATAGCAGTATTCCTATTCGTCTTGAAGTAAGGGAAGTAAATGATGTGATATTCCGTGATTCGGTAGCTCTGGCAAAAAAACTGGACTATGCGCCTAATACAGGTGCTTTACTGGGAAGTGCAGACGTTGATGTACGTCGTCTGGGTGATACTGTAAAGTATGCTAATAAAAGGGATTATTCGATAAACCAGATACGTATAAAACTCAATCCCAGCGATCCAACGCATGGTTGGCCAGAGCAATTGTATACCAGGGATACCCTTACCGGGCACGCATTCCTCAATGATTCTTTATTCAGGCAATTCTATAATGGCCTTGCAGTACTGGCTACAGGAAGCGGGAACGGGTTGATCTATACAAACCTTGCCGATACTTCTACCAAGCTGGAGATACATTTCCGCAGGAAGAATAATGGGAAAATGGATACGCTTTTCCAATCACTTAAACTGAATCCTGCAACAAACATAACAACGAACGCTCCGTCAAACACGGTTAATAATATTGTTCGTAACCGGGCAGGTTATCCCATATCATTCCCTTCGGGCGATGAGCTTTTTTTACAAACACAACCGGGTACTTATGTAGATCTTAAAATTCCGGGGTTGTCAACTTTATCAAACCGTGTCATTCACAGGGCGGAAATAATCGTGGAACAAATATATACCGGCTCGTCCCTTGATGGCATGCTTACACCTCCCAACTTCCTTTACCTCGACCTGAAGGATACAAGTGTGGTTCCCGGCACTCCAAAATGGAAACCCGTTTATTTCGACCTTAGTCCAAATATCAGGTACGATCCTGATTTTAAATCCGGCTTTCCTTATTTCCCAAGCAATGGTGTAGACTTTTTATACTTTGGCGGATTCAGGAGAGAGAAGAAAGACCTGGCTCAAAACCCAATCCAGTATTATACTTTTAATATTTCCCGTTACGTACAGCATATTGTAACAGATCATTATCATAATTATGATCTCAGGTTATTTGCACCTTATAGTTTTTCATATCCTCAATATGGGGGAGTAAGTATTCCTTACAGTAATAATATTGCCCAGGGTAGGGTAAGGATAGGCAGTGGAACCAATACTAATTCTAAATTGCGCCTGCGGATAATTTACTCAAAGATCTGATAACAGGCAATGATCAATATTTTAATAAGTCCCCGGTATTTTCCGGGGACTTTGTTCTTTAAGTTATACAACCTTATCTTTGCAATCTTAAAAAAAATAACATGCCATATTTATTTACATCAGAGTCGGTAAGTGAGGGACATCCTGATAAAGTTGCTGACCAGATCAGTGATGCTTTAATTGATAATTTTTTAGCCTTTGATCCCAACAGTAAAGTTGCCTGCGAAACACTGGTAACAACCGGGCAGGTAATATTGGCAGGTGAGGTTAAAAGCAAGGCCTACCTTGATGTACAGGAAATTGCCCGTGGTGTTATCCGTAAGATCGGGTATACTGTAAGCGATTATATGTTTGAAGCCAATTCATGTGGTATTTTATCAGCCATCCATGAACAGTCGGCAGACATTAACCAGGGGGTTGACAGGAAGAAAAAAGAAGAACAGGGTGCGGGAGACCAGGGTATGATGTTTGGATATGCAACCAATGAAACGGATAATTATATGCCGCTGGCTTTAGACCTGGCACATTATATTTTGCTGGAACTTGCTGCAGTACGCAGGGAGAACAAGCAGATAAAATACTTACGTCCTGATGCCAAGAGCCAGGTAACACTTGAGTATGATGACAACAACCAGCCCGTAAGGATCGAAGCGATTGTTGTTTCAACACAGCATGATGATTTCGGATCAGATGAGACCATGCTGGCAAAGATCAAAAAAGACATCATCAACGTCGTGATACCAAGGGTTAAAGCAAAGTATCCCAAATACAACCATCTTTTCAACAACAAGATAAAATACCACATTAACCCAACCGGTAAATTCGTTATCGGTGGTCCGCACGGTGATACCGGTTTGACAGGCCGTAAGATCATAGTTGATACTTATGGCGGAAAAGGAGCACATGGTGGTGGAGCGTTCAGTGGTAAAGATCCCAGCAAGGTTGACCGCAGCGCCGCATATGCAACAAGGCATATTGCCAAGAACCTGGTTGCCGCCGGGCTTTGTGACGAGGTGCTGGTGCAGGTATCTTATGCCATTGGTGTGGCACAGCCAACCAGTATAAACGTAGTTACTTATGGTACTTCAAAGATCGATATGACCGATGGTGACATTGCTAAAAAAGTAATGACCATGTCCTGCTTTGACATGCGCCCTTACTTTATCGAGCAGCGCTTAAAACTCCGTAATCCCATGTACAGCGAAACTGCTGCATACGGGCATATGGGACGTAAGAACGAGGTAGTGGAAAAAACATTCACATCGCCCGATGGCAAAACAATAAAGAAAAAAGTTGAGCTGTTTACCTGGGAGAAACTGGATGCAGTGAAGGAAGTTAAAAAAGTATTCGGATTGAAATAGGTCATGCCCCTAAATCCCTTAAAGGGGACCTGAAGACCATCCCGCCAATGGCAGGATGGTTTTTTAATTGCATTAATTAAGATTAAATTTGAATGGTGAAAAATTTCAGACAACAACAACAGCGGCCAAAGAAAAACACATTGGTGATAGGAAGAAAGGCTGTAATAGAAGCTATGCAAACAGGCAAGCAACTGGAGCGCATCTACCTGCAAAGTACCATACACGGGGAAGTAGTGGAGGAGATTAGGAAACTGGCAGAAATGAACGAGGTCCCCATCAACAAGGTGCCGGTGGAAAAGCTGAACAACTTTAATGTGAGCAACCACGAAGGTTGTGTGGCACTGATAGCAAAAGTGCAGTACCAGAACCTGCAGGATGTGATTTCCTTTGTGGTTGATAAAGGAGAAACACCCATGTTCTTAATATTGGATGGCATCACGGATATCAGGAATATCGGTGGTATTGCCCGCAGCGCTTTTTGTTTTGGGGTAAATGCCATCATCATACCTGACAAAGGCGTTGGCGCATTGAATGAAGATGCCTTATTAACGTCTGCTGGTGCACTCGAAAAGATCGCCGTTTGCAGGGTAAACAGTTTAATGAAAGCGGTTGACGAACTGCATATGAACGGCATTAAGGTATTTGCAAGCGAAATGACGGCAACCCAAAATATTTACGACTGCAGTTTTTCTGAACCTTGCGCCATTGTGATGGGAGGGGAGGAAAAAGGGATTTATCCTGCTTTATTGAAAATATGCG
>Ga0193706_1001037_pt1 | contig 13279 bp, 17 predicted proteins | sample U3c1metaG_FD_160130 | JGI IMG/M metagenome (GOLD analysis project Ga0193706, IMG submission 160130) | Soil microbial communities from a riparian zone of the East river system, Colorado, United States - U3c1 | ecosystem: Environmental > Terrestrial > Soil > Riparian zone | place: USA: East River... | reverse complement strand
CAGCTCGGGGTCGACGCCGCTGCGCTCGACCACGGCCCGGATCGTGTGGGCGGCGAGGTCGTCGGGGCGGACCCCGGAGAGGGCGCCGCGGTAGGACCCCATCGGGGTCCGCGCCGCATCTATTACATAGGCCTCGGGCATCACGGGGAACCGTATCCTTAGCGAGTGCTGTACATCCTGGGGACCCTGGCAGTGCTGGCGTTCATGATCGGCGTGCTCCTGCTCGTCGGCCACTTCTACCCGGGCTCCTCCGCCGACCTCGTCGACTGGAAGCCGACCCGCTCGCCCGCGGTCGAGGCCCAGAACGAGATCGACGACATCCGCCAGATGATGGAGGCGCAGAACGAGATGCGCCGCCGCCGCGGCGCCCCCGAGCTGACCGAGGCCGACCTGCAGAGGACGGTCGCCGAGGACGAGCAGCTGCGCCTGCGCAGCCGCGGCCCGTTCGAATCGGCATAGGGCAGCTGCGCGTTCCCAGGATTGTGGCCCTTATGGGGGCCCAAATCCTGGCCTCGTTACGCCGTGCCCTGCTGGGACGCGAGCTCGGGGGTGGGCCGGCGCGCCGGGACGCCGACCGGACCGAAGGCGAGCGCCAGCGCCGCCGTGCCGAGGCCGGCCGCGAGCGAGAACCACCAGCCGCGCCGCAGGCCGGCCAGCAGGTCGCCCCCCTGTAGAGAGTCGTTGAGCAGGGCGACTAGGACGGCGACGCCGATCGCGGCGCCGAGCTGGCGGGCCATCCCGAAGACGGCGGTGCCGGTCGCGAAGCGGTCGGGAGGGAGGGTCGCGGCGGCCACGGCGGGCAGGGTGCCGAGCGTCATCCCGACCCCGGCGCCGCCGAGCATGAAGCCGGGCAGGAAGGTGCTGGCGTATTCGGGAGTGGCGCCGACGCTGGCGAGGATGTAGGCGAAGCCGGCCGCGAAGGTGAGGCCACCGGCGACGGCGATCGGCCGCTGGCCGATCTTGCCGCCGAGGCGGCCGGACGGCACCGAGAAGGCCGCTGCGATCAGCGGCCCGGGGGAGAGGGCGAGGCCGGCCTGCAGGGCCGAGTAGCCCCACAGTTCGGTCAACAGCAGCACGCCGGAGAGCAGCATCGCCCCGAAGCCGGCGAAGAAGACGGCGGCGGCGAGGTTGGCGAGGGCGAAGGAGCGCACGCGCAGCAACGGCAGCTCGATCACCGGCGCGTGGTGGTGGGCGGAGCGGACGAGGAAGGCGATGACGAGCGCCACCGCGGCGGCGAAGGCGGCCAGCGCCCGCGGATCAGCCCAGCCCCATTCCGGGCCCTTGACGATGCCGAGCGTGAGCAGGGCGATGCCGACGGCCAGCTCGGCGGCGCCGAGCAGGTCGGGCCGCCCGTCCTCGGGCTCGCGCACCTCCTGAAGGGTGCGGGCGGCGACGATCGCGGTGACGATCCCGATCGGCACGTTGACGACGAAGATCCAGCGCCAGCTGAGCTCGACGAGCAGGCCGCCGATCGGCGGGCCCAGCGCCGCGGCGACGCCGCCAACCGCCGACCAGATGCCGATCGCCAGGGTGCGCTGCTCGACCGGGAAGGCGGGCAGGATCAGGCCGAGCGTGGTCGGCAGCATCATCGCCCCGCCCGCCGCCTGCAGAACCCGCGCCGCGACCAGCACGTCGAGCGAGGGGGCGATGGCGCAGAGGCCGGAGGCGGCGGCGAAGAGCAGCAGGCCGAGGATGAAGACCCGCTTGCGCCCGACCCGGTCGGCGATCCGCCCGGCCGGGACGAGCAGCGCCGCGAAGACGATCGCGTAGGCGTTCAGCACCCAGGAGAGGCTGGGCAGCGAGGCCCCGCTGAAGTCTCTCGCCATGTCGGGGAAGGCGATGTTGACGATGAAGAGATCGAGGCTGGCCATGAAGAGGCCGACCGAGGTGATCAGAAGGACCTTCCAGCGCTGCTCCATACCCGCTCCCATCCACTCGCTTGCAATTCGCAAGCCACCGTAGCAGGGTTGACTTGCAAAAGAAAAGCGAGTGGCTAGACTTCCTCCCATGGCCATCGAGGCATTCGCCAACCTGAACTGTTCCGTCGCCCGGCCGCTCTCCTTCCTCGGCGAGCGCTGGGCGCTGCTGGTCCTGCGCGACCTCTTCCTCGGCCGCCGCCGCTTCGACGAGATCCAGGAGTCGCTGGGGGTGGCGAGCAACGTGCTCAGCCAGCGCCTCGCGACCCTGGTCGAGGAAGGGATCGCCGAGCGCCACCGCTACAGCGAGCACCCCGAGCGCTTCGAATACCGCCTCACCGAGAAGGGCCGCGACCTGCAGCCGGTGCTGCTGGCGATGCTGCGCTGGGGCGATCGTTACACCGCCGGCCCGGGGGGCGCGCCGCTGGAGACCGTCCACGACGAGTGCGGCAAGGCCTTCCACATGGTTCCCACCTGCTCGGAGTGCGGCGGCGAGCTCGACTGGCGCCACGTCCACAGCCGTCCCGGCCCGGGCGCGACCGACGAGCAGCGCCGCCGCTTCGACGAGCAGCGCCGGCGTAACGCCGAGCGCCAGGCCGCCTAGCGACCTTGGCCCGGGCGCTGATCATCGGCTGCGGCTGCCGCGGCCGCGAGCTGGGGGAGAGGCTGCTCGCCGCGGGCTGGGCGGTGCGCGGGACCAGCCGCCGCGCGGAGGGCCTGGCGGCGATCGAGGCGGCCGGGATCGAGGCCGCGCTCGCCGACCCCGACCGGGTCGGGACGCTGCTCGAGCAGGTCGGCGACGTCGCCGTCGTCTTCCACCTGCTCGGCTCGGCCACCGGCGAGCCGGAGGCGGTCGCGGCGACCCACGGCCCGCGCTTGGAACGCCTGCTGGAAAGGGTCGTCGACACGCCCGTGCGGGGGGTCGTCTACGAGGCGGTGGGGAGCGTCGACCCGGCTCTGCTCGAGGCCGGGGCCGAGTTGGTCCGCACTGCCGCCCGGACCTGGCGGATCCCGGTCGCGGTCGTGGAATCGGAGCCGGAGGATCTCACCGGGTGGTCCCAGGAAATGGTGGATCTGGCTCTGGGCTTGCTTTCGCCAGCCGCCGAACGCTAATAGTTAAACTCTGATGGGAATTCAGGTAAATCCTGATAGCGATGCGAGAGGAGCGGTTCCATGGCGTTGCAACTTGGCGACGTAGCACCAGATTTCGAGGCCGACACCACCGAGGGCCGGATCAAGTTCCACGACTGGATCGGCGACTCCTGGGCGGTGCTGTTCTCCCACCCGAAAGACTTCACGCCGGTCTGCACGACCGAGCTCGGCTACATGGCGAACATCGAGCCCGAGTTCAGCAAGCGCAACGTGAAGATCATCGGTCTCTCGATCGACCCGCTCGACAGGCACGAAGAGTGGGCGAAGGACATCGCCGACACCCAGGGCACGGCGCCGAACTACCCGATCATCAGCGACGCCGACTTCGAGGTTGCGAAGGCCTACGGGATGCTGGCGGCCGACGTCTCCGGCGACGTCGCCGACCGTACCCCGGCCGACAACCAGACGGTCCGCAACGTCTTCGTGATCGGTCCCGACAAGAAAATCAAACTGATCCTCGTCTACCCGATGTCGACCGGGCGCAACTTCGACGAGGTGCTGCGGGTGATCGACTCGCTGCAGCTCACCGCGAAGCATCAGGTCTCGACCCCGGCCCAGTGGCAGCAGGGCGAGGACGTGATCATCTCCGGCTCGGTCTCCAACGACCAGGCGAAAGAGATCTACCCCGATGGTTGGGACGAGCCGCGCCCCTACATCCGCATCGTCCCGCAGCCATCCGAGAAGTAGTGACCGGCGCTTACGCCGTCTCAGACCGATCTAGAAAATCGCCGAGGATCCGCGCGGTAGCTCCCCAGATCAGCTGTCCCTCCACCTCGTAGGTGGGGGTGTGGATGGGGACGCCGCGGCGGACCAGGCGGCGCACTTCGTAGCTCTCGCGCAGCAGGTCCAGCGAGAAGGTGAGGACGGTCTCGACCTCGGTCGGGTTGGGCTGTAAGCCCAGCTCGGCCGGGTGGGCGACGAGGCCGACGAAGGGGTGGACGCGGTAGCCGGTCACGAAGGTCGAGGTCGGCGGCAGCGCCCCGACCAGCTCGACCCGCGTCGGGGCCAGGGCGATCTCCTCCTCCGCCTCGCGCAGCGCCGTCGTCATCAGGTCGGCGTCGATCTCGTCCTGGCGACCGCCGGGGAAGGAGATCTCGCCGGCGTGGCGCCGCAGGTCGGCGCGGCGCTCGGTGAAGATCAGCCCCGGCTCCTCCGGCCACCCGTAGAGCGCCAGCAGAACCGCGGCGTCGGTGCCGCCGCGCGCGTCCATCGCCGCCGCGGCCGCCGGGGTCAGCAGGCGCTGCCTGAGTTCCTGAGCGCTGTCCACCGCGCCATCTTCCCCGACGAGCAGCTAAATGATCACTTGAACCGTGCCGCCGTCCACGGACCACGCCGCGCCGGCGACGTAGGAGGCGCGCTCGGAGCAGAGGAAGACGATCGCGCCGGCGATCTCGGTGGGATCGGCGAGGCGGCCGATCGGCCGCTTGGCGCCGGCCGCGCCGAGCGCCTCGGCGCGGTCGGCGGCGCCGGAGAGCGCCCGCGACTGGTCGAGCAGGCCGCCCGGTTCCATCCACATCTCCGATTCGACGGGGCCCGGGCAGATCGCGTTGACGAGAACGCCGCGCTTGGCGTAGCGGTCGGCGAAGAGGCGCGAGAGCGAGAGCTCGGCGGCCTTGGCGACGGAGTACTCCGGCATCGCCGCCGAGGGACGCTTGCCGGCGGTCGAGCAGACATTGACGATGCGGCCCCAGCCGCGCTCGGCCATCGCCGGGGCGGCGGCGCGCATCGCCCGCAGCGGCGCCATCACGCTGAGCTCGTACTGGGCGCGCCAGTCCTCGTCGGGGACGTCGTCGAGGTCGCGCCAGCTGGCGCTGCCGGCGTTGTTGACCAGCACGTCGAGGCCGCCGAAGTACTCGCCGGCGGTGGCCAGCATCCGCTCGCCGGCGTCGGCGGCGGTGACGTCGAGGGCCAGCACGGCCGCCCGGCCGCCGGCCTTGGCGCCCGCCCCGTCGGCCTCTTCCTGCACCTCCCGCAGCCGTTCCTCGCCGCGGGCGACCAGCAGCACGTTGGCGCCCTCGGCGCAGAGCCCGATCGCCGTCTCGCGGCCGATGCCACTGCTGGCGCCGGTGACGGCGCAGGCGCGTCCCCCCAGGCCGAGCTCCACCTAGATCGTCTCGACCCGATCGGAGACGGCGATCGAGGCGGCGGTGGCGAGCACCTTGTGGACGGGGCATTTGCCGGCGATCGCCAGGAGCCGCTCGCGCTGCTCGTCGTCGAAGCCGTCCGGCAGTCGCAGGACCACCTCGAAGGCGCTCGGCGCGGAGCCCTCGGAGGCGAAGTCGACCTCGACCTCGAGCCCGCTGAGGTCCCAGTCCTTGCGGTCCGCGTAGAGCTCCAGGGTAATCGCCGTGCAGCCGGCCAGGCTGGCGGCGAGCAGCTGGGTCGGGCTCGGGCCGCTGTCGGCGCCGCCGACCGCGACCGGCTCGTCGACGACGATCTCGCGGCCTCCCTCGAACTCGACCTCCTGGGCGAGTCCCTCTTTGCGACGGGCGACGACCTTCATCGGTCAGCCCTTGCCGCGGCCCTCGAACAGGGCGGGGTCGTCGACGTCGGCGAAGCGGGCCAGCGCGTAGGCGTAGTCGGAGGCGCGGTTGATGAAGTGGATCACGGTCTCCCCGGCCAGCTCGTCTGCTTCGGCGAGGGCGGAGATCTGCCGCTCGGCGCGGCGGATCACGGTGCGGGCGACGTCGAGCTGGGCGGAGAGCAGGTTGCCGCCGGGGATGACGAACTTGGGTGGCAGTTCCACCTCGGCCATGTAGCGGTCGATGCCCTGCTCCAGCTCGGCGACCATCGCCTCGGTGGTGCGGCTGACCCCGTCCTCGAGCCGCTCGGCCGCCTCCGGCGAGGTCGCCAGCTCGGCACCGGCGACGAAGAGGTCGTCCTGGAGGCGGAGGATGTCGGCGGCGAGCTCGGCCTGGTCGGGCCCGCAGAGCGCCCGGGCGACACCCAGCGCCGAACAGGCTTCGTCGAGCGCGCCGTAGGCGCTGGTGCGACCGTGGTGCTTGGGGACGCGGCCGCCGTACCAGAGCGAGGTGGTCCCGTCGTCGCCCTTCTTGGTGTAGATCTTGACCACTAGGCGGTCATCTTACGTGGGCGCGGCCGCTGCAAAGCGGCGCATCTCGGCGTCCTCGGTCGCTCGGATCGGGTCACGCACTGAAGTGCGCTCCCCTCACCTCGCTCCCTGCGTCCACCGACTGCTTGCTTTTCGCGGCCGTTCGTGGTCGCTCAGGCGACCGGGTTGAAGGCGAAGCCGGTCATCACCTTGGGGAAGAAGTAGGTCGACTTCGGCGGCATGTTCTCGGCGGTCGCGGCGACGGCGCGGACCTGGGCGACCGGGACCGGGCGCTGCACGAAGGCGACGTCATAGCGGCCGTCGTCGACCATCGCCAGAGCAGCGGGGACGCTCTTGGCGTACTCCAGGCCGCGCCGCTCGTCGATGTCCTCGTCGCTCATCCCGGCCAGGCCCTTCAGCACCAGCGTCTCCAGGATCGCCGAGTCGAGGCGGCGGTAGGCCTCCGGTTTGCCCGCCAGGCGGCGGTCGAGCTCGGCGGTGTCCTTCAGCCGCAGCCGGTAGGCCTGGCTGTGGAAGTTGTCGTAGAGCCCGAAGACCCCGACTCCCTCCTCGTCCTTCGGGTCGAGCTCCTCGCGGCTCACCTCGACCGCGTCGAACAGCTCGCGCAGGCCGGCGCCGAGGCGCCGCTGGCGCTCGGGGTCGGCGGCGAAGCCGGAGAGCAGGCGGTGGGTGGGGAAGACGGTCAGGCCGGGATCGTCGAGCCCGGTCAGCGCCATCAGCGTGTAGTTGTGCGGGCCCTCGCCGCCGACCTCGTCGCGGTAGGCGCGGGCGGTCTCGTAGCGGTGGTGGCCGTCGGCGATCAGCAGTTCGGCGCCGGCGAGGCGCTCGCTGACGGCGGCGTGGACGGCCGGGTCGGTGACCCGCCAGACCCGGTTGGCGGTGCCGCTTTCGTCGGTCGCCTCGCCCCACGGCTCGGCGGCCAGCGCCGGCTCGACCAGCGGCCAGGCGTCGGCGCTGCTGAGCGAGAAGATCGGCGAGAGGTTGTAGCCGCTGGCGCGGGTCAGCTCGAGGCGGTCGAGCAGCGGCCCGGGGTGGGTGCGCTCGTGCGGGCGGATGCCGCCGCTCTCGTAGTCCTCGACGCGGACCCGGGCGAGGATCGCGTGGCGGCTGTGGCTGGAGCCGTCCGGCGCGGCGTAGTCCTGGGTCAGCGCCCAGAGCGAGGGCTCGCTGTCCTTGACCAAGGCCCCCTCGGCGCGCCAGGCGTCGATCGTCCGCGCCGCCTCCGCGTAGGGATCGCCGCTGGGGCGGCTGGCCGGGTCGGCGGGGTCGAACGGCTTCGGCAGGTCGATCGCGACCGCGTTGTAGGGCGAGCGCTGCAGCAGCCGCGCCCGGCCGGCGGCGTCGATCACGTCATAGGGGGGAGCGGCGACGGCGTCCAGCGAGCCGACCTTGGCAAGGTCGTAGTGCAGCGCCTCGAAGGGCTGGACGTCCGCCATCGCCGTCAACGCTAACGGCTGATCGACGCTGCGCCTAACGCGCCGCTGGAAACGGCTTTAGACTGGGCCGGTCGGGGTGTGGCGCAGCCTGGTAGCGCGCGGCCTTTGGGTGGCCGAGGTCCTCGGTTCGAATCCGGGCGCCCCGATATTTTGACGGCTGGACGTTTGTACCCTCAGGTTTGCAGGACTTTTTACCGATAGGGACGGGCATGGACGACGACGAACGCATCGAGCGGCGGGTGGAGCGGGCCATCTTCGAAACCGACCGGCAACTGGTCGTCGGCGACGTGACCCTGCCTCCGGAGGGCTACCAGGCGCGTTTCTCCGACTCGCTGAACCGGCGCGACGTCGACTTCCTTCCCCTGACGAACGTCGAAATCACCTCGTTGATCGACGGCACGGTCAGCGAGCGGCCCTTCCTCGTCCTCTCCAAGCACCACATCAGGCTCGCCTACCCGTACATCGTCTAGCGCCCCGCTGCGCTGCGTCGCGCCGCGTCGCTAGGCGTTTGCGCGCTGCGCCCGGCCCCGGCTCGCGTAGGAGCCGAGGTCGATCACGAAGGCGAGGATGACGATGAACCACTCGAAGCCGTCGACGCGGTGGGAGCTGCTCCACATCACCGCGTAGGCGAGCGTCGTCCAGGGCAGCAGGAAGAAGCCGAGGAAGGGCACGAACCAGCTGTCGAAGGCGCGGCTCAGCAGGTCGCTGAAGAGGAACAGCGCGAACAGCGCCAGCCGCGGTGAGATGAAGGCGAAGAGGACGAGGAGGCAACCCATCGGCTGGACCGTATCCGTTCGCCCGGGCGACGGCAATCGAATACGGTCGGTCGCGGTGTCGACCGCCGCCGACAGGGAGATCGTCCGGCGCTTCTATCGCGAAGCGATCGTCGAGTGCGACTCCAGCGCCTGTGAGCGGCTGCTCAGCACCGACTTCGTCCTCGACGGCGAGCCGCGCGGCCGCGGCGTCGAGTTCACCTCGACCGCGATCCTGCGCGTTCGCGACGGGCTGATCGCCCAGGCCTGGGACGAGATGAACAGCGGCGCGATCCTGCGGCAGCTGAAAGGGGCTCGATGAGTGAGAAGTGGACGGCAGCGGACATCCCCGACCAGACGGGTCGCACGGCGGTGGTCACCGGGGCCAACAGTGGCCTCGGGCTCGTCGCCGCGCAGGCGCTGGCCGGGGCGGGCGCGGACGTCGTGCTGGCCTGCCGCAACACCGAGAAGGGTGAGGACGCGGTGGCCACGATCCGCGCCGCCATGCCCGCCGCCAGCGTCGCGGTCGAGGCCCTGGACCTCTCCAGCCTGGCCTCGGTCCGTGACTTCGCCGCGCGCTTCGGCGCCAACCGCGACGGCCTCGACCTGCTGATCAACAACGCCGGCGTGATGGCGCCGCCGCGGCGGCAGACCGCTGACGGCTTCGAGCTGCAGCTCGGCACCAACCACCTCGGCCACTTCGCCCTCACCGGGCTGCTGCTCGGTGCGATGCAGGGACGCGAGGACGCCCGCGTGGTCACGGTCAGCAGTACCGCCCACAAAATGGGCCGGATCAACTTCGACGATCTCCAGCGGCAGCAGCGCTACTTCCGCTGGAGTGCCTACGGCCAGTCGAAGCTCGCCAACCTGCTCTTCGCCCGCGAGCTCGAGAAGCGCCTGCGCGCCGTCGGATCGACTGTCAAGAGCCTCGCCGCCCATCCCGGCTACTCGGCGACCAACCTGCAGTCGGCGGCGCCGCCGCTGATCGACCGCGCGGTGATGATCGTGACCAACCGCCTGCTCGCCCAGAGCGCCGAGATGGGCGTGCTGCCCGAGCTCTACGCCGCCACCCGCCCCAACCTCGACGGCGGCCTCTTCATCGGCCCCGACGGCTTCGAGGAGCAGCGCGGCCACCCGCAGGTCGTCAGCCCGGTCAAGGCCGGCCGCGACGAGGCCGTCGCGGCGCGGCTCTGGACCGTCTCCGAAGAGCTGACCGGCGTCAGCTACGCCTTCGCCGGATAGGTCGTCGATGGCTGAAGACTTGTTGTGCCCATAGGCCCCACAAGCCTTCGGCCGCCCGTTCACAGACTCGTTAGACCGCTGCCGTAACGTCTACGGCAAGGAGGAAACGACATGAACCGACTCGGAAAGCTGATGACGATGCTGAATCCTGAGAAGACGCGGATGCCCGCCCCGGAGCAGGCGCTGCCCGGTCGCAGCGAGCCCGCCTTCGATGTTCCCGACACCCACGCGGTGCTCGGCACCCCGCTCGAGCCGCCGTTCCCGGAGGGGATCGAGGTCGCCTACTTCGCGCTGGGCTGTTTCTGGGGCGCCGAGCGGCTGTTCTGGGGCCTCGACGGCGTCTACACGACGGCGGTCGGCTACCAGAACGGAACCACGCCGAACCCGACCTACGACGAGGTCTGCTCGGCCCGGACCGGCCACGCCGAGGCCGTGCTGGTCGCCTTCGACCCGGAGAAGATCTCCTACGCCGACCTGCTCAAGATCTTCTTCGAGGAGCACGACCCGACCCAGGGGATGCGCCAGGGCAACGACGTCGGCACCCAGTATCGCTCCGGCATCTACTACGCCAACGACGCGCAGAGAGCGACGGCGGAGATGGCGCGCGACGCCTACGACGCCGATCTGAAGGCGGCCGGCAAGGAGCCGATCACGACCGAGGTGGAGCCCGCCGGGCCGTTCTATTACGCCGAGGAGCACCACCAGCAGTACCTGCACAAGGTGCCGAACGGCTACTGCGGCCTGGCCGGGACCGGCGTCTCCTGCCGCATCCCGGCAGCAACCTCATAGGCGCGGAGTTACCCCACCGGCGCGGCGAATAGCATCCCGCGCCCGTGGCACCCTCCTTCGGCTCTTACATAGGCGGCTGCCTCGCCGTGATCGGCATCGTCGCGGCGCTTGGCCTCGGCGGCTACTGGCTGCGACGCTGGATCGTGCCGGAATTCTCCGGCGCCCTGGCGCGGCTCGCCGACGCCACGATCGCGGTCGCCCTGCTGGTCATCTCGCTGGAGATCCTCGGCACCCTCAGCATCCTGCGGCTGGGCTGGATCGTCGTCTTCTGCATCGCCGTCGGCCTCGGCGCGGCGCTGCTCGGCCGGCACAAGGCACCGCGCGGTGGCCGCGAGGTGATGGGGCCGAAGGTCGGCACGGTCGCGCTGCTGATCGCCGTCGGCGTCGCCTCCTTCACCGTCGCCGAGTGGAGCTTCCCCTCCCAGCTCAGCCTCGACCTGGGCATGTTCGGCGGCGACACCACCTGGTACCACATGCCCTTCGCGGCGACGATCGCCCAGCAGCACTCGACGGTCCACCTTCACTTCACCGACCCGCTGCGGCTGGCGGCCTGGTTCTACCCGCAGAGCACCGAGCTGATCCACGCCGCCGGGATCGTCCTCTTCAAGAGCGACTGGCTCTCACCGCTGATCAACCTCTTCTGGCTGGCGATCGCGCTGCTGGCCGCCTGGTGCATCGGCCGCCCCTACAAGGTCGGCCCGGCGACGCTGGTCGCCGGCGCGATCGTGCTCGACGCCGGGGTGATGATCGAGACGCAGCCCGGCGAGGGGCGCAACGACATCATGGGGCTGGCCTTCCTGATCGCCTTCGCGGCCTTCCTGATCAACGGCCACCAGCGACGAGCGCCCGTGCAGGGGGTGGTGCAGGATGCGCCCGAGCGCGACGCGCCGCTGCTCGACAAGGGGCCGCTGGTGATGGCCGGGATCGCGGCCGGGCTGGCCGGGTCGGTCAAGTACACGTTCTTGATCCCCGTGGCCGCGATCACCTTCGGGGTGATCCTCTTCAGCGGCAGGGGACGGCGCTGGACGACCGCCTGGGTGATGGCCGTGCCGATGCTCGTGGTCGGTGGCTACTGGTACCTGCGGGCCGCGATCAAGACCGGCGGCAACCCGATCCCGATCACCAAGCTCGGCCCGCTCCAACTGCCGACGCCCGACCAGATGCCGCTCGACCCGCGCCCGCGCTTCGCCGTCGCCCACTACCTGACCGATCCGACCATCTACCGCCGCTGGTTCTTCCCCCAGCTCGACAACGCCTTCGGCCCGCTCTGGCCGTTGATCCTGATCGTCGCCGTCGCCGCCGCGATCTTCATCGTCGTCCGCTCGCGCAACCGGATCCTCCAGGTGATCGCCGCTGCCGCGCTGGCCACCGCCTCGGCCTACGTCTTCACGCCGCTGACCGCGGCCGGCCAGGACGGCTCGCCGACGGGCTTCTTCACCAACACCCGCTATCTGGTCCCGGGCCTGATCCTGGCGCTGATCCTGTTACCGATCGCGCGGCCGCTGCGGGCGCCTGACAAGCGCGCCTGGCAGACGCTGCTCTTCTTGACCGCGGTCTACGCGATCACGGTGCTGACGACGCCGCGCTGGTATCCGGGCTACATCGTCGGGACGGTCTTCATCACCCTGGCCCTGGTCTGGGTGCCGGCCGGGCTCGGCCTGGGACGGGTGCGCGGCCAGGTCAGCCGCGGGATCGTCGCCGTGGTCGGTGCGGTGGTGGTGATCCTGGCCGTGGGGCTGGGGCGGGCGCAGGAGGTCCAGTACGCCGACCACCACTACACGAAATCGACCCTCTTCCTCGGCGAAGGCGGCCCGCAGAAAGCCTACGATTTCGCCCGCCACCAGCAGAACAAACGGATCGGCATCGTCGGCTCCAGCGAGATCATCTTCGGCCAATACGGCTTCTACGGCGGCCATCTCAACAACAGCGTCCAGTTCGTCGGCGTCCCGGGACCCAACGGCAGCTACCGCCTGGCGACCACCTGCCCGCAGTTCCGCCGCCGCATCAACGCCGGCAACTACGACTACCTGATCCTCAGCCAGTACACCCAGGACACGGCTGGGGTCGAATACTCGTACCCGATCTACGCCTGGGTCAAAAATGATCCGGCGCTGGTGCTGGTCGTTGCCGAGCCCGAGATCGTCCCCGGCCCCGACTACGTCTTCAAGGTCAACGGCAAGCTCGACCCGGCCGGCTGCGCCGACGTCGGCAAGTAGTCCGAAGGCTGGCGACGGCCGCTCCGGCTACGGCATTTTCCTCCAGCCGAGGCGCCCACTGTCCAGCTTGAGGGCGTCGACGGTGGCGGCAAGGTGCTCGAAATGCATCTGGTAATCGTCATATGAGCGGAGCACACGCTCGCGCCGGATGAACTCCTTCAACGCCTGCCAGAGGTTGAGGGCGCTGGCGCCCAGGAAGCTCACCGCGATCTCGGGGTCGATGAGCTTGTGGGCGACGAGCACGCCGACGTTGTCGAGGTAGTGGCTGACGCGGAATGCCGCCTGGTTGACGCCGTCGGGAAGCCCGCTCATGCCGAAGGCGGGATCGCAGTTCTCCAGCTCCCTCAGGAGCAGTCGCCGGTCTGCCACGAAGGCCGGATCGCGGAACTCCCGGAAGAGGTCGATCGCGGCTGGAAAGGCGTTTGCTTTGCGCGCCTCGCGCAGCTGCCGGGCCGAGATGGCCGCGGAGACGGTGGCGACGATCAGCGCGACGACGGCGATTGCGAGTGCTGCCACCGGCGATCTTCGCTAAGCGGTTGGGTCGGAGCAGTCCGTCGGGCGGGCGCGGCGCATCAGGCGGGGGCGAGCGCGTGCTCGCGGATCAGGCCGGCGGAGCGCTCGGGCTGCTCCCACCAGAACATGTGGCCGACGTCCTCGAGGGTCTCGAGGCGGGCGCCGGGGATGAGCGAGGCGACCAGGGGGC
>Ga0193706_1001036_pt1 | contig 13284 bp, 12 predicted proteins | sample U3c1metaG_FD_160130 | JGI IMG/M metagenome (GOLD analysis project Ga0193706, IMG submission 160130) | Soil microbial communities from a riparian zone of the East river system, Colorado, United States - U3c1 | ecosystem: Environmental > Terrestrial > Soil > Riparian zone | place: USA: East River... | reverse complement strand
TGGGGTTCGGTAGTCGGTTGGCAGGGCGCCCACTGTTACACGAGCTATGAATGACCCCGGAGGGACACTCCGCTCCCCGTCCGGCTGGCGCTCGCCGCCACCCGAGTCTTGGATGCTCTCGATCAGACGCGCTCTGTTGGTTGCGCGCAAAATCTAGGCGTCTGCCTCCTCCCGAGCAACGACATTGGCGGTTCGTAGGGCTCTCGCCGTATCGAGAGAGCGATTGTGTGCCTTCTTCGCGGCCTTTTTCATTCCGGTGGCCGCCGCCGTCGCATTCTGTTCAGTGGGCGACCGCAATCCCAAGCGCTTGGGCTCGTAGACGGTCCCCTTTCGCCACATGGCCCAGAGGATTCCCGCCAGTCGGTGTGCCAAGGCAACCACAGCAATCTTGCGCCCACGTCGAGCAACGAGTTCATTCCCCCATTGCCGCAAGGGATCGTCGGCATCGCCGACACGCAGAATGCCCGATGCGTTTTGCACGAGCAGCTGTCGCATGTAGCTGTTCCCTTGCTTCGTGATTGAGCCCAGCTTGCGCTTGCCACCGGTTGACGCCTCTCTTGGAACCAATCCGAGATACGACTCGAGCTGATGAGCTCCCTGAAACCGACATGCCTCGTCGACGACAGCGACGAACGCTGCCGCCACTACGAGCCCTACGCTTGGGGCCGTCGTCAGCTTCTCGATCGTCGGTTCGTGTCGAGCCAACTCCTCGAGCCGGAGATTCGTGCGCGCAAGTTCGACGCAGATGCGTTGCAATGCCGATACGAGAGGGTCGATGGTCTTCCGCGTCTCAGGACGAAGCGTGGCTCTGGTGACCGCCGCAAGGAAATTGTCGGCTGCACAAGAAGCAAGACGTTCTCCCCGCGAGCGGGCGAGACCACGGATCGTCGTGATGTACTGCGTCCGCGTTTCCACTAGCGCCCGTCGCACGCCGAGAACATCGCGCAACTCTCGTCGCGCTGGCGACAGAACGTGCGCGACGGGAATTCCTCCCTGCTCAACCGCCCGTGCCAACAGCTCCGCATCGATGCGGTCCGTCTTGCGGCCATGATGGCGGATTCCGATCTGCTTGGTCCTCGTCGTGTCGACGAGAAGGACCTCGTGACCCCATTGCGTCAAGACGTCGTGAACATGCCATGCTTCGCGACACGCCTCGATCGCTACCCTCGCGCGCTTACAGCCTGGACCGAGCACGTCCTCCAGGCTCTTCAGCTCCTCTCGACCTCCGCCCGGGCTTGCTCCGGCTTCAGCGCATCGTCACTACCCTGAAACGAGATGGCCCAACGGTGCGCGAGAGGAGCAACGGTCCCCGCTGCCACTTGCGCGCCGTGCGCTCGCTCATTCCGGTCGCCGCTGCGGCAGCTTCTTGCGTCAGTCCGTCCTTCATTTTTTTCCTCAAAAACCTGACCTGCTCGTCGCGGACCATCCGGTCTCCTCGAGCTCGGCGCTAGTCCGGGGCTCGTGATTCCGCACGCTCGCATGACATCGCCGTCAGGACGGCTCGGACCGGCAAGAATAGTTGTCGCCGACCGGCAAAAGTAATTGTCGCCGATCACTCATGGCAAGCCGAGATGCCGCGCCATTTTGCTACCGGCAATACGTCGGCGAACATCCCCTCAACCTCCTTGAACTGACAGTACCGAGGGCGTGAGGAATCGTCCACGCGCGCCCTCGATCATTGGAGGTGTCGGGGCTGAAACGCGCTAACGCTTGTGCTCCGCATCACGCGAAATACATGCATGTAGCAGGTCCAGACTGTCTTTCTTCGGATCAAAAAGATAGTAGGGCGTCACGACGATCGACTCGCCGGCGGCGCTGGTGAGATCGGCAAGCGTCGGCGCTTGGTTGCCAGCTTGAACGATGGCGCGTTTTGGCGCAGCATTCGGCGACTCGATTTCTACCTCCAGAACCGCTGGCGCGGATGAGTTGGCAGGCAAGCTCTGAACGTGCACCCTCAACTTGGCCTCCCGCAACGCGGAACAACCCGCGTCCACGCATTCGCCCCAGGGCGCGATTGCTGGCGTACCCTGCTCCACCAAGATACCCGCCAGGTTGTGGGTCTCGACGGCATGGTGGTCCAACCACGGCCGCAGGGGCTGTTCGATGGGCGAAGAGATGCTTGCCACTTGGACGAGCATGGCGACCGGCGCGCCTGTAACGGCTTTTTGCTGCAGCGGCACGCAGGGGCGGGCGATAAGCGCCCGCGGAACCTCCTTGGCGGTGCGGGAGGAGGCTTGCTGTTGTGTAGTTCCACATCCAACAATCGACAGCACGAATAGTGCCGCCGAAACTGCCGATGGGCGATATTTGAAAGGAAAATGATGACACTCGTATTTCATGGTGTTGCTCCCTCAGACATTTTTTGGCGTCTTTCCAGCCGTTGTGAGAATCGTGGGTAAACACGCCGGCATCCTGTCGTCGGAAGCGGTTCGTGGACGGGCTTCGGCAGTCGGTCCGGGCACCTTTGCACAGATCCGACGTAAGAGCAGCATAGGAACGAGGAACCACATCCAGGCCCCCTCTCTCTGACGGCCGAACCGCGACGCGGCGCACGAATGGGCTGCCTGCGACGGCTGCCCAAACTGGGAGCTTCTCCGATCGGCTTCCGGGGCACATGGCGCAAGCCTTGGTTCCATTCGACATGGACCTTCGAAAGCACGGTCCACGCTCGTGAACAGCTCTTCTGCCTGCGAAGCATCGTGCCGCGCGGACCTCCTGCATCCTCCTTCCGTTGCCTGAAAATCGGTACGCCCGGTCGTGAACGTGCCTACGAGCGCGCCCTCGAGGTTGAACGCTCCGGCGCCCGACGACCCCCGGAACATATCGCTGTCCACGACGAAGGCCTCACCTGCTGCCATTCGCAGCTGGCGCAATTTGCCGTTCGCGTCGACCTTCAGCGGTGCACCCCCGCCTGCGCTTACCGTGACGATGGTGTCCCCTGCCCGAGCAGGCAGCTTCGCTCGACGCGCTGGCGCATGCGGCGCTCGTGGATTGCCGTCGATTCGAAGCCACGCGAAATCGAATTCCGCGAGGTCAGGCGAATCCGTGCTCTTACTCACGACGGAAGTTACGCCGTGCACATCCTGTTCCTCGAGCGCGAGCTGGTTCGGCCCGATGTAGTAGTAGCCGAAGACGACGCGTATCCGCTCGATGGGTATGAGATCGAGGCAATGCTCGGCTGTCAAAACCAGTCCGGGCAAGGCCAGAACACCCGAACAAAACGCCACAGATGGCTGCTCGGAAAATGGCTCGTCTGGACATAGACCGTCGAGCTCGCGCCATTTCGGCATGCGATCCATACGGCGATCGAGCAGAGGCGTCATCCAGTGCTCGTCGATAAGCGCCACCGCGTGAGCCTCGAACAAGCCAGCCAGAGTTTCGCCTTGCGTTTGGTAATATTCACGACGGTCGTCCGCGCCGTAGATCACGGGCTCCTCCGTCATGGCGAGATCGTTACGCGACACGGTATCCACCGCGCCGCAGCTCTGATTTGAAATTCCGCACGCAAGCGGGCAAAGCAAGGAGGACCATCTCGACCTCTTGAATCTTGTGGGCATGACGGTCCTCCTCGCAAAATGTCCAAATCGCTCCGTTCGGGCCCGACTTGGAATGCCCTAAAATACGACGACGACGCGGTAGTTTCTATATTTCAGTCAGAAGGGCGATTGGGTAAGAGGGATCGGGGCACGACTGCCACGGAGAGCGACAGTCACATCCAATCCACCATCCATTCACGATTCCGTAGTCGCATTGGTTCCAACAGTATGGGTAGAGCGAGTAACATGCGTAAACGCCCTTGCTTTCTATCGCGCTGGAGGGTTCGCCGCGCGCCGAACGCGGAAGATTAGCCTCGAGATCGGCTACGAAGGCGTCGACGTAGTGCGCGCTGCGCGTTGATAAGGTGTTGTTGCGCGGATCTTCGAAGGACCGGGCGCCGACGTCGGGCAGAACCATTCGAATCGCCCCTTGCTTCCCATCCAGGACGAACTCCGCTGCGATGCCGCCCGTCCTGTCGAATGCGCGGGTCAAGCCATGAGGACTCAGCTCCCACGCCGTGACACCGAGCGCCGCGGCCGCCTCTCCGGCTACGAGTCGCCCCGGGGGCGATTGATCGGTAGCCCCGCTAGTTTCGGCCTCGCGGGCGTTGACTTTGTTGTCGGGACTCTCCGAACCGCACGCGCTCACAGTTTGCGCGGCGATTCCAAATATCGCAGCATACGCCATTAGCTTCACGTTGATCATGTTGGGCCTCACGACGTTGATTGTTATGAATATAGCGCGAGCAGAATTGCAGCGCCTCGAGCGGCATTGCCTGGCAAGTCCAGCCTGCCTTGTTGAGCATGCGCCGTGCGAGCGGGGTTGAAGCTCCGTCATGACCTGTTTGGCGCTTCACCCCCAAGGTTGGCCGCGTCGACGGTGAGACCATAATCACGAGCGAGCGCAATAGACAATCACAAAGTTGCCCTGTTAAGTAACTTACATTTGCCAATAGTTGGGGGACCAAAGCGACCAACGAATTATCGTGTCAATCATTCCGCTTCCACTGCCGCGAGGCAACACGTGGAAACACGAAAAGCCATTCAGCGCGACTGCGCGATATCAGCGTGCAGAAGAAGCTCAGCTCGGTAGATGGTTCCTGGGATACTCACGCGTAGCAGTAATGCCGCACAAGACCGTTGAATTGACAAGCCGAGGCGCTTTCGGAGCGACCGGCGACGGATGACAATCGCTTGCTCATACGCAATCGCGTTGACGAATCGTGCGACGATGACGAATCACGTCGACAATCAAAATGCGGAACGCGCGCGCTTGAGCGTGATGTTGCTGTCAGCGGTGCAACGGACACGCGTGAACCTTGGGGCGCGCGGGTCGCGGACGAGCTGCAAGCACCGCGCGTCCTCGCGTCAGCTTATCCAATCGGTTCCGGTGGGGCCGGCTGTCCGCGAGGGCAGAACAAGTTGGAACTCGACGGGCCCATCGCCGCATTCCGGTGACACCATGATTGCTGACGGCGCTGTACGGTCGCGTGACCGCAGCATGTCACAACGGTTAAAGGCGCTGCTGAGCTTGATCCGTTACGCGCCACCGATGAAACGATGCGATCGACATCTTCAGTCGACGCGTGATCGCGGACGGTCCTGCCCCGCCGGCGGGCGAACGGGCGCCCGCCGGCATAGTGAACAATCACGAGCAATGAGCACACTCAAGCAGGGTTAGGGAGAGAACGCTTTTCGACGACCTCAAATCGAAGCGTCGTCACTGCTTCCTCGACCTGCCACGGCGCGCGAACCCGCACCTCCATCCTCCAGGGGCCTGGCCGATCAAACTTCACCCGGGCAAGGTATTCGAAACGAATCTGCTTATGCCCTGAGGCGCCTACCACGCGCCCTCCCTGGATGCGCTCGACCTGAACCTCGATTGGATTGAAGGATGCTGGGAGCGGATCTGGGGCGAAGATCGCGCGAAAGGACGCTGCCCCTTCGCTCGGTTGTTGTGCCGATGGTTGGCGAAAGAGTGCCAGAGGGAGCTCGTTCGCCCCCACAATCGCCTGTTCGCCAATGGTGGCTAACCCAAGGCAGCCCGTCTGACACGGAACCGCCGCGCCCGGCTTGGTTGAGCTAGCACAGCCGCCCAACACGAGGGCGGCCAGCACCATTGATCCCAGCGCGCTTCGACAATTTCCAACCATTTGTCGTGTTCTCCCTAGCAAGAGGTCTCAGGACCAGTAGAGGCAGCCAAGGCGTACCGCGAGACTACCGCATTCGTCAAACCCGCTACAAAATCCGCCGTGGAATTCATAATGACAGTATGGCGTTGCCCCGATCTCATCCCACCACTGCCAGACTTGGGCGGCATTGGCCATGTCGCAGCATTCATACACGATCCAAGTGCCACCGGGGGCGCGGTCATGAAACGGGAAGGCGGGGGGGCCTCCTAGGGGTTGGGCTGCCGAGCTCAACGGTTCGTCCTGCCTATTGTTCCGAGTCTCCTGCTCAGCAACAGATTTTTTCATCGCGGCAACAAGATCGGCTCGTAATTCCGCAAAGATCTCCCGCTCCGACGCCAAGAGTGTGTCCGAGACTAGAGAACCTTTGTCGTCGTAAATGACTTTGCGGCTTGCGTCCGCACCGCTCTCCGCATTGCGACTATTTCGATGGGCAACAAAGGATGCCGTCACCCGCCCAGTCATGTCGATCGCCTCCATCCGCCCGTCGTCATGGAGTCGCCATGAATCGATTCCCAGTTCTTTGCTGCGGGCGCCCGCTACAAGATGGTGCTGGCCAGCTGTGCTCACCTCCGCCCTGTCTTGAGCGGGCGATGCCCCATCACCGCCGCCGCACCCTCCAACGGCCCCTCCCACGACGATACCCGCGATCGCGTTCACCATCACGAACGCTCTCCGCCATGCGAATTTCATATTGTTCATTGTTCTACCCTCCTTGAGTTCAACACTCCTGGAGACCAATGGCAGCCCTACGGGCTGGACGGTCCTCCAACCTCTTAGTCTTCTTCGTTCGTCTATCGCTTTTTGTCAATAAGAAGCTGTTGCTTGCATCGCAATCGCTTAACAGCAATGTACGGCAAATCAGCCCCTCAATCCGCTGCGTACTTGGCGGCAATCGAGCACAGGATGATGCGCCGAGGCACAGGTTGCCGCAGCCCTCCGCGAATGCGCCGCCGGCGTCCGCGATCAGTGCCGATGGATGCCGAGCGCAAGCGGAAGCTGGTTCGCCCCGACGACAGCGTTTTCGGCACCAAGTGTCACCAACCCGAGGCGGTCTGTCTCGCATGGAGCGCTTGCACTCGGCTTGGTAGAGCTTGCGCAGCCACCCAAGACGACGGGCCAGCATCGTTGACCCATGGCATTGCGATGTCCGGCAAACATCCGTGTGTTCTCCAACCAGAAAGAGTTCTCAGGACACGTTCACCATCACTCGACGAACCTGCTGGTACTTCGCCCGACGTCGATCTTGTCGCCCATCGTGCCGGACGAACAGCGGACTGCCTCGCCCCTATTTTCATGACGGGACCGATTCTCTCTGCTGGGCTCCTCAGCGTGTTGCCACATCGCAACAACTGGGCGGTCGTCAGTTCGCCCGAGCACGCGATCGCATGTGCAAACATTTGACGCCAACGCGTGCGCATATGTGTCCCCAGCATGCTTCCCTCGGACCTTTGGCTCAGACGCGGGCGGACATCGATCTTCATGTCGTATGAGATGGGATGAGGCTGCCGGCGAACGACCAAACGGTCGGGCGACCGCCTGCGCAAGCAGTCCGCATGCGCGTTTTCTGCAATTTGTCGATGATGAGCATGCCGTCGAAAGATGTAGTAAGGACACTCAACCGCATGTGCAAAGCGGCTACGTTTAGCCTTCACGTTTCCGTAGGCGCACGCATTGCTATTCGGCGCGCTGCGCCGGGGCCCCTCGTTCCTGGCAGTTCTTGACTGACGTGCACTCTCAATGCGACAGCCACGTATAGAGCAGCGTTGTTATTGTCAATGACTGGAGACGTCCGCTTTGCCATCGCCGACCTTGCATGGCGCAATACTTCCGCGCGGGTGGAACTACACCTTGCTCCCAAGAAAGCCAGCATAAGAGTCGATTCGGTTGGCAAGATCGACTAGCGACAATTTCAGCGTTTTAACAGCGCCTGCGCATTCCGCACACATGGGTCTCATTCGCCACAAGGCGCCCCCTGCTGCTCCCCCGTTCCTTTTTCATTGTTAAGCAAAATGAGTAGCGGAGCTCAAATCGCTCCGTACGATGTTGCCGAGACGAAGTCTTGTCACGGGCGGGGCTGGGAGGTGGATTCATGAGCTCAACAAATGACGCAAGTACAGGTGCCGCGGCAGAGATTGCATCCATGCAACAGCTTCCGTCGAACGACTTGCCGCTGCACGCGCCATCCAGCAGTTCCAACGCCAAGCTCGACGACGTGGTGGAACGTGTAGTCTTGAAAATGAATTCTATTTGTAGAAAGGCGACGTTCGATTTTTCAATTTCGATCGGACAATTGGTAATCGATAATTTCTACGGCGGCAAGATTGTCGGCTGGCGCAAACGTGGTCCGAAGCACGCTTCGCTCCGACGATTGGCCAAGCATCCCGATCTCCCTATGAGCGCCGGCGCTCTTTACCGATGTGTCGCCATCTATGAATTGTGCCAGCGCCTTGGGGCCTCACAGTGGAAGCACGTCTGCACCAGTCACGTGCGCGTGGTCCTGCCGCTCCAACCGCCCGATCAAGTCCGCCTGTTGATTGCGGCAGAATCGCACCGTTGGCCGGTTCGACGCCTAACCGAGGAGGTAGCGAAGCATCGAGGGTGCGCCAGCGACACTAGGGGTCGCGGTGGTCGCAAAGCCCTGTCCCACTTCGGCCGAACGGTTCGCGTGCTGCAGCGTTGTCTCACCCCGTCGGGTCACCTGCTTGGCGCCGATGACCTCGACGTCTATCCGGCACAAGCCGACGTGCAATCAGTTCTGGGGACGCTCCGCAGCGTGATGCATGCCTGCGCGGTTCTCGAGACCCTTCTCGCGCGTACTGCCGCGGGCCGGGAGCACACCTGTCCTGGCTACTTGCCTCCTCCGCCGCCGCCTGATCGCGCACGAGCCGCTGAGGAACAAGGGTTGATCGCCACCCTCGAAGTGGCTCTGATGAGCGCGTATTGGCAAGATCATCACTCGGCTCCGTGATGCGGCGGCTGCACTGGCAGCCCGGGCGACGGCCAGGCTCCGCGAGATCTGCCGCCCGTCCGGCGTCGTCAGCGGGGTCATCGCCTACGTCACCCGTTCTCGCTCCGAGTTGATCGCCGAGAATGGGATGCTCCGGCAACAACTCCTCGTCGCCTCTCGCGCGGGTCAGGCGTCCCGCTCTTCGCGCCCACGAGCGCTTCCTGCTCGTCCTGCTCGCGAGCATCCTTCCCCGCTGGCGCAGTGTGCTCCTTCTGGTCAAACCGGAGACCGTGCTTCGTTGGCATCGTGAAGGCTTTCGGTTGTTTTGGCGCGTCCGATCGCGGTCGACACGGCATCAAAGACGCATCGGATCTGACGTCATCGCGCTGATCCAGCGGATGGCCCAGGACAACCACTTGTGGGGAGCGGAACGCGTCCGCGGCGAACTATTGAAGCTGGGCCTCCGCGTCAGCAAGCGCACCGTGCAGCGGCACATGCGGGGAACGCGACGATCGCCGCCACATCGCGGACATCTCGGGCCGTCGCACGCACATTCAGGCAAGCGCGGGCGCGAGCACCTGGCCCGACGTGATGAGCGAGTCTATCGCAAACCCATCAACGCCGAAGGCCGCCAGCAGCGTTCTTCCAAAAGATGCCAGGGTGCCTACGGGCGTGATGTCGCCGCTCGGCCATGCGAGCCCGGTCTTGGAATCGATCGCCATTGCGCCATAGTCGCCCTCCATCGGGCCTACGCCGCCGATGACGCCTGCACGGAAGGGTTTGCCGATGGTGAGGGAAACTTGGTGGTTGCCGTTGTGAGATCGGCCGTCGATATTACCGGGTCCGAGCGTCCGGCCGAAAACATTGAGTGTTACGAAGCTCACGCTGTCGGCAAGGCCGGCGGTCTTCAGTGCTTGCATGAGCGAGCCGATGGTCGCTACCCCCGCGACCGTCTGGAGCGTCTCCGCTTCGAACCTGACGTCGCGATGATTGTCTCCCCCGAACGGAATGTGAATCGAAACCACCGGGGCAACTTTCATCTGGATGAGCGCTACCGCGGCGATCACTTGCGATGGTGCGCTGTTGTCTTTGATTGTGGAGAGGGCATCGAGCAGACTTTGATTGATATTGCGAACCTGGCTCTGTGAAGTGACCAGCGCGTCGATATAGGCCCTCTGCTTGGTCGTCGCGCCGTTCCGATAAACATCGTAGAGCTGATTCAACGTTTGATCGCGCAGCGGTTGCAGATTGGTGAGAGGGCCGGGTGCGCTGGTGAGCGTCGACTTGAGCGCCAGCGGGGGAATGATGGGCAGCGCGGCGCCACCAAAACTGAGGGCCTCTGCCGGCGAGCTCGCGCCTATCGTGATGGGCTGCGTCTGAATCGTGCCAAGGGTTGGCGCCAGCTGCTTGGCCAAGATGGATGGCAGCATCTCCGCCGCGCTCGTCGCTCCCATCAGCTTGAGGACCTCGGGCTCTTTCGGATGGATGGGCGTATTGGTCATGAGATGCCAAAACGTCATGCGATCGAGCACCTCGCGCGGCAGCATCGCCCACGGGCGCGCCGCGGTGTACGTCTGGCCACCGAGGCTCAACGTCGCCGGCGCCATTTTCGGGTCGAGGCTGTGCACGATGTTGGGATCGTCATAGGTGCCTGGCACGCTGGCGTTGATTGGGTCGCCCGCGCCCGAGGTATTGAAAATAATGAACTGCGCTTTATCGCTGGCGGCGCAGGAAGCGGCGCCGGCGAGCACTCTACGTGGATTGAGCAAGAGCGACGCGGGCAGGCCAGTGGCCAGCGCGCGTAATCCGACCAGCCCCGTTCCGAAGAGGGTCGAGAGAATGGCTTGACGACGGTCCAGCATCGGCATCACTCCTTTTAGAGTCCCATCGAGATCGACGAAGGGGCAAGACAGGCGGCAACGAAAGTCGATTGGAGCGCGTCCGAGGCCGTCACACCTTGCGCTTTGGCTTGGGCAAAATGGGCTTTCAGCAGATCCACCGCAGCGGACGCGCGCGGATCGGAGGGCGTCAGTGCCATCAAAGTGCTGACGAAGTCGGCGATGGCCGCGTCGGGATTGCTGCTCGACCACTGCTTGACGCCGGGCACCTGCTTCGCCGCCGTCACGTCGATGACTTGCGCCGCCGCGGCGACGCAGATGTTCTCCACGCCAGCGCGATAAAAGAGCGTCGGGGCATTGGGCAATACCGGCGTCTCACTTCCGCGTCCATAGCCGTCGGAAGGCAGGCCGGCCGCGACCGAGGGAATCACGCCCTGGTTTCTGCTGGTCACATCGAGGGCGCACACATCGGCAAAACCCAGACGAGCGTCGAGGGCCGCGCACAGGTGATCGCGTCGCGACACCGCGATCACCTCGCCCTCTCCATCGGCGTTGGCGGTCTTGCTAGCCCGCGTGATGACGGGCGAAGCCAAAAGCTCGGTGACCAGGGTATCGAAATGATAGCCGGAGCTCTTGAATGCGTCGACGACGCGCAAGAACTCCGGATCGTCGGAGGCGCAAGCCGCCGAGTTTACGTAGTAACAGAGCTTCTGCGCCCAGGCGCTTGCAAACAGCGGATGAGAACCGAGCACTCTGCCGAAATCGTCGAGGCTATTGACCGGCTGAATGACTCCCCGAAACGCAAAAACGCCCTTTTGTCCCGTGAGGGCCGAATCGTCCTGGTTGTGGTAGTTCCACGAATAGTTCGCCGACAAGATGGAGCGCAAAGGATCGAGCGTCCGGTGACACGAATAACAGGCCGGCGGCAAAGAGTGCGCCTCATCGATTCGAGGGGGCGGTGAGCTCGGTGGGACGGTCGCGTCGGTGCCGTCGACCGAAGAGCCTAGAGCGACGATGAGCGCCTGGTTCAAGGTGACGCGCATTTGGTTACTCACATTGGTTTGCCAATTGGCAAAAAATGCGGGCGTTGAAAAAAAGCCGACCCGCGGAACGTTGAGCGCGAGCTCACGTGCCTCGCGCAACGCGGGCAGGTCGTAAAATGCAGGCACTGACTCGCCGGCGTTCGGCTTACGAACGGTCACCATCGTCCAATCGGTAAAATCGGTCGGCTTGAATTGCGTCGCCGTCGGCGAACCGGCCAACTGAGGACAACCAACGCCGCCCACACCCTTGCGGTTGTCGAGTGATCCATAAAGCAGAATGTGCAGAGTGTAGGCGCTGGGGAGATACCTGATCGGATCGGCGGGGCAGCCCGGGACCGTCGCATCCTCCGTCGCGGCATCAGGATTGTACCAGTGCATGTAATTGGGGCTTCTGGGGTCGAGCGTCTCGGAGATGGGAATCGGTCCCTGTGCCGTGCCGGCATAGATCGCCCCGAGGGTGGGGTGGGCTTGGACGAACCGGTCCGTGATGGTGCCATTGTCATTGACCTGCCAGACGTCGAGAAATGCGTAGAGCTCTTTCAGCGCCGTGGTCATCATGAACTGCTGGACGGTGAAGCTCTCGGTCAAAGGACGATGCTGGGCGACCAGCAGCTCGGCCATCGTGCGAGCAAAGCTCTCCTGTGCGTTTTGCATCAATAACGGCGCGGTGCCCGTATTGAACACGATGTTGCGCGGATAACTCTGGTCGGCATAATCGAGCACCGAGACCTGGGTCTGCTGAAAAGCGAGCTGGAAGAACCGCATCAGTTTCTGCCCGTATTGCGGCAGCTCCATCCAACCCGAGATCAGCGTCTTCAGCGCCGCCGGGTCGGCCTTCACCGCTTGGATCTCGTCCTCGGTCGCGGGCAGGCCGACGAGAACGTTCTTCAACTTGGGCACGTATGTGTAAGGAGAAACGGGTTCGAAGGGAGTCAAACCGCCATCCCGCGCCGAGCCGTCCGGCGCCGAGCCGTCCGGCGCCGAGCCATCGACCGAAGGCGTCGTTGCCGCCGACGGCGCGTTAGACGAGCCGCACCCGAGACCCAAAGCGGCCGTGGCCAAAACCGTGGCACCAACGCAAGAGAATTTGGAGCACGCCATGGCGACCATTCTTCACAAGCTTGCGCGCCATTAAAGAAGAACCATGGTCGTATCCATATGGCCGCAACAACCCTTGAGAGAGAGAACGCGCTTGCGCCACAATCGCACCGTCGCGCCAATGCCGTTGCGCCTGCGCAACGGCACGGATTTCCGACGGCGCCGGACTTCGCATCGAGGGCAGACGCTCGAGCGCACGTTAGACTGCGTGACGATCTGACTAGGTCGCGACAGGCGCCGTCGGGCCGGCGATGCTCACCCTGAGGCCGCGCGGGTCGTTCGGCTCGAACGCAAGCTTCCATCCACACCGCTTGCAGATCTCGCTTGTGATGGCCAACCCGAGGCCACTGCCGGAAGGATCACGCTGGCGCGCCTGATCGGTGCGAAATGTCCGTTCGCCGAGGCGAGGCATTTCCGCCGGTGGCACGCCGGGACCATCGTCGGCGACGAGAAGCGTGAACCCTCTGGGATCGGCTTCGAGCACGACGGCAACGTGGCCCCCCACATCGCCGTAAGCGATCGCATTCTCCACCAAATTGGTGATCGCCTGCTCTACGGCGGTGGGGTGGCACGATGCGAACACCGGCACGTCGGGGCGCGCCGCGTCGAGGGCTATCCCGCGATTACGCG
>Ga0193706_1001035_pt1 | contig 13285 bp, 23 predicted proteins | sample U3c1metaG_FD_160130 | JGI IMG/M metagenome (GOLD analysis project Ga0193706, IMG submission 160130) | Soil microbial communities from a riparian zone of the East river system, Colorado, United States - U3c1 | ecosystem: Environmental > Terrestrial > Soil > Riparian zone | place: USA: East River... | reverse complement strand
CCCGATCCAGGCCAGCACGTCTTTTGGATTGCCGGCCTCGATAAGGTGGAGATCAGCAAGAACGCGCTCACGCTCGTGAATGTCAGTCTGAGCTTTAGAGCACCAGCTTCGTCCAACTTTACGATCAAGCCGCTAGAGTTTCCTGGAGTCGGTCACAGCGTCATCATCGAGGGCGGCCCGTCTGCCGCAACCAACAATGGCGGCGCGGTCGCGCTGATCGGCGGCCAACCAGGGATCGGCGGCCTTCGTGGACAGGTGACGATCGCTGGGCAGTCTGGCCAGGGCATGGTCACCGTCTTCGATGTGGACGCGACGCATCACGCCGTGGCGCTATGCGCCAGTGCGGTTCCGGCGAACATGCCAGGCAACGTGACGAACTTCATCTACATCGGCGACTCCGCCGGCGTGCCGACAACGCCGCCCGTCGGCGGCAGCGTTCTCATGAGCGTCAGCGGGTACCCGTACCTACTCACAAAAGACATCACGAACTTTCACTTCGTTGGCACCAACCTTGGTGGGACGTCAGGCACGTTCATTGGATTCATCCAGATCAACGTCAATGACACCCCAGCGTGCGTTCCGTTTTACGCACCACCGTGACGGCGCGTGGGATCAAAAACACGACAGCTGCGCAAGCTACGCAACAGGAGAGAAAAAATCATGAAGCTCATCCCCTTCGTTCCGAAGATCCTGCTCACCGACACGCGCCGCAAGCCCATCATGGAGATCGCGACGGACGAAAGCGGTGAGCCGCTGCTCGACGAGAAGCATCAGCCGGTCAAGCGACAGGCATCGCTGGTGCAGCGCGAGCTCTTCGTGCAGCGCTTGGACGACCCTCAGCTCGTGCAGGGCAAGGAACCGCGAGCAGCAGCGAAGTTCTCGAATGCGCTCTACGACGCCATCGAAGCGCAGTCCGACGAGCTCGTGGAGACACGCGGTGGCTGGGTGTTCGAGGACGAGCACGCAGAAGCCATCTGCCGGGTTGTGCGCAAAGGCCCGGCGCCGACGCAGCAGAACCCGACGGGGGGATACAACATGGCGATCATGCACAATCTCGAGCCGCACTTCGATGCAGTCGAAAACGTGAGGCCGTGGAAGGACCCGACGGCAGAAGCGAAGCCGAACGGCGCCGAGAAGGCGCAGCCGGAAGTCGCGCATGCCTGAAGATAACAGCAAGTTCCCAACCGCGGCCAGCGGCGTTGCCGGCAATAGCCGCTGAACGCCTCTGCCACGAAACAAGTCTCGACGAGGTGAGTCATGCGCTTCTTCCAGAGCATCGCCGCGCTCGGCGCATTCTCCGTTATCGGCTTGGACGAAGGGGAAGTCGCCTACGTGGAGCCCCTCCGCGATCAGTTCGTTCTGCGGCAGGATTCGAGCGCCGAAGCGGACGGTATTACGATCGTTGCAGCCAACGACGGTCCCCAGGAGCGCCGACTTTGGCAACGTCTCAACATCGCCCATCCGAGCTGGAAAAAGCAGGCCGTTTGGTTCGTCGACTCCGCGATTGGGAAGAATGACAACGACGGTCTGACCGCAATCACACCACTGAAGACGGATGACGAAATCCAGCGCCGCTGGGGCATCGGCGTACGTGCGCGACTGGATGTTGACGTAACCATCACCTACGCGCAGACGCCCGTCGATCGGACCAATTATCTTGTCGAGCTGATGCCTGGCGCGCAGCTCACGCTCGTCGGCACACCAACGGTGACCAAGTCCGGCACCGTCATCTCGGCCGTCCAGGCGCAAGTGCGGACGGCTGGGGCTGAAGCGGCCTGGGCAATCACGGGCACCGGACTCGGCGCGACCGAGGTCGGAAAGATCGCGGTCATCACAAGCAGCGGCACGCCGGCGAACGTTGGCGCCTACGCGGCAGTTCTGAAGGACGAGACCGCCGGCAAAGTGCGCGTATCGCCATTCGGCACGTATACGACCACCACCGGTGCCTTTGCGCAGGTGACGCCGCAAGTGAACGACGTGATCGAGATCCGCGCCCCCAGCTCGCTGCTAGTCGGCGCAATAGAAGCGCACTTGGTCTGCGCCGACAGCGGCATCGTCAGCGGCGGCGCGCGTGTATTGTTCGACTCTCTCACGCTGGACGGCACGACCACTGCTACTGGAACGTTGGCTTCCCACAGAGCAGCCTTCATCTACGCGCGCTGCGTGCTGCAGAACGTTACGCTGGCAGAATTTGCCAACACGCGCGGGCACTTCATTCGCGGAGGTTGCGTCGCCGGCGCGGTTGGCGTCGTATTGCGCGGCGGCTCACCGACGTTCACGCAAGTGGGCTGCCTTGCGGCCGTGACGGTCAGAGCGCCAACCTCAGCGACCATCACGGCCGATACGTATTTCCAAAACTGCGGCCTAACGATCAATCTCGGCAGCTCGGTGAGCACTTCTGGCGTTGCGTTCTTCGATAGGTCGACATCGGACGCGGCCCTCGTCGTCGCCTCCGGCGGATTCTGCTTCCAGGCTGGAGCGGTGCCGGACTGGGGCGCCAACAATGCTGGCCACGGCGTCGTGGTGCAGTCATGCGCTGGGTATTCGTACACAGCCAAGCCAACGATCAACAGCGGTTTGGGCGCCAACCGAGAAGCCAAGGTTGGAGGCACGGACAAGCTCTATTCGGCTATCCCGTACGTTGAGACGACCAACGGCGCCGCGCTGGTCCTGACCGCGTAGCAGGCGTCAGGCTCGCACGCGGCGCGCGCCGCCGTCGACCATGCACATTGCGATCGTCCCGCCGCGATGCACCGCGAACCCAGGCTGGTCTGGCGTGCCAGCTTCGGAGGCAATCTCCCACGGCTTGCCTTCGATCGTCACCGCGCAGCCGGCGGAAGCGAACTCGTTGACGCACTTCTCGAGCAGCGAGCCGAGCGCGCCATCCATGGCGTCGTGCAACTGAATCGTAATCCGGGGGGTCGCCATAGATAGGGTGTAGCACGATGCCGTTCGACGACCGCAAGCGCTGGAAGGAAGCGCTGGAAGTTAACGCGCGCGAAGCTCGGCGCTCCCGTCCTGAAGCGGAAGACACTGACCCGCCGCCGGCGCCCGATCCTTCTTGGCCGCCCGCACCCGTGCTGCGACCAGGGCACGGCTCGCCGAGCGCGACGATCGTCGACCCGCCGCCGCATGTAAAACGTCTCGGCAACTGGGGCAAGTACATCGCCAGCATGGTGGCGGGCGGCACGGCTCTCTACGCGGTCGGGCACCCTGTCATCACCTGGATTACGACGCGCGTGGCGGCTGAAGACGTCGCAATCGTGAAGCGCGGATGCGACCTCGCCGCTGCAGCCTCGGCCACCGCGGCCGTCGTCCCGATCCAGCAGCGCATCGAAGAGCTCGAGAAGAAAGAGAAGCGCCACGGCCAGCGCTGGGACGCGCTCGACAAGTGGCACCGCCAGCAGTTCCAACGCCGGAACGCTCCGCCGGTGCCGCAGTTCGGTCCGAAGGCAGAGAGCCGCGGCAATGCCGCAACGGTGGAGGACTTCGATAGCCCATGAAAGACACCGACGACGATCGCAACGGCAGCCGACCACCCATGCATCCGGAGGCCGTGCAGGCGTTGGCCGAGAGGACGGCGCATCAGCAGGCGTCTGACGAGCGCTGGATCCAGAGCGTTGAGTCTGGCGTCGAAGAGATTCGCTCGTCCCTCGACGGCTTCCGCGCCGGCACGACGGAGTGGCAGCAGAGCGTTACGAGGCAGCTGAAGATCCTGACGTCGCAGATCCAAATAATGATGTTGGCCAAGTTCGTGTGGCCAGGCTTCATCGTCGTCGCGGTGTCGGCGCTGGGCGGCTTCGCTGCGGAGCTCGTTTGGAGACTGACAACGTCGCACTGAGGAGAAGCAAAATGAAACGTTTCGCATTGGCGCTGCCCGTCGTGGCGGCATTGGCACTGTTCTGTCTTCCGGCATGGGCCGCTGACGTTGCTCCAGACGCGCTGCCGAAGAACATGGTCGGAAATCACCTTTGGGTGACGCTCGCCGCAGGCGTGCTGCCCGTGCTCGTAAAATTCTTCGGCAACGAGACGGTCAAGCTGCCGTATTGGGCCGCCAAGTTGCGCGTGGCCGCGGTGCTCGTGCTCGGTGGGATCGCTACCGTGCTCGACCAGGCGCAAAACGGGATCGACATCTCCAGCGCCATCACGGCCGCCGTCGCAACGACGGTGCCGGCGCTGCTGATCGAACTCTTGCAGAAGTTCTTCGCCGGCGGCGACGTCGGCCCGAAGAGCATGCGGCCACCCGCAATGTTCCCACCGCCGAAGGAGCGGCCGCCTCCCGGGTACTCATCGCCGATGGCGCGGCTCTCGTTCGAGCCGGACGCGCGACGCTTCTGGTTGCGCTACCCGGCGGCCGTCGGCGTGGCGATCGGCGTTTGCGCCCTCGTGATTTCAGGCTGCGCGGCAAAGAACATCGCCTGCCCGATCCTTCGGCTTGCGGCGGACGCCTGCGAGGAAATTGTCATCATCCTCCCGGACGGGTCAGAGGAACGCGTGCCGAAATCGGCGATTGCCGGCGTGGCAATGAGCGCTCGGGCCGCACGCGTCTCTGGCGCGAAGGCGGGCGACGCCGGCGCGGACCGATGAACCTCAGGTTTCTCTTCGTCGCGCTGGTGCTCGGTGCCTGCGCGTGCAGCAAGCCAACGCCAGCGCCCGATCCGGGTCCGGTGCCGCCTCTTCCCCCGCTCCACCCGCCGACCATGGAGTCCTGCGATCGCGCGGAAGAGACACTGGCGCGGCTCGACTGCCGGCGGGTGAACGGGACGCCGTGGGCGCGGACGCCAGGTGGCGCGCCGTTCGCGGATGCGTGTAAACGCGCACTCGCCGACGGACGTAGCTGGAGCTCGAACTGCATCGCGCGCATCGACGCGTGCTCCGAGTTCGAGTGCGCCTACCGAGGGGAGTGCTGCCGCGCGAATGATGGCGGAGCGCTGTGAGCTGGGTTGACATTGGCCACGACGTGCAGATTGAGATCCGCCGGCATGAAGGCGAACTGCACGGCGTAGCGTGCAGGCACAGCCGACCAGACAATGGTGCACAGTGCGAAGGATTCGCCAGCTGTAAGCCCGTCTGGGAGGACGGATGGGACATCGTCAGCCTCGAGCCGCTGACGTTGAGCCCGTCCCTCTTGTGCCTCGTCTGCCAGCACCACGGCTTCATCCGCGAAGGGAAGTGGGTACCAGCATGATCTTCCTCACTGGCGCACATCCCGACCGGCAGGAGTCGCGCGAGCGCGACCGCGTCGACCATAACTTCGACGGCACGGTGGCCGAGCACCTCCACGCGACCGACTCCGATTTCATCCAGCCGATCCGCTTTGTGCGCGACCAGCCGAAGTTCCCGTGCTGTGTCGGGCAGACGTGGGCCGAGTGCCTCGATGCGCTCGGCTACGAGGGCGGGCTGCCGGATCCGACGTGGGCTTCCGGCGTTTCGATCTGGCGAGAGGCGCGACGTAGGCAAGGGCTCATCGAGGTCATCGAACTAGGTACGCGGCTCGAGTACGCGATCGAAGGTCTGATCGGTAGAGGCTGGGACCCATACCGCGAAGGCGAGGACATCGACGACGAGGAAGCCGGCAAGGGCGCCGCACCAGCGGGTGACGACCTAGACGACGAGATGTTCGCCGATGGCGCGCGCCTCGCGAAGGACATCCAGCGCTACCGCATCCTAGGCCTCGGCTCTGGCGTGCTCGACGCCGTCGACGAGGCGCTGCGTCGCGGCTGGGGAGTCGGCATCGGGACCGGACTATTGCCGCCGTTCTTCGCGCACAAGCGCGTTCCCGAGCAGGCCGAGCAGGTTCTTGGCACGGATTACATTGGTGGGAGCAAAGACAATCACGCCATGCGGGTCGCCGGCCTGGGCGCGTACGAAGGTCGCCGCAAGTACCTCGTCCAAAACCATTGGTCTGTTTTCTGGGGCGGATGTCACTCCCCCGACGGCGGCTGGCTCCCTGGCTGCTGCTGGGTCGACGAGAACGTGATCGTCGGCGCGCACGACGTGCACGTCATGGAAGTGAAGCAGTAGCGGCTTGCCCTGATGGGCGACCAGCGTCGTGCCAGAGGCACCGGCTGCGTGACGCGTCGAGCCGACGGCTATTGGATCGCCATCGCGCCGCAGAACCGGAGAGGCGAGAAGCAGTTCCGAGTCGCGACGCGTCCAACTCGCACGGCGGCCGGAGCGGCGCTCGACGCGTGGCTCACCGGGTCCGGCTGCATCCGAAGGAAGGCATCATGAACGCACCGAGAGACTTGAAGCGCGGGACGACGGGCCCCGACGTGGCGGCGTGGCAGCGCTTCGTGCTGTGCCCAACGATCGACGGGATCTTCGGCGAGCAAACGGAGACGCTGACGAAGATGTGGCAGCAACACCACGCCTTGAAGGCCGACGGCGTCGTGGGTCCCATCACGAGAGCGGCCGCCGAAGCAGCGACCACCGTACCTCCGCCGCACGCTCCGGATGTCGTACCTACGCCGGCGACGTTCATCAAGGCGCGGAATTTCACGAAGGGCCGGTACGGCTCGCAGGTCTCCGTCGTCGTCATCCATTCGATGGAATCCCAAGAGAAGCCCGGCACGGCGCGCAACGTCGCGCACTGGTTCGCCGGCGAGACGGCGCCGCAGGCCTCGGCACACTTCAACGTCGATGCCGACGAGATCATCCAGTGCGTGAACGAGTCCGACATGGCGTGGGGCGCCCCCGGCGCGAACCGTCAGGGCCTGCACATTGAGCACGCTGGCCGCGCTTCACAGACCGCGGAGCAGTGGGCAGACGCGTACTCGGGCGCGATGCTGCGTCGGTCCGCAGCGCTCGTTGCCGACCTGTGTCGACGCCACGGCATTGCGATCAAGCGCATCGGCCCTGAAGAACTGAAGAGCGGAACTCGCGGCATCTGCGGGCACGACACCGTCAGCAAAGCGTTTCCCGTGAAGGGCGCTCATCAAGATCCGGGCCCGGGTTTCCCTTGGGCAGACTACATCGAGCTCGTCATGGCGGCCGACGGCATGGGCGGCAAGCAGACGTCGATCGCCTGACATTCCCAGACGGTTTGGAGCAGTGACATGAAGCTCATCGAGCTCGAGCCGCAGTTCCTTGCCGTGACGTCGCCCGGTCAGCATCACGACGTTGACGACCTCGGGCCTGCCCACGGCATTACCTTTCTGTGCCCGAAATGCTTCGGCATCATCGGTGGCACCATCGGAACACACTTCGTTCTCTGTTGGTTTCGCGATCGCGGCGTTCCCGATGAGGAGAGGCCTGGCCCGGCACGCTGGATCGTCGACGGCACCAGCTACATGGATCTGACGTTGTCGCCATCGGTCCAGCTCGTCGGCGGATGCGGATGCCACTGCATCGTGACGTCCGGAGAAGTCAGGGTCATCTGATTCGCCGCGCCGCGTAGGCGCAGCGCCATAGCAACACAACGACTTGGAAGGAGTCGCCCGATGAAACACATCGCCACGGTGGCGCTGGCGCTTTGCGTCGCGCTCATTCTATCTTGCTCCGATGTTGCCGACGAAACCGTCGCCACGGCCGAGCAATCGCAAACCCAGCTCGTCAGCAATTTCACCGTCACCAATGGGAGCGTCCAGCTTCCACCGGACGCAACGCATCTTTGCCACGCGACCAAGTTCACTTGCTCGGGTGCCCATTTGAACCTGCCCCCCATCGGGTTCGGCGTCTACACGGACGGGGGTTGGCTCCACGTCGGAGCTAGCTCGACTACCGTGCCAGGCTACGCGGTCGCGCTACCCAACTATACGAGTGGACAAAACGCCAAGGGGAATTGTCGCGTTGACGTGCAGTGCGACCAATGGGCCAACTTCCACGGTACCGCCGGTGGCGTCTCGCCAGAAACGGAGATGCATTGGTTCTATTCTGGCGGAAGCCCAGCGTTCGAGAATGGCGCCGTCACGATGGCGTGGGGGCTCGACGTGGCGTGCTTCATCTCGCACACATATGGGATGTCGAACGTGGGTGAACGGGTCGAGATCATCCCGGGGGCCGTCGGGGGATGGAATTGGCAACTTCAAGTGGCTGGCTTTCGCAGCATCGCGGGCAGCTCACGTTGCGCGTGGCTGGGACGGCCCGTGCAGGCGTGGCAGTTTCTGCAAGCGACCCCGAGTGGGCCCGGCATCTCGACCATCTCGCCCAGCAACGGCGTCTGCTTCATCACTGACATGGAGGGCGTAGTGGACGACGGCACCGTCCGGATCGTCGGCAACCCAATGCGGCTGGAGGCGGTCGGTCAGGTGACGAAAGCGAAAGCGGCCTGCACTACGTACTGAATGCCGAGACGTACCCCTAAGCTCGATCAGTTCGTGCACGATCGCGAAACGCTAGAAGAGTGCGTTGCTTGCGGCGGCATCGCCGTGGCCGGTGAAGTCTGCAAGCTCTGCGAAGGGCGCGGCATGACGACGATCGGGCGCGGGGACGAATGGCGCCGTGAGCGCGGATTGCCTCTGAAGAGAGGACCGCTGCTGCCGCCGAAGTCGCAGCTACCAAAGACATAGAGCTACCGAGCTCACCAACCCTTACCGCCGGCCCTGCCGCTCGCCCTCTCCTCGGGCGCGCAGGTGCCGGCGGTTTTGCGTTTGTACTACTTGGGTCGCGGTCCGCTGCCGTGGCGCGCCATCGCCGTGCTAGCCTTTCCGGCATGTCCACCACGGTCACCCTCTACGCAGACGGCGACGGCGAATTGTCGTTCTACCCGTCCGTTGGCGCGCGCCCCGTGCCGTTCGAGCTCGCCGACGGCTATCGGCTCGAGGGCGGACTCGTCGGCGGACGCGTGGCGATCTTCGGACCGCCCGGCAAGCTCGGCCTCCGGGTCGACGAGGCCCTCACCGCGGGCGTCCTCAAGCCGGCGTTCGACGAGCGGCTCGCGAGCGTCGACAGGATGCGTTACGTCCTTCGGTCGCCGTCGGGCCGGTACGTAAAAGGCTGGTCGTCGATGGGCCTGATGTACGGGGCGCGCGACGAAGCGGTGCCGCTGAGCGATGCCGACGCGAAAAGGCTCCGAGGGTTCCTGCCTGACGGCCCCGACCTTTTGCTTGACGTCGACGATCGCGACTAGCAACCAGCCCCGCGCCCGGCCGACGTGTCGGCATGCTCTACGCGCGCGACGTTCCGACTGGCTGGATCGCCATCTTCCGCGGCGGTCTGGAGCTCTACCTGCGCACCGACCTGCCGCGGCCGGCCGTCATCTGGTCGTGCTCGACCTGGACGTGGCCGGCGCCGTGGGGCCTGGCATGACGTCGAACGGGACAAGAGGGCAGTCTTGCTCATGACCGCCCGCGGGCTGCGCTCCGGCGCCGCACGAGCACCAGCGGAAGACAACAGCGCCGACCTGCTCGTCGAGGATGCGGTCGATGCTCGACTGCGGCGGCTCTGGCTGGGCGACGGCGAGTACGTCGGCGATCTCGCCGCTGATCGTGGCGCCCGTGCGGACTTTGATGAAGGCGACTCTCAGCGTCCGCAGGTCCCGTTGCAGCTGGGTGGCGACGTGGACCCGTGGCCACAGGCCGACGCAGTGCAACGTGAACACGCGGGCGATTTGTCGTGCAATGCTGCCCGGCGTATTGTGGTTTGGAGACGCGCTGTAACGCCCGTCCGGATCGCTCAGCCGCATGGGCCTCAGATGGGCGGCGTCTAGGATGGCGATGACGTCTCGACCGATTGCATCGATCTCGTCGAGCGTCATCACCCGCCACCCCTTGGCCGCCATCCGAGAAGCAGTCGCCCATCCGCCGTCTCCTCGGTGAAGAGCTCGACGTCCTGCGGGTTCAAGCCATCGGCCAGGATCTTGGCGATGACTTGGCTGGCGATGCGGTCCCATCCGAGCGTCGGCATCGCCGTCTCCCACTCGAGACCGCACAATATACAGTAGATGTACGGCGCTACACCGTGGCACGCCGGGTGCGTGCATTCGCCGGGCTTCTTCGGATAGGAAGCGTAGGCCTCGCGTCTCATTCGCTCTTCCTCCTAAACCGGCCGTAGCACACGGCGCACGCTTGGATGTCGCCGCTGAAGTAGACGTACGCCACCTGCAGCCAGCAATAGTAGCAGCGATGTAAGCACGCGTTCTTCTTCTTCCGCGGCGCGACGTCGAGTCGTTCTCCCGTCTCCTCGCGTCGCGGCGCCGTTTCGATGCGGAAGGCGCCGTCCGGCTGGACGATGACGATGGGCGCCGGAGTCACGCCGGCCTCCCGCCGTACGGTACGCGCTCGCTCGCGTAGCCTGGGCGTGACGGGTGGAGAGGGAAGCCGCCGGCCGTTACGCCGATGCAGAACGGCTGGCACCCGCAGTCGGCAAGAATCTGCATGACGGCTCGGTCACGATCGATGTGTCCGCCGATGTCGCCCCATGCGCACCAGACTTCGCGCCGCGACAGCGCAAGCCTGGCAATGTGCGCGTCGTTCGCCGGCCCAACCGGGTCCTCTTGCGCGTACATCCCACCCGGGTCCGTAGACACGTACGCGAACAGGTTCGTCAGCGAGATCGAGCCGTATCCCCACCGCTTTGCGAAACCGATGATCTTTCGGCAGGTAGCGTCGTCTTTCTCATCGGTGGCGGTCGACGGGTTGGCCGCCACGACGAACAGACTCGGACCACGTCCCCACGGCGCGCGGTGGAGCTCGTACCGATACCGACCGCACGCCGAGAAGACGGCGGTACCGCGCTCGAGACCGGATAGGACGGCGGTGGTCATGGCTTTGGCGGCGGACCAATGTCGAATGCGGCCACGTCCATTGACCGGTTGGCGAACACGCTGACAACGTTCCTGGAACCTTTCACGTCGGGCAGCGTGGCGCGCTCATCGAAGGCTCCGATGACGTGTACATGCTCGTGCCCATCCTTACCCAAGCGCACCTCGACCACCACCCGCACGATTTCACCGTTCTTCATTCGTTCGCCTTGCCCTTCGCGCCCTCGAGGATCCACGTCGTCAGCAGCCGCATCTCATCGCCGTCTTCCTTCCAGTACAGGGCGTCCGGCCCGCCCTTCGGCATCCTTGCCGCGGACGCATACTGACCGCGCAGCACCTTGAGGATCTCGGACTCGTTGGGCTTGCCAGCGACGATGATGCGCGACACCGTTGTCCCGCCGCCCTTGCGCATCTCGCCGAGCGTAGTCACGTCGAAGCCGCTCAGTGCCGTTCCCGTGGAGCCAGTTCTGTCTCTTAAATGGCAGGGGACACATCCGCGCGCGACGTTCTGCGCCGTCGCCTGCTCCCTCGTGCGCATGAGGATCGGGCGAATGTCGCGCGCGAAACTGACGGTGCCCGTGGAGTCATCGTCGCCGTCTGTTTCGACGTCCGACCCCACGGCAGCATCCGACACGAACGGCGGCGGGACGTAGAGCGGGCCCACGCTTGGATCGAACGCGGAGCACGCGGTGAGTGCGAGAGTGAAGCAGACGGCGACGAGATTTTTCATGGCGTCACGTTATCTCAGAATATCGCGCAAGACATCTCAGCCAAGGTATTCTGCGCTGCACCGCTGCTGACGGTCAGCACCCAGCGGGCCGTTGGGCCGCCGTTCGACGGGATCTTGATGATGCTCGCGATGGCATCCATCGAAATTGCCCTGGAGCTTCGAGAAGGCGCAAAAGGAGTTCTGCGCGAGCGGCCCCGTGACCGATTGGCCGGGTCCAGCGACGTACGGGTACTCGGCCGTCCACGTCCGGTTCGGGTACACGCACTTCGCGTATCCACCGAGCCGCCGGTAACCCATTACGCGGAGCTCCCAGCGGTTCATCGGCCAGTTGGGATAGACGGCGATCTGCTCCGCTTCGTTGTTGCCGGGCGGAGAAGTGGTGATGCTGTCGGCGCCATTGATGAAGCAGAAGCTCGCCGGAGCGTTCCAAAGAGCAGCCGTATCGGACACGAATCCCTGCCCACCGGATTCGGGCCAGAGCCGGTAATATTCGTTCAAGCCCGACTGGCTCGCCTGTGGACCGAAGCCGTAAGTCGAGAAGTCGTCACAGGTCGCGCGCGCCGTCGCGGTGGAGTTCATGCCGAGCCCCTGGGACGGTTGCGCCACGAGACTGTTGCCCTCGGCCGACCACTTCGCGCCTATCTTGGCAAAGCCGTTGGGCCACGTTCCGCCGCCAGCGTGGCCGCCCACCGCGCCAACGTAGGTCAGGTGGCAGAACCGCGTCGCGCCGTTCGACATAGCCAGAATGCCGTTGGTCTTGCTGTAGAGGAAAGATGCTGCTTGGGTTTCTTCGCCGATGGGCTCGGCGTTGGCGCTTTGGTGAATGTCGCCGCAGGCGACGATCGACAGTGTGAGTATCAACAGCGTCAATATTTTCTTCATGGGATCATCCTTCCAATGTTTGTTGTTCGGTGTTTCGGTTCAGTCTTCTTCGCGCACGCGGCGCACACCGCGAGCCACCCTTGCCCCGGCGAGAACCGCACGGTGGTCGCGACGGCGTCGCACTCGCCCCAATCACAGGTGTGCGTCGGCGGGTCGCCAGGAGGCGGGCCGTGGGATTCCCAGTGGAGAGGGTTGGTCGGCTTCATCGCGGCGGCCCCTCTTGAGCTTGAGCGGCCGTAGCGTCGGGCATTGGCAGTTCGCATTGACGCGGTTCGACCGATGCAGCGTCCGCCTCTGTCCACGCCGGTTCGGCCATCGGCCCAACCGAGAACCACTCAGCCGCGTGCTGGATGCAGTACTTGAGTTGGGCCACGATCAGCTGGTTGGCGCTCGCATCGACGACCGCGGCAGCCGCAGCGCACGCATTCACAAGCGGCCCAATCAGCTCATTTTGGTCAGGCACATACACCGTCGCCAGTTCCAACAGTGAGCGGGCGCATTCTCGACAGAAGCGCACGCCGGTCGTAGCCGCTACGAGCAATTCGCGATCATTCTCAAAACAGAACCAGCAGAAGTGCTTCGAGCTGGCCGGCACGGACTCGAGCGCGAACGGCTTGTCGTCGGTCGCCTCTTCGCTTTTAGCTTCGTTCCACTTGGCCCTCCGCCGACGTAGCTCGGCCTTTTGGATCTCCGCCGGCGTCTCAGACCCAGTCGATTTCTTTGCGGTCATGCTGGCCTTTCCACGTACGGAAGCGGGTAAGCCGGCCAGATCGGCAGCAGCGCTGCGAACAGCAGCGGGGCTGCGTCGATCGCTGACGTCACGTTGGCGCCGACGCACCTGCCCGCCGGCGTCACTTCAACGGCGTAAGATGGCAAGCCACCCAGAAGTGTTTCCAGCGACGCCTTGCTCCATGGCCGACCAAGTAGCCACTTCGATCCGAATACATCTGCCGGGATGTCCTCGTGGCGAC
>Ga0193706_1001034_pt1 | contig 13307 bp, 13 predicted proteins | sample U3c1metaG_FD_160130 | JGI IMG/M metagenome (GOLD analysis project Ga0193706, IMG submission 160130) | Soil microbial communities from a riparian zone of the East river system, Colorado, United States - U3c1 | ecosystem: Environmental > Terrestrial > Soil > Riparian zone | place: USA: East River... | reverse complement strand
CCGCGGGTAGCCGCTGCCGTCGAAGTGCTCGTGGTGGGTCAGGGCGATCGTCGCCGCGACTCGGAGCAGCTTGCTCTTGGAGTCGGCGAGAATTTCGTGCCCGACTGTCGTGTGGCGCTCCATCTCCTCACGCTCCGCGGGCGTAAGCGGGCCGGGCTTGCGGAGAATCTTGTCCGAGGTGGCGATCTTGCCGACGTCGTGCATCGGCGCCGCCACCCGCAGCAGGTGGACGCGCTCGGCATCGAGCCCGAGCCCGGTCGCCAGGAAGGAGGCGACCCGGGCAATGCGGTCGACGTGCTCGCCGGTCGAGAAGTCGTGAAGCCCGATTGCCTTGGCGAGTCGCTCGACCGTCTCCTGGCGCGACAGCCGCAGCTCGTCGATCGCCTGCTGCTGAGCGGCGGCCAGCTCGTCGCGCAGGCGCAACGCCTCCTTCTGAGCGGTGACGTCTGTGGAGATGCCGCAGACCGCGGTGGCCCGCCCGTCCTCGTCGAGAAGGGGAAATTTGACCGTTTGGAACGTGCGCTCGATCCCGGCGATCTGGAGCTCTTCCTCGGCTTCGTAGGTTGTGCCCCCGGCGAGGATTTGGCAATCGACCTCGCGAGTGCGCGCCAGCGCCTCGGCGCTCATGATCGCCTCGTCGGTGAGGCCGAGCAGCTGGCCTCTCTCCTGGCCGGCGAGGTCGTCCGCCTCTGCGTTCGAGAAGACGTAGCGATGGTTGCTGTCCTTGACGTAGATCGGCATCGGCGCCATGTCGATGATCGTCTGGCGCCGCTCTTCGAGGTTGAGCCGGTAAGCCCGCTCGTGGATTTCAAGCTCCCGCCTGCGCAGCGCGTTCATTGCCGTGATCAGTAGCTGGCCCGGCCAGAACGGCTTGACCAGATAGCCGTGGACCCCGCGGCCACCGAAGCCGAATGCCTTTCTCGCCAGCTCCGGGTCGTCCTCGCCGGTGATCAGGACGACCGCCGTGTTGGGATGCTCCTCGGTGATTTCTTCCGCCAGGTCGAACCCCGAGTCGCCGAGCATCTCGAGGTCGCACAGCGCCAGGTGGAAAGCGCCGGTGGCGAGTTTCTCCCGGGCCTGCCCGACCGTGGCGGCGAACTCGCAGCGGTAACGTTCTCCCAGCGAGCGCTCCACCAGTCGCAGTACCTCGGGCCGATCGTCGGTAATCAGGATGCGCGCCAAGCCCGGCTGCGCAGTGATGCCGAGTCTGGTGGGAAATCCCGCAGGCTTCACCCGCAACTCCTCGAGGTAGGCCTGGCCGTTGACCCGTTGGACGATCAGGGAAGTCCATTGATCGTCCACAGAGCGTATGCCCTTACCGATCGATAAGCAAACTCCACTCAAAATCCCTCGTTCGAATATGGGTCGCGACGAGCCCTAGATACTGGGGGCATGCCCGCCGCCCTGATCGAGTTCCCGGCCGACGACGCCGAGCGGGCGCTGCGCTTCTGGCGAGCGGTGCTCGGGGTCGAGCTGGCGCCGCGACCCGACGCCGCTGGCGAGGGCTGGGTGCACGAGGGCGAAGGCCTGCGGCTCGGGGTCCACGAGCGCGGCAAAGGGCCCGGCGACACCGGCTCGCTGCCCTACTTCCCGGTTCCGGACATCGATGCGGCGCTGGAGCGTGTCCGCGAGTTCGGCGGCTCCGTCATCCACCCGGGCGAGCGCTGGGCGATCTGCCGCGACTCGGAGGGCAGCCCGTTCGCGCTGGAGTTGGTCTGAGCCAAGCGGCATGGGCCCTGGGCGCCGGGCCGGCGACATCGGCGCAAACCTATTTGCGACCGACGGGCGCTCGTAGCATGCCGGCGAGAGATGCCTGAACCAGTCAAGCGCAATCAGCGCTACATGCCGGGGCTGGACGGGCTGCGCGCCGTCGCCGTCCTCGCCGTGATCGCCTTCCACCTGGGGTTGGGCTGGGCACCCGGCGGCCTGCTCGGGGTAGGCATCTTCTTCACCCTCAGCGGCTACCTGATCACCGACATCCTGCTCTCGCAGCTGGCCCGCCGCGGCCACATCCGCCTCGGCAAGTTCTGGCTCGCCCGCGCCCGCCGCCTGCTCCCGGCCCTCTTCGCGATGCTGGCCATCGTCGTCGCCTGGGTGACGATCTTCGGCCCGGCGCAGCCGCAGCAGTTCCGCGACGGTGTCGTCGCCTCGGCCCTCTACGTCAGCAACTGGCAGCTGATCTTCGGCGACGTCTCCTACTTCGCTCGCTTCGCCCCGCCGGGCCCGCTCAACCACCTCTGGTCGCTGGCGATCGAGGAGCAGTTCTACATCGTCTGGCCGTTCCTGCTGCTGATCGGGGTCAAGCTGGTTCGGGAGACGCCGCTGCCCTCCGGCGTGCGGCCCCGGCTCGCCGTCGTGACCCTGGGCCTGGCGCTGGCATCGGTGATCCTGATGGCGGCCCTCTTCAGGCCGAGCCTCGACCCCTCGCGGGTCTACTACGGGACCGACACGCGCGCCTCGGAGCTGCTCTTCGGGGCGGCGCTGGCGATGGTCTGGCCCAGCCGCAAACTGAGCCGCAAGATCGGCGCCGGAGCGCGCAACATGCTCGACGGCCTCGGCGTCGCCGGCCTGCTGGCGATCGCGCTGATGATCTGGCAGACCGACCAGTACTCCTCGTTCCTCTACCGCGGCGGGTTCGTGCTGCTCTCGATCGCGACCGTGCTGGTCCTCGCCCCGCTGGCCCACCCGGCCTGCCGGCTCGGCCCGATCCTCGGCTGGAAGCCGCTGCGCTGGGTTGGCGTGCGCTCCTACGGGATCTACCTCTGGCACTTCCCGATCATCGTCCTCACCACCCCGGGGGGTATCGCCAACGGCGCCGAACCGTTGCGCGAGCTGCTGCAGTTCGCGGCGATCCTCGGTGTCTCGGCGCTCTCCTGGCGCTACCTCGAGGAGCCGGTCCGCCACGGCGCCATCGGGCGCCTCTGGCGACGGGCGCGGTCGGGGGGATGGCGGCCACAGCATCTCTCGCGGCAGGGCTGGGCGGCGGCCGGGGTCTCGCTCGTCGTCCTCGTCGCCGCCTGCGCTGGCATGGCCGGCGTCAACTCGGTCTCGGCCGAAGGGAGGGATGCCCGGGTCGAAGAAGCGATCGCCGCCGGGACCGCCAAGCCGCCGCCGCTGACCCTCGCCCAGGCCGCCTCCTCCAAGCGCTCCTCCTGCAAAGCCGTCGTCCACATCGGCGACTCGACCTCCGAGGGCCTCACCTCGTCCGATTACCTGCCGCTCGAAAGCCAGCGGATCGAATCCCGCTATGCCAGCGTCGGCGCCGTCGAACAGCACATGGAGATCTCCGGCGCCCGCTCGATCGTCGAGACCTTCGAAGGCGAACCGAACGCCCAGGAAGTGGCCGAAGCATGGAAGTTCGAAGGCTTCAGGGGCTGCTGGGTGCTTGCCCTCGGCACCAACGAGGCAGCCAACGTCTTCGTCGGCTCCGCGGTCGACGAGATGGAACGGATCGAAATCATGATGAGCACGATCGGCGACGAACCGGTGATGTGGGTCAACGTCCGCTCGCTGGTCGAAGCCGGCGACCCCTATGCGGCGGAGAACATGGAGCGCTGGGACAAAACCCTGCTCGAGGCCTGCCGCAGGTATCCCAAGATGCGGGTCTACGACTGGGCCGCCGACGTCAAAGACGCCTGGTTCATCGAGGACGGCATCCACTACACCTCGCCCGGCTACGCCGCCCGCAGCGAGCTGATCGCCCAGGCCCTCGCCCACGCCTTCCCCGCCAAGGGCGAGAGCGAAGGCGTCACCTGCCTGGTCAGCTGAGCCTCAGCCGCCGTCGATCTCGATCGGCTCCAACTCGTCGGCGGGCTCGAAGCCGAGGATGCGCCCGTAGAAGAAAAGCTCGGCTTCGAGGCAGCGGATCTCGGTCTCCGAGCGGCGGAAGCCGTGCGCCTCGCCGGCGAAGGCGAGGTATGCATGGGGGACGCCGTTGCGCTTCAGGGCGGCCACCATCGCCTCCGCCTGGCTTGGTGGCACGACCTCGTCATCGAGGCCCTGGAAGAGGATCACCGGCGCTCGCAGCCGCTCGACGAAATGGATCGGCGAGCGCTCGTAGTAGAGGCTCTTCTGTTCGGGGTATGGCCCGATCAGCCCGTCGAGGTAGCGGGACTCGAACTTGTGGGTGTCCTGGGCGAGGGTCTCGGTGTCGGCGACGCCGTAGTAGCTGGCGCCGGTGGCGAAGTCGTCGTGGAAGACGAGCGCGCAGAGGGTCGCGTAGCCGCCGGCGCTGCCGCCGCGGATCGCCAGCCGCTCTCCGTCGGCCTCGCCCCCGGCGGCCAGGTGCCGTGCCGCGGCGATGCAGTCCTCGGTGTCGATGACCCCCCAGCCGCCCCGCAGGCGCTGGCGGTAGGGCCGGCCGTAGCCGCTGCTGCCGCGGTAGTTGACGTCGACGACGCCGATGCCGCGGCTGGTCCAGAAGAGGAACTCGCGGTCCAGGGCGGGCGTCGCGTGGGAGGTGGGCCCGCCGTGGCTCTGGACGATCAGCGGCGGCAGTTCGCCCGCCGGCGCTTCGAACTCGGCGTTGGCCGGCGGGTAGTAGAAGCCATGCGCGGTCTCGCCGCCGCCGGTCGGGAACTCGACCGCGCGGGGCGTGGAGACGTAGCGGCCGTCGACCGACTGCTCGCTGGCGCTGCGCACCTCCTCCAGCTCGCCGCTTGCCACGTCGTAGAGGACCACCGCCGTCTCCGTGGCGGGGCTGGCGGCGGCGAAGGCGAGGGTCGTGCCCTGGCTGGAGAGCGAGGGGAAGCCGAAGCAGGTGTAGGGGAGCCCGAGGTCCCGCATTCGCTTGGCGCCGGGATCGAGCAGGAAGAGGCCTTCCTGGCCTCGGTCGCAGCGGACGAAGGCAACCGAGCCGTCGGCGAGGAAGGCGTAGGTGGAGCCGCCGAACAGCCACTGCGGGTGCCCAAGCTCTGCCTCCTCGTCGGTCAGTCGCACCGCCGCCTCGCCCTCGGCCCGGTAGAGGTTCCACCAGCCGCCGCGATCGGAGACGAAGTGGAGCCGGCCCCCGGCGTCCCACTCCGGCTGGAAGACCGACTCCTCCGGGCCGCCGGCGATCAGCCGCGCGTCGCCTGGATCCTCGAGCGGCGCCAGCCACAGCTCGGTCCCGTCCCAGGGCATGTTGGGGTGGTCCCAGCAGGTCCAGGCGAGCCAGCGGCCGTCCGGGCTGGCCCGGGGGAAGGAGTAGAAGTCGCGCCCCGCGGCGAGCACCGCCGGCTCGCCGGAGCCGTCGATCGGCAGGGCGACGATCTGGTTCTCCGCTTCGCCGGCACCGTGGACTTCGCGCACGCAGAGCACCGTGCGCCCGTCCGGCGTTACTCGGAAGTCGGCGTAGCGCAGCCCAGCGGCTGTCTCCGGCTCGGAGACGATCGGCACCGGCTCCTCGCCGAGCCGCTGGCGGTAGAGGCGCTGATCGGCGAAGTCGACGAAGAGGACGAGGTCGTCGCCGGCCAAGGCCCAGGCGCCGCCGCCGTACTCGTGGACGCGGGTCCGCACATTCATCCCGGGCGGCGTGACCTCCTCGGGCGCGCCGCCCGCGGCTCGGCGCATCAGCACCACCCGCCCGCCCTCGGCCGGCCGTCCCTCCGCCCACCAGACGGCGCCGTCGGCGGCGAGTGCCGGGGCGGCCAGGCGCCGCCCGCCGGCGGCGACGACCGCGGGGCCGATCGGCGAGCGCCAGGACCCGTATGGAGCGACGGTGGGCATCCGCGCAGTCTAGGACCGCGCCGCTCGATGCATTGGAGGGGCGATAGCCACCAAAATGCATCGCGCGGCGCGGCGCGGGCGTCCATAGACTGCCCGGCCGATGACCAACACTTACGAAGTCCCCCAAGAGTCCCGTGACCTTCGCGACATGGTCCGCCAGCTGGCGCAGGAGAAGATCGCCCCGCGCGCCGGCGAGATCGACCGCGAAGGCAAGTACCCCTGGGACGTGCGCAAGCTGCTGGCCGAGCACGACATCCTCGGCCTGCCCTTCTCCGAGCAGCACGGCGGCACCGGCACCGGCACGCTGGTGCTGCAGATGGCGGTCGAGGAGATCGCCAAGGCTTGTGCCTCCTCAGCCCTGATCCTAATGATCCAGGAGCTGGGCACGCTGCCGATCCAGCTCTTCGGCTCCGACGAGCTGAAGCAGCGCTTCCTGCCCAACTGCGCCAGCGGCGAGTGGTCGCCGGCGTTCGCCCTGTCGGAGCCCGAGGCCGGCAGCGACCCGGCCTCGATGCGGACCACCGCCGTCCGCGACGGCGACGAATGGGTGATCAACGGCCAGAAGAACTGGATCACCAATGCCGGCGTCGCCGACTTCTACGTCGTCTTCGCCGTCACCGACCGCGAGAACCACCGGATCAGCGCCTTCGTGGTCGAGAAAGAGCGGGACGGGTTCGACCCCGGCAAGCTCGAGCACAAGCTCGGGATCAAGGGGTCGCCGACCGGCTCGCCCTCCTTCACCGACGTCCGCGTCCCGCACGAGAACCTGATCGGGACCGAGGGCAAGGGCCTCGGCGTTGCCCTCGGCACTTTGGAGCGGACCCGCCTCGGCGCCGCCGCCCAGGCCGTCGGGATCGCCCAGGGAGCGACCGACTACGCCAACGCATACTCGAAGGAGCGGATCGCCTTCGGCAAGCCGATCGCCGCCCTGCAGGCGATCCAGTTCAAGCTCGCCGACATGGAGACCGGCACCGCCGCCGCCCGCGAGCTGCTCTACAAAGCCTGCGCGATGGCCGACCTGGCCGAGCGGCCCGCCAGCCTCCCCAAGTGGACCTCGATGGCGAAGCTGTTCGCCTCCGACAACGCGATGCGGGTCACGGTCGAGGCGATCCAGGTGCTCGGCGGCTACGGCTACGTCAACGAGTACCCGGTCGAGCGGATGCTGCGCGACGCCAAGATCACCCAGATCTACGAGGGAACCAACGAGATCCAGCGCGTGGTGATCGCCCGCAGCATGGGGGCTTAGGCGGCGACCTCGATCTCGCGCAGGCGGTGCGTGTCGACGTCATAGACGAAGCCGCGCACCGCATCCCGGTGGGGGAGGAAGTCCGACCGCCGTACCCGCAGGATCGACTGGCGCACGTTGGCGTCGACGTCGCTGAAGGACTCGATCGCGAAGGCCGGGGCGGCGCCGGTCGCCTCTTGCAGCTCGGCCCGGAAGCCGTCGTCGGTCAGCTTCTGCATGCCGCAGTCGGTGTGGTGGATCAGCATCACCTCGCGCGTCCCCAGCCGCCGCTGGGAGATCGCCAGGGAGCGGATCACGTCGTCGGTGATGACGCCGCCCGCGTTCCGCAGCACGTGCGCTTCGCCGTCCTCCAGGCCCAATGCCGCGAAGACGTCGAGGCGCGAATCCATGCAGGTGACGATCGCCAGCCGCCGGCTCGGCTGCACGTCGAGGTGCTTGGCCGGCAGCGACTCGGCGAAGCCCCGGTTGTTCTTCAGCAGCTCGTCGATCGTGTCCATGGCGCGGCAGCCTAGCCGCCCGGGTGCCGCGCAGTTCGAGATCGGCCTGGCCGGGTAGTGGATTCCCGCAGCCGCAAATCGAACAGAGGAGTGGAGAGACGATGGAGGCCAGCAGCCCCAGCAAGGGAATCTTCGACGGCGACAGCTCCGGCACGCGCGATCACGTGATCGAGCTGCTGACCAAGGCCTACTGGATGGAGATCGAGACGGTGATGAGCTACCTCGCCGCCTCCGTCAACCTCGATGGCGTGCGGGCGCAGGAGATCAAGGAGTCGTTGGCCGGGGAGATCGAAGACGAGCTCGGACATGCGCGCCAGTTCGCCGACCGGATCAAGGAGCTCTACGGCGTCGTGCCTGGATCAGAAGGCTTCGCCGCCGAGCAGAGCTTCCTGCAGCCGCCCGAGCACCAGACCGACACCGTGCACGTGATCCGCGGCGTGATCAAAGCCGAGACCGGCGCGATCGAGCACTACACGCGAATCGTCGAGGAGACCGACCAGGTCGATCCGGTCACCCAGGACATGGTGATCGCGATCCTCCGCGACGAGCAGGGGCACCGGCGCCTCTTCGAGGGGTTTTTGCGGGAGTACGAGTTCGAGGGGATCGCCTGAGTCGCACGTTGGGTTGGGAACGCCTGGGCGACTTCGGCCGATGCGGGCTGGCCCCGGCGGGGGACTCTGCGTCTACTCGTCGCGCGGGGTGATGCGGAAGACCGAGACGACCTCGGCCTGGTGCGCCTCGGGGTGGGCCACGTAGGCGCTGGGCCCGCCGCCGAACCAGCCGGCGGCTTCGTTGTTGCCGACGAAGATGCCGGCGTGATGGTTGCCGTCGGCATCCTGGACCCAGACCTTGTCGCCCTCTTTGAACCCAGCCTCGATCGGGTCGCTCATGCCGCGAGTCTATTCCGCCACCGGCCTAGCACGGCGCCATGCGCGCCAGCCTGTGGCGGTAGATGCGCATCGAACGGTGCTTCCAGTCGCCGTGGGTCTGTCGTCGCAGGCTTGGCACCAGCTCGTGGTGGTAGGGCGAGCCGAGGCTCTCGTTGTGGCCGATCACGTCGCCGAGGCCGATTTGGAAGCGACAGCGCAGATACTGGGTCAGCCAGAGCGAGGCGCGGAGCTGGCGAGGATTTCCGAGCACGTCGGAGTCTCCGTAGCCGACGTGCTCGATCCCTATCGCGGTCCAGTTGAGGCCGACGGTGTGGCGGCAGCGGGTGCGCAGGTTGACCAGCTTGAAGATCCGACCCGCAGGGGAGACGACGAAATGGGCGCAGACGTTGGGCAGCTCGCCGAGCTCGACGTCCGCCACGTCCGGCGCGAAGGTGTTGAAGACGGCGGCCGCGGTGGCGGCTTGGGCCATGTGCTCGACGATCACCCGCGGGCTGCGAAGACGCCACTTGTGCTGGCCGTAGTGGCGCTCGGAGTAGGCGGCCATCTCCCGCTTGCGTTTGGGGCCGAAGGGGATCGGGCGGTTGACAATCGGCGGCCGGGCGATGCTCGCCGTCGTGGCCGCCGGCCGCGAGGCATGCGCCGTGGGGCCAATCGAAGCCGCCGCGAGGCAGAGAGCCGAGGTCGCGGCGGCTGCGAACGCGACTCGAAAGGTTGGCCCCACGCAGCTGATCATGGCAGCCTCTGGCCGCGCAGTTTGCCGCCGCGGACGCCGGGTAGCCGAAGCCAGGACAAGGACCGCCCGTCGGCCCGATTCCCAGCGGCTTTCATCGGGGCTTGCTCCGGTCGACCGGGGCCTGGGCCCCGGTTCCCGCTCGGGTGAGAAGACCAACCGTTTCCCCCACGGAGAGGCGATCGGCCCGGCGGGCACAAACTGGGACTAGAGGAGGTTGTCGATGTTCGACCAGTTGCGGGGAAAGAGGATCGCATTTCTGACCGCCAACGAGGGGGTGGAGCAGGTGGAGCTGACAGAGCCGCTGGAAGCGCTGCGCGCAGCCGGCGCCGAGGTCGATCTGCTGGCACCCGAAGAGGGCGATGTCCAGGCCTTCAACCATCTCGACAAGGGCGAGCGCTTCCCCGTCGACCGCGCCGTCGGCGATGCCGACGTGAGCGAGTACGACGGCCTGGTCCTCCCCGGCGGTGTCGCCAACCCGGATCAGCTGCGGGCCAAAGGGGAGGCTGTGGAGTTCGTCCGGGCCTGCTTCGACGCCGGTAAGCCGATCGGTGTGATCTGCCACGGGCCCTGGACCCTGATCGAGGCCGACGTCGTGCGCGGCCGCACCCTGACTTCGTGGCCGAGCCTACAGACCGATCTACGCAACGCGGGCGCCGAGTGGGTCGACGAGGAGGTCCACGTCGACCAGGGCCTGGTTTCGAGCCGCAAGCCCGATGACCTGGAGGCCTTCAACGCCAAGATCGTCGAGGAGTTCGCCGAGGGCGTACACGCCGAAAGGAGCGACCATGCCGTCACGCGGAGTTAAGAAAGGCAGCAAGCGAGATCGCCAGTACAAAGAGGTCAAGGTCGACTCCAGCACGCCGTCGCCGGCGAGCGGGTAGCGAGGGCTAGCTGGCGGTGCTGGGCAAGCCGCTCGCCTCGAAGCTGGCGAGGCCGACGATCACCGGAGTTCCCTCGGCGCCGTCGAGGCGCTCGACGCTCTTGGCGTGGATGTCCATCGCCAGCCTCTGCGCCTTGCCCATCGTTTCGCTGAGTTCCTTCCAGCCGGCATCGTCGACCGTGACCGGCATCCAGCTCAGCGTGGTGTCGGCGCGGGCGTCGATGGTGCCGGCGTCGACCGCGGCAACCGCCTGATCGAAGAAAGTCTCGACGGCAGCTCCGGTGACGCCGCCCAGCACCGACCGCGGAGCGCTCCGCCAATCCTGGTGGCCGATGAAGGACCGCGGGGTGGCGCGGAAGAAGTGCTCGAGCGCGCCGCGCCGGGGCCGGGTGCGGACCAGTTCGAGGCAGCCGCAGCTGACCAGCATGTTGGTGTGGTAGGAGATCACGCCGAGGCTCTCCTCCATCCCTTTGGAGAGTTCGGTCGGGCTCGCCACCCGATCCTGGAGCTCTTCGAGGATGTGCACCCGGACGGGGTGGGCCAGCGCCCTCACCAGTTCATGGTCGATCCGCGCTGTTCTTCTCTTGTTCAAGCTGAGTCCTCCAGTTCGGTTGCGCCATTCGGCTAACACTGCGCAATCTCCCCGACGGGGTCGTCAACGCCAACCTCAGTTTTCGGACTTAGAGACTCGACCGCTATCGGCGATAAATCCTTAGCGATTGGCGCCGCCCGAAACTGGGTATCGGATGGCCATGCCATCGATCAAGAGGCTCGTCGCGCGCAAGGCGGCCAAGTCGACCGCAAAGCACACTGCCCATGGGACCGTCTCGAAACTGAGGCGTGACCCGCTGCGGGCCGCCACGCTGTTCGGCATCGGATGCCTTGCCGGTGCCCTCGCGGGCTGGATGCTCGCCCGCTCGACCGGGGCTGGCTCGGTCGCGACGGCCGGAGGCTCGGCGTGACAGCGAGAGCGAGATCCGGGCCGAGGACGAGCGCCTGGCCAAGCTGAGGCGGATCGAGGAAGAGGCGCAGGCGGCTGCGGCCGAAGCGGGGCAGATCGGCGGCGATGCCCCGATCGAGAGTGATGACCCCTCCCAGCAGCCGCTGATCGAGTCCGGCGAGGGCGAGTCGGAGGGGTTCGAGCTGGCCGAGGCGCGGCTCAGGGACATCGCCAGCCACGGCGACGAACATCGCTTCCCCGACCGCGACGTGCTACCCCCCGAGGACCGTGAGCAGGCGGAGCGGGGCGAGGCCGACCAGGCGATTCCGGCGGACGGCTAGCGATGGCGGCCAAGGCTCCGCATCGCCTGCTGGCGATCGTCACCGACGCCCTCGAGGGGCCGGAGCCGATCGAAGAGATCCGCCGCGCCGCTGGCAACGGCGACGGCGCCGAATTGCGCGTCGTCGTGCCCGCGGTCGAGGCGACCTCGTTCCGTCACACCCTCGGGGACGTCGACGAGCCGATGCGGCAGGCGGAGGAGCGGCTGCGAGCCGCGCTCGACTCGCTTAGCCGCAACGGGTTCAAAGCCTCCGGCGAGGTTGGCGACCCCGACCCGGTCCAGGCCGCGCAGGACGCCCTGCTCAAAGCCCCGGCCGACGAGGTGCTGATCTTCGAGCGCGAGGCCGCGCAGGCGCGCTGGTTCGAGGAGGGCCTCTTCGATCGCGCTCGCGAATCGCTGGAGCCGCCGCTGCGGATGATCGTCGTCCACAGCGGCGACGCCGACGGCGAGCACGTCATCTCGGTCGAGGAGGCCGGGCGCGGAACCACGGATGCCGAAGAGTCCGAGGTCGGGATCCCGATCTCCGACAACATGCCGCATGTCCCGCGCGGCGACCTGGCCGGCATGGCGATGGGCGTCATCGGCACGATCGTGGCGATCGTGCTGGCGGCCGCGGCCGCCGCCGGCTCGGGCACCGAGACCGGCTGGACCGCGGTGGCGATCGGCGTCGCGATCGCGGTCGCCCTGATCAACATGGCCCACGTGGTCGGCCTCACCCTCTTCGAGAGCGTGCGCTACCACGGCGGCTTCGCCAAATTCTTCCGCGCCCTCTCGCTGATCGGAACCCCGGCAGCGATCCTGACCAACCTGCTGATCCTGCTATTCGCGTAACTGGCTCCCGCGACGCTGGTAGGGCCGGTTCAGTCGCGCAGCGCAGCGAGCGCTTGCTCACGCGTGGCGTGAATCGGGATCGACAGCTCGATGCCGGTGATCTCGAGGACGCGGCGGACCTGCTCGTTGGCGCTGCAGATGACGACACGGCCGCCGCCGTTGCCTTCGGCCTCGCTGTCGAGCCGCTGCCAGGTCCGCACGATCAGGGCGATTCCCGTGGAGTCGATGAACTCGCACTCGGAGAGGTCGATCAGCACGGCGGCGTCACCGGAGGAGACGGCGTCGTCGAGCGGCCCCTCCAGATCGGTGGCGGTGCTGAGGTCCAGCTCGCCACGGACGGCGACAACGCGAACGCCGTCGTCGAGCTGGGCGGCGGTTGCCTCGAACGGAGCCGGATTCACGCGTCGATGCTACCGCAGGCATGGGGCTGTGCCCAGCCGCCGGTTTGGGCCCGCGCGCCGGGGGTAGCAAATGAGCGGCGGCGCGGAAAGCTATGCTCGCCGCGATATTGACGAGAAGCGTTCCGGCGCTTAGGGACTGGCTGAATTTGAATACGACCACCGACGACCGATCGGGGCTTCAGATGTCCCTTCCCGCGAGGGCTGAGAACGTCGCGGTCGTGCGGCACGCCCTGGCAGGGCTGGCCGACCGGATCGGCATGGACGAACCCGGGATCGCCGACCTGAAGACGGTTGTCACCGAGGCCTGCATGAACGTCGTCGTCCACGCTTACCCCGATGGCGATCCGGGTGCGCTCGAGGTCGAGGCGGTTCCGCAGCTCGAGGGACTCACCGTCGTCGTCCGTGACTTCGGGATGGGGATTCGGCCCCGCCCCGACATCGAACGCCCGAGCCTGCGGATCGGGCTGACTCTGATTGCGGCCCTTTCCAGCAGCTTCGAGATCAAGGGCGGCGTCGATCGTGGCACCGAGATTCGCATGCACCTGCCCCTGCAGGCACGAGAGGATGGGTTCGCTCCGCCTCCGGCTGCCTCTCCCGCCGTGGCCGAGGAGACTGCGATGAGGGTCGGGCACCCGGACCTCGTCGCCCCGATTCTCAGCCGCTCCCTCGGCGCCCTCGCCGCCCGGCGCGAAGTCACCGTCGACCGTCTCTCCGACGCGATGCTGCTCAGCGACGCGGTCTCGGCCAGCGCTCCGCAGGGCTTCGAGGGCGGGCAGGTCTCGCTCAGCATCGCCGACCGTGAGGACGGCGTCGAACTGCGGGTCGGCCCGATGGTGGACGGTG
>Ga0193706_1001033_pt1 | contig 13313 bp, 12 predicted proteins | sample U3c1metaG_FD_160130 | JGI IMG/M metagenome (GOLD analysis project Ga0193706, IMG submission 160130) | Soil microbial communities from a riparian zone of the East river system, Colorado, United States - U3c1 | ecosystem: Environmental > Terrestrial > Soil > Riparian zone | place: USA: East River... | reverse complement strand
GCAACCGGCAACCGGCAACCGGCAACCGGCAACGGCAACCGGCAACCGGCCTCGTTCAGGCAGCCCCGTTCCCCGCCCCGATCCCCTTGACCTTCGAGAGCAGCTCGGACATCTGCATGCCGGAGAGCGACTCGAAGAGCGCGGGGACCTGCGCGGCGATGGCCGTCAGGTCGCCGGTGATCCGGTGGGCGCCTGCGGCCGAGCCGTCTCCAGTGGAGATGATCGTGATCTTGTCGATGTTCGCGAGCGGTGCGGCCATGGCCTTGACCATCTCCGGCATCTGGCTGATCAGGCGATCGACGACCGCGGCCTGGTTCCACTCCTGATAGGCCTCGGCCTTCACGTTCATGGCCTTCGCCTCGGCCTCGCCCTTGCGGAAGATGATCTCGGCCTCGGCCTCGCCCTGCGTCCGCACCGAAGACGCGATGCCTTCGGCCTCGCTGATGAGGCGCTGACGCTCGGCGGCGGCCAGCGTCTCGATGCGCATGCGCTCGATCTCGGCCGACTTCAGGACGCTCGCGATCAGCTCCTTCTCGTGGCGGACGATCTCCGCCTCCTGCACCAGGATCTGCTCGTGCTTCTCGACCTGCTGCACGCGCACCGACTCAGCGATCAGCTGCTGCTGCATGACCTGCGACTGGATCTCGTAGGCCTTGTCGGCCTGGGCCTGCTCGCGCTTCGTCGTGGCGGTGAGCTGTGCTCTCTTGACGTCGAGATCGTTCTGCGCCGCCGCCTGCGCGGCGAGCGAGACCGTCTCGGCCAGCACGCGCTGCTGATCCGCCTCCGCCCGCTTGATGGCCGCCTCACGCAGCGCCTCGGCGCGCTTGATCGCCGTGTCGCGCTCGGCCTCGGCGGCGGCGATGTCCGCCACCATCTTGATGCGCGCGATGTCGGGCCGGCCCATGTTGGTGATGTAGTCGTTGCCGTCGCGGACTTCCTTGATCGTGAACGAGACGACCTCGAGGCCCATCTTGTCCATGTCGTCCGCGCACGTGGCGCGCATGCGATCGGCGACCATCTCAGGCTCCTTGACGATCTCCTCGACGGCGAGCTGGCCGATGATTCCGCGCAGGTGTCCCTCCATCACCAGGCGGATCAGTCCCTCGCGCTGTGCCGGCGTCTTCGACAGGAACTGCTCGGCTGCGGTGAGGATCGACTCGTGATCGCTCTTCACCTTGATCTGTGCGACGGCCTCGACAGTGACCGCGACGCCCTGGCGTGTGTAGAGGTCCTGCCTCGGCGCGACGTCGAACGACATGAGCTCGAGGGGCAGGGTCTTGTAGCTGTGGATCATCGGGAAGATGAGCGTAGCGCCACCCTTGATGACGCGTGTGCCGCCCGCGCCGAAGACGATGAACGCCTCGTTCGGCCCGACCTTCCGGTACATCTGGGCGACGAAGCCGAGGAGCATCAGGGTGGCGAGCACGATCCCGCCGGATACGATCCACGCAGACATGGTGAGCATTCGATTCCTCCTGGAGCGAGTTGTCCCGTTCCCCTCTGCCTGTTGCGTCTCGCAACGGGCAGCCGGCAACCGGCAACCGCGTCAGGAGGTGCTCAGGTCATCCCACGTGACCACGTACGCGATCCCTGTCTCGTAGCGCATCACAACCACCTCCATTCCTTTCGCGATTGCGCATCCCCGGTCGCTGCGTGCGGCGGCGACGCGCCGGGTGCCGTCGTGGGCGAAGACAATCTCGCCTGTTCCTCCGCCGCGAATGGAGACGGTGATCCTGCCGATCACGCCGGCCATCTCGAGCGGCGCAGCCGGCGACTCGCGCCGCGCGAGCGCGCCGATCGCGGCATTGAGAAGCCCGCCGGCACCGAGTCCGGCGCCGCAGCCGAGGACGAACACGGTCGGCTCCGACAACTGCGATACGCGCGTCAGGAGCAGCCCGCTGCCGCCGAACCAGACTAGGAACGCCGCCAGCGCGGTGGGGTTCACGGCCGGCGCGCGATGCGAGCCCGCCCGCAAGCCCCTCGGCAGGTGCACGAGGCGGTGACCATGAAAGAGTCCGGTCAACGCCGGGGCGTGCATCCCCGAGGCGAACGACAGGACGCTGAGTCCCAGGCCTGCGATGAAGCAGACGATGAACGTCGTAGTCATGCTGGATCCTTATCGGCGGCGCTTTCTGCGCGTGGGTGAGAGGGGAGGGGAGAAGGACTCGATCAGCCGGTCGATGAGGTGCCGGTTCTCCACGATGGAGCCGAGCAGCACGAGGCACTCGCGCGAGTGCTCATGTTTGGCGATCTTGAGCAGCGCGTCGGCGAGACGACGGTCGTCGGAGAAGTCCTGAGAGCCCTCGATGAGCCACACGTCGAGCTTGTCGTCGAGCTGGTGGCGGGGACGGGCCGCGACGTGGGGCATGTCTTCGATGTCGTCGACGAGGTAGCCGGGATGAACGCGGAAGAGACGTCCCAGGAGCAGCCGGGTCACGCCGGTCATGTGGGTGCGGGCGCCGCTCTCGAGCTGCGAGAAATAGGGCTGGCTGAGCCGGCCGTCCAGCTCGTCGCGCACGGCGGCGGAGACCTCGGCCTGGGTCATCTCGCGCCCGAGGCCGCGGGCGAAACCCTCGAGGGTGCGGAGTCGGGAGAGCTTCTCGGCCAGTTTCATTACAATTTGCAATATATTGCCATCGGCGATATTTGGCAAGGGCTGGATCGATAGGAATGGCAGCGTTCCGACCACCGGCCGGCTAGCAGCCGGCGTAACGGCCGGCCCGCGGCCGGCGCTACGAGTGGTTAAGCGTGAGCGTCGGAGACGTCAGCTGGCAACTAGCGACCCGCGATCGTAGCGCCGGCCGCCGGCCGGCCGTTACGCCGGCTGCCAGCCGGCGAGTGTGCGGTTGGGCTGAAGCGTCAGCGCCGTCAACTGGCAACCGGCAACCGGTAACCGACAGAGTCAGTTCGTGCCGTATGCGTAACAGGCGCCGGCGTCTTTGTCCTGGGCGCGCTGGATGTCGCAGCCGCTGTCTCCGCTGCTGTGCGTGAGGGCGGAGCCGATCAGCGTGACGAGCTTGAAACCCTGCGGGGCGGAGGGGGGATCGGGGTAGCCGGCCACCTGAAGGTCGAACACCTTCTTGTCGCCGACCACGCGCACGTACCCGTCGGTGAAGACGAGGTCGGCCGAGGCGAAATGGACGGCGATGCCGTTGTGCATCGGGAAGTCCGCGCTGAGGAGGAAGCCGTTGTCGATGAGATGATCGCCGTCGGTATCCAGAAACACCGCTACGCGCGTGTCATCGATGCTCCGCAGGACCGTTTCCCCTCGAAAGATCATCTCCGATGCGCGCGCGAACGGGGCGGCGGCAATGAGAAGAAGGGCGAGGATCGGCAGTCGGCGCATAGTGATCTTTCAGGGACGATTGCCGCGCAGAATAACACGCTAGGCCGATACGCGGACGACCACCAGGGTCACGTCGTCTTCCAGCTCGCCACGCGCGAACGCGGCCGACGCCTCGACGATCGCGTGCTGCAGGGTGGCTGCGTCCGCGCCCGCGTTCGCCACGACGATCTCCTCGACGCGCTGCTCGCCGAACTGCTCGCCCGATTCGCCGCCGGCCTCCGACACGCCGTCGGTGAACAGGATGAGCCGGTCGCCCGCGGCGATCGCCATTTCGCGCTCGATGTAGGGCGTGTCTCGGAAGAGCCTCGAGAATGCGGGGCCTCCGTCCGCGAGCCGGACGATCGACCCGTCCGCGCGCGCGAGGATCGGCGCGTTGTGGCCGGCGTTGCACCAACGCACGCGCATCGCCGCCGTGTCGATGGTGGCGTAGAAGAACGTGACGAAGCGACCGCCCGTGAGACTCGATACGACCACGCGCCGCACGCGCTCGCAGAGGTCGCGCGGGGAGTTGCTCGCCGACGCTCGCACGGCCGCCTGCAGTCCCGACATGAGCAGGGCGGCAGGCATGCCCTTGCCGGCGACGTCGCCGATGCAGACCGCCAGCTCGCTGTCGCCGAGTTTGAGGAGGTCGTAATAGTCGCCTCCCATCGTGCGCGCGGGCTGCCAGATGCCGCTCACGTCGAGCTGATCGACCTCGGGCATCTCGCGCGGCAGGAGCGTCTGCTGGATCGCCCGGGCCTGTGCGAAGTCCGCCTCGTCGACCTGCATGCGGATGCGATCGACGGCCATGCCGATCTGTTCCCCCGCCGAGCCGAGGAACTCGATGTCTTCGACGTCGAGCTCGCCGCCGGAGAGCTTCGGCGCCGCGGCCACGAACGCGCGGGAGCCCGCCGCGACGATCAAGGCCGCATCGATGCGTCCCAATGCCGCTGCCGCGTCTTCGGGCAACGCCCGGCGGCGAGGATCGAACGGGCGCCCCAGCATCTCCGCGATTGCGTGCCCCATGCGAAGGCGGCCGATCAGCGCGTCCGCCACGCCCACCTTCGCCGCCGCGACGAACTCGTCCTGCCGCTCCACGAAGATCACCACGGCGCGATTCTGTAAGGCCTGCTGGATCTTCTCGGCCGCTGAGCTCAGGAACACCGCGGCATCAGAGCTCACCCGCGACTCCTCGGAGATCGCCCGCAGCGCCGCCGGATAGTCGTACTTGTGTCGGAAGAGATTCCGATCGACGAGCGTCTGCAGCCGGTTGCGGAGCGGCACGAACAGCAGCGCCATGACCAGCGTCGAGGCGATCACCATCGTCTGGTTCTCGAGTCCTGCGAACTTCACGAGCAGCGTGCCCAGCCCCCCGACCACGCCGAGGTACACGACGACGATGATCGTGCTCAGGATCGCGTACACCACGGTCTTGCGGATGATGATGTCGATGTTCATCAACCGGTACTTGAGGATGGCGGCCGCAAACGAGAGAGGGATCGTCAGCGTGATGATCGTGGGGATCATCTGCAGTACCTCGAACGCGCCGCGCCACGCCACCATGTCGGCGTGCGTGAGGGAGATCCAGGCCGTAGCTGCCAGAATGGTGACGAAGGTCGTGATCCTCGCCGCGATCGCGATCAGCAGGCCCCACAGGGGCCACGCCACCTGCCGCTTTTCCTCGACGTTCGCCGAGCGGTAGCTGCGCAACAGCGCTACGCAGGCCAGGACGGGGAACATGCCCAGGACGAGCAGGGGCAGCACGAAGGCGCTGCCGCCCATCACTGCCGCAGCGGTTTGCGAGAGCAACATCCCCACCGCCTTGGTCAGCCCGAACAGCACTCCCACCACCGCCAGCGATGTCCTGAAGGGGCGGCTCCCGATGGCCTCGCGGATTCCCTCCTTCCGCGCGGCCCAGAGAATGTGAAGGAAGACCAGGACCCCGAATGCAACCAGGGCGCGGATGAACGGTTTGATCATGGTTCCGACGCGCTCGTCGGAAACGACGCTGCCGTCCCCAGCATCAGGGCCGCCAGCGATCCCAGAAACATCACGACAGCCAGCAGCGTCACCGCGTAGATCCACCGGATGACCACGGGATGGCGCTCCACGACCGGCCGGCGCCGCGGAAAGATCAGCGCCAGGTGCAGGATCAACGGCGGATACATGAATCCGGCGAGGCTCACGATGTAGACGTTCGTCAGCCCCGGCACACTCGTGTTGAGAATGCCTCTGGCATTGCTCTGCTCGTAGGTGGTGGCCGCGCTGCCGATGATGGCTACCGCGGACAGAAGCGCGAGCATGTAAAAAACGATGGCGCGGCTGTCGCTCGGCGCGCGCCAGATGATGACCACTCCGGTCGCGATGAAGATGAGCGCGACCACGAGTGCCGAGGCGTGACGCAGGATGATCCAGCGGGTTCGCAGCGGCGACTGCAGCTGCAGGGGAACATCGAGCGTCTGCGCCCCTCGTTTGACGCGATAGACCACAGTCGACCCCCGGTGGAGTCCGGCGTCCAGTTTCGTCAGCGCCGCTGTGTTCTCACGGGGGATGCCGTTGATGGAGAGCACCTCGTCGCGGTAGAGCAACCGCCCGTCTGCGGGGCTGCCCGAGGCGATTGTGAGGACCTGGTATTCCTCGAGCCCCATCATGCGGGCCTGTTGTTTGGCGCCGGCTCCGTTGAAGTAATAGACGCCGGTCCAGCCCCGCTCGTGCCACACGCGGGCGCGCGCCACTGCATAGGTCAGCACTCCGCCCACGGCGCCAACGGTCAGGAGCAGGATGAGGATGAGGCGCGTGCGGCGGGACATGCCCTAGCAATGTACGCGAAGGCGGCCCGTTGGTTCTCGCGCGTGCGGATTACTCGCGCGAGCCGCGGCGATTGACGATGGACATGAACTCCTGCCGCGTCTTGTCGTCGTCGAGGAACTCGCCTCGCAGGACGTTCGTCTCCATGAACGACGACTCCTGTTCGACGCCGCGCATGACCATGCACAGGTGGATGCCGCCCATCCACACGGCGATGCCGCGCGGCTCGAGAATCTTCTGGATCGTGTCCGCAACATCGTGCGCCAGGTGCTCCTGCGACTGAAGACGGCGCATGTGCACCTCCACGATCCGCGGGATCTTCGAGGCGCCGATGATCATTTTCTCGGGAATGTAGCCGATGATGAAACGGCCGAAGAACGGCAGGATGTGATGCGCGCAGAGCGTCTTGTACGTCCCCCCGATCACGACGAGGTTCTGGCAGTTCTCGTCCGCGCGCGAGCAGGCCTTCCTGAAGAGAGTGGTGAGCTTCTTGACGTCCGTGTAGTCGTAGCCACTCGTCATCGCCACGAGCGACTCGGCCCAGCGCCGCGGCGTGTCGCGCACGTTCTCGTTCTCGAGGTCGACGTGCAGCAGCCGCAGCGCCTCTCCCAGATGGTGCTGCAGCGCCGCGCGATCGACCGAGGGACGCGGTCCGCTGAGCACTCCCAGGTCGTTGATGAGCACATGCGCTTCTTCGTTGTCGTCGCTCATGAGGCGCGAAGCTTAACAGCGCCCGGGCGGCTGTATGCTCCTGCTGTCCGGTTCCCGATTCTGCCCGTTGCAATGTGAATGACCATTCATTCATACTGGCCCGGAACCTGTAACTGCATCCCTTCAAGGAGTTTCAGCTATGGCCGAAGTCAAGACTCAGGGCGCCGTCGAAGCCATGGAGGTCGCCGAGGCCTCTCGCGAGACCGAATGGGAAAAGCCCTCATTCGTTGGTGATCTCTTCCTCGGCAAACTGAACCTTGACCTCATCCATCCATTCCCCGAGCAGCCCGCCGCCGACAAGGCTGAGGCGGACGACTTCCTCGCGAAGATGGAGCAGTTCCTGGCCGAGAACGTCGACGCCGAAGAGATCGATCGCAAGGGCGAGTACGACTACGAGCTCTTCAAGGGATTCAACGAGCTCGGCGCCTGGGGGATGAAGATCCCCAAAGAGTACGGCGGTCTCGGATTCAGCGCGACGAACTACAACCGCGCGATCGGGCTGGTGGCCACGTGGTGCGGATCGAGCGTGGCCTGGCTCTCCGCGCACCAGTCCATCGGCGTGCCGCAGCCGCTCAAGCTCTTCGGGACGGAAGAGCAGAAGAAGAAATATCTCCCGCGCCTGGCGAAGGGCGCGATCTCCGCGTTCGCACTGACCGAGCCCGGCGTGGGGTCCGATCCCGCGAAGATGCAGACGACTGCGACACCGTCGCCGGACGGCAAGGGCTGGATCCTCAACGGCGAGAAACTGTGGTGCACCAACGGCCTCAAGGCCGAAGTCATCGTGGTGATGGCGCAGACGCCGCCGAAGGTCGTCAAGGGCAAGGAAAAGAAACAGATCTCCGCGTTCATCCTGGACATGGACACGCCGGGCGTCGACATCGCGCATCGCTGCCAGTTCATGGGCCTGCGCGGCATCGGCAATGTGCTGATCCGCTTCAAGGACGTTTTCATCCCGAAAGAGAACCTCCTCTGGGGCGAAGGGCTCGGCCTCAAGCTCGCGCTGATCACGCTGAACACCGGCCGTCTCACGATTCCGGCCGGCTGCGCAGCCGGAGCGCGCCGGATGATCGAGATCGCGCGCGACTGGGTGAACGAGCGCGTGCAGTGGGGCGCGCCGATCGGAAAGCACGAGGCGGTCGCGGCGAAGCTCGGATGGATGGCCTCGCACACGCTGGCCATGGAAGCCATCGTCTGGCTCACCTCGGGACTGGCCGACCAGGGCAAGGTCGACCTTCGGCTCGAAGCGGCGATGGCCAAGCTGTTCAACACCGAGGTCGCGTGGCAGTGCGTCGACCATCTCGTGCAGATCCGCGGCGGCCGCGGCTATGAGACCGCCCATTCGCTCAAGGCGCGCGGTGAGAAGGGCTATCCCGTGGAGCGGATCATGCGCGACATGCGCATCAACCGCATCTTCGAAGGCACGAGCGAGATCCAGCATCTGTTCATCGCCCGTGAGGCCGTCGACCCGCACATGAAGCGCGGCTACAAGATCCTGCTGCCGGAGACGCCCACCGGAGAAAAGATGTCGGCCGCGGCGAAGGCGGGCGCGTTCTACGCGACCTGGTACCCGTCGCGGTACGTCGGCTGGAGCCGCTTCCCGAAGTACGGCGACTTCGGCCGGCTGCAGACGCACGTCGGCTATCTCGAGCGGCAGTCGCGCCATCTCTCCCGCTCGATCTTCCACGCCATGATGCGCTACCAGGCGAAGCTCGAACGGAAGCAGATGGTGCTCTTCCGGATCGTCGACATCGGCACCGACCTGTTCGCGATGGCGGCCACGATCAGCTACGCCACGATGCTCGCGAAGAAGGGCGAGACCAACGCGCTCGAGCTCGCGGACCTCTTCTGCCGCGAGGCTCGTACACGGGTCGATCAGACGTTCCGCACTCTCTTCGACAACCACGACGAGCTCGCGTACAAGGTCGTGCAGAAGCTGATGAAGGGGGAGTACGAGTGGCTGGAAGGTCAGCTCGTGCAGCCTGTGGTCCCGACCGTCGAGCAGGTCGAAGAAGCGATCCGGCAGCTGGCCTGACGTCTGATGGAATCGCGAGTCTGGGGCGGCGGGCGAAAGCCCGCCGCCTCGCATTTCAGTGCGGGTCGCGCCGGCCCTGCACCTTCTCCTCGTCGTCGACGGTCTCGTGGCCGGCGTACTTGAGCAGGCACGCGCCGCAGATCAGCGTCGCGGGATTCGCGCCCGGCCGGGGCACCCAGCCCTCCTCGCGGACCGCGGCCGCAAAGCGGCTCGTGTACTCCTCGGGGATCTCACCGGCGATCTCGCGCGAGACGCCGCATTCGCCGCAATCGAGAAGCACGCGACCTTCCATCTAAGGCTTCTCTCCTGCCGCGGGGAACACCGGCGTGATGTCCACCGGGATGTCCGCGAGCCGCGCGTTCGTGGCCTCGATCTCCGGCGTCGATACACCGTACTTTTCAAGAAGCCGCTGCGCGCGCCCGTAGTCGCCGGTGGCCTGGAGCGTCAGCAGCTCGGTCGCGAGTGAGCGCACGCCGTCTCGCATCTTCGCCATGTCGACGCGATAAGTGCCGCCCTCCGACGGCACGATGGCGCCCTGTTCGCGCAGCCAGTTCCACTGCACCGCTGTTCCGCGGCCGTGGGCTTCGTCGATGCCGAAGCGCAGCGAGCGGAAATGCAGGCCGGCATAGGTTGCGAACAACTGCTCTTCACTGAACGAGCTGATCAGGTCGTTCTGAATCGCGTAGAGGATGTTCCACACGCCCAGCACGTCCGCCTTGCATTCCTCGATCGAGGAGTAGGTGTCCTTGAGGAGGAAGCGGATGTCGACACGCTCGCCGTTCGGCTGCGTGATGAGGCCGGGCCCGAGGCCGTGGGAGAGCTCATGGAACAGCACGAAGTTGAAGTACGCGTCGAAGTTGAGAAGCGCGCGCTGCGACGGATCGAGCACCCGGTTCGCGATGGGCGCTCCGCTGATCCGGTACTTCGCGTCCATCACATTCTTGAGCAGGACCTTCTTCGAGCCCTTGACCTCACGCACGTATTCGTCGTTCGGCAGGTTGAACGCCGCGGTCTGAACGCCGCGCCGCGCATCTCCGGCGGTGAAGACTTCCTGCACGACTCGGATCGGCGACTCGGTGCCGCGATTGGGGTTCTTGTACTCGTCCGGGATGGGCAGGTTCTCCTCCATCGCCGGCAGATGGTGCGCGTACACGGAGAGCTTCTCAGTCTCCGGACGGTCGACGACGTTCACGAACGATTCGAACGAAGCCTTGAAGTTGAAGAGGTCGTCCTCGTAGACCTCATACGGGCCGATCACGACCTCGATGGGACCGGTGAGGTCCATCCACGCGATGTCGCTCTCCCGGTAGTTGTCCTTCATGAACGCGTCCGCGAGCTTCGTGAGGTAGTCGCGCATCGTGGCGTTGTCGGAGAGCGCGGCGGCCTCGCGGAGCTTCGCCGCGGCGCTCTGCAGCAGCGTCGCGTACTGCTTCGAGTAAGGGATCGTGATCAGGTGGTCGCCCTCGCGGCGGACGACGGTGAACAATCCCTGCAGCGCCTCCTTCTGCTCCGGGTGCGCTGCGACGTAACGCTCGAACTCTTCCTTGGTCAGGTCTCTCGGATAGAACGCCGCGCCGGGCGGCTTGCGGCCCGCCTCGCCGAACGGCTCGATGAACGGCTCGTTCCCGGTGAGCGTGTCCCAGCGTCCCTTGTTGGCGAGGAAGTAGTCGTAGCCTGCGCGGTCGAGCGGCGAGTCGTCCGCCTGTGCCGCGAGCTTGCGCCGGTACTCCGGACTATCCTCGGAGACTTGCAGCCAGTAGATCTCGTCGATGAAGCGCGAGGCCTCGATGAGCTTCGCGACGACTTGCTGCTCGCCCTCATTCAGGAGCGAGCGGTCGTAGTCGACGACCGTCCTGGGGAGTTGGGAGGCGCGGTGAGGTGTGTCCGATGCGACGGCCAGGTGACCGGCCGCGCGCTGCGTGACAGGCTCAGGTTTCTGTGGCATCGTCGTGGTGCAGGCGAGGGGAAGAAGAGCGAGGACGGCGAGAAGCGTCTTCATGGCGTCGGGATTCTATTCGACTCGGCACCGTGCTATCGTCGCGCCAGTTTTCGCCGAGGTACGAGAGCGCGTGATCATCCAGTGCCCGAGTTGTCACTCGAAGTATCAGTACGACGAGGAGCGCTTCGAGCGGAAGCCGTCGAAGAAGATCAAGTGCGCCCGTTGTCAGCAGGTCTTCGACATCTACAACCCCGCCTTCGCGCCACCCCCGGAGGCTGAGACCGGTGACGCCACGTACGCCTCGAAGCTGAAGGAGAAGACGGCCTCTGCGCCGGTTCCGGAGTCGACCGAGCAGTCCTCGATGCCACAGACCGGCAAGACCGAGGTGCCGCTTCACCTGCCGCCCGGCAAACGCCTTTCGCTGGCGATCCTGGACGGACCGGATGCCGGCAGCGTCTTTCGCATCGAGAAGCCGCGCGTGACGATCGGCCGCGCGAACGCCGACCTGACGCTGAACGACACCGAGGCGTCGCGTCAGCACGCCGCCGTCGAGGTCCGCGACACGAGTTACAGCCTCTCCGACCTCGGCTCCACCAACGGAACGATGTACGACGGTCAGAAGATCACCGAGGTCATCGAGCTGAGCGACAAGTCCGAGTTTCAGGTGGGCGGCACGACGCTGATGCTCATCGTGACGGACGACCACTGAAACCGACAGTCCCCGTCAAGGATCTCAAAATGCGGAGATCCTGGCCTGGGCGCCAGTCGTCGCAACCTGAGATCCTTCGCCGTCTACGCGGCTCAGGATGACGTGAACACAGAACGCAGAACATGCTCCTGAACCTCTACCGCCACCGCCAGTTGATCGCCGCGCTCACGGCGCGCGACCTCAAGGCGCGCTATCGCGGCTCGATCCTCGGCTTCTTCTGGTCGCTCGCGAATCCGCTGTTGTTGCTGGCGGTGTACACGCTCGTGTTCACGAAGTTCTTCCCGCAGCAGGTCGTCGACCCGTACCCGCTCTTTCTCTTTTCGGGGATCCTGCCGTGGGCGTTTTTCTCGGCGGCGATTCTGGAGTCGACTTCCTCGATCTCCTCGAACGCCGGTCTCATCAAGAAGGTGATGTTTCCTGCGGAGGCGCTGCCGCTCGTCGTGGTGCTGTCGCACCTCGTGCATTTCCTGGCCGCGGTGCCGATCCTCCTCGCGGCGATCTGCGCGTTCGCTGCGCTCGGCCGCTTTCAGATTCACTGGACGATCGCGCTGGCGCCGCTGGTGATGCTGGTCCAGGCGATCTTCGTCGCCGGCATCGCCATGATCGTCTCCTCGGCCTCGGTGCTCTTCCGCGATCTGCGCGACATCGTCGCCAACCTGCTGCAGCTCGGGTTCTTCGTCACGCCCATCCTGTACCTCATCGCGAACATCCGTTCGAGGCCTCTGCGGGCGCTTCTGCGCGTCAATCCGATGACGCCGTTCGCGGTCGCGTACCAGGACATCTTCTTCTTCGGGCGTCTGCCGGCAATATCGGACACGATCCTGATGATCGGATATGCCGCCGCGTCCGCATATCTCGGGTTCTTCGTGTTCGACCGGCTGCGCGACTCGCTGGCCGAGGCGATCTGATTCAGAACATCGTGCGCTGAATCGCCCAGAACACTCCCGCCGCCGCGATCGCGAGCGATCCGGGCACGAGCACCCGGCCGCGATACCAGTCGCGATTCTTCGCCCAGCTCCCGAGCAGCAGCGACGCAGCGAAGATGACGGAGAGCTGCCCCATCTCGACGCCGACGTTGAAGGACACCAGAGCCGCCGCGAACTGCGACCGGGGGATGCCGAGCTCCCGCAGCACTCCCGCGAATCCCAGACCGTGCAGAAGTCCGAATGCGAAGACGATCGCCACCCGCCATGGCCGCACGCGCGTGCTGACGAGGTTCTCGATCGCGACCCATGCAATGGAGACCGCGATCAACGGCTCGACGAGACGGGGAGACGCCGAGATCACACCGTAAATCGACAGGCCGAGGGTGATCGAATGCGCGACCGTGAACGCGGTCACCTGGGCGAGGACCTGACGGACGGAGCTCGAGAGAAGAAACATCGCCAGGACGAAGAGGATGTGATCCAGGCCGAGCGGCACGATGTGCGTGAAGCCGAGAACCAGGTATTGCCGCATGACGTCAGCGAGCGATACGGGCCGGAGAGAGGTCGCGAGCGGAAACGGCGCGCTCTCTTCATCGCCTTGCAGCCAGCTCGTGACGGCGGGCGCGCCCGGCGTATCGATCGTCATCGCGTACGCCGCATACGCGAGTCCGTAGCGCCAGGAGAAGTGCTGCGCATGTGGTGGGATCTCGCCGCCGTACCGCACGGTCACGGACGAGCCCTGGGCGCCGTCGCGGATCGGCAGAACGGTGACCCGGGAGGCGACGCGACGCGCGTCGAAGCGCATCTCCGCGGAGTCCGAAAGCTCTCGCGAATAGGCCTGAAGGGCCATGCGCAGTCGCTGC
>Ga0193706_1001032_pt1 | contig 13321 bp, 14 predicted proteins | sample U3c1metaG_FD_160130 | JGI IMG/M metagenome (GOLD analysis project Ga0193706, IMG submission 160130) | Soil microbial communities from a riparian zone of the East river system, Colorado, United States - U3c1 | ecosystem: Environmental > Terrestrial > Soil > Riparian zone | place: USA: East River... | reverse complement strand
AAAAAGGATACCCCCTTAACAAAGAAAAAAGAACCGGTCAAAGCGGATCCTGAGCCAGAAGTAAAATACCAGCGCCCTCCGATCATTAATATTGTAGATACCGTAGCACCTAAAAGGATCATTGCTTTTAGCAAGGATACCGCGGCAACCCTCAGCGGTATGTACCTGAAGATGGCAATGATCAACAACAGCAAAGTGGCGGAGTATATAAAAAAGAACAATTTAAAAACTGCGGGAGCCCCTACTGTTTGGTACACAAAGACAAAGAAGTATTACCGCTTTGGTGCCGGCATCATCATCAATAAAAGAGGAGCCAAAGGAGTAAAGGGAGTAGAAATATTAGAGCACAACCCGGGAAAAGTTCTTGTAGCGCATTTTTACGGACCGTATGACCTTATTCCTCAAGGCTATGAAGCATTAAGGGAATGGATGAAAGAAAATAAAAAAAGGGCCTCCAACTCACCGTTCGAGATGCATGTAACTAAACCCATTGATAAAAGCGGGAAACCCGTTGACCCTTATAAGATACAAACCGATATTGTTTTTCCCATCAGGTGATCATTGAGCCAGCTATCTGTTCATGATGCTGTCAGTCAGCTTCAGGTAAACATACCTGAGCCTGGGATGCTCAGATAAAATGCGCAGGTGCTTATCGAGTGTGAAGATATCATTGCGTAGTGCCGGGCCTGTCTGAACTTCTGTTGGCGAATGCGTCATTATGCGTTCAGCAGTTTCTCTTATCAGGGGTGCAAGCATGCTAAAATCAACTTTTTCTTTTTTACAAAATTCTTCTGCGAGTGCATACAAATGGTTAGTGAAATTACTTACGATAACAGCCGCCACATGAAGCTTTAACCTTTCCTCATCACATGCACGGGCAACAGTTCCGGAAATGGTGCGGGCAAAATCTTCCGTAAGTGTGAGGGTTTCTTCTGTATTCCCGTCTACGAGCAATGGAATATCATGCGGGTAGTCCATCTCCTTCCTTAAACTTTGCAAGGGATACAACACACCATAATTGACAGAGATGTCTTTTAAAATGTCTTGGGGAACAGATCCTGCAGTATGCAGCACCAGTTTATTACCAAGATGAAAGGATTTGTTTAACTCGTACAGGGCGCCATCATTTACGGCGACAAGGTAAATATCCGCATTTGTGTCTACCGTATTATTGATATCTGAAAAGGGGCATTGTAATTCAGCGGCAAGTGTTTGGGCATGTTGGGCATTGCGGCTGATCACCTGGATGATCTCGTGGTTGTTCTTTTTTAACAGGCGGCCAAGTACGGACGCCACATTCCCCGAACCAATAATTACAACCCTCATAGCCTATCTTTGTTTTCATTATGAAACTCTCACAAAGATTAGCAATTGGATACATACAAACAAAATTTAAGTTGTTAACAATGGTATCCAAGCGGAAGAGCGCTGAACAGGCTTTCCAGCTATTCTGTACACCGTTTTTAAAATCAAAGAAGAAGATTCACCCGGAAAGTGCAGAATCAGTTCAGTTTAAATTACAGAAATTAACCATTAATGGCTACAGGTGGAATTATCCACAGCCAAATAAAGTATTGATCCTGCATGGTTTTGGCTCGGCAGGACATAAGTTTGAACATTATGTGGCTCCCCTTGTTGAGAAAGGTTATGAAGTGCTGGCCTTTGATGCGCCTGCACATGGAGAGAGCGATGGAAAAACAACGCATGCGATCGAGTACAGCGAGATGATAAAAAAAGTAATGGATGAATACGGGCCTGTAAAAAATTTTATAGCGCATTCATTTGGTGGAATTGCCTTAAGCCTGGCACTGGAAGAAATGCCGCATGACGCCGGTACAAAGATCGTCTTCATTGCGCCGGCTACGGAAACCACCTCGGCAGTTGATGGTGCATTCCATATGTTAAAAATAAAAGACCGGGAAGTAAGGGAAGAATTTGAGAAGATCATTGTTGAAGTAAGCGGCAAAGAAACAGCGTGGTTCTCCATGCGGAGGGCAATGCACCATATCAGGGCAAAAATACTCTGGATACATGATGAAGAGGATGATATCACGCCATGGAACGATGCGGAGAAAGTAAAAGAAGACAACCATAGCAACATAAATTTCGTTATTACAAAGGGGCTTGGTCACCGGAAAATTTATCATGATGCAGCTGTAAAAAACAAAGTGATAAACTTCCTTTGAAACCTGTCAAACCTGGTCGCCCCGCAGAAGAAATATTTTGATTTTTCAATTTTAAAGTAATATTGCAGTAAAGGTTGTTGTGGTATCGACGCACAATCCCCCGAAAAAAAAACAGTTAAGGTAAATGACGAAACAGGCCTGTCACCCGTTGTCATGGCCGTTATAAAATAAATCTGGCATTCGATTATGGCTAAAAATTTGTTAATAGTGGAGTCCCCGGCAAAAGCTAAAACTATTGAAGGGATCCTCGGAAAAGACTTTGAAGTGAAGAGTTGCTATGGCCATATCCGTGACCTGGAGAAGAGCGATATGGGCATCGACCTGAAGAATAATTTTCAGCCTACCTATATAGTACCACCCGATAAAGAAAAAGTTGTAAAGGAATTAAGAAGCATCGCAAAAAGAAGTGAAGAAGTATGGCTCGCTTCGGATGAGGACCGTGAAGGAGAAAGTATCAGCTGGCACCTGGCTGAAGTATTGGGTTTGGATACCAAGACAACCAAGCGCATCGTCTTCCATGAAATTACAAAACCGGCCATTCAAAAAGCCGTACAGAATCCGCGTACTATAAATATGGACCTGGTAGATGCACAACAGGCACGCAGGATAGTTGACAGGATCGTGGGTTTTGAACTGAGTCCTGTTTTGTGGCGCAAGATCGGCATGAAGGGCGGCCTCAGTGCAGGACGTGTACAAAGCGTGGCGGTTAAACTGATCGTTGAAAAAGAAAGAGAGATCAACCAGTTTGAACCCGTAAGCAGTTTTAAATTGGAAGCCACACTCGCTGCAACAGACATGAATAACAGGTCTGTTCCATTCAAAGCTGAAGGCAATAAATTTAATGCAGAAGCTGACGCGGAGAAATTTCTGCAAAGCTGCATTGGCGCTAAATACACGGTGAAAGATATACAGGTAAGACCGGGGAAGCGCACACCTGCAGCGCCATTCACCACCTCTACCCTGCAACAGGAAGCGAGTCGTAAACTGGGCTATGGCGTAAGCAAGACCATGTTACTTGCACAAAAATTATACGAAAGCGGTAAGATCACTTATATGCGTACGGATAGCGTGAGCCTGGGCGATACTGCCATGGATGCCATCAAGGCCGAGATAGGAAAAAGCTTTGGCGATAATTACCTGCAGGTACGTAAATACAAGAATAAAAATGAAAGCGCACAGGAAGCACATGAAGCCATACGCCCAACCTACATGGAAAATAAGTCGGTGGCTGATATGGACCTTAACCGTTTGTATGAACTGATATGGAAAAGGACCATTGCGTCGCAGATGAGTGACGCGGAACTGGAAAAGACAACAGCTAAAATAAATATCAGCACAAACAATGAAGAGCTGACCGCAAGCGGTGAAGTGCTGAAATTTGATGGCTTCTTAAAGGTTTACATGGAAAGTACCGATGATGATGAGAATATAAACGAGAATGAGAATGATAGCCGTCTTCCCAATTTAGCTGTGGGACAGGTTTTGGATTTTGAGAAGATGACCGCTACGGAAAAATTCACCAAACATTCTGCACGGTACACGGAAGCCGCACTGGTAAAGAAACTGGAAGAATTGGGCATTGGCCGTCCTAGTACCTACGCCCCTACTATCTCTACCATTATCAAGCGAAATTATGTAGAGAAAAAAGACAGGGAAGGTGTGAAAAGGGATTTCCGCATTTTAAGATTGAAAGATGACAGCATTCAAAAAATAACCGAGCAGGAAAATACGGGTGCAGAGAAATCAAAATTATTTCCCACCGATCTTGGTTTGGTGGTAACAGATTTTTTAAGCCTGCATTTCGACAAGGTGATGGATTATTCCTTTACCGCGGAAATTGAAAAAGAATTTGACGAGATAGCAGACGGTAAAATGAAGTGGAGTAAAATGGTAGGTGACTTTTATACACCATTTCATGAAGGTGTTGAGCACACGCTCGAGAATGCCGACCGTGCCGTTGGTGAAAGGATCTTAGGTACGGATGAATCAGGTAAAACGATATTGGCAAGGATGGGTCGCTACGGCCCGATGGTGCAGATTGGCTTGCCCGATGATGAAGAAAAGCCACGCTATGCAAAATTAAAAGTTAACCAGAGCATTGAGACCATCAGCATGGAAGAAGCGATGGAGCTTTTTAAACTCGGTGCACCGCTGGGAGAATATGAAGGCCAGGAAATTACGGTTAACATTGGCCGCTTTGGTCCTTATATAAAATTGGGCGAGCAATTCATTTCTATCCCAAGAGGTGAAGAACCTTCTACGGTTGGCCTTGGGAGAGCGATAGAAATAATTGAAGCCAAGAAAGTAGAAGATGCACCTATTGGTTTTTATGATGAAAAGCCTGTAACAAAGGGCAAGGGACGTTTTGGGCCTTTCATTAAATGGAATGATATGTTCATTAATATTTCAAGGGCTTATGATTTTGACAACCTGACCCAGCAAAACCTTAATGAACTAATAGAAAAGAAAATTGAAAAAGAAGCCAACCGTTTTATAAAGCACTGGCCTGAAGAAAAGATATCTGTTGAAAATGCACGCTGGGGGCCATTCATCAAGTTTGGTAAAAATAAATTCAAACTGGGATATAGTGCAGCGGGTGCAAAATATACTCCCGAAGAATTAGCTGCATTGGAACTCGAAGACGTAAAGAAGATAATCTTACAACAGGATCCCAAAGCATTTGACAGCAAGAAGAAAAAGGCGCCTGCAAAGAAAAAGGCTGCTGTTGCTGCAAAGGGGGCGCCTAAGAAGACTGCGGTGAAGAAAAAGCAATAGCAAAATGGCTTCAAAATCAAGATTGGATAAAGCTTTGAACGGGCTTCGGGATTTCATATTGCGTGAAAACATAAAAGACATTCAGGTATTTAGTGACAAAATTATCGTTGGGAAAAAAGATAGATTGTATGAAACGGTAATTTTCGCATTTTTTATAGTGGCAATACCGGTTGGAATTTTCGTTTACTACTTATTCGCAAATCCAAATGACTCTGACATTGGAATCCTGCTCATCGCCGGATTTGCAATTATTTTATGGGTTCTCAAATTGGTGAAGAAAGATAGAATACTGACAATCGCAATTCAAGAAAGACAAATTTATTCAGAAGCAAAGGATCCTGTATTTAAAAAAATATATACTCGAAAACAGGTAGCCTTCGATGAAATAAAAAAAATTGAAATAACAGAGACAACGGAAAGTGCCAGCCCTGGCCAAAATACAATTTCATACTTAACTATTTTTTCAAATAATGAGCCAAAAAAGATCAGTGTTGATTTTGGTTATAATTTTCTGGATCGAACAAAAGCGAACAAAATAAAACTAATAATCGAAGTTATGCTGCAAGCGGGCAGAAATTCTAAAAGGCAAATGTAACTTCGCCATTGTTGGTCGCCTGACCAACAAGCCTCTCCCCAATAAATAAAAATGCTGCATAAAAAATATTTTATTTTTATCACACCCTGTGGAAAATTTTAACTTCTTTATTAACTATCCTTTTCGGACATTCATTTAATAATATTTGAATCCGGTGAAAGAAAATAAAGAAATATCAGCTTTATTGCATTTGATAGATGATCCCGATGAAGACGTATACAGTACGGTAAGTGATAAGATCATCTCTTTCGGCAAGGCCATCATCCCCAACCTCGAAAGCCTCTGGGAAAATACCAGCAACGAAGAGATACAGGAAAGGATCGAATTGTTAATTCACCGCTTACATTTCCGCGACCTTACCAATGATTTTACAGAATGGGCGGCAGATGACGCCGACCTTTTAAAAGGCGCACTACTCGTGGCCCGCTACCATTATCCTGATATGGATACCAAGCAGGTGCACCAGGAGATTGAGAAGCTGAGAAGAAATGTGTGGCTGGAACTTAATAATTACCTCACGCCTATTGAGCAGATCAATGTTGTTACGAGTATCTTATACAATTATTATAAGCAAAAGGGAATTGAATTCGCCTATAACAACCCGGATGATTACCTTATAAATAAAACGCTTGAAAGTAAAAAAGGTAATGCGGTAAGTAACGGGATCATTTATATCGTGCTTTGCGAATTGCTTGACATACCCGTAAAAGCCATCAATATTCCCCGGCAGTTCATCATGGGTTATTTTGATGCGCAGCATGACCTGCTTAATCCTGTTGGCCATGCATCAGAGAAGATCCATTTTTATATTGACCCGCTGAACGGGCAAATGTACAGCCATAAGGATGTGGAAGCCTATTTCAAACGCATATCAGTTCCGCCTGTCGCTTCCTACTTCCGACAGCTAAGTAATAAGCGCATTATACAGTTCTTACTGGAAGAACTGAGCAAGTGTTTTGACAATGACAGGAACAGGTATAAGATGGAGGAGTTGCTTTTATTGGCAAGCCTATTAGACGAATGATAGCTTTGACTGTGGTTGATGGTTGATGGTTAATGGTTGATAGTTCATTGCCGAAGCCGTTCTACCATGAACTATGAACTATGAACCTTTAACTACTAACTGAATGATCTACCATGTAGTGGCCCGACAAAACTGGGAAAAAGCGCAGCAGCAAGGCTTCTATGAAGCAGACTCACTGGCATCAGAAGGTTTTATCCATTGCAGTGATGCGGAACAGGTTGCCGGGGTTTTAGAAAGATACTATAAAGATCAAACCGGGCTTTTGCTATTGCACATCGAGGAAGACAAATTGATACCTACCCTCACTTATGAATTGGCTCCATCAGTAAATGAAGAGTTCCCCCATATTTATGGCAGGTTGAATTTAGATGCAGTCATTAAAGTTGCAGAGCTATGATAACATGGGATGATTTTGAAAAAGTAGAGATACGTGCAGGGACGATCATTGAAGCCAATGATTTTCCGGGCGCAAGAAAACCCGCTTATCAACTTACCATCGATTTTGGTGAACATGGAATAAAAAGATCATCAGCACAAATAACAGCTTTATACAAAAAAGAAGAATTGCCGGGTAAACAGGTGATCGCGGTTGTAAATTTCCCCGTTAAGCAGATCGCCAATTTCTTCAGTGAATGCCTGGTACTTGGGGTGTACAATGAGAAAAATGATGTGGTGTTGTTGCAACCATCGATGCAGGTGAAGAATGGGGGCAGAATAGGATAAGATTCAAGCTGCAAGACGCAAGGGGGTAAATTTTTAAGTCATGAAGTATTCACAAAAGCTAAAAGCACTTTAACTAAATATGCTTGTCCCTTGTGGCTCATCCCTTGCAGCTTTTCTTCATTCCCCAAACTTCTCAAAATACTGCCCCAGCTTTTTAAAATTATTTTTATTGAGCGTAAAAAAATTATTCCTCCCCTCCTTGCGGCAATCGATCAGCTCACTTTCGGCCAAAAGTTTGATATGATGCGAACAGGTAGGTTGTGATAAACCCGTCAGCCCTACCACATCGCAGCAGCGCAGGGCTCCTTTTTTAGACATTTCCTGCAAAATAGACAAGCGGTACGGATCGGCCACTGCCGACATTGCCTTTTCAAAAAATTTTGTTTCGTTCTTCATGCTTTGTTTCTCTTGTTCAAAGAAATTATTTTTTATTCAATCGGGCAAAGAAATCAATGTAAATTTGGTGACGTCATGGCAGAGGGAACGACGAAGCCATCTTATAATTAGAAGTTTGCTTCATTTCTTTTGCAATGACGATCCACAATGAACATAGAGATCGTATATTATAAATCACCCATCGGTGCGCTTGAGATCAGGGGCACGGGCAGTGCAATATCCGATGTTTTGTTCGTTAACTCCTGGAAAGGCGCAAAAATAAATGAAGAAGAACTAAGTTTTGTAAAGCCGAAGTCTGCAATAATAAAAAGTTGCATCAAACAACTGGATGAATATTTTGCAGGGAAAAGAACAGGGTTTACCATTAATACTTCACAGGTGGGAACCGGTTTCCAGCAAACGGTGTGGGCCGAACTGTGCAGGATACCCTATGGCCGTACGATCAGCTACCTCGAACTCAGCAAAAGAATTGGTAATGTAAAAGCCATCCGGGCTGTTGGTACAGCCAATGGCAACAACAGTGTTTGTATCATCGTTCCCTGTCATCGCGTTATTGGCAGCAACGGCGACCTTGTTGGATATGGCGGTGACCTCTGGAGAAAAAAATGGCTGCTGGAACTTGAAGGAAAGATCGCGAATGGGGTGCAAACCTTGTTTTAATGGCTTCAACAAGCTCAGCCTGGCATTTCATTTATTTAAGATCAGCACTCCCAAATGAAAGCGGCAACAGAGAAGATGCACTTTTAAGAACATATACTTTCCCATCCTGCCCGCTTAAGATCAAACGTATCGGCTGGCTTACACGCTCTTCGTATTCTGCTAATGTTTGACGGCACATGCCACATGGAGAGATGGGATGGCTGCTTTTGCCATTGATATTGTCATAACTTATAGCGATCGTATCAATGGGAACTTTTGGATATAAATTAGCAGCAGTTGCCAATAAAGCCCTTTCGGCACAAATGCCAACGGGGTAAGATGCATTTTCCTGGTTGGTGCCTGTGACCATTTCATTGTTGCCCATTTTAGCAACAGCGCCAACATTAAAATTGGAATAAGGTGCATACGCAGCAGCAGTAACCTTACGGGCCTCTTTTACCAGGCGGGCATCAGCTTCATTAAGCTCATCCGCAGAATCATACACTTCATAGCTAAAACGATATTCTTCTTTGTTCATGACCTAAATTTAAACTATTTTATTTCACACAAAAAAATCCTCCCTGTAACGTGCAGGGAGGATCTTTTTTTTATAATTGGTTATTTTATCCAACGGAACAAACGCTTCCACCTCGGCCCATTCTCCCAGCTGAACCATATCAATGATGCTTTACCCACCACATGATCTTCGGGAACAAAACCCCAATAGCGGCTATCCAGGGAATTATGCCGGTTATCCCCCATCATGAAATAATAATCCATTTTAAAAGTATAGCTCGTGGCTTCCGTACCATTGATGAAATATTTTCCGTCCCTGTCTTCAAATTTATTGCCTTCATACACTTCAATGCAACGCTGGTAACGTATGACATTATCAGGTGTTAAGGATAAGGCCACATTTTTTTTGGGTACCCATACCGGGCCGTAATTATCAGCCGACCAGTTCTTTCCTGTTGTATCACTGTAGTAAGGGAACAAACTGTTTTCGTGCTCCCTGATATAATCGGTTAAAATGTAATCTTTGGGTAAACTGTTCTTTAATTTTTCCTCATTGGTTATATTCACAATAAAGACATTGGCTTTTTCCTGCAGCAGGTCGCCCTGTTCTTCACGCACATTGATCCCGAATTCATGGAGTGTTTCTTTATCTATAAATTGGCCATCCGGAACCTGTAACCGGTAATAACGCTCAGAATGCGGAAAAAAATCTTCGGGCTTTCCATTCACGTGTAGTTTGCCGTTAATGATCTGCAGGTTATCGCCGGCAATACCCACACATCTTTTAATAAAATTCTCTCTTTTATCAACCGGCCTTGTAATAATGATATCACCGTGGTCCTGCCAAACCCTTTCACGGCCAACCCTTCGTACTTCATCGTAATAAGTTACACGGCTGCCAAAATTAACTTCATCATTTATCAATGTGTCATTTACAGGAAAGTTGAATACCACGGCGTCATTTCTTGTTACAGGGCTTGCAAACCACCTGGTATAAGGTATTTGGATCCATTCCACGTACGACTTAACATTTAGTCCTGGTATGGTATGGTGCACAAAAGGCATTGCAATAGGCGTGTTGGGTATGCGCGGGCCGTAGGTTGATTTACTTACAAAAAGAAAATCATTCACCAATAAGGTCTTTTCTTCAGAAGGTGTTGGGATGGTATAGGCTTCAAATACAAAAGTGCGTATGAGTGTAGCAGCTACGATCGCAAATGCCGCGGCATCGATCCATTCCCTTGCAGTGGATTTTTTATAATTCTTTACCACTGCAGTGCCTGCATAACGCTCGCTCTTTGAAAAACCCAGGTAAGGAAAATAGAAAAAAGGAAAGAACACGGCGGCAAAGTGGTGCCAGAATCCAAAGCGCCCGAAGTGCTCAACGAATTTTATGCATATCCAGATCGTGATGAACTGGCCCGCAATAGGAATTAATTGTAAGAAGAACCAGTATTTTTTAAGCGCCATCTTCTCCACCATGCACCAGGTATTATAAAAAGGAATAAAAGCTTTCCAGCCTTCGATACCTGCTTTTTTAAACATCCCGTACAATCCAATATGCCATCCAATAGCTGCAAGAATAAAAATCATCCATCCAATGCTCATGCGTTAAATTTTAATAGTGCCAAAAATACCATAATTAAGCGTTTGACAAAGATTTATAATAATAATTTGAAATGTTTAACAGAAAATAATCCTGGTAATACTATTTATTGCAAAGTATGGAATTGATGCAGGTACTTACTTCTTCCGCTTTATTCATGATCATAAAATGCCCGCCGTTCTTTATGATAAATGTAGGTTTCACATACTTTATCGGGAACATGTTATCATGGTCGCCATGAATATGGTAGATCTCTGGGTGTTTCCAGTCATTTTTCCAGTTAATGGCCTGGTTAACGGCCCAGTTGGTATAGGGCAGGTCAACCTTTCTCCTGAACTGGTAAACCAGGTCCTTTTCTTCAGGTGTAGAGATCCCAAGCATGCGGTTCTGGAAAGGGCGGGTGAGTTTTGTTGACCGCATAGGGAATATTTTATTCAGCCTGAGCCTTGCCACGATCCTGAGCCACAACGGTAACTCTCCTGATGATTTTATGCTGGAGATGATGATGATCTTCTTCACCGGTATCTGCTTTGCAATTTCTGTACAAACCATCCCGCCAAAAGAAAGGCCCATGAGGATCGGTTCTTCTTCGTTTATTTCTGCACGCATCCTTTCAGCATATTGTTGCAGCGTCTCTCCCTTCAATGGCATCAGCCATCGCATAACTTTTAATTCATAGCCTTCTACAACCAGTTTGGAAAAAACACGCTCATCTGCGCCGAGGCCGCTTATGCAAAAAATAGTTTTCATACCTGTCTCAGCCGCGGCGGAGAACTTAAATTATTACAGTATTATTTTATCCTGATCTGCCTACTTCTTTGGCAATACATAATTCTCCACGTCTTCGAGTGTGATCTCTTTACCTGATAATATGATGAGCCTTTCCACCACGTTCCTTAATTCACGGATATTACCCGTCCAGTTATAAGATTGCAATGCCTGCATTGCTTCCGGCTCTACGGTCTTTTTAGGCTGTCCGTATTCAGTGGCAATAATATCCAAAAAGTGCTCCACCAGTGAAGGTACGTCTTCCCTTCGTTCATTTAAGGAAGGGACGTGAATGATGATAACACCTAACCTGTGATACAGATCGAGCCTGAAATTCTTTAGATCTACCTCTTTAAGCAGGTCCTTATTCGTTGCGGTAATTACCCTTACGTCAACCGAAATGTCTTTATCAGCTCCCACACGGGTTATCTTTCCTTCCTGCAGTGCACGTAATACCTTGGCTTGTGCATTCAGGCTCATATCTCCAATCTCATCCAAAAATAATGTTCCGCCGTTGGCAGTTTCAAATTTGCCGATGCGTTGTTTTATGGCCGAAGTAAATGAACCTTTTTCATGACCGAATAATTCACTTTCTATCAATTCGCTTGGTATTGCCGCACAGTTCACTTCAACCATCGGGCCGGTATTGCGGTTGCTTTTTTCGTGTATCCATCTTGCCACCAGTTCTTTTCCTACACCATTCTCGCCGGTTATTAAAACACGTGCGTCTGTTGGCGCTACTTTTTCAATGGTATCTTTTATTTTATTGATGGGTCCGCTGTCGCCGATCATCTCGAGTGCCCGGCTCACTTTACGCTTTAATACTTTTGTTTCGGAAACAAGGCTTTGCTTATCCATTGCATTGCGCAAAGTGATGAGCAGGCGGTTAAGGTCGGGCGGCTTGCTGATATAGTCGAATGCACCCGTTTTTACGGCTTCCACCGCGGTATCTATATTACCGTGACCGCTGATCATGATGACGGGGATATCAGGATTGATCTCTTTGGCTTTTTCTAAAAATTCAATGCCATCCATTTTGGGCATTTTGATATCGCACAGTACAACATCATAGGTCTTATCAGTGAATTTTTGCAGGCCTTCTTCGCCATCGCCTGCTTCATCAATTTTGTATCCTTCGTAGCTGAGAATCTCAGTGAGTGTTTTCCGGATCGCCTTTTCGTCATCAATAATCAAAATATTGGCCATAAGCATTAACAAAATTTTTTTGTGGAGTGAATGCGAAACTGCATCCCACAGCGTTGGATCAAAATTAGCAATTTATGCAGTTAAAACCGTTCTTTATATTCATAATACAGCTTTCTTTTTCCTGCAATGGTCATGCAGATAAGCCGGCACAGGGAAATGAACTTCGTAAGCAGGTCATAAACAGCCAGCCTGGCGACAACCCCTATGCCCATATCAAAGATATTCCCTTACCGGCGGGGTTCAGGCGTGAATCCTGTGATGTGAATTCCTTTACGGCTTTTTTAAGGAATACCGGTTTAAAGAAAAATAAGACCGTTCAGCTTTTCAATGGCCGGCTAAAAGATAACCAGTCGGCCCAATACGCAGTGTTGAATATCACTGTTGGTAATAAGAACCTGCAGCAATGCGCAGATGCCGTGATGCGGTTAAGAGCAGAATTCCTGTTTTTACAAAAAAGGTTTGAACAGATAATATTCTCCGACAATGATAATACAGTGTACAAATTCTCAGCACCATATACCAGGGAGAATTTTATGCTTTACCTGCAGCGTGTGTTTGGCATGTGTGGCAGTGCTTCTTTATCCAAACAATTAAAAGCCGTTGCTGATGTTTCGGACATACAGCCTGGTGATGTATGGATACGGGGCGGCTTCCCGGGCCATGCGGTCATCGTTATGGATGTAGCGGTGAATGATGCAGGAAAAAAGATATACCTGCTGGCACAGAGTTATATGCCTGCGCAGGATATTCACATGCTCAAAAATCCGATGAATGATGGTTTATCACCCTGGTACGAAGTGAATGATGATCTGCTTATTGAAACGCCTGAATATACATTTCACAGGAACGAGCTGAAACGATGGTAATAAAAAAGGCCACCTGGTAAG